>CDZQ01020515.1_pt1 | contig 19355 bp, 9 predicted proteins | sample 554831 | NCBI WGS metagenome assembly CDZQ01 (sample SAMEA3182112, study PRJEB8094) | gut metagenome | biome: human; feature: gut; material: Stool; isolation source: human stools | place: Canada | collected 2013-05-06
GGCTGTGAGGCCTGTGAGAGCGGTCAGCGAGGGACTGAATAGAACCGTCATACTTTTTGCGCCAACGATAGATGTTCTGCCTGGAGGTCTTATAGCGGATGGCGGCTTTGGTAACGCCGTGTTTCAAAGAATATTCAATAGCCGCTTGCTTAAAGCGCATATCCTGTGTTATCTTATTCATGGCGGATAGGGTGGCACCTGCCTTTCGGTTTTGTCTGGACAACTCAACCTTAACACAGGCCATCCCTATTTGCCACCTTTTTTCTTTCAATCCAGAAAAGCGCCGCAGGCATTGTAGTAGTGCTGTGGGAATGTGTGTAAACCGCTCCGCGGTTTTCCACATTTCCATAGCTCCCCGCCTCGCGTCACACATCATTGTAAATCCTACAAAGTTTTCGGAAGGAAGTCAGATATTGCTTGATTATAAAGGTGGGATTTGGTATAATATCATAAATTTTTGCCGTCAGGGGACAGACACGGCGGGCGGAGGAGGGAGCCTTGTGAATAAGAAGCTTGGGCGATTGGTCGACCCAACCGTGGGGCTGTATTTTGTGGTGCTGCTGGTGTTTGCCGCAGCCTCCTTTTTAATGAACCAGCCGGTGCTAGCTGCCGTGGAGGCTGGCGCGTCGGGATTGCTGTTTCTGTTTTACCGCCTGCGAAAAAAACACCGCAGTAAGGAGCTGGCGGCCTACATTCAATCGGCTACAGACACCTTGGAGACGGCCTCCAAGGGGGAGATGCCGCTGCCTATGGCCCTCATCCGTCTGGTGGACGGGGAGATTGTCTGGTCCAACCGCCATTTCAGCCAGGCGACTGGGATGAAGCAAAGCCTGTTTGAGCAGAAGATTACGACGGTGCTTCCGACCTTCACAACCGATTGGCTGGCGACGGGCAAGTCCGAGTGCCCATACGATCTCAGCGTGAAGGGGCGGCGCTATCGGGTTTATGGCACCACCTTCCATGCTGGGGATCCCGGCGGCGCCCTGCTGGGTACGGTATATCTGGCAGACCTAACGGAGCTGTACCAGGTGCGGGACGAGTACATCCGCTCCCGGCCTGTGGTGGCCATTATCCTGGTGGACAATTATGACGAGCTCACCAAGAACCTGACGGAGGGCGCCATCTCCACCCTGAACGCAGAGCTCAACGAGGTGATCACCCGCTGCACCGAGGACTATCACGGTATGCTCCGGCGGCTGGAGCGAAACCGCTTCCTCTTCGTGTTCGAGGTAAGGGATCTGAAGGTGTCCATTGAAAACAAGTTCCACCTCCTGGAGGAGATCCGCCAGGTGGTCAGCCCCACAGGCATTGCTGCCACCATTTCCCTGGGAATCGGGCGGGACGGAGCCTGCTTTGAAGAGAGTTACAACTTTGCTGCCCTCAGCATTGAGATGGCCCTGTCCCGGGGCGGCGACCAGGCGGTGATCAAGGACCGGTACAATTTCTCCTTCTACGGCGGCCGCACCAAGGAGACGGATCACCGTTCCAAAGTTCGCTCCCGGGTGACGGCCAATTCCCTGTCGGAGCTCATCGCTCAGTGCAGCCAGATCTTTGTGATGGGCCACAAGAATGCGGATCTGGACGCTGTGGGCGCCGCAGCCGGCATTTGCTGCCTGTGCCGGAAGAAGGGGAAGAAGGCCCAGATTGTTCTGGATCTGGAGAAAAATGCGGCTGGGAAGATTTTGGAACAGCTGAACGCCGTGCCGGAATATGAAGAGGTGTTCATCTCCGGCCAGGATGCCCTGCTTCAGGCGGACCCCAAGAGCCTGCTGGTGGTGGTGGACACCAATCGGCCAGATCAGGTGGAGTGCAAGCCGCTGTTAGACGCCATTTCTAAGGTCTGTGTGGTGGATCATCACCGCCGCGCCGCAGATTATATCAATCCGGTGGTGGTGAATCTCCATGAGCCCTATGCCTCCTCCGCTTCGGAGCTGGTGACGGAGCTGCTGCAATACGCCGTGGAGAGCTCGGATGTGCTGCCGGTGGAGGCCCGGGCGTTGCTGGCCGGCATTGTGCTGGATACGAAGAATTTCAATGTCCGCACCGGAGAGCGCACCTTTGAAGCCGCCGCCTTCCTGCGCCGTCTGGGGGCGGATACGGTGGAGGTGAAAAAGCTCCTCCAGAGTGATTTCCAGGCTACTCTGGCCCGGTATCAGATCATCAAGGCAGCCCGGCTCTATCGCGAGCAGATTGCCATTGCCGCCCTGAATGCCAGCACCAGCCGCACCATTGCCGCCCAGGCGGCCGATGAGCTGCTGGGGATTCAGGGGATCCTCACTTCGTTTGTCCTCTATCCGTGTGAGGGACAGGTGATTATCTCCGCCCGTTCCATCGGAGAGGCCAATGTGCAGGTAATTTTGGAGCCCCTGGGCGGCGGGGGCAATGCCGCCACGGCCGGGGCCCAGCTTCCAGACTGTGATGTGAAAACTGCGTTGGATCGGCTGGTGGCTTCTATCAATCAATATTACGAGACCTGAAGAACCCTGCCCCAAAGGGGCGGGTGCAGCGATCTTGCGCTGCAAATAACCAGATACGCTTTGGCCCTGCGGGAAGCGGGCTTTCAGAAAGGAGTTTCAGATTATGAAAGTGATTTTGTTACAGGATGTTCGGGGAAAGGGGAAAAAGGGGCAGATGCTGGAGGTTTCCGACGGCTACGCCCGGAACTATATGCTGCCCCGGAAGATTGCCATGGAGGCCACGCCCGATGCAGTCAATACCATGCGTATGAACGACAAGGCCACCCAAGAGCGCCAGGCCCGGGAGCGGGCGGAGGCTATGGAGCTGGCCAAGCGGATGAAAGCCATGACCCTCACGGTCTATGCCAAGGGCGGCGGGGCCGGGCGGCTGTTCGGCTCGGTTACCAGCCAGGAGATTGCCGATGCCCTTCAGGCTCAGGGCATCACCCTGGACAAGCGGAAGATTGTTATGGACGATCCCATTAAAAATGTGGGCACCTATACCGTCCGCTGCAAGCTGGGCTATGAGATCACCGCGCAGCTGACGGTGCAGATTCAAGAGAGAAGCTAACCCAAAGGGTCCCTGAAAGGAGGCGAAGGTCATGGCAGGGGAGGAGGAATTGTTGGGTCGCCAAGCGCCCCACTCCCTGGAGGCAGAGCAGTCGGTTTTGGGCGCCATGCTCATCGACAGCCGGTGTGTGGCCGATGTGATTGGCCTCCTGAAGCCGGAGGATTTTTACCTCCAGCAAAACCGGGAGATTTACGAGACCATCTACGCCATGTTCAATTTCTCCCAGGTCATCGACCCGGTGACGGTCCTGGACAAGATGCAGGAGCGGGGGGTGTGGCAGGATGCCTCCACGGAGTATATCAAGCAGCTCATGGAGATCACGCCCACCTCCGCCAACGCCGTCCGGTATGCCTCCATCGTGCGGGACAAGGCCCTGCTCCGGGGCCTAGCCACGGCGGCGTCGGAGATTTCGGAGACGGTCTACGAGGGCGTGGGCACACCGGCGGAGATTCTGGAATCGGCTGAAAAGAAGATTTACGCCCTGCGTAAGGGCGAGCGGGGAGAGAGCCTGGAGCCCATCAGCTTGGTGCTGCACAAGGTGTTCGACCGCCTCACGGAATTGGCCCAGTCCGACAGTGACATTCCGGGCCTTTCCACAGGCCTTGTGGATCTGGACCGGAAGATCAACGGTCTCAACCGGTCGGACCTGCTCCTGATTGCCGCCCGCCCGGCGATGGGTAAGACGTCGTTTGCCCTGAACATCGCCCTGAACGTGGCCAAGAAGTACCGCCAGACCGTGGCTTTTTTCTCCCTGGAGATGTCCCGGGAGCAGCTGGCCATGCGTCTTCTGGCCGGAGAGAGCTTTGTGGACAGCCAGAAACTGGCTACGGGTAAGCTCACGGATGAGGAATGGACCAAGCTGGCAATGGCGTCTGCCGCCCTCAGCCAGACGGATATCCGGGTGGATGACAATCCTTCCATCACCGTGGCGGAAATGAACGCCAAGTGCCGCCGGCTGGACAATTTGGGCCTGGTGCTGATCGATTACCTCCAGCTCATGACCGGCTCCGGCTACGGAAAGGGCGGGGAGAACCGGGTGACGGTGGTTTCGGAAATTTCCCGTGCCCTCAAAATTATGGCCAAGGAGTTGAATGTGCCGGTGATTTGCCTGAGCCAGCTCTCCCGTGCCAATGAGAGCCGCCAGGACAAGCGCCCCATCCTCTCCGACCTCCGGGAATCCGGCGCCATTGAGCAGGACGCGGATGAGGTTTTGTTCCTGTACCGGGATGACTATTACAACGAGAATTCGGAAGAAAAAAATGTGGCAGAATGCATTGTTTCCAAAAACCGCCACGGCGAGACCGGCACGGTGAAGCTCCAGTGGCTCCCTCAGTACACGACCTTTACCGACCGGGAGTGGAAGCATGCGGAATGACGCTGCCGGAACATACGCTGGGGTATTGCAGATTGCCTGCAATGCCCTTTGCTGACAGATGCCTATGACGTTTCAAACACAAGTGTTATCTTTTTGCCGGGAGCATCGGCTGCTGGAGCCGGGGGACCGGGTGATTTGCGCGGTTTCCGGTGGGGCGGACTCGATGGCTCTGCTGTGGTGCCTGTATCTTCTGCGGGAGCAGATGGGGCTGCACCTTTCCGCCGCCCATTTGAACCATGGCCTTCGGGGCGCAGAGTCCGACCGGGATGAGGACTTTGTCCGGCGCTTTTGCGCCGGATATCAGATTCCTCTGGCCGTGGGCAGGACCCAGGTCCAGGCAGACGGCCGGGGGCTGGAGGATGCGGCGAGGCGGGCCCGGTATGCCTTCCTGGAGTCTCTGGAACCGGAGGCGAAGATTGCCACGGCTCACACCGCAGACGACAACGCCGAGACGGTGCTGCTGCACCTGATCCGGGGTGCAGGGCTTCGGGGCCTGGGGGGAATCGCCCCCGTCCGGGGCCGGGTGATCCGGCCCATGCTGGGGACCACCCGGCAGGAGGTGGAGGAATTTCTGAAGCTCTGGAGCCTACCCCATGTGGAAGACAGCTCCAACAGCCAGCCGGATTTTCTCCGCAACCGGGTCCGCAGCCAAGTCATACCGCTTTTGCGCCAGGAAAATCCCCGGTTTGTTCAAAACTGCAGTGAGACTGCCCTGGCGCTGCGTCTGGATGAGTCTGTTCTTACCCAGGAGGCGGAGCAGGCCCTGGCGGAGCTTTGGGACGGTGAGGGGCTGGATTGCCCCGGTTTACTGGCGTTGCCCCCTGCGTTGCGGCGGCGGGTTCTGAACGGATTTCTCCGCAAGTGTGGCCTGGCGGAGCCGGAGGCGATCCATCTGCGCCAGGCGGAGGATCTGGCTCGCTCCCGGCGGCCCTCGGCCTGGGGGGCCTTCCCCGGCGGGCTCCGTCTGGGGCGGCAGTACGACAGGCTGCTGCCACTGCACCCGGTTTCCGTACCAGAGGAGACGGCGCTGGCCGTGCCCGGGGTGACGGTGGCTGCCGGATGGGAAATCCGGTGCACGTTTTGGCCCGAAGGAAAAAAAGTGGAAGATCCGGCGTTCACATTTGTCGTTGCCTGTGATACAATTGCAACCATGTCGTCTTCGTTGGTGCTCCGCGCCCGGCGCGCCGGGGATACCGTGCGGCTTCCCGGGGGACGCCGGAGTCTGCGCCGTCTGATGATGGACCGGAAGATTCCGGCGCGGCTTCGGGACGCGTTACCAGTCATTGCCGCCGGTGACCGGATTCTGGGGGTAGGGGGGATTGGCGTCAATCCAGAGTTTGCCGCCTCTGCCCACGGGCCAGCCCTGGAAATCCGCCTGATCAAATCTACTTAGAAAAAGAGGTCATTTGCTATGTACCGTGCCATAGAACGCATTCTTCTGTCCGAGGACCAGATCCGGGCCCGCATCCAAGAGTTGGGTCAGCAGCTGACGGCGGACTACCGCGAGAAGAACCCAATTTTTGTGGGAATTCTGAAGGGAGTCGTGGTGTTCTTTGCCGACATGATCCGTGCCATTCCCATTGACTGCCAGATCGACTTTATGGCTGTGTCCTCCTACGGAGGGGGCACCGAGTCCTCTGGTAAGATCCAGGTGAAAAAGGATCTTTCCGCCGACATTGAAGACCGGCATGTGGTGATTCTGGAGGACATTCTGGATACGGGCCTCACCCTGCGCCATACGGTGGACTATCTGATGACCAAGCACCCTGCCTCCCTGAAAATTTGTACCCTCCTGGATAAGCCGGACCGCCGGAAGGCGGAAATTCAGGCGGACTATATAGGCTTTACCGTCCCCAACCTGTTTGTGGTGGGCTATGGCCTGGATTTTGACGAGCGCTACCGGAATCTGCCCTATATTGGCGTGTTAAAGCCGGAAGCATATATGAAATAATTAAAGGAGACAATCCCATTGAACGAGAAACGAACCCGCAGCATAGTCCCCATCGTCATTCTGTTGGTGCTGTTGTTTTTCCTGGGAAGCTGGATCTTCCGCGCCTGGAATCCCCAGGGCCTGCCCTATTCCCAGGTGCTGGAGCAATTTCAGAAGGAGAATGTCAGCAGTTTTACGGTGAAGGACGGCAAACTGGAAATGACGCTCCGTGAGCCCCTGGATGGGCGCTATGAGGCGATTGCCTATTTGGATGATACCAATGCCTTTCGCCAGGATACGGCGGAATTGGTCCGCCAGCAGGACGAGAAGGGCATTATCACCAGCTATGATTTTAAACCGGATACGAAGTCCAATGTTTTGGAGCGGGCATTCCCCTATTTCCTGGCAGGCCTGGCACTGGTCATCATCTGGGTGTTCGTCAGCGCCAAGGCCAGCGCCAGTGGCGGAAGCAACGGCGTATCCGACTTCACCAGGGCCAGGGCCAATCTGGGTTCCGCCGGGAAGACGGTCACCTTTGATGATGTGGCCGGAGCCGCTGAGGAAAAGGCGGAGCTGCAGGAGATTGTGGATTTCCTCCGGGATCCCAGCCGGTTCAAAGAGATGGGGGCGAAGGTACCCAAGGGCGTGCTTCTGGTGGGTCCTCCGGGTACGGGCAAGACCCTTCTGGCCCGGGCGGTGGCCGGGGAATCCGGCGTGAGCTTCCTGTCCATTTCCGGCTCCGACTTTATGGAGCTGTATGTGGGCGTGGGCGCCAGCCGGGTCCGGGATCTGTTTGAGCAGGCGAAGAAAATTGCGCCGACCATTGTGTTCATTGATGAAATCGACGCCGTTGGCCGCCGGAGAGGTGCAGGCCTGGGCGGCGGCCACGATGAGCGGGAGCAGACCCTGAACCAGCTTCTGGTGGAGATGGACGGCTTCCAGAAAAACGAAGGGGTCATTGTCCTGGCTGCGACCAACCGGCAGGACATTCTGGACCCTGCGCTCCTGCGGCCCGGCCGGTTTGACCGGCAGGTCTACGTAGGCGTGCCCGACGCCCAGGGCAGAGAGGAGATTCTCAAAATCTATGCCAGAGATAAGCGGCTGGACGCAGGCGTGGATCTCAAAACGGTGGCCCTTACCACAGCCGGCTTTACCGGGGCGGATCTGGAGAACCTTCTGAACGAGGCGGCCATTTTGACCGTCCGGGAGAAGCGGTTTGCCATTACCACAGGAGATCTGGAGGAGGCGATGATGAAGATCATTGCCGGTCCCCAGAAGAGAAGCCGGAAGCAGCTCCAGCGGGACCTGCGGATTACAGCCATTCATGAGGCCGGCCATGCGGTGGCAATCTACCATCTGCCCAACCACAATCCGGTGCATCAGATCACCATCATTCCCCGCGGCCGCTCCAACGGCATGACCGTGAGCCTACCGGAGCAGGAGTCCAACCACCTGACCCGCAATGAGATGTATGAGGACATTGTAGCGGGCCTGGGGGGCCGGGTTGCCGAGGCGCTGTTCTGCCAGGACATCTCTGCAGGCGCTGCCCAGGATATCCAGCAGATCACCCAGGTTGCCCGGGATATGGTGGCGAAGTATGGCATGAGCGAAAAGCTTGGCCCCATCGCCTATGGCAGCGATGAAGAGGTCTTCATCGGCCGGAGCTACGAGCGGACCAAATCCTACTCCGAGCAGGTGGCAGGCCTTCTGGATGGGGAGGTCCGGGCCATCATTGACCGGGCCTATTCCCACTGCGAGAAAATCCTCCAGGACGACCGGGAGAAGCTCTTCCAGGTGGTGGAGTTCCTCCTGGCCCACGAGACCATGTCCGGCGACCAGTTCCAGGCCTGCATGGAGGGCCGGCAGGTGGATGGAGACAATGGGGGATCTGGCTCTGCGTAAAAGGCATGTTTCTTTCGTCTGAATACAGAGTCCGGGGAAATATGCGGCAATGAAGAACAGATGACTTTTACCGGGAAACCCTTGGGGTTTCCCGGCTTTTTTCCGCCGGTTCCTGGTTTCCACAAATTGGAGGGGAAAAGCGGTGCAAAATTTGTGGCCTTTTTTGCCGGATTGGGCAGAATTGCAAAAAAAGGCATTGAAATCGAATTTTCTTTCGTGTATAATGATATCGTTGTGGTGCCATCCACTGCGCGCAAAGTGAATGGGGGAGGCCCCCATGAAAGGAGTAATTTTCTTATGTACACTGCTAAGGACATTCGTAATATCTGCCTGCTGGGCCACGGTGGCGACGGAAAGTCTGCACTGGCCGAGAGCATGCTGTTTCTGACCAAGGCCATCGACCGCCTGGGCAAGCGCACGGACGGAAATACCACCAGCGATTTCGACCCGGAAGAAATCAAGCGCGGCTACTCCATCTCTACCTCCGTGCTGCCGGTGGAATATAATAAATGCAAGCTGAACGTTTTGGATAACCCCGGTTACTTTGCCTTCTCCGGCGAAGTGGCGCAGTCCCTCCGGGTGGTAGACGCAGGCCTCATCTGCCTCACCGCCAAGGGCGGCATCGCCGTGGGTACGGAAAAGGGCTGGGACGCTCTGGCAGACGCCGGTCTTCCCGCCATGTTCTATGTCTCCAAGCTGGATGAGGATCATGCCGACTTCTTCAAAGTGTACGACGCCCTCCATGATACATACGGCCAGGGTGTGGTGCCCCTGACCTTCCCCATCGTCTCGGGGGAGAAGGTGCTGGGCCTGGTGGATGTGGTCAGCGGCACGGCTATGAAGGCCGACGGCAGCAAGATGGACCTACCCGGGGACGCCGCCGATCATCTGGAGCTGTATCAGCACGCCCTCAACGAGGCCGTGGCAGAGACCAGTGAGGAGCTTATGGAGAAGTTCTTCATGGAAGAGCCCTTCACGCCGGAGGAGCTGAACGCCGGCATCCGGTCCGCCATCAACAACCGCTCCCTGTTCCCCGTGTTCTGCGGCTGCGCCATGACCGGCCTTGGCACCCTGAACCTGTTGGACAATCTGGTGAAGTTTGCGCCCAACCCCCTGGAGGGCAAGCCCATGCCCACTGCAGAGGGCGGCGAGCAGACGCTGGACCAGAATGGCGCGCCCATGCTCTTCGTGTTTAAGACCCTCATCGATCAGTACGGCAAGAACTCCTTCTTCAAGGTGTTCTCCGGCGACGTCACCTCCGACCTCACCCTCACCGATACCCGCACCGGCAGCAATGAAAAGCTGGGCCGCATCTTCCTGCCCAAGGGCAAGAAGTATCTGGACGCCACCAAGATCTGCTGCGGCGACATCGGCGTGGTGAGCAAGCTGGCCAATGTTCGCACTGGCGACACCCTGGGCGCTGCCGGCAAGGTGGTAGCCCTGGCCCCCATCTCCTACGAAGAGCCCTGCTACACCCTGGCGGTCTATGCCAAGGTCAAGGGTCAGGAAGATAAGATTGCCAACGGCCTCACCAAGCTGAACGAAGAGGATTGCTCCTTCACCTTCGGCAACAGCGGCGAGACCAAGGAAATGATCATTTCCGGCGTGGGCGACATCCATCTGGATGTGCTGTGCGCCAAGCTGAAGTCCAAATACAACGTAGAGGCCGAGCTTCGGCCCGCCAAGATCGCTTACCGGGAGACCATCAAGAAGAAGGTGGAGGTCCACGGCCGTCACAAGAAGCAGTCCGGCGGCCATGGCCAGTTCGGCGATGTGTACATCCGCTTCGAGCCCCAGCAGGAGTCTGAGGAGATGATCTTCGCAGACGAGACCGTGGGCGGCTGCGTGCCCAAGAACTTCATCCCCTCCGTGGAAAAGGGCCTGCGCAACTGTGTGGGCAAGGGTGTGCTGGCCGGTTACCCCGTGGTGTTCCTGAAGGCCACCCTGTACTTTGGTTCCTCCCACCCGGTGGACTCCTCCGATATGGCCTTCCAGACCGCCGCTGGCATCGCCTATAAGGACGGTCTGCCCAACGCCGGTCCCACCCTGCTGGAGCCCATCTGTGAGCTGAAGGTCTACATCCCCGAGGCCAACATGGGCGACATCATCGGCGACCTGAACAAGCGCCGTGGCCGCATCATGGGCATGAACCCCGATCCCAAGCGCCGTGGCTGGCAGATCGTGGAGGCGGAGGTGCCCCAGGCCGAAATGAGCTCCTACACCATCGACCTCCGGGCCATGACCCAGGGCCGTGGTTCCTTCTCCATGAATTTCGTCCGCTATGAGGAAGTGCCTCAGGCCAACCAGGCGAAGATCATTGCCGACGCCAAGAAGGACGAAGAAGGCTAATTTGTTGATTTCATACTCCTGGAAGCTGCCGGGAAGGGGAGCGGTCTTGACCGCCCTCCTTCCCGGCAGTCACTTTTTAGCGGCTGGCTTTCCAAGATGCAAGGGAGTGACTTACGGCAACACCGAAGCATGGTTTGCGCACTGCGTTGGTATCTCTCCGTAGGGGCGGACCTATGTGTCCGCCCGTGGTAGGCATTACGAATTCGCCGAACGTGGGTGGGAGGCGTATTGTGTTTCTGATGGGCGGACACACAGGTCCGCCCCCAATGCCAACAGGTTAAGGGCACAAGATGCTTCACTATTGTACTGACGCAGAAGTGTCCTGGCTTCCACCTAGGGAAGCCAGTCGGCCAAAGGCTGACTGCTGAGGAACAGAAAAATGTTGCAATTTGTATGAACTTGTGGGAAAAAGCAGTAAATTTTAATGTTATATTGTTCGTAGATTTCGAACTTTGCGCTGTCGCCATTCCTCATCCGCCCCGCCTTTGACAGGTCACATTTTCCCAGAAAAAGGCAGCCCACTTATACGATGCCGATGCAGCGAATAATATGGCGTCCTTAACCTGTTGGCATTGGGTCCGCCCCTACGGCAGGTGGCGAGAATGGGCGGAAAGTACCGACGTATTTTGTCCTTTCAGTGCCCGAAATTGGGTAAAAAGATGTATTTTATGGCAACGCCGAAGCATTTGTTTGCGCACTGTGTGGGTATCTCTCCGTAGGGGCGGACCCATGTGTCCGCCCGTGGTAGGCAATACGAATTCGCCGAAAAATGGGAGGGAACCGTACGGTGTTTCTGCCGGGCGGACACACAGGTCCGCCCCTACGGCAGGTGGCGAGAATGGGCGGAAAGTACCCGACGCATTTTGTCATTTCAGTGCCAAAAATTGGGTAAAAAGATGTATTTTATGGCAATGCCGAAGCACCTGTTCGCGCACCGCGTTGGTATCTCTCCGTAGGGGCGGACCCATGTGTCCGCCCGTGGTAGGCATTACGAATTCGCCGAACGTGGGTGGGAGGCGTATTGTGTTTCTGCCGGGCGGACACACAGGTCCGCCCCTACGGCAGGTGGCAAGAATGGGTGGAAAGTACCCGACGCATTTTGTCCTTTGAGTGCCAAAAATTGGGTAAAAAGATGTATTCTATGGCAACGCCGGAGCACCTGTTCGCGCACCGTGTTGGTATCTCTCCGTAGGGGCGGACCTATGTGTCCGCCCGTGGTAGGCATTACGAATTCGCCGAAAAACGGGAGGGAACCGTATAGTGTTTCTACTGAGCGGACACATGGGTCCGCCTATACGGCAAGTGGTAAGGATGGAGGGAATTGATCGACCCATTTTCTTGGGGTAAAATTGGATGTTTTTGTGTTTTTTGGGCGGACGCCGGAGGAGGTAGCGGCTTTCGCTTTACTGATGTTTGGCGTCTTTGCATTACGGGTATGCGGCGAGAGCAATAAAAAATGAAAAAGGGACTTGCATTTTGGCAGGTAACTTGGTATACTCTAGGTGGAAGTTGCCAGTTTGCAGTACAAAGGAAAAACTGGAGCCAGAAGCTGCAAACTGGCAGGTATTACCAAATCAATCAGAAAGAAGGTCCAAAGATGAGAGAACGTACTCGCAAGGCCCTGGCGCTGCTTCTGGTAGTCGCCATGGCGCTATCCCTGGTTCCGGCGGCCTATGCCGCGCCGGAGGACGGAAGCATTTCGCTTCCCTTCACCGCGGTAGCCGATGCCCAGGCGCCGGAGCTCCGGGAACCGGTGGAGGAGATGCCACCTGAGACACCCTATGACGCGGATGAAACCGTTCGTGTGTCCATCGTGCTGGAGGAGCCCGCCACCCTGGAGCGGGGCTACGCTACGGCGGGCATTGCTTCCAACGGGAGCGCCACAGCCTACCGGTCCGGTTTGCAGAAGGGCCAGGAGACCATGGCCCAGACCATTTCCCGGCAGGCTCTGTCCGGAGAAACACTGGATGTGGTGTGGAACCTGACCCTGGCAGCCAACCTGATTTCCGCCAATGTGCGGTACGGGGACATGGAGGCCATTGAAGCGGTACCCGGGGTGAAGGAAGTCATTCTGGAGACCCGGTATGAGCCTGCAGTGTACGCCACCGGGGAGGCCAGCCCCAACATGGCCACCTCCGGCCAGATGATTGGGACCTCCGCCGCCTATGCCGCCGGATACAACGGCGCGGGGATGCGGATTGCGGTCATCGACACTGGTACGGATACAGACCACAAGTCTTTTGATGCGGCAGCGTTTGACTACGCCTTGGCAGAGGATGAGAAGATCAGCGGTAAGACGTACGATCTGCTGGATGCGGCAGAGATTGGCTCCGTCCTGGTTCAGCTGAACGCCTACAAGCGAACCTTGCAGAACGGCAGACCCACGGCGTCCACCCCCACGGCAGAAAAGCTGTATGGCACCACCAAGCTGCCTTACAACTACAACTACGTGGATGGGGACTTTGACGTAACCCACGATAACGACACCGAGGGCGAGCACGGCTCCCACGTGGCGGGCATCGCCACGGCCAACCGGTACGTGAAGACCGAAGACGGATTCACCAGCGCTTTGGATGCTGTGAAGGTTCAGGGCGTGGCCCCGGACGCCCAGCTCATCACCATGAAGGTCTTTGGCAAAAACGGCGGCGCTTATGACTCCGACTACATGGCGGCCATCGAAGACGCCATTTTGCTGGGCTGCGACGTGGTGAACCTGTCTCTGGGTTCTTCCAATCCCGGCAATACTTACAGCGAGACTTACCAGAGCTTCCTAGAGCAGCTGAAGGACACGGATACCGTGGTGGCGGTGGCTGCCGGCAACGCCGGAACCTGGGCCGACGGCGCCTGGAATGGCCACCTGTACAGCGACGCCGTGAGCTTGGACATGGTGGGTTCACCCGGCTCCTATACCAATTCCTTCACGGTAGCCTCTGCGGACAATGTAGGCTACACCGGCCAGTACCTAGCTGTGGGAACCCGCCAGATTTTCTACACGGAGACAGCCTCCGTTGCCCCCTCCATTACCACTCTGGCTGGGCAAGCCCTGGACTATGTGCTTCTGGAAGGCATCGGGGACTACGGCGCATGGGATGGCATTGACCTCACCGGCAAGGTTGCGGTGTGTGCCCGGGGCGACATCAACTTCTCCCAGAAGGCCCAGAACGCAGCGGATGCCGGAGCGGCAGCTGTTCTCATTTACAACAACGAAGCCGGCTCCATCAACATGGATCTGAGCGACTACACCGGCTCCGCCCCCTGCGTGTCCATCACCCAGGCAGACGGCGCTTGGATGAAGGAGCAGGCGGAAGCCGTGAAGCAGGAAGACGGGGAATCCTGGTACTATGCCGGAAGCCTGACTGTGGCGGAGGGCGCCTCCTCTGTGGTGTACGACACGCCCATCACCATGAGCGATTTCTCCAGCTGGGGCGTCCCCGGCTCCCTGGAGCTGAAGCCGGAGATCACCGCCCCTGGCGGAAATATCTATTCCGTCAACGGCTTGATTCCCGGAGGCGAGAGCTACGAGACCATGTCCGGCACCTCCATGGCCTCTCCTCAGATTGCAGGCATGAGCGCCCTGGTGGCCCAGTACATCGAAGAGGCCGGTTTGCAGGAACAGACGAACCTCAGCCCCCGGGTTCTGACCCAGTCTCTCCTCATGAGTACGGCTGAGCCCCTGATGGATGCAGAAAGTGGTTCCTACTACCCCGTCATTCAGCAGGGCGCGGGCCTGGCCAATGTGGGCAACGCCATTTCCGCCAGCTCCTATGTGCTGGTAGACGGCCAGCCGGACGGCAAGGTAAAGGCGGAGTTGGGAGACGATCCAGAGCGGACGGGTGCGTACCAATTCTCTTTCACTTTGAACAACCTGACGGAAGAGAGTCAGGAGTATCTGCTGTCTGCCGCTCTGTTCACCCAGGATTTGTTTGAGGATTATGCCTCAGAGAGCGAACAATGGCTGGAGGAAAATGGCGAAGAATTTGAAACGGCCTGGTACCTGAGTAAGACCACAACCGCTCTGGATGCGGACGTCACCTGGACCGTGGACGGCAAAACCGTGGAAGCGGACAACCGCCTCATCCACATGGACTTTGACGGCAATGGAACCGTGAACCGGGATGACGCCCAAGCTCTGCTGGATTACATCGCCGGCAACCGGGAGGAAATTTTCGCTCTGGACTACGCTGACCTGGACGGCAGCGGAGACGTGACCACCTATGACGCTTACCTGCTTCTGGAAGGCCTGAACGGTGGCGCCGTGACCCTGCCTGCCGGTGGGAAGACAGACGTGACCGTGACCATGACCCTGACAGAGGCCCAGAAGAAAGCCCTGGATGAGCATTATGTGAACGGAGCATATGTGGAGGGCTACGTATTTGCCGTTCCCACCGCCACCAGGGAAGGGGTTCGGGGCGTGACCCACTCCATCCCGGTGTTGGCCTTCTACGGAAACTGGACGGACGCTTCTATGTACGAAAGCGGCTGTAAAGCGAGCAATGACCTGTACCTGGGGCATTGGCCTTATATGGGCTTAGGCGCTGTGAACTACCTGACTTATACCACTGCGGATTCCAACGGTCTGTACTATTTTGGGGAAAATCCCACCAGCGCCCATGACACAACCTATGTGGCCGAGCGAGCCTCTCTCAACAACCAAAATGGCGATGCTCTGCGGCAATATTTCATTGCCCCCATCCGCAATGCGGCGGCAGGGAAGCTGGTGATCACCAACTGCGACACGGGTGAAGTATACTTCCAACGGGAATTCGGTGCGCAGAAGGCCGCATACTACCTTGCTACTGCCCAGGCCTGGGTTTCTCCCCTTAAGGTCTTGGCATTGGATTGGAAGGGCACCGATGCCAACGGCGTTCCTCTGGCAGAGGGCACCGGCTTTGACGTCACCGTAGTCCTGGCGCCGGAATATTACGTCAACCACGAAACCGGACAGGTGGATTGGGACGCCCTTGGCGATGGCGCTTACTTATCCACCCGCGCTTACATCGACAACACCGCCCCGGAACTGGTAGGCCTCTCCTTGGATCCTCTGGAAAACACCGTGACATTCCGATTCCAAGACAACCGCTTTGTGGCAGGCCGCACCATCATTTCCGGCCAAAACGGTGGTAATTGGGGCTGTGCATCACCGGATCAGCAGGAGCCTGGTGTGGAAACCACAAATGTTTTCAAAGTGCGTGCCGATAGATTCATAGGAAATACACTGCAGGTATATGTGTATGATTATGCGTATAATATCTCTGCATATGAAATTGATATCAGCAGTCTAGCCACCGTACAAAACCATACGGAGTATGAATTTGGCATGTTCCCCTATGGTTCCTGGATCGTCTTTAACCGCCCTGACGAGGAGGACAAATACATCTACCCTGTATCGAGTGAATACAAAAGCAATGTGGCCGATATTCGGGCAGCCACCAATGCCGATGGATTTGTGTTTTCCTCCGATGGGTATGGCAATCTATATGTTGCGAAAGAAAAGGAACTGAACTACGAGACCCGCGTGCGAAATCTGGGCTGTGTCCCCGCTGACCTGGCTTACAATCCGATGGATCAGATGATCTACGGCGTCACAGAAGACGCCAAGCTGTTCCGTGTCAGCCAAATGGGGACAGAGATGGAGCTGTTGGGCTCCATCGCCACACTGAACACCAATACTCTGGCCTGCGATGATGCGGGCACATTCTATTGCCTGGAGTATCCCACAGGACAGCTCTATTCCTTCACCCTCAATGCCACGTCCACCCCCACGCTGGTGGGAAGTACCGGCCGGGAAATGGACGGCCCCCAGAGTTTGGAGTGGAACTGCAACGACGGCCTGCTCTACTGGGGCTGGTGCAACAACCCGGACGCCAGCTGGTGGATTGATTCCTATGTGCTTCAGGTAAACCCGGACAGCGGTGCAACGGAGGAAGTGGGGTATCTTTGGGAAGATCCCTTATTAGCCCTGTTTGTATACGACCTGGATCGCAACGACCGGTGGGATGACAGCCGTTATCCCCAGACGGACGTGGTCAGCGAGATTGCCCTGGCCGACTCCCTCAACCTGCTGAAATATGAAACGAAAACCCTGTCCGCCGATGTCCTGCCTTGGACGGTCTCAGACCGGACTGTCACCTGGTCAACCTCGGATCCCCGGGTGGCGACTGTGGATGAAACCGGAACGGTGACTGCCGTAGGCGCTGGCAAATGCGTCATTACTGCCGCTTCCACTCTGGATCCCCAAATTACAGAAAGCTGCACCGTAACGGTAGATGCTTACACAGCTACGCTGAAGGGCGTTATGGAGAATCCGGACGGAACTACCAAGCTCTTTACCTGGAATTCCCACACGGAACAGCTGACCGAAGGTGCAACCCTCCCTGTGAATGTCGGTGCGGCTGCTTATGATCCGGAGCAGGATCTGCTGTATGTCCAGGATCGGAGCGACGCCAATTATATGCACAAGCTTCAGGCGAACTCCGGCGAGCTTCTGGAGACCTCTCCGGATCCAGCCAAGAGCGTTGCCTCTTGGGATATGACCTTCTGCCAGTACCTGGGAGAGGATTCGGCCGTCAGCGTCTTTGCAACTTATCTCTGCGCGCCAGGGAAGCTCATGGACAACAATCAGCTGATGGGTGTCCTGAATTTGAGCTATTATCTGACTTGGGTGACACACGCCAACTACCTGACCTCTGTCACCTCTGCCGGTGTGGAGGAAATTACCGTTGACGAAACCGACGAGGAAGGCAATGTCATCGGGACGGAAACCCATCTTGCAGAATGCTTCTACATGCTGGACGATATGGGGTATGTCTGGGCAGTCTGGATGTACCCAACCGGAGAGGGAACCTACGGTGCAACACTGGGAGTATACCCCACCGACCTGGTTGGGAAGCTGCCCTTCCCCCGTGAGGGAGATTCTCTGAACTGCTCCCTTGTGGAGGATCCCAACACCGGTGCGCTGTACCTGTCTTATTTTACCGGCAATGGCACGGAATTCTACGGTCTGTATCCGCAGTGGGATGCAAATGGGGAAATCGATTCCTTCCGGGCCGGGAAGCTTGGCAATTTGCAGGAAGGCGTTTGGCCCGTAGCGCTGTATACCGCTGAGTCTACCGGCGCCCAGACCAGTGGGAAGCGTCTGTGCCAGCAGCCGGAGACTGCCACCATCCAGACCAACGACTTTGTCCAGATGGAAGCTGCCCAGCTGACCGCCCAAAAGCCGACTGGCAAGCTTCAGTCGCTGCCACAGGAACCGGCGCAGGCTCCCCAGACCGATGAAACCACCGTTTCCATCCAAATCCCCGCCCCCAAGGACAGCACCAACGGCCTGGTGCACCTCACCTACGACCCCGCGCTCCTGACTCTGGACACCGTGACCCCCTATGCCGGTTTGTCCAGTGTGAACCGGGAGACGGACGGGCAAGTGACCCTGGCCTATGCCGGAATCCCTGGCCTTAGCGGCAATTCCGCTGGGGAAGTTACCTTCCGGGTCCGGGAAGATGCCAGCGGTGTCACCAAAGTCACCTGCGACACCCTGGAGCAGGGAAGCCAAATCGGTACTCCGGAGGAGCCCGTAACCACCGCCACCTTCACCTATGCCCTGTCCGGCGGCCAGGTGACTGGTTCGGCAGACCACGACTGCCCCTCCCTCCGCTTCCAGGATCTGAAAGCACAGTGGTACCACGATGGTGTGGACTACGTACTGGAGCGGAAGCTGATGGTGGGCGTGAGCGACACCCGGTTTGCCCCCAATGGCGCCATGACCCGGGGACAGCTGATGACGGTTCTGTACCGGATGGCTGGTGAGCCGGAGACGAAGGGGCAGTCGCCATTCGCCGATGTGAAGGCAGGCCAGTACTACACAGAGCCCATTGCCTGGGCTTTTGAAACCGGGATTGCCAAGGGCGTGACTGCCACCGCCTTTGCCCCCAACGCGCCTGTCACCCGGGAGCAAATGGTCACATTCCTGGCCCGGTATGCACAGCTGCAGGACATGGATACGACCAGCAGCACGGAGCTGGATTTCACGGACGCTGGCAGTGTCAGCGGCTATGCCCAGGAGCCTATGGCTTGGGCCGTGGAGACTGGCCTGGTGCAGGGGATGGGCAATGGGAAGCTGAACCCCAAGGGCCCTGCCACCCGGGCGCAGATGGCTACGGTTCTGATGCGCTTTTGCGAAAGCATTCTGAAATGATTTGAGACAGCAAGGGGGCTGCGGCCCCCTTGCTGCGTCTAAATGCACCAGTGGCGGGGGCATATGCGTACACCTAAGGCAACCCCTACAAATTGGCCCAGGTCACATAGAGACGCTGTAGGGGCGCACATTGTGCGCCCGGCAGTGAAATCTTCCGTTTTTTCAAATTTCCGGCGAATCCCCACACATTTCCCGGCGGGCGCACACTGTGCGCCCCTACAGGGGTAGACCGTAGCTCCCGTCTGCCCCCCGAGGCGGTAGGGTGCGGCCCCGGGTTCATGGATGATTAAAACCATATGCCCTTGTAGGGGCGCACATTGTGCGCCCGGTAGCGGAATCTTCCGTTTTTTCAAATTTCCGGCGAATCCCCACACATTTCCCGGCGGGCGCACACTGTGCGCCCCTACAGGGGTAGACCGTAGCTCCCGTCTGCCCCCCGAGGCGGTAGGGTGCGGCCCCGGGTTCATGGATGATTAAAACCATATGCCCTTGTAGGGGCGCACATTGTGCGCCCGGTAGCGGAATCTTCCGTTTTTTCAAATTTCCGGCGAATCCCCACACATTTCCCGGCGGGCGCACAC
>CDZQ01002320.1_pt1 | contig 19298 bp, 20 predicted proteins | sample 554831 | NCBI WGS metagenome assembly CDZQ01 (sample SAMEA3182112, study PRJEB8094) | gut metagenome | biome: human; feature: gut; material: Stool; isolation source: human stools | place: Canada | collected 2013-05-06
TCTTTCGGATAAAGATCGAGAACGAGACGGTGCTTGTATTTGCCGACCGGATTCAAAGAGAATACCTGAGGGTTTACCGCTACTTTCAGATCGAATACCAGACGGACAGTAGCAGGGTTCAACTGGCCGACACGCACATGCTGGATATAGGGATCGTCCGCCTGAATTTTTGAAATCAGTTCTTTTAACGCACCATTGAGTTGAGCACCTTCAACATCGACGACCAGCCGGTTGGGGTTGGAAAGCAGGAAATGTTTGGCTTTGACATTTCCGTCATGTTCCAGTGTGATGCGGGTATAGTCTTCTGCAGGCCAGGTTCTCACAGCCACAATATCACCACTGATTGCCGATGTCGGAAAGGACATCGCACAGATGAACGACAGTAACAATAAATAAGCCCAGCCAAAGGGTTTGCTAAATGACAGTTTCATCTTTCAGCTCATGAGTGAGGCACAAAACGCAAATTTTCCAGGCAGCGGGAACCTTTTTCGGAAATGGATCGCAGCACGACCGTTCTGCCATCCCCGCTTATTTCAAAAGAAACATCGATATCGGCAGCAGGCAAAGCGGATGCCGCTTTTTCCGCCCATTCGATGAGACAGACCGTTTCTTCGTTGAAATGATCCCGAAAACCCGCTTCCAGAAACTCTTCGGGACAACTCATTCGATATAAATCAAAATGCAGCAAATCGACGGCATGACCGTTCAATTCGATGACGTAAGGTTCAACCAGAGTATAAGTCGGGCTTTTGACTTTGCCTGAATGTCCCGCTTCTTTCAGTAAGGCACGGGTCAAAGTCGTTTTTCCGGACCCCAGATCGCCATGCAAATAGATTTTGAGACCACTTTCCAATACGCGGGCAAGGGATTTTCCCAATTCGCACGTGTCGGGTTCGTCGTTTAAATAAAATGTCAGTTGTTGCATTGATGAAATGTTTCAAATCACTCCAAAGGGACAATTTTTACTATTCATGAGCGATTCGTCATATAGTACCAATAATCCTCCCGTTTTATGCAATAAGTTTTGTTAATTTTGATGAAATTCGAAGGGCAATTAACTGATTTTGTTGTAAAAATCAAATCCTGGGCTTGTGAACTGGGATTTTCGGAACTTCGTGTTGCCGATATCGATCCCGGTATCGCCGAGACCCGGCTCCGGGAGTGGCTGGAAAGTGATTATCACGGTGAAATGATTTATATGGCAGCCCATGGGACAAAGCGATCCCGGCCGGATGAGCTGGTTCCAGGTACCCGCCGCGTGATTACGGTCAGAATGGATTATCTTTCCTCAGGTAATTCCCATTGGAGAAGCGTCGAGCTGTCCAGAATGAACGATGCACTGGCTGCGCGCATTTCCATGTATGCCAGAGGCCGTGATTACCATCGGGTGATACGGTCGCGTTTACAAAAGCTGGCCGACCGTATGGAAGAAGAAATCGGTTCTTTCGGTTATCGGGTTTTTGCCGATTCCGCCCCGGTAATGGAAGTTGCATTTGCCTGTAAAGCCGGTTTGGGTTGGCAGGGGAAAAACAATCTTTTGATAAACAGGAACGCCGGTTCCCTGTTTTTTATTGGTGAAATGCTGGTTGATTTGCCGCTGCCGGTTGATGAGGCGGTCACGACGCATTGTGGCCAATGTCACCATTGTATCGACGCTTGTCCGACCGGGGCCATTATCAGGGAAAAACTGATCGATGCAAGACGATGCATTTCCTATCTGACCATCGAGCTGAAGGGAACCATTCCGGTGGAGCTCCGTCCCTTGCTGGGAAATCGTATTTATGGATGCGATGATTGCCAGCTGGTTTGCCCCTGGAACAAATTTGCCGAAAAAACACGTATCGGCGATTTCAGTGCAAGGCACGCACTGGACAGCGCCATGCTTGCCGATTTGTTTGCATGGTCAGAAACGGAATTTCTGAACAATACCGAAGGCAGTCCGATACGCCGTATCGGTTATGAACGCTGGTGCAGGAATATTGCCGTGGCCCTTGGCAATGCCTTGAGGAGCGGACCCGACGAGAAACTCCGAAAACGGATTTTGACCATACTGTCTGAAAAAAGAATACACGTTTCGGAAATGGTGACCGAACATATCGACTGGGCTCTGAACCAGTCCGAAAAAAGTCATTGAGTATTTGGCCATTATTTTTTATTCTGGATATACTTTTTATACAAGCGGCTGATTCAGCCAACATCATGAACGCCAAAATCCTGTTACCGGAAACCTGCAGTGCTGTTGTCAAAACTTCTTTTGGTTCTGTCGGTGTGTGGACGCCATTTGAAAAAATCAAGGCTATCCATATTTTTCCGGGTATATTTCTGGAAAAAACCTCATGATGCCTTATCGGCTGAAGCGTTCGGGCAGATACAGCATTATCTGACTCGGCCCGGAATACGACTGAATTTGCCTGTTGATGTGGACGGTACTGTGATTCACCGAAAAATATGGATGGAATTGATGGCAATTTCATGCTGGGAGGTTAAAACCTGTGGGGAATTGGGCAGTATCCTCCATTTTTCACCTGAAGTGATCAGTGATGCTTGCGAAGCAAACCCGCTGGCACTTTATATCCCGAGTCATCGGGCAATTGCCATTTCCAGTCCCAAAGGGCCTGTCGGGGAAGGCGATCCATCCCATCCTCTGGTTCAGACGAAATTCTGGTTATTGAAACACGAAGGTTTTCTGCACGCATGACGGAAAAACACAAGCCCGTTTCTTCTGCCAATAACTCTTTTGTTGATGAGTTTTGCGATACGGTCTGGCTCGAAGATGGATTATCGAAAAATACACTGGACGCATATCGTCGGGATCTTCTGGTGTTTGTCCACTGGCTGGAAAAAAACTGTCCTGACACCGATCTTTTGAAGGTCGGCCAAACCCATCTGAACGATTATTTTTTGGCGCGTCATGCCGAATCGAAGCCAACTTCGGCAAATCGCCGTTTGACCGTATTGAAACGCTTTTATCACCTGCAAGTCCGTTTGGGGCGCATCACTGAAAATCCCTGCCTGAAACTCCGGTCAGCCAAACAGCCTGCACGATTTCCGAAAACTCTATCCGAGACTCAGGTCGAGGCGCTTCTGGCTGCTCCCGACCAGGAAAAGCCGTTAGGTTTGCGTGACAGGACCATGATCGAACTGATGTATGCAAGCGGATTGCGTGTGTCCGAGCTGGTGAATCTGAAGCTGGTTGAAGTCGGTATGAACGAGGGCGTGTTGCGCATTATCGGAAAAGGAGAAAAAACACGGCTTGTTCCGTTCGGTGAAGAAGCGCGGCTCTGGCTGGAACGATATATGCAGGATAGCAGGAGCCAGATTCTGTCCGGGAAAATGTCGGATTATCTGTTTGTGACGGCGAGGGGAACGGCCATGACGCGGCAGATGTTCTGGACACTGATAAAAAAATACGCATTGCAGTCGCGAATTCATGAGCCCCTGTCACCGCACACGCTAAGGCATGCTTTTGCCACCCATTTATTGAATCACGGGGCCGATTTGAGAGTGGTGCAATTATTGCTGGGACATGCCGATATATCGACGACCCAGATTTATACGCATGTTGCCCAACAGCGCCTCAAACAGTTACATGCCATGCATCACCCGCGGGGAAGCTCTGCTGGAGATGAGCCTCCATCCTGATGTTTTTCCTTTCCTGCTTTTTCTGGCGTACCTAACTGAGCCGGATTGTCGCAAATGCAAGAGTATGGTCTGACATTTCGATTCTTTCCGGTCCCCCTTCGTTCGGAAGATAGATCATTCGCTTAATCGCTCCTGTAATGTATCCGGTTTCTTCCGTGAATTCCTCGGAAACAAAGATATGATCGATTCTTGCCGTCCCGTTTTCCTCCATAAAACGCAGAATCTTGTCCTGATTCAGGGCCGGGTCGGTCTGGATTTCGTAGCAATCGTAAAGTTTGTAAAAGGGTGGAAGTGGCTGCTCACTTTCATGTTCCTGTCCGGAAACGATCGTCGTGGTAATGGCAAGTGAAAAATCGTTGAAGTCACCCAGAATGGCTATTGGCAGCGCGTTGTTCGCCCTGAATTCCGATACGAGTGCCCGGACACCGAGTGCATCGGCAGAGCGCCTCATCAGGGAACGCAGGGCCGCAAGACCATACTGGTACGGGTCCGATTTGTTGACGAAACTAAGGAAATCCGGCCGTTTCGATTTCAGGTGAACGACGTAAATATTCAGTATCTGTCCGTTTGGAAGCAAAACGGGCGCTTCGAGAACCGGGCGGGAAAACTGGTTGATGACCGTTTCCGTTATCGGGAGAGTGATCTCGAATTGCCTGGGAAATGTCTGGTGTGACTGGGCTGAACCGGCCATTGGCAGCCGTGTCAGTAAAGCGACCTGTGGTTTCAGTGTCGCGGGAGGATTGTTCCGGTCGAAACAGATCAGTTCGGCATCACGGTAAAGCCGGGTTTTTGCAACCACATGTTCCAGCGCTCTTTTTGAAAAGATTTCCTGAAATCCGATGACATCAGCTTCGGACTGATCAATCTTTTTTGCAATCCATTCCGTTTTCGCTTCATACTCATCCTGCGTATAGGCCGGAAGATCGTCGTAATAAGCGGTATCCGGCAATACCAGATTACGCACGTTGAAGGTCGCAAGTCGAATTTCCTGCTGCATAATTTTCCTTTCGCCACTACAATGCGGACATAGGCAACAATTTTCTGATTTTTACTATCTTAGCAAACGCTACCATTATTTCTAATGCCATCGTAACCATATTTTGTTTTGTCACAAGATATGGCCCCTTGAAAATATGAATACGGTCTTATTTGTCATTGCAGCTTATCTTGTCGGTTCCGTTTCCTTTGCGCTGATTTTCAGCAAGATATTCGGACTGGCCGATCCACGCACATACGGCTCCAAAAACCCGGGTGCAACCAACGTTTTGAGGAGTGGAAACAAACTCGCTGCCCTCCTGACGCTGTCTGGAGACGCTGCAAAAGGCTGGTTTGCCGTATGGATGGCATTTCATTTCGGCCCGGATTTTCAACTTGATGAAACCGGCATTGCAATGGTCTGCGTTGCTGTGTTCCTTGGACATCTCTTCCCGGTTTTCGCCCGTTTCAAGGGTGGAAAAGGCGTCGCAACGGCATTGGGTGTTTTGTTGGGTATCAGTCCCTGGCTGGGTTTGCTCGTTCTGGCGACATGGCTGTGTGTTGCGGTTTTGACACGTTATTCATCTTTATCGGCCCTCATTTCGGCGATTCTCGCGCCGATCTATTATGGATTGCTTTACGGATTCAATCTCTATTTCATAGCGATTGTGGTCATGAGCGCTTTTTTGATCAGCCGTCACTGGAAAAATATTGGCAATCTGCTTTCCGGAAAAGAAAGCAAGATCGGCAGCAAGAAAAAAACAAGCTGATTGCAACGGGAATAATCAGCCTTCAAAAGGGGCAAGCAGGTTGTGCGTAACGGCATACTGGACGATTTCAGCCAGTGAATGCATGCCCATTTTGTTCAGAATCCTTGATTTGTGAGTGCTTACTGTCTTAACGCTCAAGTGTAATTGCGTTCCGATATCCGTAATGGATTTGCCAGTGGCAAGCAGATTGAAAACTTCGAATTCCCTGTCAGAGAGTTGCGTATGGGGCATTTCCTTTTCAGGGGTCATTATGCCGAGAGCAAGCTGTTCGGCGACTTCCATGCTGATGTAAGGCCGGCCGGAAGCGACTTTTTTGATGGCGTTGACGAGCTGGTCACCGGCACTTTCCTTGGTGAGATAACCTTGTGCACCGGCTCGGATGGAACGGACGGCATATTGTTCTTCTTCGTACATTGTCAGCACCAGAATGGGCAGTCTGGGTGCTTCAGTCCGGATCTGGCGAATCAGGTCGATTCCGCTTCTTCCCGGCATCGACAGATCAAGCAACAGCAAGTCGAATCCTCCTTTTCTGACCAGATTGATGACAGAAAAACCATCGATGGCTTCGTCGACTACAGTAATTTCATGATTGCCTTCAAATATCCGTTTCAGGCCTTCTCGCATCAGGGTATGGTCGTCCGCAATAACAATTCTGATCATATCGTTGTCCAGGGATGAATGATTGAAAAGCCGGATTAATCCGCATTTAACTGCCGATAGTGCCAATAAGTCAAACAGATACTGTGACGATGCACTACATTATGCATTGTCGCGGTAAAATGTAGCTTACTCGTTTTTTAAATTCAAGTCATGAACGCCGATAACAAAAATAGCAATTCCACGCCAACATCCAATTTTCTGCGTGCCATTATCGAGTCCGATAACGAAAAGGGCACATATGAACGTCCGGGTATGCCCAAAGTCATTACCCGTTTCCCGCCGGAACCGAACGGTTATCTCCATATCGGACATGCCAAATCGATTTGCCTGAATTTCGGCCTGGCAAGAGATTACGCCGGGCGTTGCCATCTTCGGTTCGACGACACCAATCCGACCAAGGAAGACCAGGAATTCGTCGACACGATCAAAGATAGCGTTCAGTGGCTTGGGTTCAGTTGGGAACAAGGTGGAACGTCTTATCTTCATTACGCAAGCGATTATTTCGACACGCTGTATATGATGGCTGAATATCTGATTGAGGCCGGTCATGCTTATGTTGACGATCAGACACCGGAAGAAATGGCCAAAAATCGGGGCAGTTTTTCCGAACCCGGCAAAGACTCGCCATTTCGGGATCGTCCGGCAGCAGAATCGCTCGATCTGTTCAGACGTATGAAGGCAGGAGAATTTCCAGACGGTTCGCGTGTCCTGCGCGCCAGAATCGATATGGCATCGCCCAATATGAACATGCGCGATCCGGTCATTTACCGTATTCGTCACGCTTACCATCACAGGACGGGCGACAAATGGAACATCTATCCGATGTATGATTTCACGCATCCGATTTCCGATGCGCTCGAAAACATCACACACTCGATTTGTACGCTGGAATTTCAGGATCACAGACCGTTTTACGACTGGATTCTGGAACGTCTGACTGAAACGACGACATTGCCGGACGGTCGCGTTGTCGGCGGGTTCCTTGAAAAGCCTGTGCCACATCAGTATGAATTCGCCAGACTGAACCTGACTTACACGATTACGAGCAAACGTAAACTCCTTCAGCTCGTCGAAGAAAAAATCGTCGACGGCTGGGATGATCCCCGCATGCCGACCATCGTCGGTATCCGCCGTCGTGGCTATACACCGGAATCGATCCAGCTTTTCTGTGAAAGGATAGGTGTCGCGAAGGCAGACGGCTGGATCGACATGAGTACGCTTGAAGGCAGCCTGAGAGACGATCTCGACCCGAAAGCGCCAAGAGCGGCAGCTGTGTTGCATCCACTGAAACTGATTATCGACAACTTCCCGGACAACCTGCAGGAAGAATGTACGTCGCCCGTTCATCCGCATTACCCGGAACGGGGCTTGCGCCGTTTCCCGATTACGAAAGAATTGTGGATCGAGCGTGAAGATTTCATGATTGATCCTGAAAAGGGTTATTTCCGTCTGTTCCCGGGCAATCGCGTTCGTCTGCGATATGGCTATGTAATCGAATGTACAGGCTACGATCAGGATGACGCCGGAAACGTCACTGCGGTTCATTGCAATTATTTTCCCGATTCCAGGAGTGGAACGGATGGCAGTGCCACCTACAAGGTCAAGGGCAATATCCACTGGGTCAGTTGTTCGCATGCGGTCGAAGCCGAGGTCCGGATTTACGACCGCCTGTTCATGGATGCCTCACCTGATGCCAATAACCGGGATTTCCGGCAATCGCTGAATCCGGATTCGAAAGAAATCGTCAAGGCATATCTTGAACCGGGACTTGCCGCGGCACAGCCCGGTGACATTTACCAGTTCGAACGCCATGGTTATTTTGTCGCCGACATCATGGATTCCCAACCCGGAAAACCGGTATTCAACCGTTCCGTCACCCTGCGGGATTCGTGGGGTAAAAAGAAATAAGCCGTAGAAAATAATGATATGAAAAATCCCGCTCTCAAGGCGGGATTTTTCATATCTGCTTTTACATCCTCATCTTCATCTCTTTTTTCGTGTCGCGGCAGCTGTCCTGCCTTTTGTCTTGGTGGCCTGGTAAAGCGGCATCACTTTCGGCAATTGCGCCTGCAAATTGGCTATGCGGGAGGAATCCGATGGATGGGTCGAAAGGAATTCCGGTGACGAACCGCCACCGAGTTGAGCCATTTTTTTCCAGACATTGACGGCGGCTTCCGGGTTATAGCCGGCACGGGCCATCAATTCCATTCCCATCACATCCGCCTCGGTTTCCATTTTTCTCGAAAACGGCAACCCGATGACCAGCTGGCTTGCCTGTCCTGCCAGCGATTGGGAAGTCGAACCGAGCCCTGCCAGTGCACCGACAAGCGATATGGTCTGTTCTGTCGCGATCTGCTGGGAAATCTGTTCGCGGCTGTGTTCACGAAGGGCATGAGCGATTTCGTGGCCGATGACCGCCGCCAGTTCATCGTCCGTCAGATTCAGCTTGCTGATGATGCCGGTATAAACCGCGATTTTTCCGCCAGGCATGCAGTAAGCGTTCACTTCGTTGCTGTTCAGGACATTGACTTCCCAGTTCCATTTCAGGGCGTCAGGCCGAAATACGCCGACCTGCGCGATAAGACGTTTTGAAACATTGTTGACCCGTCTGGTATAGCTGGCGTTCGTATTCAGTGCGTTGGATGCGCGGGCTTTGGTCAGTTCTTTTTTATACGCTGTGGCAGCGCCCGCATTGACATCGGCTGACGAAATCAAAAGCAGCTGGCTTCGGGACGAGTTGGTGGCGCCTCCGGCAGTCGTACTCTGGCATCCTGAAAGAAGAACGGCTCCCGATAATATCGCAGCCAGTAAAAGCGTCACTCGTTTCATACAACGACTCCTTCAATATGGAAAAATATCGATAAAGAACTAATGTTAATTTTTTAATACAATTTCTTTTTCTGCAATGATCTTTGAAAAAGATTGGTCTGAAAGTATGCGAAATGACGTTAAAGAACAAAAATAATACGTTACCTGTTCAAGTTACTTGAGAAACGGACGCAGGCATATTATGGTTAATGAATCTCCATTCTATTGAAAGGTGGGAATCATGAAACTGTATTATGCACCCGGAGCGTGCTCGCTCTCTCCACATATCGTTTTGCGTGAAATCGGTCTTCCGTTCACGATGGAGCAGGTTGATCTGGCCACCAAGGAAACCGCTGGCGGTGAGGATTACTATATCGTCAATACGAAAGGTTCCGTCCCGGCACTCATGCTGGATAACGGAGAGGTACTGACTGAAGGAGCCGCTATCCTGCAGTATCTGGCCGATCTGGTTCCGGAAAAACAGCTTGCCCCGAGGGCTGGAACGATGGAAAGGTACCGGCTGATGGAAGCCTTGAATTATATCGCTACAGAATTGCACAAGAGTTTCGTGCCGATCTTCAATCCGGCTTATGAAGGTGCAAAAGAAGCGGCGAAAAACAAGCTGACTGCCGAATTCGACTATGTCGACCGACAGCTGAGCCAGAAACCTTACTTGATGGGCGAGCGGTTCACGGTCGCCGATGCGTATCTTTTTACCGTTTCCTGCTGGATCGAAGCGGCTGGGCTGGATATCAGGCAATGGAAAGCATTGGATCAGTACCGTCAGAAAATCGCCGCGCGTCCGGCTGTTAAGGAAGTGTTGGCAGAAGAAGGAATGTGACGGTCTTTTGTGAATGTAATACGGAGGCGCTGGAACATGGCCTCCGTATTACAGTTTCAAAGTGCGGGATTGGTAATCGACGCATGGATTCCATTGATGTGATCGACAATTTCGTCGGAGAGTGAGATATGGATGGCATCGATGTTTTCCTGAAGATGAGACATTTGCGTGGCACCAATAACAGTGGCGTCGATGAACCAGCGGGAATAACACCATGCCAGTGAAAGCTGTGCAGGCGTCATGCCATGGTCTCTCGCCAGCTTGACGTAACGGCGCGTCGCGTCAAGTACGGCCGGGCGGCGGTAATGCAGCATCCAGTCGGAAGTGAAGAGCGTCATGCGGCCACGCGTTTTCGGATTGTCGATATATTTGCCGGAAAGTTGGCCGAAGGCCAGAGGACTGTAGGCGATCAGGCCGACATTTTCCCGGAAACAGACTTCATCCATGCCCATTTCAAAATGTCGGTCAGTCAGGTTATAGGCATTCTGGATAGAGACGATACGCGGCAGTCCGCGCATTTCAGAAAGTTTGATGTACTCCATCAATCCCCATGCCGATTCGTTCGAAATGCCGATGTGGCGGATTTTGCCTTCCCTGATCAACTTGTCGAGAGCAACAAGCGTTTCTTCAATCGGGATACATGGACGGTCGTCTTTTGGATTGAAAACGTTTTTCCCGAAAAAAGGGACGTTCCGGCTGGGCCAGTGAAGCTGGTAAAGATCGATATAGTCAGTTTTCAGGCGTTTCAGGCTGCTTTCTACCGCAAGACGGATATTCTTTTCGTCCAGATCGTTTTTACCATCCCGAATCCAGGGCATCGAGCGGGAAGGGCCTGCAATTTTGGTGGCGAGCACGATTTTGTCGCGATTGCCACGGCTTTGCATCCAGTTCCCGATAATGCTTTCGGAAAGTCCCTGCGTTTTTGCCTGTGGCATCACAGGATACATCTCTGCCGTGTCGATAAAATTGATGTCCCGTTCGACGGCATAATCGAGCAGGCGAAAAGCCTCTTCCTCGTTATTCTGATCGCCGAACGTCATCGTTCCGAGTCCGATCTTGGAAACGAACATCTTGCTGGCACCCAGAGGGATCTTCTTCATATCACTGGCTCCTCGCTACGAACCTGCCGTCGGCGGTTTATTCTCTTCTTAACGCCTGTACGCATTCACGTACCAGCCCCGGACCTGAATAAATCATGCCGGTCAATACCTGAACCAGCGAAGCGCCCGCGTCCATTTTTTCTTTGGCGTCTTCCCCCGACAGAATACCGCCGACACCGATAATCGGAAGAGCGTCCCCGAGTTCCTGTTTCAGCAAACGAATCACGTGAGTGGAGGCGTCGCGGACAGGTGCCCCGGAAAGTCCCCCCGCTTCCTGTGCGTACGGGAGATCTTTTACGGCATCGCGGGTGATCGTCGTATTGGTGGCGATGACACCATCGATTTTATGGCGTATCAGCGCATCGGCTATGTTTTTGACCTGACTGTCGTCCATGTCCGGCGCGATTTTCAAAGCCAGCGGAACATAACGGGCATGCTCGTCTGCCAGACGACTCTGCGCCGCTTTCAGTTGGGAAAGCAAATTGTCCAGTTCGGATTCCCCCTGCAACTGTCTCAGGTTTTTGGTGTTTGGCGATGAAATATTAATGGCAATATAGTCGGCGACCGGATAAACCTTTTCGAGACAAATCAGGTAATCGTCAACGGCATTTTCAATTGGAGTAATGGCATTTTTGCCGATATTCAGACCCAGAATGCCTTTCTTTTCCTGATAAAAACGCGATTTCCTGACGTTTTCAACCAGAACGTCAACGCCTTCATTATTGAATCCCATCCGGTTGATGAGGCCCTCCGCTTTCGGGACACGGAACATCCGTGGCCTGGGATTGCCGGGCTGTGGTTTAGGTGTGACCGTTCCCAGTTCGAGAAAGCCGAAGCCAAGAGAGGCCATCCCGTCGATGCAATCCCCGTTCTTGTCCAGTCCGGCAGCCAGTCCGACAGGATTGGGGAAGGTCAGCCCCATGACTTTTCGTGGGGAAGGCGATACGGATGGTGCCAGTGCCGTCATGCCCATGGAAGATGCCATCTTCATGGACGAGATTGTAAAATGGTGGGCCTTTTCCGGATCGAGAGAAAACAGGAATGGCCGGATCGCGGCATACATAAAATTTGGGATCATGGTCTCACTTTATCGACTGGTTAACCCGGTTGATCAAAACGGCAATCCATCGATTGCGTATTCCACTATGTGAATATTGTATCGTAAGTAACCCTTTTATACTTCACGGGTTTATTCGAAGAGATGGCAGAGCGGGCAGTTCCCGGCAGTATCCCAGGAAGAAATCGTCGGCAGATCGACGACGTGAGACAGGTGTTCGTTAAATTGTTCGCGGGAAACCGGATGTGCTCCAAGAGACGCGAGATGAGGTGTTTCCTGCTGGCAATCGATCAGCTCGACGCCATTTTCCCCGAGAAAGGCAACCAGATGGGTCAGAGCGACTTTGGATGCGTCGCTGACACGGGCGAACATCGATTCGCCAAAAAACATTTTTCCCAGACAGATTCCATACGCGCCCCCCACCAGCTGCTTGTTGTGCCATAACTCGGAAGAATGGGCGATTCCCATTTTATGCAAGGCCGAATAGCTCTGTATGATTTCTTCCGTAATCCATGTACCATCGGCATGCCGTCTCGGTCCGGCACATTCCAGAATGACCCGGTCGAAAGCCGTATCGAAAGTCAGTTTCCAGCGGCCATCGGAATGGATGCTTTTGTGAATTTGTTTCAGCTTTTTTTTCAGGCTTCGGGAGATGACAAACTGGCTGGTCGGCAAGACCATCCGGGGATCGGTGCTCCACCACAAAATCGGCTGGCCTTCTGAAAACCAGGGGAAAATTCCGTGCCGATAGGCTTTTATCAGACGCTCTGGCGACAAATCCGCGCCGGCGGCCAGCAAGCCGGGAAAACCGGTCGTTGCATCCAGCGCATTGGACACATCCGGAAATGGATCGTCCGCTTTGAGCCAGGGAATCATTGAATATCGTCAGTCTGGAATAGTGTGATGATTTTTTTCATGTCCGGTCAGGCCGACATTGGCAGGATAAAACCTAATTCTTCATTTTTGCGTGTTTGACAATGGCGTCGCCAAGTTCCTGAACATCCCATTTTACTGTCGCGCAAGCCGCTCTTTTTTCCTTGAAATTCGTATGTTTCGGATTGACCGCTTCAACCAGAATGACAGGGATTTTCAGTTTTTTCGCTGTATCCAGTTCAAGATTGATCCAGCGTTTGAATTCTTCATAAACACCCGCCAGAATGATCAGACAGGAACATTTCTTCATCTGGGTTTCGATGGCATTGGCAAGCGCCTTGTTGGAAGGCAGGAACTGGACTGGATCGTCTTTCGACACACTGTAATATTCGTAAGCGAAATCTTCTGTTCTCAGGCGGTAATTTTCCATCAGACTCGTTATTCTTTCAGTGCCATCCTGTTCAGCCCAGCTGTAGCTGAGAAAAATGGGGTACGTCGCCATAAATTACACTCTCCAGTTCGTTATAACAATCAAACAGTCAGGCCGGTTTATTTGGGCAGATCCAGAGTATGGAAACCGAAATGGCCGCCCTTTAAAATCTTTTTTCTGTCTTCGAGATAAAATTTAAGAGCATATTTTATCGTTGAAAAAGCCAGATTATCCCAGGGAATTTCACTTTCGCGGAACAATCGGGTTTCAAGTGTCTCTTCACCCGGCGAAAATTCCGTGTTTTCCAGCTGTGCCAGATAGAAAAGATGTACCTGATGGTAAACCGGCAGGTTCATCAGCGAAAACAGTTTCGAAATTTTGACATTCGCTCCCGCTTCTTCCTGCGTCTCGCGGGCAGCCGCCTGTTCCGTCGTCTCGTCATTTTCCATGAAACCGCCCGGCAACGTCCAGAATCCGTGACGTGGCGCTATGGCGCGACGACACAGGAGAATCGACGTTTCGTTCGATTTCGATTCCCATGAAGGGATACTGCATACGACGATCTTGGGATTTTCATAATGAACCGTCTTGCAGTTGGGGCAAACATGCCTCGGCATATTATCCAGAGGAGGAATGTCGATAATGACGGGATGGCCGCATTGTGAACAGAATTTCATGAATCGGAACGCTTGCCAGTATGTAAGTCTAAAAAATCGAATGCCAAAGTATAAAGCAGGTCACGGTTAACCGGTACTGCTTTGACAAAACGAAGCTCATCTTACCCTCTTTTGGAAAACTGCAAAAGCTGGAGTCGGGAATATTCCGAAAGTGGACAAAAAGGACAAAAAAAACGAATAAAAAGCAAATAAGCCTCCCAATCTGCTTATTTGCCCTTGTAATGACTATGGGTTTCCTTTATAATTCAATGCTTACAGACGCGGGGTGGAGCAGTCTGGCAGCTCGTCGGGCTCATAACCCGAAGGTCGTAGGTTCAAATCCTGCCCCCGCAACCAGAGAATAAAAACGCCGCTGAAAGAGCAATCTTCAGCGGCGTTTTTTTTATAGTGGTTACCAGATGAAAAAATAACGATTTTGCTTGTTCACTTTGCTGTTTTTCCTGTCCTAATAGATCGTAGCTCGACCATCGCTTCGTGGTAGGCTTCGTCCGCTTTTTCAAATTGTGTCGTCATCGTTTCGGTCGGTTTTTTGCCCAGGAGACTGACGATGATAATGGCGATGGTACAGAAGATGAATCCCGGGATGATTTCATAGACGCCCAGATGGTCGAGGCAGGTTTTCCAGAGAATGACGGTCGCGGCACCGACGAAAATGCCTGCCAGTGCACCATTGCGTGTCATGCGTTTCCAGATGAGCGAGAGAAGGATGACGGGGCCGAATGCCGCGCCGAATCCGGCCCAGGCATAGGCGACAAGGCTCAGAACCTTGTTGTTCGGATTGAAGGCGATGACGATGGAAACGAGGGAAACCAGCATGACCATGATGCGGCCTGTCCAGACAAGTTCGTTCTGCGACGCTTTCGGGCGCAGAAAAGCCCGGTAAAAGTCTTCAGTCAGTGCGCTCGAACAGACCAGTAACTGGCAGCTCAGGGTACTCATGACGGCTGCCATGATGGCGGACAGAACAATGCCGGCAATCCAGGGATTGAAGAGGATTTTGGTCAGTTCCATGAAGATGGCTTCGTTATTTTGCATGACGCCGCCAGCCAGAGAGGGATTGTCCGAGAAGAAAGATATCCCGAAAAAGCCGGTTGCCACAGCGCCCGTCAGGCAGAGAATCATCCATGTGATACTGATGCGGCGCGCTTTTGGAATGGATTTGACGGAATCGGCGGCCATGAAACGGACAAGAATATGCGGTTGCCCGAAATAGCCCAGTCCCCAACCCAACAGGGAGATGATGGCGACAAAATCCAGTCCCTTGAACATATCCAGTTTGCCAGGCGCTTCGGTCTGAATCGTGGCCAGAGCGCTCGGGACATCGCCGATTGCCAGAATCGCGAAAATTGGCGTAATCATCAGTGCGAAAATCATGAGAGTCGCCTGAACGGTATCCGTCCAGCTGACTGCCAGAAAACCACCGATAAAGACATAAGTGATGGTAGCGACAGCACCGATCCAGAGGGCTGTATCGTAGGAAAGGCCGAAGGTGCTTTCAAAAAGCCGCGCACCGGCCACCATGCCGGAAGAACAGTAAATCGTGAAAAAAATCAGGATGACAAGAGCGGAAAGGATTCTCAGGACTTTGCTGGTATCTTCGAACCGGTTGGTCAGGTAATCCGGCAGCGTTTGTGCATTGCCGCAGTATTCGGTATGGACACGGAGACGTCCGGCCACCAGAAGCCAGTTGAACCATGCGCCGATGACAAGACCGATTGCAATCCAGCTTTCCGACAGGCCGGAAAGGAAAACGGCGCCGGGCAATCCCATGAGAAGCCAGCCACTCATATCAGACGCACCTGCGGACATGGCGGTCACGAAACTGCCAAGGCGACGGCCGCCAAGAATATAGTCGGACAGATTCCGGGTCGCCCTGTATGCGATGAAACCGATTCCGGTTGTTGCAACGATATAAACAATGAAGGTAATTAAAAGCGGTGTATCGACATTCATGCCAGTCAGTCCGGATATTGATCGGGTAAAACGAAACATTAGACCAAATAATTCGACACTGCGCCAGTATGAAATGCGTTTTTCTCATCTTTGCCGGTAGAAAAAATCATGGATGGAAGCCGGTTTCCTTTGAGAAAGACGCTTCCAATGGGCTTGTTGAATATGCCTTTCATACAACGCTATACATTGCAATTCGCTTAAAAAACGATGCCTATAGTTGGTCCGGAAAATTGCAGCGACTTGATAAAATGCCATGCTGCAATTTTTTGTTCCGGGAAATTTCGGAGTGCCAGTTTGAACGCAATCTGGATGTCAAACTTGGTCATGTGTTGATATGAAACCCGTATGAAAGGAATCATAATGAGAACTTTTGGGCTGTCATCAGGGTTTGCTGTTTTATATTCAATGCCTTCATCGGTGCGAAGTTTTTTCATGAAAAACCTGAGACATTGAAACAGCGACCTGTCCCGACTTTCGGGATTCACCCCGCTGACGAGCCCGTCACGGCCACTGACGGGGCAACGGATATGTTCAGTGAGTCTGGATGCTGAATAAAGAATAGATCCCGACAGCTGTTATTGATGGATATATCGATCCAGTATTTGATAGAGGTGTTCAATATCCAGCGGTTTTGCCAGATGGGCGTTCATACCGGCTTTTTTCGTCGCTACGATGTCTTCTCTGAATGCATTGGCGGTCATGGCGACGATCGGAATGGTTTGCGCGTCTTTTCTTGAGAGACTTCGTATTTTTTGTGTTGATTCCAGTCCACCCATGACCGGCATCTGCAAATCCATGAAAATCAGATCGTAATATCCGCTCGTGGAAGAAATGAATTTGTCGAACGCGTCCTGTCCGTTTGTAGCGGTTTCTACGATGATGCCGCACTCAGTGAGGATGACTTCCGCTATTTCCCGGTTCAGCTCGTTATCTTCGACAAGCAAGATCCGTTTTTCCTTATAAATCCGCTTTTGCCCGGAAGGCGGTATGACGGGCAAACGTTCCTCTTCCTTCAGGGCATGCTTTTTGATGGCGTAGGCAAGGGTGGATTTCAACATGGGCTTGATCAGAAAGCCATCTGCTCCTGAAGCAAGCGCTTTGGATTCGTATTCCGTCCAGTCGTAGGCTGAGGCAAGCAGAATGGGAATGCCGGGACCGATTAGTTCCCTGATCAGTCTTGTCGTTTCAATACCATCCATTTCCGGCATTTTCATATCGATGATGATTAATGAAAAATCTTTACCTGACTCATGCCTTGACGCTACTTTTTTAATGGCCTGCGCTCCTGAAACGACCCATTCGTTCTCGAGACCCATTTCATCAAGCCGCTCACAAGTCGTTTCGCAGGCAATCTGGTCGTCGTCCACAACCAGAATAGCCTGTTTTACGGAAAATCGATGATCGACCGGGTTGTTACTCTGAAGTTTCAACGGAAGCTCGACTGTGAAGGTAGAGCCTTTTCTGTAGGTACTTTTAACTTTAATTTTCCCATCCATTAACGTCACAATATTCCGGCAGATCGCCATCCCCAGTCCCGAGCCCTGTACAGCCAGTACAGCGGCATCATTTGCACGTTCAAAAGGAGAAAAGAGTTTTTCAATGAATTCCGGCTTCATTCCATAACCGTTATCTTCGAATGTAAACTCAAAAAGGCCATAGCCTGCTTTGTTCGATGGTTTTTCACGGATATCGAACATGATTTTCCCTCCGTCGGATGTGTATTTGACGGCGTTGGATAATATGTTCAGAAAAACTTGCTGGATGTGTTGCGGATCGCCAATGACGTGTTCATGGCGCAAATGATGTGCACGAATATCGAAAGTATGCTGTTTGGCCATGATGGATGGATGCAAAACTGAAACCATGTTCTGGAGCATGTCATTCAGGCAGAATTCTTCTTCAGTGATGGCAAGGTTTCCGCTTTCGATTCTGGACATGTCCAGAACTTCATTGATCAGGCCCAGCAGCAGTTTTGAGGAGAGCGTTATTTTTCCAAGACAATCCTTTACACGGTCTTTGTCGTCGATATGATTACTGGCAATAGCAGTCATTCCTATGATCGCGTTCATCGGTGTACGGATGTCGTGACTCATCCGTGAGAGAAATTCCGATTTTGACCGGTTCGCCCGCTCGGCTGCCTCCAGGGCATCATGCAGCAGTAAGGAACGTTCTTCAAGTTGTTTTTGCAGTTCACGCTGTTCGGTGATGTCTGTGATGTCGATATAAATAACGAGGTAAACGGGATTACCATTAATCCATTCGATGCATTCTGCGTTAACCTGTAACCAGAGGTCGCCTCCGGTTTTATTGAGAGCCTGCAGAGTGAAATGAACCCGTTCCCCTTTGCGCATCAGAGGGAAATTTTTTTGATAGGTAATACGGTTTTTTTCCGAATTGACATTGGAGAGACCGAAAAGCAATTCGTTCCTTATATCGAAAAAATCCTTGAAACGTTCATTAGCACCAAGAAACTTGAAATTATCTTCGTTTATCTGGAATTTTGCGACAAAACCGGGCAGATTATCATACGCAATGGATTGTTCACGTTGCATCCTTACCTGTTCGTCGATATTGGTTATGACAGTGTAAGAAACCGGGTAACCGTTTACATACTCTTCTGAAAAAACACTAGAGATATTGACCCAGATACGGCTGCCATCCTTTCTTGGCATGGTAGTGACAAGATTGTATCCGTTCCGGTTTGCCCTGATCGCGGATGTAACCGTTTCAACGAGTTCGTTCCATTCTTTTTGATAATTGGCATAATAAAGTATGGGCTGGTTCTTGAAAGTGGCCTCATACTCATCTTTTGGCCATCCGATCAAACGATAATAATAGTCATTTGCCCAGACAAGCGTGTAATTCTCATCAAGTAGATGCTTGCTGACACTGACGCTCAAAAGGCGCATCAGGGCATGATATTCATAATCAGCAGCTGCCTTTATGCCATTCGACCCTGTTCTGTTTTCACTGTCATCCATGTTCAGGCATGTGGCCTTTGCCCTGTAAGACTCTAGTCTTGTTAAATACAAATAAAAATACTTCAAGTATGTTATCACAGTTTATTATTTCCATAAGGCAATCAAACTGACCCCTCTAAAAGCGAAAAAGACAAAAAGGGAAATGAACTGGAAGAAATAGGAGATCAGTATCTTCTGTGTAATAAAAGAGAAGCGGATGACAGGATAGATTAGATAAGATAACCTGATTGGCCTGATCAGCTGACGATTTCATTTATTACGGAAACCATTCAATTTCAACGGGCGCGCTTTGGGAATCGTAAGACAGGCATCGATGGTTACTATACTCAGGCGGATAACGGGTCACGATTTTTTACAGATAGTTCTCTCTGAAAGTACCTCCGTTTATTAGTTTTGCCGGAGATATCGAAAAGGCTATTTTTCTGTCAGCAGGCAGGCGGCAGACGATCTCGGGTTTGCCGATAAACAAGTCAAAGGTCTTTTGCGAGCAGTTTTGAACCGGGCCGATAACGCACTTTATGAAGCAAAGAG
>CDZQ01046176.1_pt1 | contig 19267 bp, 17 predicted proteins | sample 554831 | NCBI WGS metagenome assembly CDZQ01 (sample SAMEA3182112, study PRJEB8094) | gut metagenome | biome: human; feature: gut; material: Stool; isolation source: human stools | place: Canada | collected 2013-05-06
AAAGGGCATGTCGCCCACGATGAAGGTGTTGGGAGCGCCCCGGCGGACGGACTTGCTGTGGCTGATCATGTCCTCCATGGTCACAGGGAAGGTCTTGTCATAGCCCAGAGTAACCATGCCCAGGCTGTCGCCTACCAGGATCATGTCGATGCCGGCCTTCTCGGCGTACTTGGCGGTGAGGTAGTCGTAAGCGGTGAGGTAGACGATCTTCTCGCCCTTCTCCACCATCTGACGGAACACGGGAATGGTCTTTTTCATGTGCGCTTCCTCCTTGGTGTACTATATTATAGAATAACAACTTATAATATAATAAGTTTGAATTTAGAATAGCACAGGGGATGTCCAGTGTCCATTGGTGTTTTCTACAAAAGATAGGGAGCTTAATTGACAAATCTGCCGGTGAGCGTGAGAATGCTTGTATTTTTTCAAAAATATGATAGAATGATGAACGGTAATTTCGTAAACTGGTGGTGAGAGTATGGAAAAAGTCAACGGCGGGCCCATCCAATCCGTGTCCCGGGCGGCGGCCATTCTGCGCTGCTTTTATGACCGGGAGAGCATGAGCCTCCACGAGATCAGCCAGCAGGTGGGCCTCCATAAGAGCACGACGTCCACACTGGTGACCACTTTGAAAAATGAGCGGCTCCTGGAACAGGACCCGGTGACGGGGCAATACCGCCTGGGGATGAGCGCTTTTCTCCTGGGGGCCAGCGCCAAGATCAATATCCGCACCATCGTCCAGCCCTACCTCACCGCCCTGAACGAGCGGTTTCGGGAGACTGTGAACCTGGCCGCCCCGGACGGGACGGATATCGTGTATATCAACAAGCTGGAGAGCGAATACTCCATGCGCACCTGTACCCGGATCGGCCAGCGCCTGCCCTTTTACTGCACGGCCAACGGCAAGGCTATTTTTGCCTATTACAGCCCGGAGCGGCTTCGCCGCTGTGTGGAGAGTCTAAACATGACGCCCTTTACGCCCAACACCATCTGCGAACCGGGCCGGCTCATGCAGGAGCTGGTGGAGGCCAAGGCCAACGGCTATGCCTGCGACAACGAGGAACTGGAACAGGGGCTGTGCTGTTTTGCCGCACCCATTTTTGACAGCACCGGCGCCCCGGCGGCGGCGGTGAGCCTGTCAGGCCCCCATTTCCGGATGGATGGGGAGCGGCGGGAGGAGATGATCGCCGCCCTCAAGGTCTGCGCGGGGGAGGTCACCGCCACCCTCTCCCGGGCCAGCTACATTGCCAGCGGGTCTAGCTTTGATTAAAGCTTTACTGTAAAAACAGAAGCTTATACTATGGAGGGGACCGCTGTGAAAAAAGATCCGCGCGTGGGCATGGTCTGCTTTCTGATCGCCTTTGCCCTCTCCCTGGTTGGAGCCATTGCCATCGGGGGCGTTCTCCGCTATCTCGCCGCACTGTGTTTCCTGGCGGCGGCCATTCTCGCGTGGAACGACTGGCGCCGCAGGAAGAAAAAGTAAAAAACGCCTGCCCTGCTGCCTACGGGCAGCAAAAAAGGACCGTTTCTCTTTTGAAACGGTCCTTTTTACGTTTGAGGGTAACGGAAAACATGCTCTGCGGCAGGTCAGCAGTCTTTTTCAAGCCCGTAAAGGCGGATGGCGTTGTCCCGCAGGATAGCCCGCCCCATGGTACGGCACAGCTCTGCGTCAAAATGGCCGGAGCCGATCCGCTCTGCCAGGACCCTGGCAAGAAGATCCCGCATGATTTCCAGATGGGCCCATGCCTCCTCCACATAAAAGCAGTCGCCGCCCCAGGTGATTTTGGAGAAGGGCACAGCGTCCAGAGACTCCTGGAGATAATGCTCTGCCTGGGTCTCATTGATGGCGGTGAGCCAGTTCAAGCTGAGATAGACATTGGGAAGGCTTTTGGCCATAGCGGCTGCCTGCCAGGTCCAGGGCCAACCGGAATGGAAAAAGTCGAATCGGGTCTGAGGATTGCGGTTTGCCAATTCCGTCAGTTCATGCGGGCCGTTCCCGGTGGTATAGGGGGAACCAAAGCAGCGCAGCCCCGTGTGAATTTCAAACACTGTGCCGCTCTGCCCGGCCAGTTCGGCCAGCAGATAGATAATATAATCCTGGAAAGCGCGCGCCTGCTCCGGCGAGGCGGAGTCCCCGGCCCGGAAGGCCGCCTCGGCCTCGGCGCGCTGCCGGGGGAGGAAGTGCAGGTCGCGGTAATACCCCAGGCAGGATTTGATGCCCATAAATCCCCGCTGCCGGAGCGTGGGCAGCAACTCCCGCAGAAAGGCCTCCAGCTCATCCAACGTCTCCACCCGCGCGCCCAAGCGGTCCTCCAGGCCCTTGCGGGCCCGGGGCATATAACAGTAAGCGAGAAAATCAATGCGCAGGATGGGGAGGAAGCGCGGATAGTGGGAGGTCTCCGGCGCATCCCCGGTGAGACCGCCCGAATAGGGCAGGCCCTTTCCGTTATACAGCAGCCAATACTCGAAGTCCGTAGACTGCCCTTTGTCTACCAGGGAACACTGAATATTGGCGCGATCCATTACCGCGTCATACCAGGCAGTTCCCTGCGCGGCATGCTCCAGGCTTGGAGCGGAAGCGGCATCGTAGTCCAACTCCAGAATGTTCCCTGCGCCGAAGAGTTCGCGGTAGATCCGCTGGAGCACCTTGAAATATGTGGTATTGGCGGTACGGGCCAAAGCCCCCTTGACCCGCTCCCATTGCTGGGGCGCGGGGATGTCCTCACCCCACTCCCGCGCTCCAAAGCCCACGGAACGCAGATCGTCTACAATATACATGTTCTGGACCATAGTCAGGATATCACGATGGCTCCGGGCTGCACTGCGGGGGAAACAGAAGTGCTCATGCGTGTCCACCACGGAAATTTGTTGCAGCTCCTTGCGGATGGTTTCATATGTTGCAGAATTTGACATGGGCGCCTCCTTACCGAACCGAATACTCTGAAATTACTGCTGTGAAGCTGGTAAGATTGTAACAAAAAATCTATAAAAAGCAAGCGATTTGACAAAAAAATGGACACATAATTTTCTTTGGACAAATTAGAAAGAAAAACTTGTAAAAATCCTGAAGAAAATGGAATGGGAGAAAAGAAATCCACGGTGCGGAAAGGCGCAAATACTCCAGCGGCATTGCGGGAAAATGCATAGATCAAAACATAATAGTGAATATTATTCATGTAAAGTGTGAGAGTGAAGAACCGGAAGGCAGGGAATTTACTGATAAATACGGGCAAAGTGACTTGATTTGAATGGGGCAAGTCTGCTTAAATGATTTCAATATAGTTTAATACGGTAGGGAGCTGCGGCACAGTATCAGCGCGATGTTCTGTTGTATACGGATAAGTGTGTGCATAACGAGGATAAGCGCCGCATGAAGATGAGGGCGCAAGTAAATTCAGAATTATTTGCGCCCGTATTTTGTTCCAGTTTGTACCAGGTGGACTTGCCTTGCCATGACCTCGTTACAGCCGGGGCGTGGGTTGGAACCATTGCTCTTTCTATGTATATTTTGCGTATATTTTTATATGCATGACTTTTCCCCAACGTGGGTGATACTGCAGCTGTATTTGTGAAGAAAATATCAGGCTGAAACGGCGAAAGAACGTCCAACATGGCATGGCCGTTCTGCTGCATGCGACGAGTTCGACTATGAGTTAACCGGATGATGCGTCAAAAATAGCGGAGCTCTTATAAAAAATTGAATGGTTAAAGGAGGGAAGAAGGCATGACGTGGCCGATCATTGGGATGCTGGTACTGTATGCAATCTCTGCGCTGATGGTTGTAATCGCTTATTTCGCAGAGAAGCAAGGGAAGCTGTAAGCAAGATGGATCGGAAAAGGAAAAAAGAGGAGAAACGTAAACTATAAGGAAAAAGGAGAGGATCCACCAAAATGTTCAATTTCATTTTGATTATCGGCATCACCCTGCTGACTGTGGGCCTTGCGGTTGTGCTCTCTAAGATCGGAGGGGGCGGATCCAAAAGCGCGGCGGCAGTGGACAATAAAGACTTCCTGCTGGGCGGCGGCAACCTGGGCGCGCTGGTGTCCGCGGGTACCTTGTGCGCCACTTACTGGTCCGGCCACGCGTTTGTCGGTTCTGTGGGTACGGGCTACGGGTATGGTTATACCCAGCTTATTGCCGGTGCGGCCTATGTTCCCGCACTGGTGTTTGCATGTATTTTCCTGGCCAAGTTCCTCAAAAGGAAGGCAGAGAACATGGGCGCCCTGTCCGTCACGGAATATGCCGGACGCATCCACGGGAGCCGCGCGGTTCATATGCTGGGCGCCATTGCCAACGTTGTGCTGATGTTCGTTATGCTCCTGACCCAGTTCCAGGCCCTGGGCGCTCTGCTGGAGCCCATTGTGGGCATTGACGGCGACATCATTGTGGTCATTATCGGCGGTATCTGCGTGGCCTATACCATCTTCGGCGGCTTAAAGACCATCGCCTATTCCGATATGCTCATGGCCATCGGTATGACCATCGGCGCGATCATCTGTGTTATCATCGTCTTTTCGTATACTTCCCTTGGAGAGATGACGGATAAGCTGATGGCGATTGATTCGGAACTGGCCAATCCCACCACGGGAGCCCCGTACGGCTCTATGCAGTGGGGCGCGTTCCTCATCGTCCCCTACGCTGCCGTGGGCCTGATTGCCACGCCCTACACCGCCACCCGCTTCCTGTCCGTGAAAAAGGACATCAAATGGTGGAAGTTCGGTTTCTGGTGCTGCGTATTTGCCATGACCTGGGAAATCCTTCCCTTCGTGGGCACCTTCATCCGCAGCCAGGGCATTGAGCTGCCCGTTGCAGACGACGCCATGGGCTATTTCTTGGCAAACTATGTCAATCCCGTAATCATGGCCTTTGTTGCGGTATGCATCCTGATGGCCATCCGTTCCACAGTGGACTCCCTGCTTCAGTCCATTTCCGCCTCCATCTCCTATGACATGCGCTATGTCCTCAATGATGGAAAAGGGATGGATGACACTGCCAAGTCCATGCGCTACAACCGTATCGCCGTGGCGGTGGTGGGCATTATCGGCATTGCCTTCAACTTCCTGACCCAGCCGACTTTCCTGGTGTTCCTGGGTACGCTGGGCACCGGTACGCTCCAGTCCATCATGTTTGGCCCCATGTTTATCAGCACCTTCTGGCAGGGCAACAAGTACGGTGCCATCGCCTCCATGATCGGCGGCGGACTGGTAACCAGCTACTGCCTGCTCTCCGAAGTGTTGATGTGGACCATGGCGCCCCTGGCAGGCGACCTGACGGCTGCGGTTCTTTACTTCGTTGTAAGTGCCGCCACCTTCAAAATCTGCCCCCGTGCGCAAGTGCAGTCCGCGATCATCTGAGCCTGCAGCGAGGCCGAGATTCTGCTTTGCACCGTCGCCCGGAAGCCCTTCCGGGCTCCGGGCGACGGTTTTTTACACAAGTTTTTTTGACAGAGGCGGAATGTTTCAGACGCCACGATTTATACGGTAGAGCTTTGCATGCCCTGCGGCCGGTAGCCGGGCCGCGGAGCGGGAGACGCCGGACTTCTGCCGGCGATGTTGGAGAATGGAGGAAGGACCATGAATGCGCTTGTCCACGTGGATCCGGAGCTTTGCATTGGCTGTGGGATCTGCGTACGGAACTGTCCCAAGAGCGCAGTGGGCGCGATGCATATTACAGAGGAAAAGAAAGCATCGGCCACGGAAGAATGCGTCGGGTGTCTGGTCTGCGTGAAATCCTGTCCAAAGCAGGCGATCACCCCTCTGGATGAGACGCCGGCGGATGCGCTGATCTGCCAGAGCTGTCCCATCCACTGCCGGATCCGGCCCGGTCAAACCGGGGCCTGCCGGCGCTTCCGGAATGATGGAAAGGAATTGAAGCGGGAGGTGCCGCTGCACGTCATCCCCCGCCCTCATATACGATTGGACCCCAGAACCCGCTTGCCGGACAGGCCCCTGCTCACGGGTATCGGAGCTGGAACCAATTTGCAAAAGCAAGCGGCGCGCTTTGTAGCCGAAGAAGAGCTGGACGGCGTGGACATTGTCACCTGCGTGACGGAAGCCGCGCTCTCCTTCAGCGGGCTGCGGGTCAAGATTGACACTTCGGACTACATTGGAGCAGAGGGGAGCGCGATCCGCCGGGAAGGAAAGATTGTGGGCTATGTCACGTCTTCCTGGTACGGTTCCCGCACGGCCACCATCGGCGGCGTGACTCTGCTGAAAGGACCGGATGGATTCGTGGTGGCCCGGACGGTCACCGATCTGGCGGAAGGAGAGACGGTGCCCCTCCAGGTGGAGGGCGGCGCCAAACTGGAACTGACGCGCGGTAAGGCGCCGGTCATCAACGGCCAGACGGCAGAGCTGACCACCTTCGGCTGCGGCTCTTCCGTGGGCAAGCTGTTTTCTGCGCGGCTTCTGCCGATTCTGGATGAATGCATCATGCTGGACATGGGCATCACCGGCCAGATGAGCGAACACCACGCCGCGCTTGGCGCAAAGCCCTGCGGCATCACCGTTATCGGCAAACGCAGCTCCGGCGGGCGGTATCTGGTGCCCTCCGGAAAAGGCTGGGGCGGAACCTGTGTGGAGGACCCACGGGATGCCATTGCCTCCATTGACAAAAACGTCGCATGGCCCGGTATGCGTATTCTGATTACGGAGACCAAGGCAGAGCACGCGGCGTACTTTGAGCTGGACGAGAATTTGGAGCTGGTAGAAAAGCCCATGCCCCCCGCAGTGGAGGCAGAGTTTGTCAGAATGAAGGAATTCTGTGATCCGGGGCTTGTGAATGTGCTGTACGTGGGCGGCGTTGGCGGCGGCGTGATGAGCATTCTGCATCCGCACGATTCCCCCGGCGTGCTCGACGCCATCCGGGAGGGCCGGATTTTGGTCACCTCCTGCGGACGGCCCGTGCATCGGATGCCGGGCGGCAATCTGATTATTGAAGTGGATACTGCCGGCCTGCCCAAGGGCAGCTTCTCTTGGGTGCCCACCCCCTGCACCACCATGCCGGTGGAATTCACTATGACCAGGGAAACATATATGGAGGTTTGCGGGTATCCGGATGCGCCGCGGCCTCTCAGCCGGATCCTGGCCGAAAACGCCTATGTCTACATGGATACAGAAGAGAGGAGGTCGTGACATGCCTGCACCCATGTTTGTGGATCATGAGGTCTGCGTAAGCTGCGGCCTCTGCCTGCCGGACTGCCCCAAGGGCGCCATTGCCCGCCCCGCCAAGGGGGAGAAACCAGTGATCTCCGAAAACTGCGTGGCCTGCCAGGTCTGCGCTAAAACCTGTCCCAAAGGCGCTATTCGGGAGAGCGGGGCGGAAGAATGCCGCATGGTGTGCAACCACTGTCCGGTCCACTGCCGCCTGGCCCCCGGCCAGACCGGCGCCTGCCAGCGTTACCGCAACGACGGCGGCGCGGAGCCGGTTCGGACGGTGCCGCTGCAGGTTTATGACTTTTCCAAAGCGCAGATCAACCCACAGACCGGTCTGCCCTACAAGCCGCTGCTCACGGCTGTGGGTTCGGGTACCAATCTGCAGAAAGCCCCGGCCCGCATCATGGCGGAAGCAACGGTGGACGGCGTGGATGTGGTGACCTGTGTAACGGAGGCGGTTCTCTCCTTCAGCGGGCTGGAGGTGAAGATCGACACTTCCGACTACATTGGCCCGGAGGGAAGCCCTGTGAAGCGGGACAGCAAGGTCGTGGGCTATGTGGGGACTTCCTACTATGCGGCCCGGACGCTGAACATCGGCGGCGTTTCCCTTCTCAAAGGGCCCGACGGCTTTACCGTGGGCCGCACCATCGTGGATCTCACCGACGGCAAGGAAGTGGAACTCCAGGTGGCAAACGGCGCGGAGCTGCGCTTGCAGATGGGAAAGGCCCCTGTCATCAACGGCCAGGTTGCGGCCACTACCACCTTTGGCTGCGGTTCCTCTGTGGGTAAAGGGTTTTCCCACGTGCTGGTGCCGGTAGTGGACGAATGCGTCATGCTGGACATGGGCATCACCGGCCAGATGAGCGAGCATCACGCGGCTATCGGCGCGAAACCCTGCGGGATCACCATCCTGGGCAAAAAAAGTTCCCCCGGCCGGTATCTTGTCCCCTCCGGCGACGGCTGGGGCGGCACCTGTGTACACGATCCCCGGGAAGTCATAGTACATGTGGATCGGGAGAAAGCCTGGCCGGGGCTGAAAATCCTGGTCATGGACACCAAGGTGGAAAACGCGGCGTATATGGAGCTGGACGAAGACTACAAACCGGTCATCAAGGATATGCCTCCTCATATTCAGGAGCTGCTGGAGTATATGCGCCGTTTCTGTGATCCCGGTATGGTGAACATCATGTATGTGGGCGGCATTGGCGGCGGCGTGCGGAGCTGCCTGAATTCCGAGCACTCTCCGCGGGTGTGCCAATCCATCAAGAATGGACGCATTATGCTCACAGCCGGCGGCCAGCCCACCTATGTATACCCCGGCGGGAACCTGATTTTCACAGCGGATGTGGCCAAAATGCCAGCCGGTTCCATTCGCTGGGAGCCTACCCCTGCGACCTCGGTTCCCATCGAGTTTACCATGACGCGGGAAACTTTTGATTATGTCAGCGATTATGCATATGCCGTCAAGCCGCTGGAGCAGGTCCTGCGGGAGCATGCGCATGTGGTGATCGACGAGTAAGGTGATAGATTATGCCAAGAAACATTCCGAAAACTTTTGCCAGGCCGGAGAGCCTGGCGGATGTGGAGCGGCTTCTGGCTGCCTCCGATGCGCAGAGCCTGATCTACCTGGCCGGCGGGACTGACCTGGTGGTGGACATCAATGAGCGCCGCCTGCCGCCCTGCGATATATTGGTGTATCTGGACCGCATTCCGGAACTCAAGGGCCTCTCTCTGGAAGGGGACCGCCTGATCGTAGGCAGCGGCGTGAGCCACGCCCGCCTGGCGGCGTCTCCAGAGGTGCGCGCTGTTTTTCCTGTGCTGGCCCAGGCTGCGGAGGGCGTGGGCTCGCCGCCGATTCGCGTGATGGGCACGGTGGGAGGCAACCTGGCCCGGGCTTCCGCCGCCGGTGATGTGGCAACGGCGGTATTGAGCCTGAACGCAGAGATTCACACCCTGGGCAGGAATGGCCGCCGCGTCATCCATGGGCGGGACTTCCATGTGGCCTCCCGGCGCACTTTGCTGGAGCCGGGGGAGCTCATTACGCATTTGTCGATTCCCGTTCCTCCGGGACCGTGCGGAAGTGCCTTTGAAAAGCTGGGCAGCCGCAAGACCATGTTTATTGCCAGCGTCAGCTGTGCGGCACTGCTTCGGCTGGACGCTGCGACCGGCGCTATTGCAGAGGCGCGGCTGACCTTGGGCTCCATTGCCCCCACCCCGGTCCGGGCGCCTGCGGCGGAGGCGCTTCTGGCGGGGCGGCAGCCGGAGGAGGCTGCGTTCCGGGAGGCGGCGGAGGCCGTTCAGGCGCAGGTCCGCCCGCGCACGTCTCACCGCGGTACCTCCCAATACCGCAACGCCATGGCCGGTGCGCTGACGGTGCGCTGCCTGCGCCGGGCTCTGGAAAACGCAAGAAACAAGGAGGTGGAAGCGTGAAAACCTGGATTCATTTCACGCTTAATGGAAGCCCGGTTTCCATAGAGACCGACAATGACAGGACGCTGCTCAAGCTGCTCCGGGAAGACCTCCATATCACCAGCTTGAAGAATTCCTGCAATGTGGGAGAGTGCGGGGCCTGCACCATCCTGCTGGACGGCGAGGCGGTGCGGAGCTGCCTGCTTTTGGCGGTGATGGTGGACGGAAAGCGTGTGGACACCTTGGAATCCCTGGGTTCTCCGGTGAACATGCATCCCATTCAGAAAGCATACCTGGAAGTGGGCGCTGTCCAGTGCGGTTTTTGCACGCCGGGTATGATCTTGGCCACCAAGGCGCTCCTGGACAAAAATCCGAATCCGACCCGGGAGGAGGCGCGTCTGGCGCTTTCCGGAAACCTTTGCCGCTGCACGGGTTATAAAAAGATCTTGGACGCTGTGCTTCTGGCGGCCAAATGGATGCGAGGTGAAGACTGATGCTGGGCGACCGCTTACAGAAATACGAAGGTATTGCTGCCGTCACAGGACGGCTGCAGTATGTGGACGACATCATGCTGCCCGGCATGCTGACCATGAAGGGCCTGCATAGTACGGAGGCGCACGCCCGGATTCGGGCCATCCACATGGAGGAAGCCCTGGCCATGCCCGGCGTGGCCTGCATTCTCACATGGAAAGACCTGCATCAAAACCGCTGGGGCTACTGCGGAGAAAGCTATGTTCTGGCGGAGGACTGCGTCCAGTATGTGGGGCAGCCGATCCTGGTGGTGGCGGCGGTGGATGAGGACACGGCGTTGGACGCCATTGAGCGTATCCGCGTGGATTACGAACCGCTTCCAGCGGTATTCAATCCCTATGAGGCCATGAAAGATGAGGTCAAAGCCACGGACAAGCCCTCCAACTGGTTCAAGTTTTTCGGCACGGATGATGTGCGGAAGATCCGCCGGGGCGATATTGAGGAGGCGTTTGACCAATCCAAGTGGGTCTTTGAAGACGAGTTCATCTCTCAGTTCCAGGCTCATGTCTCTCTGGAGACTCATGTGGCGGTGTCCACCTTCGATGAGACCGGGACCTTGCTGGTCTATAGCTGCGCCCAGGGTATAGATTGGGTTCACAGCACGCTGTCTCAGACTTTGGGCTTGCCCATGGAAGCCGTTCGTGTGCGCGGCGGCCTGCTGGGCGGCGGCTTCGGCGGCAAGGCGGACGCGGGCCCTGAAGTTTTGGCGGCTCTGGCCACTCTGCGCACGGGAAAACCCTGCAAGTGGCGCTGGAGCATGCACGAGGAACTGCGCATGCCGGTAAAGCGCGGCGCTTTTAACCTGATCTGCAAGACAGGCGTAAGTGAAAACGGCAAAATCCTGGCCCGGCATATCCGCACCAATCAGGATTGCGGCGCTTACTGCTACCGGGGCAACAAATCCATTGACCGTCACGGCTGCGCCGCCACAGGCCCCTATTATATTCCCACTTACTGGTACGACGGACGTGTGATCCACACCAACAAAGTCCCCGCCGCCGCGCTTCGCGGCTTTGCCGTACCGCCCGGCTCTTTGGCCAGCGAGGTCTCCATGGACCGAGTGGCCCGGCGGATCGGAATTGACCCCCTGAAGTTCCGAATGGAAAACGCCTTGCGGGACGGCGATCCCAATGCCAATGGCCAAGCCATGTATGGTACGGGCATCATGGCCTGCCTGGAGGCGCTCCAGCCCTATTGGGAGGAACCTTACGAGCGCAATCCCGGCCCGCACCTCTTCCGGGGGCGGGGTCTGGGCACGGCCCTTATGCCCAACGGCCTCACCGGAGGCGGCAGTCCCATTACCGGGGATGTAAAGCTGATGCTCAACGGGCTGGTCAGTATCAGCATGGGCTTGACTGAAATGGGGCAGGGCCTCAAGACGGTCATGCGCCAGCTGGCGGCGGAGGTGCTTGCCCTTCCCGAAGACCGGATCACCGTCCTTAACGCGGACACCAGCGCGGTACCTGCGGCTGCCAGTCCCGGCGCCAGCCAGGCCACCTATATCAACGGAAACGCGCTGCTGCCCGCTCTGCAGCAAGTTCGGGAGATGCTGATCCGCCATGGCGCAGAGCATTTCCAGGTTCCCGAGGACAAGATTATCCTTGCTGATGGCGTGATTTCCGTGTCGGGAGAGGACAGGAGCATTTCCTATGCGGCCTTGGCCGGCCTGTTGGCCGGACAGGGGATTACTCTTATGGCCACGTCCTCTTACAAGTCCGCCTACAAAAAGCTGGACGAGAACGGTTTGGGAGAACCCTATGAAGTCTATGCCTATGCTGCCTGCATGTGCCAGGTGCTCATCGACGAGGAAACCGGACAGATGACTGTGGAGCGCATCATCTCTGCGGTGGATTGCGGCAAGGCCTACAATCCCATGATGGTAGAGGGGCAGATCGAGGGCGGCGCCATTATGAACATGGGTATGGCCACAATGGAAAGCGTTTACCCGGGCTATCCGGAGCGGCACCATATGGTGGATAACCTCAACGAATATGCCGTGCCCACTACCATGGACGCACCGGATGTGGAGAGCATCATCATCGAAGTGCCCTGCCCCACCGGCCCCATGGGCGCCAAGGGACCCAGCGAGGTGGCCAGCGCTATGATTGCCCCGGCCGTGGCCAACGCTGTGGGCGACGCTATCGGCATTTACCCCACTAAGACCCCCATTACCGCAGAAGACGTCTATTGGCTGCTGCAGAAGCGCGGCGCAGAGGACAAAGAATAAAGGAGGGATCCCATGGCCCAGCCCCTGACCCGGGACCTGGCGCAACGAGCCCTGGAAATATCCTTTGATGCGCTGCCCCAGGAAATCCTGTGCAAAACCAAATACTGTGTTTTAGACTATCTTGCCGACGCAGTGGCCGGCCAGGCGGCGCACCTGCCCTCGGTGGAGATTGCCGGGCGTTACGCCGCAGCCAACGGCGGTGCGCCGGAGGCCACCATATTGGGGACGAATGTCCGCGTACCTGCGGCGGAAGCTGCCTTTGTCAACAGCGTTTCCGGAGAAGTATTGGAGCTGGGCGACGGGGAAAACAGCGTGATCGGCCACCCGGGTCAGGCCGTGATTCCCGCCGCACTGGCCATTGCAGAAAAAGAGGGCGGCGTCAGTGGGAAGGCGTTTTTAGAAGCGGTTCTGGCCGGATATGAAGCCTTTATCCGCGTGGGCCAGAGTGTGATGCCCGAGGCCTATGACCGGGGCTTTTCCGCCAGCGGCTGCCTGGGAAATTTTGGCGCCGCCGTGGCAGTGGGGAGGCTATATGGCTTTGACCGGGAGAAGATGCAGGACGCTCTGGCCCTGTCTGCCTGCGCGGCGGGATATCTCCGGAGCTGGAACCTCACCGGAACCATGGACAAGGACCTGATGGTGGCCGACTCTACCCGGCGGGGCGTACTGGCCGGCATTTTGGCCCACATGGGCTATACCGGCAGCCGGGAGATTCTGGAAGGCGGTTTGGGTTTTTGCGACGCCATGTGCGGCGGCGCCAAACCTGTGGCGCTGGAACCGGGGCAATATGGGATACAGAATGTCTACTTTAAACCTTACCCCTGCTGCCGCGCCACCCACGGCTGCATTGACGCGGCCTTGGCGCTCCGTGCCGGCGGCGTGGACCCGAAAGAGATCCGGCACATTCATATCCATACAGACACCCGAGGTTCCACGGTCTCTATCCCGGAGCCGGAGAGCTTTGTCTCCATCCGGTTCAGCCAGCAGTACGCCGCGGCGGCGGCGCTTCTGGCAGGACGGGCGACAATTCGGGAGTTTACAGAGGAATTTGCGGCACAGCCGGAGATGAAAACTCTTCTGCGGCGAACTACGATCTCCATTGACCCGGAACTGGATGAGGGGTGGCCTGCACGGGATTACAGCCGCCGCATCACCTTGACCCTGGACGACGGCACGGAACGCACAGCGTATATCCATAACATCAAGGGTTCCAATGAAAACCCCATGACTTGGGCTGAAGTGGAGGACAAGTGCCGGGGGCTGTTGCGGGAGCTTTATCCGGAAGCCCGTGTGGAGCAGATTTTGAACGCGGTGCTGCATCTGGAGCAGATACAGGACATGCGGGAACTGGCAGCGCTTCTTGGCGCCTGAACCGCGGGGATGCGGCTTTCGGCGTCTGGAATCATATGGACTACCAATTTTGAACAGGAGGAAGGAATTGCAATGAGCAAGGAGTATGCAATCGGCGTTTCTGACCGGGCCAAGGCTATACTGGAGAAATATCTGGCGATTGACTGCCGTGACCCAACGTTCTTGATGTATTCGTTTACCAAAGACGGAAAAGGTCCATACTGGGAAAATATCGCCAAGAGCGGCCTGAACGCCATTTGTGTGGATCCCAACTGGGTTACCGCCGGCCTGCGGGATACCGCTGCGGATTTTGCCGACTGGTACAAACGTATCCGGGAACACGACTGCATTCTGGTGGAAAAGGTTGAGGACATTGACCGGGCCAAAGCCGAGGACAAGGTGGGCTTCATTTTTGCTTCTCAAAGCCCGGAGGCCGTTGAGGGCAACGCCGGTTTTGTGGAGGTTCTCTACAAGATGGGCATGCGCATTATGCAGCTGGCCTATCAGCGCCGCAACATGCTGGGCGAGGGCGTGGGCGAGCCGACCAATACAGGCCTGAGCCTTCTGGGCAAGGAAGTGGTTCAGGAGATGAACCGTGTGGGCATGCTGATTGACACGGCCCATGCCACAGAACAGACCATGATCGATATTCTGGAAACTTCCACCCAGCCTACGGTTAACTCCCATTCCTGCTGCTTGTCCCTGAAGAAGCACCGCCGGAATGTCTCTGATGAACTCATCCAGCTGCAGTGCTCCAAGGGCGGCGTGTATTGCTTGAGCGCCTATGGCGATTTTCTCATCGACAACGGCGGACAGATCGGCGCCACCCTGGATGACTGGGCCCGGCACATGGAGTATCTCCTGAAGCTGGTGGGACCGGACCATGTGGGCATCGGCTTCGACGTGGGCGAGGGCCGCAACGCCGCAGAGGTCCAGATCCTGCACAACGGCGCTCCCGGTACCGGCAAGGGACCGAAGTACCGCTATGTCAAGGAACTGGTCTGCCGCGCACAGTATCCCCTGGTGGTGGAAAAGCTCATCGAGATGGGCCTGTCCGATGCGGACATCGGCAAAGTTATCGGTGGGAACCTGCGCAAGCTGTTTGCCGAGGTCTGGAAATAACATATTAAAAAGATGCTTGGGGCGGGGAAACCGCATCCGGGGGGAAAGGAAGAAAGACACATGCCGAGAGTCATCGTGGAATGGCTGGCCGGACGCAGCAAGGAGACCCAGGACGCCCTTGCCGCGAAGCTCACCGAGGATGTGGTGGACATTGTCAAGGTCAAGCCGGAATCTGTGACCGTGGTGTTCAAGGTCAACGAACGGGACAACTGGTATAAGGCGGGCGTCAGCGCCGCAGAGAGAGACAAGACAAAATAAACTCCAATTTTAATAGAAAGAGGTAATATGATATGGCAACACAATATGCCGTTACCGGTGAAGGCGTGCGCCCTTCCCATTCCCCCGGCCTTTGCCCTATCGTACGGGCTGGAGATTTCCTGTTTCTGCGTGGAGAAACAGGCCGTGACCCTGTGACCAAGGAAATCGTCTCTGAGGATGTGCAGGACCAGACCCGCCAGATCCTCACCAACATCAGCGCAATGCTGAAAGCGGCCGGCGGCACGCTCCAGGACATTGTTTCCGCAACAGTGTACCTGAAGGATATCGCCGACGCCAAGCGCATGGGTGAGGTGTGGACAGAATTCTTCCAGGACTGCAAGCCCGGCCCTGCCCGCTGCACTGTGGGCGTCGGCTTGGCCGGAATTACCCGCGTGGAGATTCAGTGCATTGCGTACCTGAAGTAAGAAATGCATTTCAGGGGTCTGTTTTTCGGGCTTTGCACCGAAAAGCAGGCCCCTTCCTGCATATGGCTGGAAATACTGGATCTGCGATGTGAGATTTCTTTTATTATTATGCTAACTCTTCTGGAGGTGAAAAAATGGCTTTGGACCCGTATATTGTCCAGAACATCTGGGAACCCTGCGCAAAAGAGTTTTACCGGCGGCAGTTCCATGAGATGATTTTGATGGAAAAGGCCCATGGGATCATGCTGGCGCGGCAGGGGCTGTTGGAGGCGGAAGACTATCGGCTCCTGGCGGATGGTCTGGACCAGGTGGAGGAGACGCTGCGGGAAGAAGATATCCATGGAGAGTACAACGATCTGTATTTCAATCTGACCCGAAAACTATATGATATCGTTAGCGAAGAGAAGGGCTGCCTGCTGCATGTGGGCCGCAGCCGCAACGATATGGAGTGCGCCTGCAACCGGATGCAGATTCGCCGGGAATTGCTGGACCTTCTGGAGCAGCTCGGTGAAGTGATGGAGACGTTGCTGGATGTTGCTGAACAGAATGTGGACACAGTGATTGCGTTTTTTACCTTTGGTCAGCCTGCCCAGCCGGGGACATATGCCCACTACCTGATGCTGGCTTTTGACCTTTTTGCCAGGGACTGCACCCGTCTCCGGGCCGCTTATCAAAATACCAACCGCTCCCCCATGGGCGCAGCGGCGGGGATTGGTACGAGCTTTCCCCTGGATCCCAAGCTGATCAGCGAGCTTTTGGGTTTCGATGCCGTGATCGAAAATTCTCTGGATGCAGTTTCCAGCCCGGATTACCTCCTGGAAGTGGAGGCAGATACCGCCATAATGGCCTCTAATCTCAGCAAAATCGCGCAGGACTTGTTTCACTGGGCGTCCCAGGAATATCATATTTTGGATTGTGACGGTGCCATCGCTACGACCAGCAGCATCATGCCCCAGAAAAAGAATCCCACATGTTTCGAACGCATGCGGGCCCAATCCGGCCGTGCAGCCGGAATGTTGGCTGAGGCCATGGCCCTGAGCCGAAATACGACCCTTTTTCCCAGCATGGAAGCCACCATAGATATGTTTTACGTCTTTGGTTTCGCCATGGAGGAGACGCGCAAGGCTTTGGGGCTGCTGCAGGTGGGACTGCGGCATTCCCAGATCCGCAGGGATGTGGCCCGGACCTTCGCCAGAGACAGCTTTACCGGCGCTACCGCCATGGCGGAGTATTTATCCCAGACATATCAGATTCCCTTTGCAGAGACCCACCGTATCCTCCACGGTATGATTGACCGCCTGACGGCAGAGAAAGGCGGCGCAAGGATTCGGGATCTGACTGGCGCCCTACTGGCGGAGGTGACAGGTGAACTTTTGGATAAGCCCATCGTCATGACGGATGTGGAGGTCCAACACCTTCTGGAGCCGGAATTTTGCCTGGAGCAAAAGCTTACCGGCGGGACGCCCAAATACCGTGACACCATACAACTGATCGAAAAGAACAGAGCAGTCCTGCATGACCTGAGAGCTTGGTTGGAGGAAACCGAAGGCCGGATCCAATCGGCCTACGCCCAGGTCCGGCAGGGGCTGTGATCCGGCATGCGAAAACAGGAGCAGAGGTGAACCATGAAGAATATCCCCATGGCAGGCGGAAAGCTGTATATCGATAATGGGCCGGTGCAGATGCTGGTTCAGGCGGAACGCGCCGGCATTCCCATGCCTGCAGAGATGGAAAAAGCGGCGGCTCAGGTCAACAACCTCCTGACGCAGTTGGTCAAACTGCTGCCTCAGGCCAAACGGCCCTGGCCGGATCTGGAGGGCATGCGTTTTCCTGGCGTGCTGGGGAAGATGCTTCCTGCCGCCCGGGCCACGGAATCTCCAGATATGACGCCTATGTGTGCCGTCGCCGGCGCTTTTGCCGACCTGACGGCGGACTATTTGGCAAACCGGGGCGCTACCCGGGTTCTGATCAATAACGGTGGGGATTTGGCGCTGCGTCTGCGCGGCAGCACGCAAGCTGTCCTGGGTGTTGCGGACAAGGTGGGGGGAAACCCTGTTTGGAAAGTGTGCGTTAGCGGAGGACAGGGCGTGGGGGGGACTGCCACCAGCGGACTTGCCGGGCGCAGCTTTACTTTGGGTGTGGCGGACGCGGTTACGGTGTTTGCGGGAACCGGTGCGGTGGCCGACGCCTGCGCGACGCACATCGCCAACACCACGGCCATAGATTCTCCCGCCGTCTCCCGCCGCCGGGCCCGGGATTTAGATCCGGACACCGACATTCCGGATCTGTTGGTGACCACAGAGGTAGGGAAGCTTACGGAAGGGGAAATCGCGCGTGCCCTGGACCAAGCGGAGGAGCGGGCCCGGTATCTTATGGGGCGGGGCACGATCTTAGGCGTCATGTTGTTTGTACAGGGGCGGCATCGGCTCCTCCTTCCGGACGGTCTTACCGCAGAGCCGATTCACAGGTAAGGGAGATTGTGCTATGGATGTAATCAAAATGCAATCGGAAGCTTGCTCGAAACAGGACCTGAAGCGGTTTTGCGGCGTAGACCGGGAGACCTGGGCAGAACCGGGAACTCCTGTTATGTATCAGGGCGCGCAGATGTTGCTGGTCCTCCAGGGAAAAGGCTGTGTGCGAATCAATGGCCGGCTCTATGAGGTGCAGCCGGATACCTTCATTTCCATTTTGCCCTGGGATATCATGCAGGTGGTGTCTCTGGAGGTCCCCATACAATGCCACAGGCTGCGCTATCGTTTTCTTGTGGTCACGAATTTTATCAAGAACCACTATAATTTGGACAACAGAGATGCGGATTTTCTGGATGCCATGGAACAGCACCCGGTCTCCCGCTGCACCGGAACCGCGCTGCAGACGATCCGCAGGATCTTTGAAGATCTGGAGATGGAGCTGGGGCTGGATTCCATGCCCAGCAATGTACCCGCTGCCCCCATGCAGTCTGTACTGGTAGCGGCAAAGCTGGCGGAGCTGTTTGTCATACTCCACCGGCAGCTTTTGAGCCGGGGTACGGATGACGCGCTGCCGCTTCCCGCAGGGCAACCGGAAGAACAAGATACCAAAAGTGAAATATTTCGCTACATTGCCACACATCTCAGCGAGCGGTTGACGTTGGGGCGGCTTTCTGCCGAGTTGGATCTGCCCGAGGAGGAGATCCGAAATCATATCTATTCGACGGTTGGCCTTTCCCTCAGCGATTTGCTCAACGAAATGCGCATTGTGACCAGTGTCAACTATCTGTTATACAGCGATCTGACTTTGGAAGAACTGGCCGACGTCCTGGGATTTGCCGACGCTTCCCACCTGTCCAAGGTGTTTGAAGCCCGTTTGGGCGACAAGATCACGCAGTACCGCAGAACCTATACCACGGTAAACCAACTGGGAAAGATTCGTTTAGGACGGCAGGGCGTGGATATGGTTGCCTATGCGTACCGGCTTTCCCATGAGCCGCTGACGGTGCGGCAGATGGCAGACCATTTCGGCGTCACAGTGGAAAAAGTGAACCAGACGTTCCTCTATCAGGTGGAGAAGAACTTTCCCGTGTTTCTCAATACTGTGCGGATTAAAAAGGCGTGTGCGCTTCTGGCTATGACGGACAAGAGCGTTCTGGACATTGCCATGGAGGTTGGATTCAGTTCTATCAAAACCTTTAACCGCCAGTTCCTGCGGCTGATGGGCAGCACGCCCAGCGCCTTCCGTAAAAATATCAGCGCCTGCCCGGATGTGAAATGAGAGTATATCAAAAGCGGAAATCGAATTTCCAATCCCGAAA
>CDZQ01057950.1_pt1 | contig 19216 bp, 19 predicted proteins | sample 554831 | NCBI WGS metagenome assembly CDZQ01 (sample SAMEA3182112, study PRJEB8094) | gut metagenome | biome: human; feature: gut; material: Stool; isolation source: human stools | place: Canada | collected 2013-05-06
AGCCCTGTATAACGCCCCTTGCACAGCAAAAAAGGTGAGGAAAACCCGCTAAGAGTAAATAAAAAAGGGCGCTTTTCCAAAGAAAAAGTGCCCTTGGTAGACATCTGGTAGATGCCCAGAAAATGGAAAAGCGGGAAAGCCACGTTTCCCAGCGCTTTCCCGCTTTTTTTGGTAGACATTTGGTAGACATGGTCAAGCAATAAAAAACGGAGAAATTTCCGGGGAAAGGGAATTGACAAATCCGACAGAATAGAGTATGATTGTGAACAATCATCATAAACGCGATGAACGGGATAGTAGGCTTGTCTGGATGCGAAGAGAGGGCGCGGTCGGTGTAAGCGCTCGTGAAGGACCTCCCCCGAAGCTCGCCCGTGAGCAGTCCTTCTGAACTGGCGGCGTGCCATAGTAGGTTGGAACGGTTCTCCCACCGTTATTGGGGAAATGAGCGCATAACCAGCCAAAGGTTATGAATTTAGGTGGTACCACGGAGCATCCGGCTTCGTCCTATCTGTATAGATAGGACGAAGCCGCTTTTGTTTTTTTGAGTCAAAGCACACCAATGGAGGTGAAGTTCCATGAATGGAGCGCACGCGTTGATTGAAAGCCTGCTGCGCGAGCAGGTAGACCATATTTTTGGCTACGCCGGAGCCACCATCTGCCCGGCGGTAGACGCCCTAAAGGAACATCCGGAGATCGGCTATACCCTGGTGCGGACGGAGCAGAACGCCGGCCATATGGCCTCCGGCTATGCCAGGGTCAGCGGCAAGGTAGGAGTATGCATGGTTACCTCCGGTCCCGGGGCCACCAACCTGATTACTGGTATCGCTACAGCCTACATGGATTCTATCCCCATGGTGGCTATCACCGGACAGGTGCCCAGCCATCTTCTGGGCCGAGATATCTTCCAGGAGGTGGATATCACCGGTGCCGTGGCGCCCTTCTCCAAGCACAGCTATCTGGTGAAAAATGCCAACGACATTCCCCGGGTGGTCCGAGAGGCCTTCCATATCGCCTCCACTGGTCGTCCGGGCCCGGTCCTCATTGATATTCCTATCGATGTCCAGGAGCAGACGTTAAAGAAGTTTGACTGGCCCGAGGAGGTCAATATCCGGGGGTACAAGCCCAGCGTCAAAGGAAATGATCTCCAAATTAAGCGTGTAGTGGAAACCATCGCCAAGGCCCGCCAGCCTCTGATTTGCGCTGGCGGCGGTGTGTGGCTGGCCGACGCACAGGAGGAGCTGCTGGAGCTGGCGGAGACCGCCAATATCCCGGTTGTCAAGACCATGATGGGCATTGGCCTGATGCCCACAGACCACCCGCTCAACCTGGGAATGATCGGAGCCCACGGCAACCACTGTGCCAACAAAGCCCTGGCAAAGTCCGACCTGCTCATCATGGTGGGCACTCGGGCTGCCGACCGGGCCATCACCTCCCCCGACGAGATACAGCGCAGGATGGCCACCATTCATATCGACGTGGATCCGGCGGAGATCGGGAAAAATATGCAGGCCGCCGTCCCCCTGGTAGGCAACGTGAAGGTCATCCTTCGTCAGATTCTGGATATGGGTGTTTCCAGCACCGATTCTGCCGACTGGCTGGCCATGCTTCGGGACTACCGGAAGGCCGAGTTGAGCCGGGTCTTTCCTAAGCGCCCCGGTTCTGTGTTCCCTGGTACTGCCATCCGTAGGCTGGGGGCCAAGCTGGATGAGGATGCCGTGGTGTGCGTGGATGTAGGCCAGAATCAGATCTTTACCTGTAAGTATTTTCCCCAAAAGCACGGCCGACTGCTGACTAGCGGCGGCTTGGGGACCATGGGCTACGCCCTCCCCGCCGCGATTGGCGTCAAGGTGGCGAAGCCGGGCAGGCAGACCGTCGTTGTCTGTGGAGACGGCTCTTTCCAGATGGCCATGAACGAACTGGCCGCCATACGGTGTGCTGATTTGGATATCAAGATTCTTGTGTTTCAGAACCATACCCTGGGTTTGGTCCACCAGATCCAGAAATCAGTTCCTTATCATGGCCCCTTTGGGGTGGATTTGGACGGTTCCCCGGACTTTGCCGCCATTGCCGCCGCTTACGGAATCCCCAGCATTATGGTCCGCGAGGAGGAAGAACTGGACGAGGCCATCGAGCGCTTTCTGTCCACCAAAGGCGCCTGCCTGATGCTCTGTGAAGTCCACCCCGACGTGGGCACCAACGATTAAAGGAGGGGGACCAGATGAAACAGACAATCTCCGTGCTGGTGGAGAACCAGGCGGGCGCTCTAAACCGTATTACTGGGTTGTTTGCCCGCCGAGCCTTCAACATCGAATCCCTGGCCGTGGGTGTCACCGACGACCCTACCATCTCCCGTATCACAATCATCGTGGATAGCGGCAACAGCGTGGTGGAGCAGGTGGAAAAGCAGCTCAACAAACTCATCGAGGTCATCAAGGTCCGCACTTTGGAGGAGACCAACTTGATTGGCCGGGAGCTGATGATCTTAAAGGTAAACGCCAACAATAAAACCCGGCAGGATATTATGACCATCTGTTCCATCTACGGGGCTAAGGTGGATGATATCTCTCCTACCTCTATGACTCTGGAACTGTCCGACACGCCGGATCGTCTGGATACCTTCCAGGCCATGATGCGGCCCTTCTCCATTTTGGAGGTTGCCCGTACCGGCGTCATCGCCGTGCAGAAGGGCGGAGGGAAAATTTGAGCGCGGAGCTTGGAGCGGAGCGGCGAATACAAACCAGGGCAGGCGAAGTCCGGCCGTTTGTGTCCAGAGCCGCAGCGAGAGCGCCCAGACCGCATGCGCAAAGCGCAGCGTAACATCACACTTCTATCTCACCCAAAGGGGGTCAGCCGTTTTGAAAGTACGCGCCACTCAGGCCATCATGGAGTGTCTGCTGGAGCAGGAGGTGGACACTGTTTTCGGATATCCAGGTGGAACGATCCTGAATCTCTATGATGAGCTGTATAACTATCAGGATAGGATCCACCATATCTTGACCGCCCATGAGCAGGGGGCTGCTCACGCCGCCGACGGCTATGCCCGTTCCACCGGGAAAGTGGGGGTCTGTTTCGCTACCAGCGGCCCTGGCGCCACAAATCTGGTCACCGGGATTGCCACCGCCTATATGGACTCTTCTCCCATTGTGTTCATCACCTGCAATGTGACGGAGCAGACGCTGGGGAAGGACGCCTTTCAGGAGGTGGACATTACCGGCATCGCTATGCCTATTACCAAAGCCACCTATCTGGTCCGGGACGCCCAGACCATCCCGGACGTGATGCGTCAGGCATTTGCCGTGGCGGCCACCGGCCGGCCCGGCCCGGTGCTCATCGATTTCCTGAAAAATGTTACGTTTCCCAGTGTGGAGATCGACTATGAGTTTGTCCCGTGGAGCAGGAACCGCTCCTGCAGCTCCATCCAGTCCCTGGCCACCAGCCACGAGCTGAAGGCTCCGGAGCCCAACAAAGGGGACATTGATACCCTGGTGGAGATGATTGCCCAGTCCAGGCGGCCGCTGCTCATCTGCGGCGGCGGTGTGGTCCGGGGCCGTGCCCACCGGCAGTTCCGGGAGTTTGCCGAGAAGCTGGACGCTCCGGTGGCCATCACTGTTATGGGGGGCGGCGGCTTCCCGGGCGGACATCCGCTGACGACAGGGATGATTGGGATGCACGGCTCTCAGGCATCCAATGTGGCGTGCAATGAGTGTGACCTGCTCATCGCCGTGGGCTGCCGCTTCTCAGACCGGGTGGCGCTCCAGCCGGAGACCTTTGCCAGCCAGGCCAAGGTCGTCCAGATTGACATTGACCGGTCTGAGATTGACAAAAATGTCCTCACGGACCACCACATCATCGGTTCAGCCCGGCGGGTGTTGGAGATGCTCAACGCCAAGCTGCCCCAGTACAGCCATCCGGAATGGAAGGAGCAGGTCCTGCCTCTGCGGGTCCCCTCGGTGGCGGAAACGGGAGATAAGCTTACCCCCAAGCAGGTGCTGGAGACCATCCGGCGTCTGGCGCCCCAGGATACCATCGTGGCCACCGATGTGGGCCAGCATCAGATGTGGTCCATTCAGCACTTCCATTTTGACTATCCTGGGCAGCTGCTGACCAGCGGCGGTTTCGGGACCATGGGGTTCGGCCTGGGAGCGGCCATCGGGGCCAAGCTGGGCAACCCGGACAAGGTGGTGGTCCATACCACCGGAGACGGCTGCTTCCGCATGAACTGCCATGAGCTGGCTACGGTAGAACATTACCACCTGCCTATCATTACAGTAGTGTTCAATAACGGCACCCTGGGTATGGTTCGCCAGTGGCAGAATCTGATCTACCATCAGCGGTACTCGGAGACCACCTTGGACCGAGGCCCGGACTTTGTCAAGTTGGCCGAGGCCTATGGCCTGAAGGGCTTCCGGGTAACCAGTATGGCGGAGATGGAGGCGGCCTTCCAGGAAGCGCTGACCGCTGGCTGCGGCTGTGTCATCGACTGCCGCCTGGATATGGATGAGATGGTCCGGCCCATGGTAGCCGGCGGCGCCCATATCACTGACTTCTTACTGAAATAAGGGGGCTAGGGGGATATGAAACGGGAATTTGATCCAGAAAAAAAGCTGTATACCCTGGCCATCCTGGTCCAGGACATCCCCGGCGTATTGAGCCAGGTGGCCCGGTTGTTTGCCCGTAAGGGGTATAACATCGAGTCCATTGTCACCGGCGGAACCGACCGACCCAACACCGCCCGCCTGGCGATCAGCATTCTGGCGGACGAGCTGATGATAAACCAGATTGCCGACCAGTGCCGTAAGCTTATCCCTGTGCTGGCGGTAAAGATCTTGGACGAGGCCACCTCTATCCAGAGGGAATTTTCTCTCATCAAAGTCCGGGCCACGGACCGCAATTCCAGGGATGAGGTCATTCAAATGGCCAACATCTTCCGGGCCAACATCATCGATGTGGGCCGGGACACCCTGACAGTAGCTATCTTCGGTGACCGGTCCAAGACCAGGGCACTCACAGACCTGCTGGCCGACTTCGGCATTCTGGAGATCGCAAAGACGGGTACTCTCGCCATCGAAAGAGGGCGTAGCACTATATATGATGACAACAAACTGAAGGAGGAATACAACTATGGCAAAAATGTACTATGAGAAGGACTGTGATCTGAGCTATCTGGACGGGAAAAAGATTGCCATTATCGGATACGGTTCCCAGGGCCACGCCCACGCCATGAATCTGAAGGACTCCGGCTGTGATGTCTGCGTCGGCCTGCGCCAGGGCTCCAAGAACTGGGCCAACGCTGAGAAGGCCGGCCTGCAGGTCAAGACAGTGGAGGAGGCCGCCCAGTGGGGCGATATCGTCATGATCCTGATCAATGACGAGGTCCAGGCCGAGGTCTATAAAAAGTCCATCGCCCCCAACCTGTCCTCCGGCAATATGCTGATGTTTGCCCACGGCTTCAATATCCGCTATCAGCAGATCGTTCCCCCCGCCGACGTAGACGTGGTTATGATCGCCCCCAAGGGCCCCGGTCACACCGTCCGCTCCACCTATGTCAACGGCAAGGGCGTGCCCTGCCTGATCGCCGTAGAGCAGAACGCCACCGGCGACGCCTATAAGCTGGGACTGGCCTATGCCGCCGGCATCGGCGGCGCCCGGGGCGGCGTGATGGAAACCACCTTCCACGATGAGACTGAGACCGACCTGTTCGGTGAGCAGGCCATTCTGTGCGGCGGCGTGGTGGAGCTGATGAAGCTGGGCTTTGAAACTCTTGTCGAGGCCGGCTACGAGCCCGAGAACGCCTATTTTGAGTGCATCCACGAGATGAAGCTTATCATCGACCTGATCAACAAGGGCGGCGTGGCGGCCATGAACTACTCTATCTCCGACACCGCAGAGTATGGCGAGTATGTGTCCGGTCCCCGTGTCCTGCCCTATGAGGAGACCAAGAAGAACATGAAGGCAGTTCTGAAGGACATCCAGGACGGCACCTTTGCCGGTAAGTGGATCGCCGAGAACAAGAACGGCCGCACCTTCTTCAACTCCATGCGGGCCAATCTGGCCAAACACCAGATGGAAACCGTGGGTGCCGAGCTGCGGAAGAATATGATCTGGGGCGGGGACACCGATTTGGATACTGCTTCCAACTAAATACTGCTCCGCATCAAAATTCAGGCCCCCCGGCATAAGCCGGGGGGCCTGCTTAGTTAAGACATGAGCCCAAGGAGCTTTTTGACCACCAAAATACCGTCCAAGATCCCCACTGCGAGCAGTACCGGCACGATCCAGCCTTTCGGCCGATCTACGATCAAAGCGCCGAAACATTCAATCAAAAGTGATGTGTAAAATATGAGGCTTACTGCCTTCATACTGGAAAAAATCCCGGCTGCTATCATGATTACGAGAACAGTGACGCGGTAGCGGTAACGGTACTTTTTACGGTCCATGTCCGAGCCCTCCTGACATCAGCAGTCGTATCCGCCTTAAATGGGTTCCATGGCGTAAGCTGGGGGTTCCCTCTATTTTTTTAGGGCTGGTGATAACTCCCGAAGCAGAGCGACGAAGGATAAAATGATAAGGGGGAGATAAACCAGGGCCCGAACATAATGCTTCTTTTTTATTGTACAGATACACCCAATGCCCCCATAAAGAAAGATGCCAAAACAATAAATACAGATAGCATACGTAATACCTGCAAATAAGAGGGCGATCAGGGAGGAACACAAGGCTAGTATCAAAATATATTTATCTATGTTCCGATCAGACCCCATTTTTATCAGTCCTCCAATGGTGCGCTGGTATTTTGGTGCGGCCTACGCCCAAGCACCTGTGACATCAGCGGCCGTATCCATCTTGAACTGCTCCCCTGGCAACACCGGAGGTTCTAGTTTTTCAATTACTCGGATAAGAGTCCAACAAATTCCCGGACGGTGAACACGCTGCCCAAAACCACCATGACGAGCAGCATCAGGGCGAGCCAGCGATTCCGCCGAAATTTGATCAAACAGACGATGCCTTCTATCAAGATTGAGAGGGAGAATACAAAACTTCCCACCTCCGGGCCGTAAAGAAATGCGGCTGCTGTCATGACCGCCAAGCCAGCGATCTCATATTTCATAGAATCCATCCCCAGTCACTCCCATACTGCCGGCAGCGGTCGTATCAGTCTTGAAGTGGGTCCCCCGGTTTTGGTGGGGAATCAGCATTTAGCCCATCGAGCTGCTCCTTCCGCCGCCTCCGTGGGTACAGGATATCAGGAAGATATTACTGTCTTTATTTTAACGAGATTTATGCAATTTGTAAATGATTGCCATGTAAACGAGATATATTTATTAAAAATAACCAAATCAAGGTGCCGCCTTTTGCTGACTGGAACAGAAGCAGCCCTCCCGGCTTGCCGGGAGGGCTGTGCCTTTCTCACCAGAGAGCGTCTACCTGGGTGCCGGTATAGTACCAGGTCAGGATGTCTGTAAAATTTTTCCCCTCTTTGGCCATGGCGTTGGCTCCATACTGGCTCATGCCTACCCCGTGGCCGTAGCCAGTAACGTCGAAGGTAAAATTTTCCCCGTCCCAGGTCACGGTAAAGGCGGCGGACCGGAGGGACAGCATGGACCGGACCTGGCCGCCGGTGAGGGTAAGGCCGCCAAAGGGGATGGAGGTGACGGTGCCGCCCTCGTCCCGGACGGCCTGACCAAACCAACTGGAGGGCTCCCCGGACAGATCCGCTCCGGGGTAGGCGGCCAAAGCCGCCTCTTGGACCTGCTGAGAGGAGAGAACGACCTGGCTGTGGTAGTTGGGGACCTCATCCCCCTCTGGGCTGTCCACGCTTTTCAGATAGTCCACACTGTTGCCCCACACCGCCACAGCGTCCACGGTCCGGCCGGCGGCGGAGGAGAAGAACAGTGCCTGAATGGGCTGCCCCTCATAGAGGATACCCAGCCCGTCGGTCCCCTCCACCGCCTGGGAAATCTTTTCCTCATACTCCTGGGCGTTTAGTCCCCAGCGGGCCAGGGCCGCCTCCCGCTCGATATAGGCCTGACAGCAGGTGCTGTCTTCACAGATATCCGCTCCCGGGTGCTTGTCAGAGCCGGAGTTCTGCCTGACTACCGTATAGGTTCGCGCGGCGCAGGCTTGGGCTTTCAGGGCCTCTAGTTCAAAGGAGGCCGGCATTTCAGCCGCCACTACCCCCCACAGGTAGTCAGACATAGACAGCTCCCGGATCGTTCCGTCGTCCATCTGCAGCCGTACAGCTCTCCCGCGGTCCCGGGAGGCGGCCTGTACTCCACCGGAGGCTGCGTCCCCGGACGGAGGAAGTGATTCAACCACCTCGGATCCTTGATATAAGGGATCTCCCCGGATTAGAATTCCGGGCAGACAGAACAGTACGCCCACGCTCAAGAGAGCGGCCGCCACCACCTGCCGCAGAGACCGCCCCAGCCATATTTTTGCCCGTGCCCGCTGTATCCTCATCCCGCGCCCCTCCTTGTCCTTTGGGACAACTTATGGGACGGCGGGCTTTTTTATGCCTGTTACCGTTACAGGTCCAAAGACTCGATGGCCTCCTTCATCTGGCGGGCGGAGTCCTCCAGCGCCTGACGCTCCTCCCCGTTCAGCGGGATTTCCAGCACTTCCTCCAGGCCGTTCCGCCCCACGACAGAAGGGATGCTGAGGGCCAGGCCCTCCAAGCCGTACTGTCCCTCCAGCACCACGGACACCGGGAGAACAGAGTGTTCGTCCCGCACCAGGCACTGGGCGATGCGGCCTACTGCCATGGCGATGCCGTAGTAGGTAGCCCCTTTTCGTCGGATGATCTCATAGGCGCTGTCCCGCACCCGTCGGTACAACTGGTCCAGGTGGCAGTTGTCCACTCCGCCCCGAAGCTGACAAAACTGGTCCAGATCGATGCCCGACACATTGGCCCCGCTCCAAACCGCCAGCTCGCTGTCCCCGTGTTCCCCAATGATAAAGGCGTGAATATTTCGGCTGTCCACCGCCAGCTCCTCGCCCAGCAGCTGCTTCAGCCGTGCGGTGTCCAGCACGGTACCCGAGCCGATGACCCGGCCTCTGGGACAGCCGGACAGCTTCCAGGCCGCATAGGTCAGTACATCTACCGGATTGGAAACGATCAGCAGGATACCCTGAAAGCCGCGGGCGTTAATTTCAGTGAGAATACTTTTGAGGATGGCGGTATTTTTGCCGATCAGGTCCAGCCGGGTCTCACCGGGCTTCTGGTTTGCCCCGGCGGTGATAACGACAAGAAAACAGTCAGCCAGATCGTCATAGTCCCCGGCCGATATTTCCATGGCGGAACCGTAAGGCAGGCCGTCACTCAGGTCCATGGCCTCACCCTCCGCCTTGGCCCGGTTTACATCTACCAGCACCAGCTTGGAAAACAGGCCCTGCTGCAAAAATCGGAAGGCGATGGAGGCACCCACCGCACCGCAGCCAATGATGGCCGCCTTTCTGGGATCTGTAGTCATGATTGTTCTCCTTCCTCAGGCCTAAAAGCCCTCTGGCTTTTAGTTGTGCCTGATTTTTCGAGCCGCTATTCCTGAAGATTCGGTGTTCACTTTCAATTAGAGGATGGGAAGGGTTATGAGTTCCTGATTTTTTTGACTGTCTCTTGATCTGGGCTGCGCTTTCTCCTCACGTTGTCTTATGATGGTAGAAAACGAAGGAGGGAAGCAAATTGATCTATGGCTATATTCGTGTGTCCAGCACGGACCAGAACGAGGACCGGCAGCGGTTGGCCCTGCTGGCTGCCGGGGTACCATCAGACAGTCAATATATGGATAAGCTGTCCGGCAAAAACTTTGAGCGGCCAGCTTATAAGCGGATGCTCAGACGGTTACGGGCAGGGGACCTGCTGTATATCCTAAGCATCGACCGCCTGGGCCGCAATTACTCCGAAGTGCTGGAGCAGTGGCGGGTGCTGACCAAAGAAAAGGGAGTGGACATTGTGGTGCTGGATATGCCTCTTCTGGACACCCGACGGGGCAAAGACCTGATGGGTACCTTTATCGCCGACCTGGTTCTTCAAATCCTGTCCTTTGTCGCGCAGAACGAGCGGGAAAATATCCGCAAGAGACAGGCCGAGGGCATTGCCGCCGCCAAGGCCAGAGGAGTGCGGTTTGGCCGGCCGTCCCAGGCTTTGCCGGATAATTTCTACCTGATCCATAAGGCATGGCGGGAAAAGAGCATAACCCTCCCCCAAGCAGCCCGTGCCTGTGAAATGCCCATCGGTACCTTTTATGCCAAGGCCAGGAAGCTGGAGGAGCTGTCCTCCATGATCCGAAGTTCCAAGAGGTTGTCATCAGAACGAGGATAGAAAAAACCGGGCGGTACATGAAAAAATCATGTACCGCCCGGCCTCACCACTGTTTTGGCGAAATCGGCCCGGTTTGCCGGGGGCCCTGAGGGTGATTTCAATGCTTGGGTGGGAATAAACGCAATTTTCCGCTTCGCTGCGAATTTACGGCGCACAGCGCCGCCCCATCAAAGATGGGGGCCCAGGAAGGCAGACGAAAATGCCCGTTTACTCCTCGTCCAGCTTGAGGACTGCCATAAATGCCTCAGTGGGCAGTTGGACGGTGCCCAGAGTACGCATTTTCTTTTTGCCTTCCTTCTGCTTCTCCAGCAGCTTTTTCTTTCGGGTGATGTCACCGCCGTAGCACTTGGCCAGCACGTCCTTCCGCATGGCCTTCACCGTCTCCCTGGCGATGATCTTGCCGCCGATGGCCGCCTGAACGGGCACCTCAAAGAGCTGGCGTGGGATATTCTCCTTTAGCTTCTCGCAGATGCGCCTGGCCCGGCCATAGGCCTTCTCCCGGTGGACAATAAAGGACAGGGCGTCCACCTGGTCCCCATTGAGGAGCAGATCCACCTTCACCAAATCGCTCTTCTCATAGCCCTCTAGCTCATAGTCCAGGGAGGCGTACCCCTTGGTGCGTGCCTTTAGCGCATCGAAGAAATCATAGATGATCTCCCCAATAGGCATGGAGTAGTGCAGTTCCACCAGATTGGTGTCCAGATACTGCATGTCCTTAAAAACACCTCTACGGTCCTGGCACATAGGCATAATATTACCCACATAGTCCGGGGGCGAGATGATGGATACCTTGGCGTAGGGCTCCCGCGCCTCACTGATGGAGCCGGGGTCGGGGTAGTTGTGGGGGTTGTCCACACGGACCACTGTGCCGTCGGTCTTTGTTACCTCATAGATAACGGAGGGCAGGGTGGTTACCAGGTCCAGATCGAACTCCCGCTCCAGCCGCTCCTGTATGATCTCCATGTGGAGCATTCCCAAAAATCCACAGCGGAAGCCGAAGCCCAGGGCAATAGAGGACTCCGGTTCAAAGGACAGGGAGGCGTCGTTGAGCTGGAGCTTTTCCAGGGCATCCCGCAGGTCGGGGTATTTGGAGCCGTCCTCGGTATATATGCCGCAGTAGACCATAGGCTGGGCGGGCCGGTAGCCGGGCAGAGGGGCCGCCGCCGGGACCTCCGCCCCTGTGATGGTATCGCCGACGCGGGTATCCTTCACATTTTTAATGGAGGCGGTGAACCAGCCCACCTCGCCGGCGGTCAGCTCTTGGCAGGAATCCATGCCTAGGGGGCGCAGATAGCCGCAGTCCAGCACCTGATAGGAGGCTCCGGAGGCCATCATCCTGACCTGCATCCCCTTTTTCAGTGTTCCCTCCATTACCCGGAAATAGACCACCACTCCCACATAGGGGTCATATTGGCTGTCGAAGATCAGGGCCTTCAGCGGGGCTGAGGGATTTCCTTGGGGAGCGGGAATATTTTGAACAATGTCCTCCAACACGGCGGAAATATTGATTCCCTGCTTGGCGGAGATCTCTGGAGCGTCCTCGGCGGGGAGAGCCAGGATGTTCTCGATCTCCTCCTTTACCCGCTTAGGGTCGGCGGCGGGCAGGTCGATCTTGTTGATTACAGGCAGGATCTCCAGATCATGCTCCATAGCCAGATAAGTATTGGCCAGGGTCTGGGCCTCGATGCCCTGGGAAGCGTCTACAATAAGCACCGCCCCCTCGCAGGCGGCCAGAGAGCGGGACACCTCATAGTTGAAGTCCACATGCCCAGGGGTGTCGATCAGGTTGAGGGCGTAAGTGTTCCCGTCCTCCGCCCGGTAGTCCAGCCGGACAGCCCGGGCCTTGATGGTGATGCCACGCTCCTTTTCCAAGTCCATGTTGTCCAGCAGCTGGGACTCCATCTGCCGCTGCTCTACCGCTCCGCACAGCTCGATGAGCCGGTCAGACAGCGTCGATTTGCCGTGGTCAATGTGGGCTATGATAGAAAAGTTGCGGATTTTAGATTGATCGGTCATAAGCATAAACCTCCGGTAGGAAATCAAACCAAATCAAAGCCAAACGACTGCACATCTGTCAGCGATTTATCGCTTGCGGAGTGGAGCCCCCCTTGTGAGCAGATGGATCTGATATGGAGAGGGCGAGCGGTTGAAGCTTGAGAGGTGGAGGGGAAAATGAGCAAGTGGGAAAAACGCGCCCGCCTCACTTGCTCTTCCGGCCTTCCAACAGCCCATTGACCCGCTCTCCGGTGTTATGGACGATTTGGAGCAGGGATTGATACAGCACCGGGTAATCACGGGCCAAAATATCATTGGACAGCTCAGGCAGGGGGGACTTCTCTTTGACCTGGGCCGCCAGGGCAGCAGAAAACTCCGACTCGGAGCAGCTCATGTCCGCGTCGGCCAGCCCGCCTTCAAACAGGTGGGGGGGTACGGAAAAAAAGTCCGGGTTGTTGGCTGGATTGGCCTGATACAGCCGGCGGTACATTTTATAGACCGCCCCGGACAGATAGTTGGCGCAGGTGCGGATGGCCTCCCGGCTGCCCGTCTTGGCCAACAGGTCGAACAGTACGCCGATGGAGTTGACCAGCAGCTTTTTAGACAGGAGGGCCAGGACGCCCCCGCGCAGAGAGTTGTCCTTCTCGTCGCTCAGGTCGTACAGCTCCTCGGGGGCAATGGTGGTGCCGTCCCGGCTAAGGGTGCGCCCCAAGAGAAAATCAGCGGACACACCGTAATAGTCACAGGCCCGGACCACAAAGGGCAGGCCAGGCTCCCGAATACCGTTTTCATAGTGACTGAGCAGGGCCTGGGAGATGCCCAGGGCTGTGGCGGCGGTGCGCTGGCTCACCCTTTTCTCCTGCCGCAGCAGGGAGAGGGTGCGGGAAAATTCTTCATTCATATCTCTCACCTCAACGCGCTCCAGGGGAGCGACAATACACTTGGTATAGTATACCTGAAACCTATACTTGTCGTAAAGAGCAAAACTGAAAAATTTTGTTCCCGCCGAACAAAGATTTTTCACAGGATACACGGGAAAAACAGGCGAAAGCCCCTTGCATTTCGGGTCCGAAAATGCTACCATAGGGACCAGGAATTGGCGCTTTTCCGCGCCTGATTTTTGATTTGGAGGAAGTCGTTATGTTTAGAAAGCTCATTGAGATCCTGAAGGCCCATCCTCGCAAGATTGTATTCACTGAGGGGACCGATCCCCGTATCCTGGAGGCATCTGCCCGTCTGCTCTCCGGGACCTTCCTGACCCCCATTCTCATCGGCAACGAGGCTGAGATTCTGGCTGCCGCCGAGGACGCCGGCTTCAATATCCGGGGTGCCATCATCGTAGACCCTGAGAACTATGAGAACATGGAGGCCATGGTGGCCCGCATGGTGGAGCTGCGCAAGGGCAAGATGACCGCCGATGAGTGCCGCGCCATGTTGAAGAAGGGCAACTACTTTGGCACTATGCTGGTGGCTATGGGAGAGGCCGACGCCCTGCTGGGTGGCGCTACCTACTCCACTGCCGACACCGTCCGTCCCGCCCTGCAGCTGGTCAAGACCAAGCCCGGCAATTCCATCGTGTCCTCCTGCTTCATCCTGGTCCGTCCTTCCGCCACCGGCGAAAACGATGTGCTTGCCATGGCTGATTGCGCCATCAACATCAAGCCCACTGAGGACGAGCTGGTGGAGATTGCCTCTGAAACTGTGGACTGCGCCAAGATCTTTGGCATCGACCCCAAGGTGGCCTTCCTGTCCTACTCCACCTTTGGCTCCGGCAAGGGCGAGGATGTAGACAAGATGCGCAACGCCGCCGAGAAGGCCAAGCTGGCTATGCCCAACGTGCCTATCGAGGGCGAGCTGCAGTTTGATGCTGCCGTGTCCCCCCGTGTGGCCCAGACCAAATGCAAGGGCTCCAAAGTGGCCGGCTATGCCAACACCTTTATTTTCCCCGACATCAATGCCGGCAACATCGGCTATAAGATCGCCCAGCGCCTGGGCTCCTTTGAGGCATACGGCCCCATTCTGCTGGGCCTGAACGCCCCCATCAACGACCTGTCCCGCGGCTGTAACGCCCAGGAGGTCTACTCCATGGCAATTATTACCGCGGCCCTGGCCTGATTTAATCAAAGCGGAAGGAACGCTCTTCGGAGCGTTCCTTTATTGTCTGCTATGGAGTGGCCTGCTACCCCACAGGCGGGGCGCGCTGTGAGCCGCAAAGCGGAGCTATCCGCGCTACAAGTCGTAGCGAAAGCGGCCCAGCATCGAAGAGACCAAGACATGACAACACTGCCGTTGAAAGGGGAGCGCCCAGATAGGCGCTCCTCGCGTTTGTATTGATGCAATTTCCTTCCCCACACTACTCCAGGTCGTCGTTTTCCCGGTCCTCTGTGTGGTCATAGTAGTCCCGGTTTCGGATCTCATCCTTCAACCCACAGTAGCAGAACATCATGACGATGGCTAAAAAGAGCTGACCACACAGCACAATAGCTGTATCAGTAAAAGTGCCTGCTACCAGGCTTATGGGGATGGGCAGAACCCAAAATACCATAACATAAAACATGGGGATCACGCCCAATACCGGCCAGAAAGACACGCCGCGGTAGACCCGCCCCCGGCCGCTGTCCTCGCCGTAAAGCAGCCGCTCCGGCTCCACCCCCAGTAATTGGGCGATCTGCCCCAGAACGTCCAGACCTGGTTGGGCTATTCCCCGCTCCCAGGCGGATACCGTCTGCCGCGTCACATGAAGGGCCTGGGCAAGCTGTTCCTGGGACATCCCTTTTTCTTTCCTAAGCCGGCGGATATTTTGAGAGATCTGTTTCATAAGTCCCCTCCTGTTCTTGTGTTCTGGGTTCAGTATATCTGAGCCGGTTTGCCCTGACAAGCAAATCATATTTGCCCGCCGCTTTCAGCAAGGGAAAAAGCCCGCCGCTCCTGTGATTCTGGTATGGAAATCCAGATACCCATGAAAAAGCTCCTGTATCGGCCATAGGCCAGCACAGGAGCTTTTAATGTTCCAGCTTTTCCAAGACATCCCGGAACCAATCAGGCAGCGGACACTCCAGTTCCAGCGGCTCCCCGGTGGAAGGGTGGACGAACCGGAGCCTGCGGGCGTGCAGGCATTGGCCGGCCAGTCCGGGCCATGGCTTTTTGCTGCCGTACACCGTATCCCCCAGCAGCGGATGGCCGATGGAGGCCAGATGGACCCGAATCTGGTGGGTACGGCCTGTTTCCAGCCGGCACTCCACATGGGTATAGCCAGGATAGCGGGCCAGAACGGACCAGTGGGTCACCGCCTCCCGGCCGTTTTTGCGGTCAACGGCCATCTTTTTCCGGTCCACCGGATGGCGGCCGAGGGGAGCGTCCACAGTGCCACAGTCCTCCCGAAAGCCTCCCACCGCCACCGCCTCGTACACCCGGGCCAGGGAGTGATCCTGGAGCTGGGCGGCCAGGGCCAGATGGGCACGGTCATTTTTAGCGGCGACGATCAGGCCAGAGGTGTCCCGGTCAATGCGGTGGACGATGCCGGGGCGAAGCTCCCCGTTGATTCCGGAGAGAGAGGTCCCACAGTGGTACAGCAGGGCGTTGACCAGGGTCCCGTCTGGGTGTCCGGGTGCCGGATGGACCACCAGCCCCACCGGCTTGTTGACCACAATCACATCGTCATCCTCATAGATCACATCCAAAGGGATGTTCTGGGGGACCAAGTCCACGGGCTGTGGTTCGGGCAGACAGACTGTTAGGCTGTCCCCAAGCCTGGTCTTGTCATTTTTTTTGGCGGCCCGGCCCCGGAGGGTGACCGCCCCCCGCTCCAGCAGCCGCTGGGCGGCGGAGCGGGTCAGGTCGGGGACAGAGCGGGCCAAAAAGGCGTCCAATCGCTCCCCCTCCCGGTCGGCCGTCAAATCAAGCGGGATCATCGTCAGTCTCCCTGCCCGGATGGGGCTCCAATTTATCCGCCAGGAAGAGATAGTAGAGGGCGGCGGCAATGCCCCCCACCACCACACAGATGTCCGCCACATTAAAGACGGCAAAATTCATGAACAGCACGTTGAACATATCCACCACGAAGCCCCTGAAGACCCGGTCGATAAGGTTGCCCACCGCCCCGGCCAGCAGCAGGGTCAGGATGACCTTTCCCAGTGGATGATGAAAAAAATTCTTCCAGATAGCCAGGGCCAGCAGCACGGACATGACCAGGGACACCAGGGCGAGCAGCCAGGTGTGCTCGGAAAAAATAGAAAAGGCCGCCCCAGTATTTTTTACATAGGTCAGTTCCAGCAGATGGGGAATAAAGGGCACATGGGCCCCCAGCTCAATGTTTTGCAGGACCAGATATTTCACCAGCTGATCCAGGGCCACCAGGACAGCCGCAAGGATGGCATAGGGCATGGACTTCTCCTCCAGGCACGTTCTTTTTTTCTATCATAACACATGGACCGGGCGAGAAAAAGCCCCTTTTCCAAAAAGCGGGAGAAAAATCACCCCTCCAGCCAGCGGCGGTACTGGTCCCCGGCCTCCACCCGTCCTAAAGCGGACAGGGAGGCCAGGTCCCAGTGGAAGATCTCACGGGCCAGATCCCTCAACTGCGCCCGGGTGGCGCTGTCATAGAGGGAGATGATCTCCTCGGTCTCCTGCACCCTGCCGTACAGGAGGGCGGAGGCCCCCAGGTGGCTCATCCGGGCCTGAATAGACTCAGCGCCCATCAGGAGATTGGCCTTGGCCTGATCACGGGCCCGGTCAAGCTCCTCCTGGGACGGCCCCTCCTGGAGCAGCCGCTCCACTACGTCCCGGACCGTGTCCAGGGCCTGGCGCTCCTGCTCTTTTCCAACGGCGGTATAGATGCCAAGAAGCCCTGTATCCTGGTGGTCGGCCACATAGGAGTAGACGGTATAGCACAGGCCGCGCTTCTCCCGGACCTCTTGAAACAGGCGCGAGGAGCACCCTCCCCCCAGCAGGGCGTTGAGCAGCTGGAGCTGCCGCCGCCTGGGGTCCAGATAGGTCGGGGAGGGAAAGGCCAGGATCAGGTGGTTTTGCTCAATGGCCTTCTTCCGGGCGGTGACCGCCGGGCGGTAGGCGGCTGGCTTCTGGACAGGAGCGACCCCCGGCTCCAGAGCGGACAGGCAGTCCTTCAGCTTGTCCACTTGGCTGTCCGTAAAGCTGCCTGCCAGGGCGGCAACCAGGACTCCTGGTCGGTAGTGCTCCCGCCGCCACTGGTCTAGCCACGCTCCGGTCATGGGGGCCAGGGTGGATTGGGTGCCTAGGATGGGACGGGCCAGGGGGGATCCCTTGTACACGGCGGCGGCCAGCCGCTCGGATACCAGGTCGTCCGGGGCGTCCTCATACATTCCGATCTCCTCTAGGATGACGCTCCGCTCCATCTCCACATCCTTCTGGGCGAATCTGGAGTGAAAGAGCATGTCGCTCAAAATATCCAGGGCCTGGTCCAGGTGACGGTCAAGGCTCCGGGCGTAGAAGCAGGTGTGCTCCTTGGTGGTATAGGCGTTGACCTGACCGCCAATGGCGTCCATGTCTCGGGCCAGCTGGGCAGCGGACCGGCGGGCTGTCCCTTTGAACAGCATATGCTCAATGAAGTGGGCGGCCCCATTCTCCACAGCCGATTCGTGTCGGGAGCCAGCGCCGACAAAAAAGCCCAAGGCCGCCGACCGCGCGCCGGCCACCCGCTCTAGTAGAATCCGGGCTCCATTAGACAGTGTTAGTTCTTGATACATCTGGACCTCCCGAGAACTGTAATTGATTTTTAAGCAGTATACCATAAAAAGAAGGATTCGTCCATGGCCGGCCCGGCCAGAAAATTTTTGCCTGCCATGTATAACCACTCCTTCCGCTGTCCACAATAGGCTTCGGAGGTGCATTTTGTGAAGAATCGAAACCTGATACAACGTCTGGGCGACTTCATGCTGGGAAAGGGCTTTTACATAGTCCTGTTCCTGTGCGTCGCCACCATAGGAATCTCGGGCTATTATCTCCTCAACTCCATCGCCGGTGATATGGATGGGACCTCGCCGGTGACTGGCAACCCCACTGTGGTCCTGCCTGACTCCGAGGCCAACGGGCCCGATCCCGCGGGCACCATTACCCCGCCGGTCTCATCAAAGCCGGATGACCAGCCCACCGGCAATCCGGAACCGGTGACCCAGCCGGATGACCCAGAGCCGGTCAAGCAGCCCGCCGAAACCACGCCCCAAGAGGACAAGCCTACCGCCACCGTTTTCACCTGGCCTGTAAAGGGAGAGATCTTACGGGAGTTCAGTGTGGAGACGCTGCTGCTGGACCCCACACTTGGGGACTGGCGTACCCATGGGGGGTTGGATCTCTCTGTCCAGGCGGGCACCCAGGTGCTAGCCATGGGCGACGGCACTGTGGTCCAGGTCTTTGAAGATGGCCTGATGGGTACGTCCGTGGTCATTGACCATGGGAACGACCTGACCTCAACCTACTGTAACCTAGACCAGGTCCTGGTTGCGGAGGGAGATACGGTGGAAACAGGTACCGCGATTGCCACCGTCGGTGCCACAGCCATCGCGGAGAGCAACATGGGCTCCCACCTCCATCTGGAGACTGCGGTGGACGGTGTGGTGGTAGACCCCGCCGAATACCTGCCCCAGCGGTGAACAAAAGGGCCTCTGCCATTCGGCAGAGGCCCTTTCCTCTTATTTTAATGTCCGCTTACTTGGCAATGTTCTCACAGAAGTTCATAAAAATCTGTGCTACCTCGGCACGGGTGGCCCCGGCGGTAGGCGCCAGGGTGTTGTTCCCCTTGCCGGACAGCAGACCGGCGTTCACCGCCCAGTCCATGGCCTTCACGGCATAGCTGGAGATGGAGGAGGCGTCCAGATAGCCCTCTGTCCCCTTGCCGCTCTGGCTGGTCTTGTACCCCTCGTTCTGGGC
>CDZQ01027362.1_pt1 | contig 19154 bp, 14 predicted proteins | sample 554831 | NCBI WGS metagenome assembly CDZQ01 (sample SAMEA3182112, study PRJEB8094) | gut metagenome | biome: human; feature: gut; material: Stool; isolation source: human stools | place: Canada | collected 2013-05-06
AGGCCCGGCCCCGCCAAACTGGGCCGCAGGCCGGCTGCGCCGGCCTGCGGCCGGGCGCGCTGCGCGCGCCCGCCGCCGCCCCCCCGGGGCCCTTCGCCCATATGGCGCCGATGGATTTTACATTCTGCCGGTAGCGGGCAAGGAAGAAATATTGTATGATAGAATCGCATAGCAAGAAAAAGGAGGTAGATCCCATGTTTACCATAGACCAGTATCAGCAAAGCGCAGAATACCTTCGCAGCCGGTTGGACGGTTTTGCGCCGGAATTGCTTCTCATCCTGGGCAGCGGCCTGGGGGGCCTGGCGGAACAGGTGGAACGCCCTCTCTATATTCCCTATGGGGATGTGCCCTACTTTAAGAAAAGCACGGCCATGGGCCATGCAGGCCGGTTCGTGGCGGGTATGCTGGGGGGCAAGCGGGCGCTATTGATGCAGGGCCGGCTCCATGTATACGAGGGCCACACCATGGAGGAGGTGGCCTATCCCGTGCGGGTGGCCAAGCTGCTGGGCATTGAGACCCTGGTGGTCACCAACGCGGCGGGCGGGGTGAATTTGGAGCTTAAAGGCGGCAAGCTGATGCTGATCCGGGACTATATCAAGTTCACTCTGGACAACCCCCTCATGGGGCCCAATCTGCCGGAATTCGGCCCCCGCTTTCCGGATATGACCTATGTGTTCGACCGGGATCTGCGGGAAACCTTCAAGGCTGTGGCCGCCGCCCAAGGGGAATCGGTGGCGGAAGGCGTCTACTTTTATATGACCGGCCCCCAATATGAGACCCCGGCGGAGATCCGGGCCATCCGGGCCCTGGGTGGGGACGCGGTGGGCATGAGCACCGTGCCGGAGGTGATCGCTGCGAACCATTGCGGCATGAAGATCTTGGGGATTTCCCTGGTGACCAACATGGCGGCCGGGGTGCTGGACCAGCCCCTTTCCGGCCAGGAGGTCATCGACGCGGCCAACGCGGCCAGCGCCCGGTTTGAAAAGCTGATGATCGCATTTCTGGAGGCCCTGTAATGGAACCCATGGCGTTGGACGTGCTTTTTGAAGGCGCCACCATCCTAACCATGGTGGATAATGCCCCTGTAGTTACCGGGGACGTGGGGGTACGGGAGGGGCGCATCGCCTTGGTGGGCCAGGCGCCGCAAGGCGTAACGGCCAAGCGGCGGATCTCCTGCCGGGGCAAGCTCCTTATGCCCGGCCTGGTCAACGCCCACGCCCACACCGCCATGGCGGTGCTCCGGGGCTATGCGGACGACTATCCCCTCAAAACCTGGCTGTTTGAAAAGGTATTTCCCGCCGAGGCCAGGCTGGATGAACGGGCGGTGCTGGCAGGGGCCAGGCTGGGATTTGCGGAGCAGCTTTGCACCGGGACCACCAGCATCAGCGATATGTATTACCATGAGCCCGCCATCGCCCAATTGGCCCTGGAGGTGGGGATGCGGGTATCCCTGTGCAACGCCGTGGTGGCCCTTTCTCCGGATTGGTCCATGGAAACGGACCGGGGCGTCCAGGAGACCCTGGTGCTGGCCCGGGAATACCAGGGGGCCGGGGACGGCCTGGTGCAGGCGGAGGCCTCCATCCATGGGGAATATACCTCCAACCCCAGGGTATGGGCCCAGGTGGCGGAGCTGGCCCAACGGTATGACCTGGGCATCCAGCTGCATCTGAGCGAGACCCGGGAGGAGCATCAGGAGGCCCTTTCCCGCAACCGGGGCAAGACCCCTGCCCAGGCCCTGGCCGCCGCTGGGGTGTTCGAGGGGCGGGTCACCGCAGCCCATTGCGTATGGGTGAGCCAAGAGGACATGGCCCTGTTGGCGGAAAAAGGCGCCACCGCCGTCCACTGCCCGGTGAGCAACCTGAAGCTGGGCAGCGGCATGGCGGATGTAGCGGCCTTGCGCCAGGCCGGCGTAAACGTGGCCCTGGGCACGGACGGCTGCTGCTCCAACAACACCCACGACCTGTTTGAGGAGATCAAGCTGGCGGCCCTGCTGGCCAAGGGACAGCATTTGGACCCCACCGTGTTGTCCGCCTACGACGTGTTGAAGATGGCCACGGTAAACGGCGCCCGGGCCCAGGGCCGGCTGGATGTGGGCCAGGTGGCGGAAGGGATGCGGGCGGACCTGATTCTGCTGGATCTGGATCACCCCACCACCCGGCCCAGCTACGATCCCCTGGGGGCGGTGGCCTACAGCGCCACCGGCCGCAGCGTAACGCTCACCATGGTGCAAGGCCGGATCCTGTACGAGAACGGGGCATTTACCACCATCGATTTAGAACAAGCGTATCAGGAGGCCGAGGGCTATGCCAAGCCCTTGGTTTTGGAGGTATAAGATAAAACATGATCACACCGGAACAGGTAAAAAACGATCCCGCGATCCGTTCCTATATTCAAAAGGCGGACGCATGTTTAAGCGCCCTGGGCTATACGGAACATAGCTTTGCCCATGTGGGGCGGGTGGCTTCCGAGGCGAAGCGGATCCTATTGGCCCTGGGCAAGGGCCAGCGGCAAGCGGAGCTGGCGGAGATCGCCGGATATCTCCACGACATCGGCAACATCGTCAATCGGGAAGAACACGCCCAAAGCGGGGCCATTATGGCCTTCCGGCTGCTGGATAAGATGGGGATGGACCCGGAGGAGAGCGCTGAGGTGATCTGCGCCATCGGCAACCACGACGAGGGCACCGCCCAGCCGGTAAGCGACATTGCCGCGGCCCTGATCCTGGCGGATAAAACCGACGTGCGCCACACCCGGGTGCGGAACAAGCGCCAGGCTACCTTTGACATCCACGACCGGGTCAACTGGTCTGTCCGCCACAGCGAATTGACCCTGGAGCCGGAATGCCGCGCCATCACCCTGCTGCTCACCATCGATACCGAGATCTGCTCGGTGATGGAATACTTCGAGATCTTCATCGGCCGCATGGCCCTTTGCCGCCGGGCCGCCCAGCGGCTGGGCCTGCGCTTCCACATCGTCATCAACGGCCAGGAGATCCTGTGATCCTTGCGCCGAAAAGAGAAGGGCCGCATTCCCAAAGGGGATGCGGCCCTTCTCCTATCTTCTACCCCTAAGACCCTGCCGGCATGGGAACCGGCTCCTGGGGTGGGTTGCTACCTGCGGCCAGCGTCAGCCACAAAATGAACAGGAGATACAAGGCGGTGACGGCGCATACCACCCATAGCAACCCCTTTACGCCGGCGGACAACCGTTTGCGGCAAAGGCACAGCGCCAGCAGGCTGCCGAAAAACGACAGCCCCGCCCCGGCCATCGTCCAGTAATTGAGCAACAGTTCCAGCATACAGGCTCCTTTCTTCTAAGCCGATGGGTTTTTCTTAGTATAGCATATCCGCTTCGGTTTCGCATCCCCCTTGGGGGCGGGGGGCGGCGGCGTTTGGAGGCGGGCCAGGGGCCCCGCCTCCAAACTGGGCCGGCGCCGGGCAGGGCCCGGCGCCGGCCGGGCGCATTTCATGCGCCCGCCGCCGCCCCCCCGGGCCGGACGACCGCCATCGCCGGGCCCGGGCGCAACCAAAAAAGCAAGGACGGGCATATACCCGTCCCTGCTCCATACCCGCCGCCTTTCCGGCAGCGTGCTTGGGGTTTGTTTTTAGCCGTCGTGGCGCTTGGCCGCCCGTGCCTCCAGCTCCTGGAGCTTGGCCACGGGGTCCTTCACCTTGGCCAGGAAGATCATGGCTGCGATGATGTAGGGCTTGTAGGAGGCCTCCTTGTACAGGGGATCCCGATAGCGGTCGAACACGCTGGCCGCCACCTCGCCCGCCTCGCAGGAAACGTCGGTGATGTCCGCAGGCAGGCAGTGGAGATACATGGCCTTGCCATCCTTGGTAAGCTTCATCATCTCCTCGGTGCACTCCCAGTCCTTATGCTGGGCGTTCTGGGCCAGAAGCCGCTTCTCCAGGGCCTTGATGCCCTCCATATCCCCCTTGCCGTAGAGCTCCGTGCGCTCTTCCATGGCCTTGAAGGGAGCCCAGCTCTTGGGGTAGACCACGTCCGCATCCTGGAAGGCTTCCGCCATGGAGTTGGTGATCTCGAATTTGCCGCCCTGCTCGGCAGCGTTCTTCTTGGCCACCTCCACCACGTCCTCCATGACCTCGTAGCCCTCGGGATAGGCCAGCGTCACATCCATGCCAAGGCGGGTCATCAGGCCGATGACGCCCTGGGGCACGGACAGGGGCTTGCCGTAGCTGGGGCTATAGGCCCAGGTCATGGCCAGCTTCTTGCCCTTGAGGTTTTCGACGCCGCCAAAGAGGTTGATCAGGTGCAGGGCGTCCGCCATGACCTGGGTGGGGTGGTCGATATCGCACTGGAGGTTTACCAGGGTGGGCTTTTGCTCCAATACCCCGTCCTTGTTGCCGGCGGTAACCGCGTCAACCACCTCGTGCATGTAGGTGTTGCCCTTGCCGATGTACATATCGTCCCGGATGCCGATCACGTCCGCCATGAAGGAGATCATGTTGGCGGTCTCCCGCACGGTTTCCCCATGGGCGATCTGGCTCTTGCCCTCGTCCAGGTCCTGCACTTCCAGGCCCAGCAGGTTGCAGGCGGAAGCGAAGGAGAAGCGGGTGCGGGTGGAATTGTCCCGGAACAGGCTGATGCCCAGCCCGCTATCGAAGATCTTGGTGGAGATGTTGTTCTCCCGCAGGTGCCGCAGCGCATCGGCAACGGTGAATACCGCCTCCAGCTCTTCCCGGCTCTTTTCCCAGGTGAGGAAAAAGTCGCCTTCATACATATCCTGGAAGTTCAGCTTCTGCAGTTTGTCGGTGTACTGTTTTACGTTGCTCATGGTTTTAATTTCCCCTCTCCTGCTATGTTCTAATTTTTTTGATGTCGTTGTTGGTCTTGCCGGCCCGGAACTGGCACACGTCCTCTTCCCCTTTGCCCTTGTAAAGGCCGGGGATGGCGGCGTATACTGCGGCGCAGGTGACCAGGTCCTGCTTCCAGGTGATCTCGTTGGGGGCATGGGCCTGGGACTCGGCGCCGGGACCGAAGCCCACGCAGGGGATGCCATAGCGGCCCTGGATGGATACGCCGTTGGTGGAGAAGGTCCACTTATCCGTCAAGGGGCGGTTGCGCAGGTGCATGGAAGCCGGGTCGCCCACCCGCTTATCGCCGTAAAGGGCCTTGTGGGCGTCCACCACCGCCTGGACGTGGGGGGCGGTCTCCTTATTGATCCAGGTGGGGAAGTAGCACTCCGTCTCATAGACCAGGCCGGTCCAGGCGGGACGGTCGTACATATACATGGAAACCTTGGCGCCGTGCTTTTTCACGGAGGGCAGGGCTTCGATCTCCCGGATGCAGGAATCCCAGGTTTCGCCGGCGGTCATGCGGCGGTCCAGGGAAACGGAGCAGGAATCCGCCACCGCGCAGCGGCTGGGGGAGGTATAAAAGATCTGGCTGGTGGTGATGGTGCCCCGGCCCAGGAAGCGGGCGTCTTCATAATGCTCGGGGTTGAATTCCGGCTCCAGCATCTTCACCAGGCCCTTGATCTGGTCCTCGGGGCCGCAGCCGTTTTCGTTGAGGGCTTCCACTTCCTTGAGGATGTCCGCCATCTTGTAGATGGCGTTTTCGCCCCGCTCCGGCGCGGAACCGTGGCAGGAGACGCCCTGCACGTCCACCCGGATCTCCATGCGGCCCCGGTGGCCCCGGTAAATGCCGCCGTCGGTGGGCTCGGTGGACACCACGAACTCAGGGGTAAGGCCGTCTTCGTTGTGGATGTATTGCCAGCACAGGCCGTCGCAATCCTCCTCCTGGACGGTGGCCGCCACCAGCACGGTCACGTCCGCGGGGATCAGGCCCAGGTCCTTCATGATCTTGGCGCCGTATACGGCGGAGACGATGCCGCCCTCCTGGTCGGAACCGCCCCGGCCGCCGATCTCGGTTTCGGTCTCAAAGCCTTCATAGGGGTCGAACTTCCAATTGTCCCGGTTGCCGACGCCCACGGTGTCGATGTGGCCGTCAAAGGCGATCAAACGGGGGCCGTTGCCCATGTAACCCAGGGCGTTGCCTTGGGGGTCGATCTCGGCCCGGTCAAAGCCCAGCTTGTTCATTTCTTCGATGGTGCGGCGGATGACGCCCTCCTCCTCGCAGCTCTCGCTGGGGATGGCGATCAGATCCCGCAGGAACTTGGTCATGTCGGGCAAATAGTTTTGGGCGGCTTGCTTGATCTTTTCAAAATCCACGGTTCTGTCCTCCTGTTTGATTTGCTAAATAGGGTGTATGGGGTGTTTTCATTTGGCGTCCGAGCTGCTGTCCAGATAGGCGTACAGGCTGTATTTGCTGATGCCGAAGTATTTGGCGATCTTGTCGCCGCTCTTGGTGATGAGCAATGCTCCCGCCTCGTTTAGGAAGGCGATGGCCCGCACCTTGTCGTCCTTGTTCATCATGGCCACCGGCTTGCCTACCAGCTGCACGCTTTTTTCCAGCAGGTCGTCCAGCAGTTCGTTCACGTTGGTGGGAATGCGCTCGGGCTCCTTGCCCGGGCCCCCCCGCTGCACGAAGTTGTTGATGACGGACTGGGCCATCATCAGGTCGGTCAGGTCGTAATTGATGCAAAAGATTCCAGTGGCTTTTCCGGATTCGTCTTTGATGTAAACTGAGCTGGATCGAAGGATCCTTCCATCGTTGGTCTTGGTCAGGTAGTTGTAATGGTCTGGCAGATCCCGCCGGCCTTCCCGCATGGCGTCCAGTACGATGCGGCTGGGGCCTGCCTTGGCGTCCCGCTTGGACACGTGGCCGTTTTCAATGCAGGCGATGGTATTCTCCGGGTCGTCTCCGGTCAGGTCGTGGATCACCACCTCGCAATTGGTGCCAAACTGCAGCGCCAATGCGTTTGCGATCCGCTTGAGCAGCTCCAGCACATCCCGTTGCATATCCGTCCTCCTTTTTCCCGCCCAAAAGGCCCGTCTTGGCCCTGGTCACCCCGATTCGGTCGATTGCTCTCTTAGTTTCCATGATACCATATCCGGCGTGGAAATCAATAGAAACCCGAAAAAGTTTTTTTGCTATCTAAAAATTTTTTGTCTGGCCTGGCATAGGTATTGAAAGCGCCCTGGTTGTGTGGTAAAATAAAGGCAATTCAAGGGAATTTCCGCTTTTTTCATTCTGTTAAGCTGTAAGGGAGTGCTGCGCGCACGGGCTGACGAAGGTTCTTTCGTCCTCGTGCGTTTTTCTTCCATATCCATCCCCCGCTATGGCGGCTTGCTACCCGCTTGTCCGCGATTCTCCAGGGGGGCCATTATGCCCTACAATTTATGCAAACCGGGCCGCCCCATCCCATAGGGCAAGGCTTACGCACCCTACCAGAACACCTATCCCATTTTTAGCATCGTCAAGGAGGTTTCGGCTTATGTATCTGATCGCAAACGGAAAACTCATCACCCGGGACAGCGCCATGCCCTACCTGGAAAACGGCGGCGTAGCTGTGGAGGGCGCCAAGATCCTGGAAGTCGGGGAAACCGCCGCCCTCAAGGCCAAATACCCCCAAGCAGAGTTCATCGACGCCAAGGGTATGGTCATCATGCCCGCCTTCATCAACGCCCATTCCCACATCTACAGCGGCCTGGCCAGGGGCCTTTCCATCAAGGGCCACAACCCCACCAACTTCTTCGAGGTGCTGGACGGCATGTGGTGGAACATCGACCGGCACCTGACCCTGGAGGATACCCGCCGCAGCGCCTATACCACCTACATCGATTCCATCAAAACCGGCTGCACCACCGTATTCGACCACCACGCCAGCTATTGCGAGATCGAGGGGAGCCTGTTCGCCATCGAGGAGGTGGCCAAGGAGCTGGGGGTGCGCACCTGCCTGTGCTACGAGGTGTCCGACCGGGACGGGGAGGCCAAGTGCGACGCAGCCATCCAGGAGAACGCCGACTTTATCGCCCACTGTGAAAAGGAGCAGGACCCCATGGTCAAGGCCATGTTCGGCGGCCACGCCCTCTTCACCATTTCGGACCGAACCTTTGAGAAGATGGTCAAGGCCAACAACGGCCGCACCGGCTTCCACATCCACGTGGCCGAGGGCATGAACGACGTATACGATTCCCTGCAAAAATACGGCACCCGCAGCGTGAACCGGCTGCTGAACCAGGGCATCCTGGGGCCCAAGACCCTATTGGGCCACTGCATCCACGTAAACCCGGCGGAAATGGACATTATAAAGGAAACCGGCACCATGGTGGTGAACAACCCGGAATCCAACATGGGCAACGCGGTGGGCTGCTCCCCGGTGCTTCAGATGATCCATAAGGGCATCCTGGTGGGCATGGGTACGGACGCCTATACCTTCGACATGCTGGAGAGCCTGAAGGTGGCCCTGATCATCCAGCGGCACCACGCCTGCCTGCCCAACGTGGCCTGGTGCGAGGTGACGGATATGCTCTTTAAGAACAACCGGGAGATCTGCGCCAAATACTTCCCCGATCCCCTGGGCATCCTCAAGGCCGGGGCAGCGGCGGACGTGATCGTGATGGATTACAAGCCCTTCACCCCCTTTGGCGGGGACAACATCGACGGCCATATGATCTTCGGCATGACGGGCCGTCAATGCGAGACCACCATGTGCAACGGCCGACTGCTCATGAAGGACCGGCAGCTGATCGGCATCGACGAGGAAGCCGTCAACGCCCGGACCCTGGAGGTATCCAAGAAGCTCTGGGGCCGGCTGAACCACTGCGAATATTAAGCCACCAAGGAGGTAGATCCCATGTCCGAACGCATGACCCCCATCCCCTTTGAAAAGCTGATGGCCTGGCTCCTTGCGGAGCATAAAGCCACAGGCGCGGCCTTTGGCGTGCCTGCCCCCTATGTGAAAAAGGACACCGCCAAGGTGCTGCCCCTGTTTGGGGAAAAGCTGGAGACCCCCTTCGGCCCGGCGGCAGGCCCTAACACCCAGCTGGCCCAGAACCTGATCGCCTCCTATTACGCCGGCGCCCGCTTCTTCGAGCTCAAGACCGTCCAAAAGATGGACGGCGAGGAGCTGGCCGCCTGCATCGCCCGGCCCTGCATCCTGGCTGCGGACGAGGGCTATAACTGCGAATGGTCCACCGAGCTCACCGTGCCCCAGGCCATGGAGGAATACATCAAGGCCTGGTTCGCCCTGCGGTTCATGGCCCATGCCTGGGGCCTGGGCGCCCCGGATGGGTTCATGTTCAACATCAGCGTGGGCTACGACCTGGCGGGCATCCAAACCCCCAAGCTCCAGGCCTTCATCGACGGCATGAAGGACGCCTCCCGCACCGCCATCTTCCAGGAATGCGTGGAGGTCATGTGCCGCCTGTTCCCCGAGGACGCGGATTTTTACCGCAATACCCCCGCCCGCATCGTTACCGGGGTCACCGTATCCACCCTCCACGGCTGCCCGCCAGGGGAGATCGAAGCCATCGCCTCCTATCTCATCACGGAAAAGGGTCTCAATACCTTTGTCAAGTGCAACCCCACCATCCTGGGCTACGAATGGGCCCGCAAGCGCATGGACGATATGGGCTACGACTACGTATCCTTTACGGACCTGCACTTTAGGGAGGACCTCCAATGGGAGGACGCGGTGCCCATGTTCCGCCGGCTCCAGAAGCTGGCCAAGGAACATGGACTAGAATTCGGCCTGAAGCTGTCCAATACCTTCCCCGTGGACGTGAAGGCTGGGGAGCTGCCCAGCCAGGAAATGTATATGAGCGGCCGGGCGGAATTCCCCCTCACCGTGGAAATGGCCCGCCGCTTTGCCACGGAATTCCAGGGCAGCCTTCGCCTCTCCTATTCCGGCGGGGCGGACTATTTCAACATCGCCCAGCTCTACGACGCGGGGATCTGGCCCATCACCATGGCCACCACCCTGCTAAAGCCCGGCGGCTACAGCCGATTCCGGGATATGGGCCTAATGTTCGATGAAAAGCCCTTCCAGCCCTTTACCGGGGTGGACTTCCTGGCCCTGGGCCGCCTGAGCGACAGCGTATACGGAGACCCCCATTACCAAAAGCCCGTCAAGCCCTTGCCCTCCCGGAAGCTGGGTGAACAGGTGCCCCTGCTGGATTGCTTCACCGCCCCCTGTAAGGACGGCTGTCCCATCGGCCAGGATATCCCGGAATATATCCAGCTGTGCGGCCAAGGGAAATACCGGGAAGCCCTGGCGCTCATCACGGAAAAGAACCCCTTGCCCTTTATCACCGGCACCATCTGCGCCCACCGGTGCATGGATAAATGTACCCGCCACTTCTACGAGGAGCCGGTGCAGATCCGGGCCGCCAAACTCCAGGCCGCCCAGGGCGGCTACGACGCCCTGCTGGCCGGCCTAACGGCCCCGGAAAAGAAACAGGGTCCCAAGTGCGCCGTTATCGGCGGGGGCCCGGGGGGCATCGCGGTAGGCTATTTCCTGGCCCGGGCCGGCTTGCCGGTGACGGTGTTTGAAAAGGAAGCCCAGCCTGGCGGCGTGGTGCGGTATGTGATCCCCCCCTTCCGCATTGGCCTGGACGCCATCGAAAAGGACGTGGCCCTGGCCAAAGCCATGGGCGCGGAATTCGTCTGCGGCAAGCCCGCCCCCTCCCGGGCGGAGCTGGAAGCCCAGGGCTACGAATACATCCTGCTGGCCGTGGGCGCGGAAAAGCCCAGCCGCCTGGCCATCCCCGGCCGGGTGTACAACGCCGTCGAATTCCTGCGGGCCTATAAGCAGGCGCCTGATAGCCTGGCCCTGGGCAAAGCCGTAGCCGTGGTGGGCGGCGGCAATACCGCCATGGACGCGGCCCGGGCCGCCAAAGCCGCCCCCGGTGTGGAGCGGGTGACCCTGGTATACCGCCGCACCAAGAAGTACATGCCCGCCGACGCGGAGGAGCTGGAGCTGGCCATCCGGGACGGGGTGGAATTTGCGGAGCTGCTTTCCCCCGAAAAGCAGGAAGCCGGGGCCCTCACCTGCCGGCGCATGGTGCTGGGAGATCCGGATGAGAGCGGCCGCCGCCGGCCGGTGGAGACCGAGGAGCGGGTACAGATCCCTGCGGATTCGGTCATCGCCGCCCTGGGCGAAGGGGTGGACGCCGACCTGCTGGCAGCATACGGGGTAGCCGTGGACGCCAAGGGCCGGGCCCCCTTTAGAAGCGGCAACGTATTCGTGGCCGGGGACGCCCACCGTGGCCCCGCCACGGTGGTGGAGGCCATCGCGGACGCCAAGGCCTTCGCCGAGGTGGTGCTGGGCGAAGCCCATGCCTATGGCATCCCTGCGGAAGCCCAGGTGCCCTATGCCGACTGCCTGGCGCGCAAGGGCCATCTCCAATACGCCCGGAACGCCGGCTGCGAGGCCGAACGCTGCCTCAATTGCCATACCGTGTGCGAGGCCTGCGTCACCGTGTGCCCCAACCGGGCCAACGTGGCCATCCAGGTGCCGGGGCACGCCATGCGGCAGATCCTGCACGTGGATTACCTGTGCAACGAGTGCGGCAACTGCGCTGCCTTCTGCCCCTATGACAGCGCGCCCTACAAGGATAAATTCACCTATTTTGCCAACGAAGCCGACTTTAACGACAGCGAAAACCAGGGCTTTATGGTAGTATGCCCCAAGTGCCCGGTGGTCAAAGTACGCCTTGGGGGCAAGGTGGAGGAATACGACCTGAGCAAGCCGGATAACGGCCTCTACAAGGAGCTGGAAGTGCTTATCCTCACCGTGCTCAAGGATTACGCCTATCTGCTTTGATTTCCCCCTTTGCGCCCAGGCCGCCGGCCTGGGCGCCTGCCGGCATATAGACCCCTTCCGGTTTTGGGCCCCGCCCTTGCCGAGTATGATTGAATGACGAAAGGATTCTCAAACCATGGCAACCTTCACCGTAAACGGTCAGACCGTGACCGTGGAACAAAATCAAAAACTCATGCGCTATCTGCGGGACACCCTGCACCTGACCTCTGTGAAGGACGGTTGCAGCGAAGGCGCTTGCGGCACCTGCACCATCCTCATCGACGGCAAGGCCGTCAAATGCTGCGTCCAGCAGACCGACCGCATGGAGGGCAAAACCATCCTGACGGTGGAAGGCCTTTCGGACTTTGAAAAGGACGCGTACACCTATGCCTTTGGCGAGGCGGGGGCCGTGCAGTGCGGTTTCTGCATCCCAGGCATGGTCATGTGCGCCAAGGCCCTGCTGGATCAAAACCCTAGCCCTACCCGGCAGGAAATCGCCCACGCCCTACGCAATAACATCTGCCGCTGCACCGGCTATGTGAAAATCATGGACGCGGTGGAGCTGGCCGCCAAGATTTTGCGGGAAGGCAAGATCCCCCAAGCCCCTCAGGAATGGAAGGTGGGCGCCCGGGTACACCGGCTGGATGTGCGGGAAAAGGTGCTGGGCTATGGGGAATATACCGACGACCTGTACCTGCCCGGCATGGTCCATGCCAGCGCCGTGCGCTCCGCCTATCCCCGGGCTCGGGTGTTGGCCATCCATAAGGAAGAAGCCCTGGCCTTACCCGGGGTATTGGGGGTGTTCACTGCCGACGATATCCCCGGCCTGGTAAAGGTGGGCCACCTGAAGCGGGACTGGTTCGCCCTAGTGCCTGTTGGGGAGATTACCCATTACCTGGGGGACGCCATCTGTTTGGTGGTGGCGGAGACCCCGGAGATCCTCCAGCAGGCCAAGGCCCTGGTGAAGGTGGATTACGAGGCGCTTGTACCCGTCACCTGCCCGGCGGAAGCCATGGCAGACGACGCCCCCCAGCTGCATCCCGGCGGCAACCTGCTGGCCCATAAGCAGGTACACCGGGGAGACGCCCGCAAGGCCATCGCCAATTCCCGCTATGTGGTGGGAGGCACATTCCATACCCCCTTTACGGAGCACGCCTTCCTGGAGCCGGAATGCGCGGTAGCCCTGCCCAAGGGGGACGGGGTGCTGATCTACACCTCGGACCAGGGCACCTACGACACCCAACACGAAACCGCCCCCATGTTGGCCATGGGCAAGGAGCAGGTGATGGTGGAAAACAAGCTGGTAGGCGGCGGCTTTGGCGGCAAGGAGGACGTAACGGTGCAGCACCATGCGGCCCTATGCGCCCTGTTGACCGGCCGGCCGGTGAAGTGCAAGCTCACCCGCCAGGAAAGCATCCTGATCCATCCCAAGCGCCACCCCATGGATATGGAATTCACCCTGGGCTGCGATGAAAACGGCATCATCCAGGGGGTAAAGGCCAAGGTGGTGGCGGATACCGGCGCCTACGCCAGCCTGGGCGGCCCGGTGCTGGAGCGGGCCTGTACCCATGCGGCCGGCCCCTACAACTATCAGAACTTCGAGATCGACGGCTATGCCTGGTATACCAACAATCCGCCCGCTGGGGCTTTCCGAGGCTTTGGTGTGACCCAGACCTGCTTTGCCATCGAGACCCTGCTCAACGAAATGGCGGAAAAGGTGGGCATCTCCCCCTGGGAGATCCGTTACCGCAACGCCATCCGCCCCGGCCAGACCCTCCCCAACGGCCAGATCGTAGACGACTCCACCGGCTTGGCGGAGACCCTGGAGGCGGTAAAGGAGCAATTCGAAAGCGCCAAATACGCCGGCCTTGCCTGCGCCATGAAAAATGCCGGCGTAGGCGTGGGCATTCCGGATACCGGCCGGGTGCGGCTCTATGTGAAGGACGGCAAGCTGGAGATCCACGCAGGGGCCAGCTGCATCGGCCAGGGCCTGGGCACGGTGCTGGTGCAGATCGTATGCGAGGCTACGGGGCTTCCCCGGGAACAGGTGGTCTATATGCCCGCCAATACCTATGATTCCCCAGACAGCGGCACCACCTCCGGTTCCCGTCAGACCCTCATCACCGGCGAGGCGGCCCGCCGGGCCTGCCTGTTGTTCAACGACGCCCGGTACGACCGCTCCCTTTCGGAGATGGACGGGGAGGAATATTACGGCCATTATCTAGCCCGTACCGATCCCCTGGGCAGCGATAAGCCCAATCCTGTCAGCCATGTGGCCTACGGCTACGCCACCCAGGTGGCCATCCTGGGGGAGGACGGCAAGCTGCAAAAGCTCATCGCCGCCCACGACGTGGGCAAGGCGGTCAATCCCCTGTCCGTGGAAGGCCAGATCGAAGGGGGCGTGGTGATGAGCATGGGCTTTGCCCTTACGGAAGCCTATCCCCTGGAAAACTGCAAGCCCACGGCCAAATACGGCACCCTGGGCCTGTTCCGGGCGGATATGATCCCGGAGGTCCAGGCCATTATCGTGGAAAAGCCCGGCATCCGCCAAGCCTATGGCGCCATCGGCCTGGGCGAGATCACCTCCATCCCCACCGCCCCCGCCATTGCGGAAGCCTACTACCAATTCGATGGCAAGCGGCGCCATTCCCTCCCCCTGACGGACACCCCCTACGAGCGGAAGAAGAAGTAACAGCCGGCCCCTCTGCTTCCCCCGGCCTTCCCCCGGGGGGGCGGCGGAAGGGCGAAGCCCTTCTTGGCCCCGGCAGCCATGGCTGCCGGGGCCTTCGTTTCGGCCCGCCTAAGGCGGGCCGAAACCGCCGCCCCCCCGTGCGCCCCTTCGCTTACCATCCGGGGGATGCGTCAAGCGCCCATCCAAAACGCAACGGCGGGCAAGCGCCAAATGCTTGCCCGCCTTACCATACGCACCAGCCAATGCGCCGGTATTCCCGTCCTACTTTTTGTTTGGCTTTCTTTTTATGTTTAGCAGCCGGATAAAATCATCAAATAAAGACGTATCCGTCGGCGTAAACATCAGCCATTTCCCATCATGATAGGTTTGCGCCGCATCGTATTGCCTTTGCACTTCCTTTGCGTAGCTCGCCCTATCGTTTTCAAATTTCAACCGTTCATCTTTCCCCAAGATCAGCATAAACCCCATGCATTTTTCCCTTGCGTATAGGCCGCATAGGGTTTTGCCGCCGCGGCGGTATTTATATTCATAGGTCCACGCTTTCCCGCCGCTTCCCCACAAGCGCTCCATATCATATTTTTCGTCGATGATCGCGCATAATTCCGTCCAAACCGCATACAAGGGTTCCCCTAGCAAGGCGGTCATTTGTCCTTCGTCGGGTACAGCAGCAAGCATGATTGCCTCCTCCATAAGCCTACATGGGCCGCGATTGGGTTTTTATCAGCATACCATAAGGCTATGCAAATATCTATGGGCCCATAAAAAAGCCGGCCCGCGAAAAAAGGGGGCCGGCAAAACGGTAGGTTATTCGTTGCGGATGGCCGTCAAGGGGCTCAGCCGCATGGCCCGCAAGGCGGGATACAGACCGGAGATCATGGCCACCAGCACAGAGAAGCCCAGAGCGCCCACCGCCAGGTAAAGGGGGATCACGCTCTTGAACCCGCTGGCGCCCACAAACATATTGATCACGCCGGACAGGGCGTAGCTGATGCCCAGGCCCAGGGCGCCGCCGAAAAAGCCAATATAGGCCGCCTCGCACAGAAACAGGCCCGCGATATTGCTCATCCTGCAACCCAGCACCTTGATGATGCCGATCTCACGGGTGCGCTCATAGATGCTCATCATCATGGTATTCATGATGCCGATGGCCGCCACCAGCAGGGATACCCCGCCGATAGCCCCCAACAGGTACTGGATCTGCTGCATCTGCTTTTCCGCCTGCTCCACCGCGTCCTGCAAGGAGCTGGTGCCAAAGCCCATCTCGTCGATGGCCGCCTTGACGGAAGACACGGCCTTGGTATCCGCGCACTTTACCAGCACCTGCTGGTATACGGAGGTATCCAGGTTCATATCCGGGTTTTCCTTGGCCAGCTTTTTGAGGGCTTCCAGGTCCATCAGGCAATACCAGGAAAACTCATTGTTGTTGGGGGACACCATGCCCACTGCATCCAGCCGGTACATCTTGCCCAGGGGCTGTTCCCCTTCCCCTACCGTATTCCCCATGTTTTGGTAAATGTTCCGGTGGTCAAAGGTCAGCTGGAACCGGGAATCCATGTCGATCTTGGAAGTACCGTCTTGGTTGGTGGCCTGCTTGCCGGTATTGGGATCGTAAAACCAATTGAGCACGTCCTGGCTCATGACGATCTCATAGGTGCTGCTGCCCCGCTTATAGGCGGGATACCGGCCTTCGGACAGCTCGATGCCAAATTGGGCGGCTACGTCTTTGTCGATGCCCAAGATGGAGCAATCCGATACCCATTTCCCGCTTTTCAACGAGCCCCAGGTCTCGATCCGGGGCATGACCGCCACCACGCCGGGAATGGTCTTAAAGGTTTCCACGCTTTTTTTATCCAGCTTTTTTTCCGTGCTGGTGCCGCCCATGCCGTCCGGGCTTTCCACCCACCGCCAGGAGCTGACGGTGATATTGGTAAGGCTGCCCATGCTGGCATAGCTTTCCACGATGGAGCTGCGGATACCGATGCCCAGGCTCACCATCACCACGATGGAGCTGGTGCCGATCACCATGCCCAGCACCGTCAGGATCGCCCGCAGCTTACGGCGCCATAGGTTCATGAACGCCGTGCCGAGCATATCCTTTAGCTTCATACATCCTCCAAATGCCGGGCCCGCTTCTTACGGTAGATCATCAGGCCGCCTACGCCCAGGGCAACCACCCCCAGGCCGCACAGCACCCAGCCCCACCAGGGCATACCGCCGCCGGATTCCTCCATGCCCGGGCCATAGACCTCCATACCGTCCATGCCCTCCATGCCCATCATGGGATCGTCAAAGGTGACTTCCTCGTTGACCATCAGGGTGAAGGGCAAGCGTTCTTCGCTGGGTTCGCCATAAACGTCCTCATAGGTGATGACCACTTCCCCCTGGATCTCCCCAGCCACGGAGGGGATCACGGAGAAATCCGCCGACATGGTGCTGCCGCTGCTGATGTTGCCGCCGAAATAGGTTTCTTCCATCTCCAGGCCTTCCCCCTCCACCTCGATCATGCAATTGTAAAGGGAGGATTTACCCATGTTATACATGCGCACATACATGCCGCAGCTCTGGCCCACCCAGGCTTCGGAATCATAGATGGTGGGGTCGTCAAACTTCACCCGGATCTTCTGCAAAATGGGGATGGCAATGGTCTCCCCAGCGGTATAGGCCTTGTTGTCCGAAGCGCCTTCGTAGCTGAAATCCAGGCCCAGGGTATAGGCCTTGGCCTCGGTATCCGGGGCGGTCTGCAGGGATATCACCTCTGTGACGCTGTCCCCTTTGGCGATCTTCTTGATATACAGGGTATTGCTGCCGCCGCTGGCAGGCACCAGCTTGGCCACCTCCTGGGTATCTTTGAAACCGATCTGCAGGTTTTGGATATCCTCACTGGAGGAGGTATTCCGCAGGGTAACGGTCACGTCAAAGGTCTCGCCGGCATAGATCTTATCCGAGCTGATGGAATAGCTCTCCACAATCAGCTTGGGAGTGGAACCGGCGCCCTCCCCATCCCCGGTGGAAGGAGCCAATCCCTTCTTCACATTGACAAAGATGCTGATAGTGGCGGTCTCCAGCTTGCCCGCGTTGGCGCCGCCGCTCCAGGTATCCCCGCCGGTGCGGTAGCTCAGGTTGAAATCCACCTGCTTGACCCCGGTGGTGGCCTTTTTGCTCAGGCGGAAATTATAGGTGAACTCCACAATATTCCCCGGCTGCAAGCTGTTGGGGTAGGTGAGCATATAGTCCACCGCCTCGATGTCAAAGGGGAATTTCTCTATGTCGTTGGAAAGCACCGGCGTGATCTTTAGATCGTAAACGCTGCTGCGCTGGCACAATAAGGGGATCCGCACGGAGATGGCCTCCCCATAATCCCCCTCCGGCGCAGGCACCAATAGCCCATTGGCGTCCACCGGGCTCAATCGCAGCTTGGCCTCCGGGTCCGGGGTGGATTCCGGGGCAGGGGTGGCTTGGGTTTGGTCACTTTGCTTGTCAATTATTACATGGTCATATGCCAGGCTGCCAGTGGAACCATCTGCTTTAGAATAGTTAAACACAACCCCCTGATCTTTATGTCTACCAGCGGATACATTATTTTTTACGGTCCCTGTGAGAGCCACCCAAGCGCTTTGTCCTGGCTCAATCGCAATACCCGTCTTGTCGCCTGCAAGGTCAGTAGACGCCAAAATGCTATTCGCTTGGGGCATGGCGCTCATTAGGGTAATCCGCTGGGTGGGGTGTATGTTTTTCACCTGCAAATAAATGTTTACCTGGCCGCCGATCTCGGTAAAGACCCTACCATCTTCTATGATGGATAAATCATCTGTTGCCCTAGCCACACTTACAAACCCTAACAGCATACTCATGGACAGCAGTAGGGCAAATATTCGCCGAATGTGTTTCATGGTAAATCCCCCATTGTGAAATAATTATGCTTTTGCTTTGGAATGATATCGGATGTCGATGATTTTCCCATCCAGGATGTTGATGATCTTATCCGCAAACTCGGCCATATTGGGGTCATGGGTGACCATAATGAGGGTCTTGCCCTTTTCCCGCACGGTTTTGCAGATGGCGTGCATCACTTCATCGCTGGTATTGGAATCCAGGTTGCCGGTGGGCTCGTCGGCAAAGATGATCTCCGGGTCCGTGACCAGCGCCCGGGCGATGCCTACCCGCTGCTGCTGGCCGCCGCTCATCTGGGAGGGCTTATGCTTCATATGGGATTCCAAGCCCACGGTTTTCAAAGCCTCCTTGGCCCGGCGCAGCCGCACCGCCTTTGGCACCCCCCGAAAGGACAGGGGAAACGCCACGTTTTCCAAGGCCGTATAGTAGGGCATCAGGTTAAAGGATTGAAAGATAAACCCCACATGCTTCTGGCGAAATAGGATCAATTCGCTTTGGTTCATCCGCTCCAAATGCTTGTTGGCGATGATGATCTCCCCGCTGGTGGCGGGTTCCAAACCGGCCAGCAAGTTCAGCAGGGTGCTTTTACCGCTGCCGCTGCGCCCAATGATGCAGCACAGCTCCCCCGGCGCAACGGTAAGGTCTACCCCGCGAAGCGCATGCACGTCCACGCTTCCTACATGGTAGACCTTGGTCACATCCCGCAGGGTTATGATGGGTTTTTGCTCCATCCCTTCCTCCATTGGTTTCATATTATTCCCACTGCCAGTGTACTACGCCGGCCTGTAAACTGCAAATGAACATTGCATGAATATTTTTTGTCCGCCATATCCGCCCAGTTTCTACCAATATTGGTCAACTTTCCCCCAAGGGCAAACGATCGCTTCCATCATAATCGAA
>CDZQ01015065.1_pt1 | contig 19080 bp, 19 predicted proteins | sample 554831 | NCBI WGS metagenome assembly CDZQ01 (sample SAMEA3182112, study PRJEB8094) | gut metagenome | biome: human; feature: gut; material: Stool; isolation source: human stools | place: Canada | collected 2013-05-06
CCCGAGACTGATTAACCGGGCCTGTACCCAGTCTCTTGTCTACGCATACCAAAACCGCCGGGCCATTATTGATGACCGGATGGTACAACTCGTCCTGGAGGGCGAGGTTTCTTGAATACCGGAAAGAAGGGGATGGCTGGAGCCATCCCCTTCTCTTATGCGACAAAACGCACCGGCGCCGGACAATGATGTCCGGCGATGACCGACAAAACAGCCCGTCTATTTCACGACAGAACAGGCCGTCTGCGACACAGAGGTTATTGAAATAGTATCAACTGTCGATGAAGCGAACGAGAGAGAAATTTATTATATTTCTAAGTACAATAGTACGGATGAAAATTATGGATATAACCTTGCGCAAGGCGGAAATAACAAGACTATGTTGCCAGAAAGCAAAAAGCTCATTTCGGATAAAGCGGTAGTTCGGTATAAAAACAAAGCTGCCAATCCGATGTATGGGAAGAAACACGCCGAACACACATTGGAATTACAAAGGTTGAAGAAGATTGGTGCCAATAATCCAATGTATGGAACAAAGTGGACTTCTGCACAACGTGATCATTCTGGGTGTCGCGGAATGCATCTGAATATATCTGATGCGCGACGTGATGAGCTTCGTAAACATGGTGTTCTAATTGGGAAAACGGTTGGATTGCGACCCGTAAGATGCGTTGAGGACGGAACTGAGTTTGTGTCCATAACTGATGCAGCAAATACATATGGTGTTTCCAAGTCAACCATATGCGGGCACTTGACTGGTAAACAAAAATCATGCTGCGGAAAACACTTTGAATATATAAATTGATTTAGAAGGTTCAACGACTATCGAAAGGCGCGTTATGAAATATGGCGAACCGAGTAGAGTACATCGGATATAAGCACCGATGGAAGCGATAGGGCTTGCAAAATGCAAGTATGATATAGTCTAAACCCTAATAAATACCACGAAAGTGGGGGTATTGAATAACAACGAGGGATTCTGGCGGGAAATGGAATGCCTCTGGTTTGGCGATACCGACGGTACATTCTTTGATTTTGACACAGTTTCCAAAAACAGAAAAATACAGTACCCGATGTTGCCAGATGATATTGCAGCTAAACTTACGGATACTAAAAAGGTGCGCATCTTGCCAAAGCAAAATGGTGAGAAGCGCATTTTGTCTGTTGACTTGGCTTTGATGGCAAGTACGGTCTTCTGGTTATCAACGAGGAGAATATCAATCGAGTTATCGCTGCTAAGACGCAGCAGTTGGCGCTGGAAAATGCGATGGCTTATGTCGAACGGCTCCGTCTCGCATTGAACAATCAGTCTCTTGAGGATTTGAATAACCTGCTTTATGCGACGACGGAAGGAACTAATGCTACCTGGGGATTAGTATATGCAAATCTTGCTTTATTGAATTTGAACGGCGACCAGTATCAGGCAGCGCTGCATAATATCAACGCTATTCGTGCGTTGGCCGATAATGCTGTCATGGGAATTGGTCAGGTTGCAGGTAAGGCTTTCGATGAACTCAATGATATGAAGGATGGCCTTGATGGTATCCTTGAATATGTCATGGACATGTTAAAGCAGCGAATTGAGGATGAAATCGATTCGCTTGAGGACATGAAAGATGCATATGCTGATATTATTGCTCTCAGAAAAGAATCATTGGAGACTGCACAAGAAGAGGGTAAGTATCAGGACGAAGTTGCATCAAAGATTAAGAAAATGGCGAAGCTCCAGGAGCGTATCAATGCGCTTTCGCTTGATGATAGCAGAGATGCACAAGCAGAGAAAATCAAGCTGGAAGAGGAGATGGCAGCCCTCCAGAAAGAACTTGCCGATACTCAGTCAGATCATGCGATAGACGCACAAGAGGATTCGCTCGACAAAATGCAGGAAGCGTATGAGGCTGAAAAGGACAAGGAAATTGACATTCTGGAAAAGACAATCAGCAGCCACCAGAAGCTATACGATATTGCGATTAGTTATATTGGAGACAATTGGGACACTCTTTATGGCGAGCTGATTGATTGGAATACGGAATACGGTAGTGTTCTGAATTCTGAGATTACAACTGCATGGGATAATTGTCTTGCTGCAGCACAGAAATATGGGGACTACGTGTCTGCAATGAACCGGATCGATGCCGATATTGACTCCGCAAATGGGTCCAGCGGTTCTTCTAACAATATATTGAGCAATACAAGCACCGGCGCATCCTTTTCAAACACAGATGCCATACGCACTATTGTAAACCAGATGAAACGGAATAGCGCCCAGTGGATGTCCGCCTCCACCAGTCGCCGTAATGAGCTCGATGCGGACAACATGGGGCTCGCTTCTGACCTGGAGGGCTATGGCGTCAGCGTACACAGAGGCGCAGACGGCGTGTGGTACTTACAGGACGGGCGGAAGCTGTACAGCGTATACCACAAGGGCGGTATCGTAGGGGACCGTCCAACCCTGAAGCAAAATGAAGCACTCGCTCTTCTGGAAAACGGTGAGGCCGTACTGGACGACAAGAAGCAAAACAGGTTGTTTGAACTGATCGAGCTTTTGAATCTGCTCACAAAAAAGGCGGGGCAGTTTAGCGTAGACGGGAGCGTTCAGCGGCTAACTCAGACGATGCTGGCCGGGTTTGATGCGCTACGGTCCAGCACTCTGGATGCAACCCAACGTACATCGAACGCCATAATCCAGATGGGAGACGTATACATCTACGGCGCCGACGAGTCCACAGTGGAGCAGCACCGCGAGATCAATAGGCAGTTCGCCAATGAAGTCCTGCAACAGATGAATATCAAACGATAGTCACGGGGTGATCACGCTTTCCCCTCACCCGCCTCTATTTTATCCATTTAGAACGCCACATTTGAGACACCGAGAGGAGGTGGTATTGTGTTCCAAGCATACGAGTTTAGTTACGCCGGAGAGTCCTCTTACCAGTATGGGCTGATGTTATATGACTTCGGCGGCAGAGGACAGGCTGACACAGGTTTTGGCAATAAAGCATCCATTGTCGAGAGCAGAACCAACACCAGAATACAGCCGATCCACTTCGGCACAAATTACCATCAATCGCCTTTAGAGTTCAAGCTGATATTCGGCGCACAGCACAGCTTGGACCGATATGAGTTGCAGAACATCGCCATGTGGCTGACCGGACATTCCGATTATCAGTGGCTTTCCATTGACCAGCCCGACCTGGATCATGTAGTCTTTCGCTGTTTAATCACGGCTCTGACCCCGTTGACCCACGGATGGCTTCCGATGGCATTTGAGGCAACAGTACGGTGCGACTGTCCCTATGCCTACGGTCACCCCTTCACCGAGCACTGCCTGGTGCGCGGCGAGACCTCTCTCCTATTTAGGAATGAAAGCACTGTGCGGGAATACCTGAAGCCGACCCTCGCTTTTGTCCCAGAGCCCGGCGCGACCGGGCTGACCATCGTCAACAAAAGCGACGGTGGGAGGACCTTCTCTTTGACCGGGCTGCCCGCTGACGATCTGCAAATCCAGGTGGATAACAACAGTGGTGTCATTCAGGAGCTTAGCCATGGATATAACCTTTACGACGGATTCAATCTGAATTTTTTCCGGCTCGTGCCGGGTGGCAACGATTTGGAGATTACCGGCGATGGCATGCTCACTATTTCCGGGCGTTTCCTATACAACGTGGCGGCATAGGGGAGGGTAGAATATGTTTTTAGACTATTCAAAAATAGAATTTGACCATAGCGGCAAGCCGGAAACGCCGGAGCTTGTATTAAAAACCCTCAGTGGAGAGACTCTTGGTATTTTATCTGATGCATACAACCTGAAATTCAACATCAAATTCTCCGAGCCGAGCGAGATTTCTTTTTCCGTTCCAATCAAAAGTAGCGGTATCACAAACCATCTTTATGACGCGGTGGCTGGGTACAAGCTGATCTACACCAAAAACTATGGCATCTATGTAATCATGTGCCCCGAAACAGTGGCAGACGGCATTTCGGACGTTGAGGAGGTACGTGGGTACTCTCTGGAAAAGCTGCTGGACAGCAAACGCTTCTTTCTGGATGAGGGCACATTCAACTTCTGGAATCCGTCCTCCCCGGCAGACTCTATTCTTGGCCGCATGCTGGAGCGGGCACAGGGCTGGTCAGCAGGCTACGTATCCACAGGCCTGATTGGTCGATACCGAACCTTTGACTCCGTGGATGACTACCTGCTCTCCTTTGCCTACAACACCCTGTCTGAGAAATATCGCTGCGTGTTTGTATTCGACCCATATGCTATGACCATCAGCGCATATGATGCGGATGAGGAGCGACCTTCCCTCCCTATCTACCTGTCTTTTGAAAACCTTGTCCAGCAGCTAACCGTGGAGGAGAATAGCGACGAACTGGTCACCGCGATACGGCCCTATGGTGCGGACGAGTTGGACATCCGCAGCGTCAACCCGACCGGCACCAACTGGATCTACGATCTATCCTACTTTATTGAAAGCGGCGATATCAAAGGGGATCTCGCGGAGAAATGGGACGCCTGGCAAAGGAGTATTTTAAACTACCAGGCGCTCTACCGGGGATTGGTTGGTATGCGCGCGTCGTCCACAGCGAGACTGCTGACTGAGCAGGCGTCCCTGACCGATTTGCGGGGTGAGCTGGAGGATCTGACGAATCAACAGAGCGTTACTATTCAGGCTCTGGCAATGGAGGCCACAAGCACGGGCAAGGACTATCAGCAGCAGATTCTGGATGAGATCAACGGGAAAATCGCCGCTAAAAAGTCTGAGATTTCGGTCAAGGAGTCCGTCATCAAGGACATAGAGGATGAGCTAAACAGCGATAATCCCTCCTCTTGCAGCGGACAAATCAAAGCCATTACAGAGATGCTGGCTTTTACAACATACTTCACGACGGAGGAACAGAGATCGCTGTCGCAATACTTCATTGAGCAGGACATCACGGAAGCCACGTTTGTGGCAACGGACGTTGACAGCTCCGTCTCCGGGAGTAGATATGACTATAAGAATGGAAGCGCAGTAGTCTCCGGCGCTACCATCCAAGAGATCGACTTTACTACTGATTTCGGGAAACGTATGTTTACAATATCCGGCGGCGCCTTCTCCATTTCCGGGGATCTGGAAGTGAACGGAGACGTTATACGCGGCACACTGGAGACCTCCGACAATGGAGAATGTGTCATGAGCCTATACGCAGGCACCATCACGGCAGGCGGAAAGAGTTCCCCTAGCGGCATGCTCACCATCACAGGGCGCCTATCCGCGCTGAGCACGGACGTGCATGAGGTGGAAGAGGACGGAATCACTATATATGAGGGCAGCGCCTTGCGGTTCGGCCTTTCCTCCGCTTCCCTCTACCTCACGACAAACGTCAGCGACTATCAAAAGTACTCTGTGCAGATGGAGCTGTTCGACTACGCTACGGCGGTACTGCGAGACCGGGCGACCCCCACCTATGAGTTTTCCGTAGACTCGGCAAACTTCCTGTTCGCACAGGAGTTCACCCCGTTCCGAAAGAGTCTGGAGCTCGGCAAGAGCGTATATCTCCGTCTGAACGACAAGATGGTCATCACCCCTATCATCATCGAGTTCGAGTTGGACTTTGAGTCGCGCGAAAAATTTTCGTTGGTGTTCTCCAGCCGCTTCAAGCGTCACGATAACGTGAACACCCTGAAGGATATGATCGAGACAAGCTATTCCACGACCCGCAGCTTTGACGCCAGACGGTATATCTACAATCAGACCGTTGGACAGGTTTCCGCAGTCTCAAAATTCATGCAGAGTTCCCTGGACGCGGCTGTGAACAGTATCCTGGCCGCCGCGAACCAGAGCGTAATTATCAACGGATCAGGCATCCATGTGGGCGGAGACTCCAAATACCAGATGCGTATCATCGACAGCATGATCGCCATGACGGACGACAACTGGGCCACGGCGAAGCTGGCTGTGGGGCTGTTTGCAACGGAGGAGTCAGGCGCTTACTTCGGCGTAAACGCAGAGGTAATCGGCGGGAAGCTGATTGTCGGTAACAACCTTATCATTGAGAATCAGAACGATCAGGGAGTCATGCAGTTCAAAGTGGACGCATCCGGAGCGTGGCTCCACAACTCCACTTTCGTATTGCAGAAGGACAATGGTGGGTGCATGATTCTGGACCCCAAGTACGGCCTGCTGGCCGGAACTGACGGCCTGTTCACCACAGAGGGCACCACCGTACTTCCCTCATTCCTCGGATCAGACGGTGAGGTGGAGCTGGAGCGAGACGGCATGCCAGCGAACACAAACTTCTTCATTGACAGCAGAGACGGCAGCGCCTATTTCCGTGGAAACGTGTACGCAACGGATGGCGTGTTCAATGGCACCGTTTATGCCACAGACGGTAAGTTCACAGGCGAGATCCAGGCGACCAAGGGCACATTCTCCGGGACTATCAAGGCGGCTACTTTGGATGGGAGGCTGGTGGGAGGCGCAACCGGGGGCGCTCTTGAGGGCATCTCCCTCAATATCGGAGACGGCAACTTCATCGTGGACACAGGAGGGAACGTATCCATGGCTGGAAGCATCAATCTTTCTGGTGGCACCATCACATGGGGACAGAACGGACCTGTACGCTACCAGTTCTCCACCAACGGGACCTCTGGCTGGCATGAGACCATGACCGCAAATGATAAATACCGCCGCGATTCTCTCGACGGCGGTATTACATGGGGTCAACCATATCAGTTTAGAGGTGAGGATGGGAAGGATGGGTCAGACGGAAGTGATGCTACCGTCCCGAAATATATTACAGAAACAGTTATCAGCAAAGGGGTCATCGAAGCACCGCAAATCAACGCCACCAAATTTGGAATATATCCGTCAAGTGCTTCAACTAGTGGATCGTTGAGCCTTTATGGTGATTTTGGTGGGAAACAGTATGAGATGTTTGAATTGTCATACTTTGCAGGGGATGATGCAAGAGTCGTATTCGACTCTCCGGCTAACGCATTTGCAAGTTGGGACTTTGGGCAGACCTATTTTAATGGACAAGTGGATTTCAGCAATGCCACAGTTTATGGAATTACAGCAACATTTGCCTAAAATTGCTGCCCTTCAATATGGCGAATCACATCTGTCTCATCATATGTAGAACCAGTTGGTCCACCCGCTGAGTTGACCTTGTTAAATATGGCGAACGCGATTCTGAAGCGACGTGGATCGGCTTTTTGTGCTTCGCAAAGTTCTGTTCCAAACCTAATTTGAAATTCGATAATTCTCTCTTCCCCCGTCTGCCTTAAATATTCCACAAGCTCTTCACTAGATAAGCCACCAATATAATCAACAACGCCATAATCACCACTACTCCACATCTCAGGTTCACTCCACATTCCCCTGAACTCCTGGTAAGCCGCGTCTTTTTCGGCTGACCAATCCGAATAGTCTACAGTTAAAGTGGAACCAGTTCCAGAAACCATCGCGGGGTCGGTCACGGTAGCTATATTGCTTTCAGCATCATACCCAACTTCAAGTCCATAGGCTTCGGCCAAAGCACGCAACGGCACATAGGTGGTACCGTTATAAGCAAATACGGGAACCTCTACCCCATTGACATCCGTAGGCACAAAAGTCTCGCCATTAACTTGGATGTCGATGGTGTCAACTGTGATGGTCATGGCACCGGAAGCAGCAAGAGCACCTATGCTCAGAGTGCCGATCAGTGCCATAGTCAGCATGCCGGATACAAATGGGATCATTCTTTTTCTCATTAAGACGGCCTCCTTTTTATTTATTTCAGTATATCACACCACTTTTACTTTCTCAACCATGTCCAGCAATGAAGGAGGGTAAATGGAAACACTACCACGCATATCGTCCGCATTTCTCAATCTGACCAACGCGTGCAACCTGGCGTGCCGCTACTGCTTTGTACACCAAAGCCCAGCGCATATGAGCCTTGCGACCGCCAAAGACGCGGCTGATTTTCTGGCCGGGAACACGGAAGACGGGCGGGCGTCCATTAACTTTTTTGGCGGCGAGCCACTTTTGATGTGGGACGAAATTATTGTTCCCCTAACGGAATACATCCGTGGAAAATATGGAAATACCTTTCAGCTATCCATGACTAGTAACTGTACCCTGCTGGACCATCGTAGAGCCGCGTTTATGCGCGAGAATGGTATTGGTCTCCTATTCTCCATGGACGGCGATAGATCCACACAGGAGGCCAACAGACCCATGCGTAACGGATTGTCCAGCTTTGATGCGCTTAAATCACGCATCCCCATCATACTGGAGTATTTCCCAAACGTAATGTTCCGTTCCACTTTGACGCCGGACACCTGCGGCTCCTTGTTTCACGATATGCTGTTCGCAGAGCAAGCGGGATTCCGTGCGTTTTTCACCATGCCGAACTGCTTTGAGGCCTGGGAAGAGACGGATTCCCTTCGCCAACAGATGCGTATGTACTCAGACCACTATATCCATTCCATGCGCGGCGGAACGCCATTTCTCGTTTTCCCCCAGCTTGAAAAATACTTTAAAAAGATTTTACTGAGAAATGAGGCGATTCAAAAAGATACCTTTCGGAGTTCCATGGGTTGCCTTGCTTGCGGTAAGTGCGGGCTCGGCAGCGGGAAATACGCGGGTATCAACCTGAACGGCGACATCGTAGCTTGTCAGGAGTTCTTCTCACACGACGATAACTATTTTGTCATCGGCAATATATATACCGGGGTACGGGGCGACCTGCGGGAATCGCTCATACAGGCATATGACTCCTCCCCCGCCGTTGGCCGAAGCTGCACTTCTTGCGCCCTGTCGCGTATTTGCGACGGAGGATGTGTGGCGAACAACTACATTCTAAACGGTGATATTCACAAGGTGCCCGATATTTACTGCACGTGGAGCCAAATCCTATTTGACGAGGCCGTATATATCATGCGCGTTCTTGGTGGGGAGGAAAACGAGGTTTTCAAAGAGAGGTGGTTGCACAGTGTCGGATAGGCTGGTCGAAGTACCCGGTTTTTTACAGCAGACATTCAACAGCGGCGTTAGTCCCACGGCCTGCTCATTCTGTACTGAGATCGCCTGCGAGACGGACGCTATGCTATGCGGGGAATGCTCCGGGCAGTCGTGCACGGGCCAGTGCAATATATGCGAAGCTGACTGCCAGTCCTCCTGCCAGAGCAACTGCCAGTCAGCCTGTCAGAAGAGCTGCCAGGACTGTGAAACAGGCGAGGGCGGCTTCTCGGGTGTGACGCTGACCCTGACCGGCGGGGCCGGCAGGCTCACCTGGCGTATCTCAGGTCTCAGCCAGACATTCAACACCGGGAATGGGTACATCCGAGCCGGTATCACTTGGAGCCAGTTCACCGTAGGTGGCGTAAGCTCTATCTCAAACATTGCGGACTACGTCACGGCGCCAAACACAGGGGGGTCCACCTCCGTCTCACACACCATCTCATATGAACCGGGTACTTATCAGTTCTGGGGATTCGTCGAGACTGCACAGGGTGGGTATTGGCCTGCTGGTTCCGGTACTGTTACCGTTACAGCCGCTTTTACCAGCTTCCAGTGGACTTATGCGGGGCTCAACGCCTCTGGGACGCCGGTTTCCGGGAATAAAAAGGTCTCCGGATACGGCATCTATGTAACCGCTGCTGAATGGAATGAGCTGGTAGATCTGGTCAACGACGCAACGGGCAGCAGCATTGCACACGTGTCATCCGGCATAGCCATTTCTGCGACAGTCGTAAACCGAGTGGCGAATGCACTCGGTATCCCCACCGTATCCAGCGGGGATGAGCTGTCCGCATCATTTTTCAACCAGCTCAGGGCGGCTTACAACGCCCTGGGCTAGAACAGAAGGGAGATTTTTATGGACCAAGCTAATATTATGCAGCAGTTATACGCTGTGATCGGCGCACTGAACAATATTACGGTCAGCGGCAAAGCAAACCTCAACAACCTCATCGGGAGCATCTCAGTTCTGGAGACAATTGTGTCCACGCTCCATAGCGCCGGCCCTGCATCGCACAGCGGCAAAGACTAATGGATCGGTGGTGATACCTATCAACTGTGAATACAGCCCATATACGCTGCCCACCATCGATTTTGTCGGTGGAGAATCGCAGCGTCTGGCATTCCACACTTACTTTTACAAAACAGGAGCTCCGTTCAGCTTGTCATCGTGTGCGGCTGATTTCTCCATTGCCTCTTTCACAAACCGATCTGAAACCCCGGTGCTGTCTAGGCTTATGGACGTAGAAAAGGGAGAGGATGGCCAGACCGACAACCTGCTGACAGTCGATCTCAGGCCGGAGGACACGGTTCGTCTGAGTGGAAAGTACATCTACCAGATCAGCATCCGCGACACAAGCGGGCACACTGAAATCCCTAGTCAAGGCATCATCTATATAACCAAAAATATCAACCAGAGTTTCGCCGTCCAGGCGTAAGGAGATGATCTTATCAACACGACTTATTTTGTGGACTGCGTTGCCGGGAATATCTTTCGCACCCAAACGTCTCCGGCTATCCCTACCGCATACTACATTGGGCTGAGCCAAACGCCGCCAACCGATTCGGGTTCTAACGTCACTGAGCCGCCCACTTCTCATGGCTATGCCCGTCTCGCGCTGAACTCTCTCAGCGCTCCGAGCAATGGGACGGTCACCAATACAAGTGACATCAGCTTCCCGGAGAGCACCGGGGACTGGGGCGTTATTTCGCATTTTGTCATCTACGATTCGCAGGCCGCCGGGTCTGGAAATCTGCTGATGTATGGCGAATTATCCGCTCCGCGCACCGTGGAAGAGGCAACCATGCTGCTTTTCCCAGCCGGCGAGTTGGAGCTGCGTGTTCAGAACCCCTCATGAGGCAAGGGGCTCCACATGAAGACATTCGATATAGCCCTCCATAAGAAGAAGGTATATGACCTAGTTGTCGGAAGGTGCCCCGCCGTTTCCCGCATTGATATCCATTCCCTGCCTGTCAGGCTTATGACAAGCGCCGCAAGCAGGATGATTTTTACTCAGACGCTGACAGGCTGCCTGCTGCGCCTGAGCACCCGCTTCAGCTCACAGGTCGCGCTTTGGGCGGCGGCACCCTCCGCTTATCTATGCAAGTCGGAACGCGCAGTATCCACCGTGAAAATTTCGGTTCTGATTCATGAAGCCACCAAAAAGAAAAGCGGACTTGCACCGTGTGGCGTCCTATTTTCCCAGCGTGCCAACTGTATCATAGGACGATATCGTGCATTATCCGATATCAGCGGGCTGAATCTCTCCGGCATCGACCACATGACATTAAAGGAATTTGACTATATCACTGAACAGGAGGTGTAAAACCAGTGTTTTATATTAAGCTGGATACGGATATGAACCTTACGATCACAGTCCGCGAGCCTCTGTACCGAGGCGATAACCTGAACCGGAAGATCATCTACCTAGTTCCGGTTCAGATCGGCGAGATCGATATGCTGACGGCCTATGTGTACCTGAACTATGTCCGGGCAGATGGTGTGGCAGACGTTGCAGTGCTGGAGCGCATGGATAAGAAATATAACGAGTCCTACTATCAATATACCTTCCCCGTTACATGCAAGCTGACGAAATACCCCGGCGAGATCTGTACCTGGATGACGGTATACACCGGAAATCCCTCCTGCCCCACCGTATCCACAAGCGGAGAATGTATGCTACAGATCCGGGCGTCCCAAAATATGGACGACTGCCTTTGCGACCACCATTTGACTGCGCTTTACCAGATTCAGAAGCACATGGAAGAGAAACTGGCTGAGCTTGGCGAGAGCGTTGACGCGGTCGCTTCCGGCAAGGCGGACAATATTGTCTTCCATCCAGAGGACAGCACGCTTCAGCTCACCGCAAACGGAGTCCCCATCGGAGACCGCATTCTGGTCTCCACCAAGGGTGGCCCCGGCATCATCTTCATGGAGATTTCCGTAGACGGCGAACTGCTGGTAACCTTTGAGGACGGGGGTGTCAGGAACCTCGGGCGGGTCGTTGGCAAAGATGGTGCCGTCTATGTACCACACATCGACAAACATAGTGTGCTGACATTCACCATCGAGGAAAATGCCTCCGGTGTTCCAGCCCCCGTTGATTTGAACCCCAACGACGAGTGGAGCAGTATCTCTGACGAAAGCGACAGCAGGGTCGTCACCGATTACATCTGGGAAAGCATTGAGTCCAACTAAATATAACCACTTTAAAAGTGTTATAAGTAAATTTCAAAAAGGATGGTATATATGGCGAATGTAATCTTCAAATTCGGCACTAGGGCACAGTATGATGCTATCGCCGTCAAGGACGCCAATGCCCTGTATTGGCTGACTGACACCCAGGAACTCCTCAAGGGTGAAGTCCTCTACGGGAAGGGTGCCGAGGCGACCGCTCTGGCATCCGGCCTGATGTCCGCCGCCGATAAGGCTAAGCTGGATGCCCTGTCCGCTGGCGGCGCTTCCGGGCTGTCTGCCGTGGATGCAAGCGTTGTGCTTGGTACTGGCGAGGACGGTACCACGACCATCGGTGTACAGGTTTCTCAAGAAAGTGGCAACGCCCTGGAACTGAAGTCTGACGGCCTGTTCGTAACCCCCGTTGCAGCTTCCGGCGATGTAGAGTTTGTTATTGAAAAGCAGACAACTCCCGAAGACGGCTATGCAGAAACCTATAAGCTGAAGAGGACTGAGGGCGATACCAGCACTTATGTTGGTGATGCCATCAACATCCCCAAAGATGCCGTACTGACCGGCGGCACCTATGAAATCGTGGAGACCGCCGACACCCCCTACACCGGTGCCGAGGTTGGCGACCCCTACGTTGACCTTGTCGTTGCCAACGCCGAGGAGAGTCACATCTACATCCCGCTGAAGGGTCTGGTTGACACTGTTGCAGCCGGTAACGGCATCTCTGTGACTAATAACACCGTCTCCGTCAAGCTGGATGAGGCTAACGCAAGTGGTCTGGCTGTGGGCGCCGATGGTCTGAGTTTGGCCGAGGCAACCGCGACCACTGCTGGCGCTATGAGCGCCGCCGATAAGGTTGCGCTGGACGGCGTTGTCGCAAGCGTCACCTGGGGCGACCTGGGTAATGAGGAGGCTGCCTGATTTCAGGCAAACAAAAAGCCCGTAGCGGTAATCTACGCTACGGGCACACCTAAAATAAGGAGGAACACAATATGGCAAAAATCGCTTTTAAGAAGGGTTTGCTGGCCAACCTGCCCGCCGCAAAGGTCGAAGGTACTTTCTATATTACTACCGATGAGCGGGCCATGTATCTAGACATCGACGGCACCACTCGTGTGCGTATTGGTGATTTCCAGGAGTTCGCAACCCTGACCGCCCTGCAGGCTAATACCAACCCCAGCACCACTGCTCTGTACTATGTAACTGAGCTGAACTGCCTCGCCAAGTGGGACGGCACTAAATATGTCCAGATTAACTTGGATACAGGTGCTACCAGCGCTGAGGCCACTGGCACCGGCAACGCCCTGGACGGCGTGACCTATGACCCCATCACCCGTAAGCTGACCTTCACCAAGACCGCTACCTTCGCCACCGCTTCCGACGTGGATTCCCAGATTGCGGCCAAGGTGGGCGAGCTGAAAATCGGCGACGAAACCTTCGCCACCGTTAAGGCATATGTGGACAAGAAGACCGACGGCATCGCCACCGATGCTGCGCTGGAAACTCTGACTAACCGCGTGACCATTGCTGAGGGTAAACTGGATACGCTGAACGGAGATAAAACCACTTCCGGGTCTGTTGCCAAAGCTGTTGCCGACCTTCAGGGCGATACCGAATCTACTGTTGCTGATGTGGATGCCAGAGTTTGCACTATCGAGGATAACTATGTAGACCAGTACGCAATCGACACATCTATCAGCGATGCTATTGGCACAAACCCGGACAAAAAGACTGTTGCAGAGCTGATTGCAGACGCCAAAAACGCGGCTACATATGACGATGCTGCGCTTTCTGGTAAGGTTGATACCTTAATTGGAACCGATACCGGCAAATCCGCCCGCACTATCGCCAATGAGGAACTGGCGAAGCAGCTCATCCCTGAGAATGCCGCCGAATCTCTGGACACTCTGGGCGAAATTGCCGCATGGATTCAGGCTCATCCAGATGATGCCAGCGCTATGAATGCTGCTATCGCCGCGCTTCAGGTTAAGCTCGCCCTTGGTACTCATGAGGTTGACGGCGAACAGGTGGAGTACGCCACCGTCAAGGCTTATGTGGAGGCCGCTATCGCTGCGCTGAACATCGGCGACTATGCCGCCGCCGGCGACCTGACCGCTTTGGCTGCCCGTGTGACTACCGCCGAGGGCAAGCTGGGTACTCTGACCAGTGCCGACACCGTGGAGGGTTCCGTCGCTAAGGCCTTGAAGGATGCCAAGGCGTATACCGACGAGAAGGATACCGCCATGGATACCCGTATGGGTGCTGTGGAGGGCAAAGCTCATGAGCACTCCAATAAGTCCGAGCTGGATAAGATTGCTGACGGAGACAAGGCCAAGTGGGATGCTGCGGAGCAGAACGCCAAGACCTATGCCGATGACCTTTTGACCTGGGGCACATTCTAAGCGAACGCACCACAAAACAGCTATTTCATGTAGTTGAATAACGCAAACAGTTAGGGCGGATGTGCAAACATCCGCCCTAACTGTAATCATGTACAAGATTTCAATATGAACGGAGGCTATAGAATGGCACTCTTCAAAATATTAAGGGGAGACAGCTCCCGCATCTCACCTGACGTAACTCCTTTCCACGACGGCTACGCCTATTTCACACAGGATGATGGAGGGTTTTATATTGATTCTGAAGATAACGGGCAGCAGAACAGACACCGCGTTAATCCAAGAAGCACAATACTGGATACGACCCTTGCGGCGGGCGGATGGGTAGATGGGGTGCAGACACTGGAATTTGACCAGTCTGGGTATCAGAACGGATTCATCCATTTCTCAAATGAAATCACGCCCGGCCAGATATATGCCGCGATGCAGGCAAATTTGACGCTCCAGGATCAGTCCGAAGGGCATGTGACCATTGTGTCAGAAGGTATTACCCCTACCTGTGACATTCCTGTTACGATTGTGCTTTTCCCATAAATGAGGTGCTAAAAATGGCGACAACAAAAAACTACGGTCTGTACGTCACCGAGCCGGCTGACGACATTCTAGTGCAAACGTGGCGCACCAGACTATGTGGAAGCACAGAAAGTAATATGGTGATCATCGACGAGGCGCTTGCTGGACTAAACGAAAAGACACTCCCTGCGGTCTCTGAGGCCGACGAGGACAAGATCCTCAAGGTAACTGGTGGAGCTTGGACGCCAGTCAACATCGGCAATGCATCCGGAAACAAATATTAACGGAAGGAGTGTTTTTATTTGCCTATTATTTCGAATTTGTACAACGGACACGTGCAATCGGATTGGAACCAGAACGACCCTAAGCAGCCAGACTATGTAAAAAATCGAACCCACTATGTTGGCATTGAGACGATTGTAGACGAAACATTTGTATTCCAGGCATCATCTGCCAGCACGGCCATCCCGTATTCTGTGACCCCAGTCGTCGGTGAACACTACACCGTGGAGTTTCGTGGCACATCATTCGATGGAGTGGCGACAGAGGGAACGTCCGGCAATCAAGCCTATATCAAAATTGCCGATGAACGTGGGTACAATGGCGTAACCTGGTATCCGGGGACCCAAATGATGTCAGCCTTTTTGGCTGGCGGCGCAAATGGCGATATACATTATAAGGTGTGGAAAGAGACCATCGTACCGTTGCCGGAAGAATTCATCCCAGATACCATTGCCAGAATTAGGGACATCTCTGACGGCACAAGGATCGTCGATTTGAATCTGGAGCCCATCCAAGACGCCGAGTGTACCTCGCTATTCGGCTCAGTGGAGAACTATAAAACTCTGTGCACAGCCATCTATGACGGCGAGCCCATTATCATCCAAAACCGAGGCGTCATATGTGATGTATATTGTACTGTATCCGCGCAGACCCAACAGTACGATCTCGCTCTATCTCTGATCAGCAAGGCATATCCAGAGCAAAACTTTGTAGAAGAAGTTGTTATGACAGCAGAGTTCTGGCTGTCCGACCAGGACGTATTTGGAAGTATATCAATGTCCCAATCCAAAACGCCGACCGCAGACGAGGATACACTTAGAGGAGTATACGGAGACGTACAGCACAACATTTTTGTATCCGGAGGCTGGTTAACATCACTTGACTCCGTGTATAAGCGGATGATCTCCTCACATGATATCGACGGCAATGACGCTACAGAAGTCTTTGGAAATAGCAGTAATTTCGCTATGTTCTGCTATGGTGTTAGTGCGGGAATGGTAAATTCTATCCTGTTTTATGATACTACAGAACAGAACAACTCCAGGATACAGGTCTCTACTAAGCTCGAAGTGGTTTCTGGTGAGAGCGGAGCTAAGTCGCCCACCGTTACCGCATATTTCAGCAGCCATTCCAGCACGATACGGCGGATGTTTTATATCGACCCAACTGATGCCAAGAAAATACTTTATTCCGAGACTACAGAGTCTATCATGCCTGAAATGACGCAGGATGACTCCGGGAAAATTCCGGCTATCAATGCGGATGGGACTGGATTCCATCTGGTAAACGCACCGATCTCCCTGCCCGCCGTGACGGAAGCCGACAACGGCAAAACCCTGCGAGTGGTTGATGGTATGTGGCAGGTAGTCGACATTGGAAACGCATCAGGAGGTAGTTATTGATGGCAATCAAATTTGTTGACGAAAATGATCTGACCGCAGTGGCAAATGCAATTCGTGCAAAAACAGGAGAGTCTGATTTATTGATGTTTCCCGAAGAAATGGCGGCGGCTATTGGAGAAATCGGCGCTGAACCGGATGGTTTTACAGAGCATCTCGCAGACCAGGTAAGGCACATTACCGCGACGGAGCGGACGGCCTGGAACGCCAAGGCAGATCAATCAGCGCTGGCGGCGCACGAAGCGGACGGGGTGAAGCACGTCAGCGCGGAGGAACGGACGGCGTGGAACGCCAAGGCCGCCGGGGATCACACCCACACGGCGGCCCAGGTGGGGGCGGTGCCCACGACCCGGAAGGTGAACGCCAAGGCCCTCAGCGCGGACGTCACCCTGACGGCGGGTGATGTGGGGGCGGCGGCGGCCAGTCACAGCCATGGGGCGGGTGACATTGCCTCCGGGACGCTGGACGCCGCACGCATCCCCGATCTGGCGGCCAGTAAGATCACTTCCGGGACGCTGCCTGTGGCACGGGGCGGTACGGGGGCGGCCAGCCTGACCAGCGGCGCGGCGCTCATCGGGGCGGGCACCGGCGCAGTGACCACCCGCGCCATTAAGGACAACACCAGCGCGTCCGCCGCTCTCACAGCGAGTTCCGCCCTTGTGACCATGAACACACTGCGCTATGCCCTCAATCGCACGACGGGGCCCGGGGCGGCGGACACCAATTATACCACTGCCATGATGCGGGCCATCCAGGCCAGCACCACGGACCTGACCGCCGGAAGCTCCAGCCTGACCAGCGGGACCATCTACCTGGTGTACGAGTGAGGCGGGGGCGAGATGGCAAAAAAGGTTTATATCGGCGTGGGCGGCAAGGCCCGCAAGGTGAAGAAGATCTATATCGGCGTGGCAGGCGTCGCCCGCAAGGTGAAAAAGGCGTACATCGGTGTGGGAGGAGTGGCGAGACCCTTCTGGAGTGGAGGACAGATTGAACCCTGTGGCGAGATCACGGCGCTGTATCGCGGGGTCCAGAAACCGACCGGGAACTCCACTGGCGGTTACGCATTGTTCGCAGGAGGGCGCAGAGATTCCTCCAGCTATGTGGTTGATATAAACGCTTACAATGCAAGCCTTACGCATACCACTCCGGTGAATCTCTCCGATACAAAAGGTGTGGCCTGCACCTGCAAGGCCGGAAGTTATGTTCTCTTCGGCGGGGGTCTGAAAACAAACTCGACCTACTCTACTACCGTGGACGCCATCAACAACTCTCTGACCAAAACCTCCGCCCCCGCCTGCGGGAGCTATTGCTGCTGGCCCACCGGCGCGAACGCCGGCAGCGCTGGAATCATGGGACAAAGTTACGCATACGGCGGATCATACGCAGTATATCTCTATAACGGCAGCCTGGTACAGTCCACCGGCAGTTTTTCCGTCGGCAGAGGGGGGCTCACCGGGGGAAGCGCCGGTAATTACGCTCTGTTCGCGGGCGGGTATATACACTATACCGACGAGAGCAAGGACGATGTCTATTACAACACGGTGGACGCCTTTAACAGCTCTCTGACGCGGTCCGCGGCCACGGGCCTATCTGTCGCGAGATCGGAAACGTTCGCCGTCAACACCGGGGCCCGGCTGCTCTTCGCAGGTGGGGTCAAAAACAACGGCGCGACCTATCTGAGCACCGTGGACACCTATGACAGTTCCCTGACAAGGATGACGGCCGCCTCGCTTCCGAAGGCGTTAGCTAACGAGGATATGGCGGGGGTCCCCCTGGACGGAAAAGCGCTGATCGAAGCGTCGGATCGGATGCTCGTTTATGACGAATCGATGACGCTGACCATACTGGAGACATTTGACAGCACGTATGGTACAAGATACGAAGCGGCGGCGGCGGTCGTCGGCAGCTACGGCTTATTCGCGGGCGGTTATGGGAATATGGGCGGCCTGAGCTCCAATACCCGGCTGAACCTGGTAAGAGCCTACACAATTTAAAGGAGGAATATAAAGCATGAGCAAAAAATATCAGCTTTGGGACAAGGAGAGTCAGGTCATCACGCCCATTGGGGAGGTGCTGACGGCGGGGCAGTGGATGGAGCGGTATCCCGCGGCGGCGGCGATCCCCTATGTGCTGGCTGCCGGGGAGGTGAACGGGGCGTTCTGCACGCCCCTTGCCCAGATGAAGCAGATCTGCGCCCAGCAGGGGTGCGACTTCTCCGCCTGCGGGACCGACCAGGAGGTGCTGGACGCCATCGAAGCCTTCGAGGACGCGCAGAACGCCCCCGGCGAGGCGGTCTCCAACGAGGA
>CDZQ01030942.1_pt1 | contig 19053 bp, 18 predicted proteins | sample 554831 | NCBI WGS metagenome assembly CDZQ01 (sample SAMEA3182112, study PRJEB8094) | gut metagenome | biome: human; feature: gut; material: Stool; isolation source: human stools | place: Canada | collected 2013-05-06
TTAGTGCAGATAATGGGAGAATTAAAGCGATTACGAGGCTTAAGCTTTCTGTGGGTTTTGATCTCCTTGGCAACGGTGGAAGGGTCCTTGCCGATAATACGTGCGATAGCGGTTTTAGAGAGACGGTTTTCGATTCCATCCTGGATAGCTTTTCTTTGATCTAAAGTGAGATGTTTTGATTTCATGTTAGTGTCCTTTCTGTCCCATGAACATGCACAAATACAGGATAACCGGAAATCAATCTTACATAAAGAGTTGATGAAAAACAAATTTCGTTAAAGGAAGATACATCTGGAAGTTAGTTTTTCATTTCAAGACACGAATATCGAACCGCAAATTATCAAACCGCATAAAAGCAACTCTTTATTTCCACCAGGCGATATGATATAATATTATACGTATTTTAAGTTTATGGTCGGAGACTGCAAAAAGGAGGGGGAACGTGACTGCAATAAAAATAATGTTTGCGATTCTTATATGCATTCCTCTTGCGGCAGTGAGTTATTTTTTTCTTAAAAAGCTGGTAGAGCAGATAAGCAGAAAGTGATTTACTTAATAATTTTCGGCAACGTATTTTGGTCTATCAATATGTAAGCATATACAATACGGGAGCATATTTAATAATGAAGAAGGGTTTGTTCATTTCTATTGAAGGGTCTGATGGCTCAGGGAAATCTACCCAGATTGAAAATATAAAAAGCTTTTTTCAAGATAAAGGGATAGATATTATTTTTACAAGGGAACCTGGAGGAACTCAGATAGGTGAGAAGCTTAGAAAAATTATTTTAGATAAAGAGCTGACGGAGATGTGCGACATGACTGAGGCTTTGCTGTATGCGGCTGCCAGGGCTCAGCATGTGGCTCAGGTCATCAAGCCGGCGCTGGCTGAAGGAAAAATAGTTATTTGTGACAGGTTCGTTGACTCCAGCATTGCGTATCAGGGATATGGCAGAGGATTGGGAGAACCGGTTAAAATAATTAATGATTATGCAATAGATGGATGCATGCCCGATGTGACTTTTTTGATGGAAATGGACCCGAGAGTTGGAAGAAGGCGGATCAAAGCCGAACAGCAGGATCGGCTGGAACGTGAACAAGATGATTTTCACATAAGAACTTTTGAAGGGTATATGGAACTTGAAAAACTTTATCCCGACAGGATTGTCGGAATAGATGCGAGCCGCAGTATTGAGGAAGTTAAGCTGGATATTTATAAGAAGCTGGAGGATGTGTTAAAGGGTGTCATTGGACAAGTATCGGGCAAATAAAAAGCTTACGGAAAAGATCAGTGAAAGCATAAAAAGCGGAATGCTGTTTCATGCTTATATTATTGAGGGCGACAGCCTTTCAGACAAAGAAAATTTTGCAAAGGAATTCTGTAAAGCTATAGTTTGTATGAATAAGCCTGGAATAGGTTGTGATGAATGCGTCAACTGCCGTAAAATAGAGCATGGGAATTATGAAGATTTGCATATTGTAGAATCTGACGGCATGTCCGTAAAAGACGAGCAAATCGAAAAACTTCAGGAAAAACTTAAGAGAAAACCCATGGGCGACAGAAATATCGCTGTCATAAAAGATGCTGATACATTGACGGTAAGAGCGCAAAACAGGCTTCTAAAAACTCTTGAAGAGCCTTTTGAAGGTACGGTGATAATGCTTCTTTCCGAAAATAGGGAAAATCTTTTGGATACTATAAAGTCCAGATGTATCATGTATAGATTAGAAGATACAGAAAAAGCGCCGGAAGAAATGCCAGGTGCGAAAGCAGCAGAATTGCTTTTTCAAGCCCTTCTGGAAGAAAAACGCTTTGTTGACATAAAGCAGATGTTGTCTTCACAGGTTAAGAGCCGAGAAGAGGCTTTTTCGCTTCTTGACGGTTTGGAAAGAATATATGAGAGATTGTTGGTAGGTCTGGATGATAGACATAGGACATACAGAAAAGATGAAATAATCAGAGCCGTTGAGCTTTTAGAAGAGGCTAGGCGAGATTTACTTGCTAAAGTAAATTATCAATACGCTATTAAAAATCTAATAATAAAAATTGGAGGAACGGGATGGTAAAAGTTGCTGGCGTGAGATTTAAGACCGCCGGAAAAGTATATTATTTTGATCCTGACCAGATAGAGGTTAAAACAGGCGATAATGTCATAGTAGAAACAGCAAGAGGAATGGAATTCGGAACCGTTACTATGGATATTGCTGAAGTAGAAGAGAGCGATATAGTTGCTCCTTTAAAGAAAATCATCAGAATAGCAGATGAAGATGATAAGAAACAGCATATTGAAAATGTGAAGAAAAAAGAACGTGCTATGAAGCTGTGTCAAGAAAAGGTTGATAAACATGGCCTTGTAATGAAACTTATAGATGTGGAATATACTTTTGACAACAGCAAAATAGTGTTTTATTTTACTGCTGACGGAAGAGTTGACTTTAGAGAGCTGGTCAAAGATCTGGCCGGAGTATTTAAGATGCGTATAGAGCTGAGACAGATAGGCGTCAGAGATGAAGCTAAAATGCTGGGAGGGATAGGAAGCTGCGGCAGGGCTTTGTGCTGCCATAGCTGGCTTTCTGATTTTGAGCCGGTGTCTATAAAGATGGCAAAGGTCCAGAATTTATCCCTTAACCCATCAAAAATTTCCGGCATATGCGGAAGGCTGATGTGTTGTCTCAAATATGAAAACGACATTTATATGGAACTTAGAAAAGGCATGCCTGATGTGGGTGAAAAAATAAAAACTCCTGATGGCTTAGGCAAAGTAACTGATACCAATCTGCTTGAAGGTACAGTGAAAGTGAGACTTTATGTGGATGAAAAGCCTAAGGGCAAAAAAGGCGAGGAAGCGGCGGAAGAGCAGGAAGAAAGGCTTTCAGATGATATCAGTATCTATAAAAAACAGGAGATAAAACGTATTGAGAAGCGCAAGGACAATAAGAATATGAACATATTCGAGGGCGTTGACGAGGATACGATAAAAGAAATAGAAGAACTCATAAAGGATTGATTTGATTAGTATCGTGGACGTTTCAGAGGAAAGAAACCTGCTTGCAGGAGAACGGATAGATGACATAGGGTTTGGGGGACTTAAGCTAATCCAAAAACCTGAAGAATTTTGTTACGGGATAGACGCTGTTATGCTGGCGGATTTTGCTGCTCAAAGACATAAAGGACCCACTGATGTTGTTGTGGATTTGGGGACAGGAACCGGGATAATTCCATTGATAATTAGCCATAAGCTTATTTGTGATAAAATATACGGTGTAGAGATCCAACAGGATTCTTACGGCAGAGCTTGTCGAAATGCAAAGCTTAACAGTCTTGAAAACATCATATCGTTTATAAACGATGATATAAGCAATGTAGGAAAAACTTGGGGGCATGATCTTAAAGGCAAGGCCGACATCGTTGTAACCAACCCTCCTTATTTTGAAAACGGAGGAGGACTCAAGAACAGCAATGTTCCCAAAACAATCGCAAGGCATGAAATTACAGCAGGTCTTATGGATTTTTTGACATGCGCGGCTTACTTGCTTAAGCCTAAGGGAGAGCTTTTTATGATACACAGACCGTCTCGTCTTGCAGACATATGTTGCTTTGGAAGAGAATGCAAACTGGAGCCTAAGGAGCTGCAGTTTATAAGTCCTAATAGGAACAGCGCTGCCAACCTTATCTTGGTGCATATGGTTAAAGACGGAGGCAGAGAACTTCGGCTTTTGAATCCTTTGTGGGTGTATGATGAAAGAGGACAGTATACACGTGAAGTATTGAGCGCATATGAAAGAAAATAAAGGGCTATATAAATTTGCATATTATAATAGATACGATAATGCCGGTCATGTAACCTATGAGGCCGCCTTTTAAGGCGTGCCTCATTTGCTTTACTTTTGTGACACCAAAGTAAAGTGCCAGGACATAGATTATGGTTTCGCATCCTCCGGTCATCACACAAGCGACTCGTCCGGCATATGAGTCAGGACCCACGTTCTCCAATATATCTTGCAATATTATCAAGGAACCGCTTCCTGAGATAGCCCTCAAAAACATGAGAGGGAGCAGCTGTGCAGGCACATCCAACACGGTGAGGACAGGAGCAAGCAATATATCTATCAAGTTGAGGATTCCTGATGAAGTAAGACTGTTTATGGCTATAAATATGCCTATGAGAAAGGGGAGGATTTCAACGGCAGTCTTTAGACCGTTTTTTGCGCCTTCGATGAAATAGTCATATATAGGTGCGTGTTTCCACAATCCATAGCCTATTATTATTGCACTCATTATCGGAAGAAATCCAACAGATAGAAAAGTAAAAACTTGAGTCATTTAATTTCTCCTCTCAAAGAACTTGCAGGCAAGAACAGAAACGATTATGGTTATGGCGGCTGTTATTATTGACGGAATAACTATCGAATATGGCTCAGAAGAACCAAGGTCACTGCGTATTTGTATGGCCATAATGGGAAAGATAGGAGCAAAGGCCATGTTTACTACAGCGAAAGTACACATGTCATTGCTGGCTATAGGACTGTGTCTGTTATCCTCATCCAGTTTTTCCATGGTGCGCAGAGCAAATACAGTAGAGCTGTTGCCTGCTCCGAATATATTTGCCATAAAACTCATTATAATGGAAGACAACGTTTCCGGGTCCCTTTGAGAGGGAAATAAAAGCCTGGTCAACGGAAGAAGCATTTTAGAAAGTTTATTTATAAGACCTGTTCTCTCTGCGATTTCCATCAAACCGCTCCACATAGCCATTATACCTGCAAGACCAATGATAAATTCTACAGCTTCGGTAGAGCCTTGCGTAAGAGCATCGTTTAGATCGCTGAGAGTGCCGGCAAAACAAGCATAAATAAATGAGGCAATAAAAATTGATGCCCAGATTAAATTCATCATTATAGGAGTCTCCTTTCGCTGTAATAAAATGTATGCGTAAACCTCAAAAAAATGTTGAAGCAATTTCTATTTTTGAGGTATAATAAAATGAGTATGCCAATAGGGAGGTATTATATGACAGTAACTATTACATGGGAAGGGGTGCTGCTTACCATAATTGCGGCGCTCGTCATTGTTTTATTGATATATCTGATTGCACTTATAAGGAAAACCATGACCACTTTAAACAAAGTCAATTCGGTATTAGACGATACAAAAGTGGTGTCCGGCATTGCATCCGATAAGGCTCAAAAGGTGGACAAGATGGTGGATGCAGTAGGTGAATCGGTTGGAACGGTTGTAAATTCAATGAAGGGAAATCAAAGTATCGTAGCTGCAATAACAAATATTATTAACGCGGTTTCGAGTTTTGCTGGCATTGTAAGAAAACCGACTAATAAAGATAAATAATATTAAAGAGATAGAAGGAGGACGTAAAAATGAAAGCAACAGGAATTGTCAGACCGGTAGATCCATTGGGCAGAGTAGTAATTCCGGTGGAACTGAGAAGAAATTTGGGGATAAAGACTGAGGACTCTTTGGAAGTGTTTGTAGACGGCGAGTATATAATGCTGAAAAAATATGAACCTGCATGCATATTTTGCGGCAATGTGAAAGATGTTGTATCTGTTCATGGCAAAAATGTATGCAAATCATGTATTGAAGAGATGAAAAAATTATAGTCTGCGGAGGCTTTTGAATTGGCAAAGTATATTGTAGAACAGAGCGGCCCTCTGAAAGGAGAGGTTCATATTAGTGGTGCGAAAAATGCAGTATTGCCACTTATGGCGGCAGCATTGCTTTCTGATGATGAGTGCGTCATAGATGCTGTTCCGCACTTAAGGGATGTCAGCTTGATGAAGGAAATCCTTTCATCTTTGGGATCTGAAATAAGTGAAATAGGAGAAAATGCTCTTTCCATAAAAACAGAGGACATAAAATCTACAGAACTTAATAAGGACCTTGTAAGTAAAATGAGAGCATCTATACTTGTAATGGGTCCGCTATTAGCCCGAAAGGGAAGAGTGAGGATCCCTCTTCCCGGAGGGTGTGCCATAGGTGCCAGACCTATAGAACTGCACCTTAAAGGCTTTGAAATATTGGGAGCTGTAATAAGCAAAAGCGAAAATAACGATTATGTTGAAGCTGTTGCAGGGGGCCAAGGTCTGATAGGAGATCAGATATATTTGGACTTTCCCAGTGTAGGAGCTACAGAAAACATAATGATGGCAGCTGTGCTTGCAGAAGGCACTACCTATATAGAAAATGCCGCGGAAGAACCTGAGATAGTTGATTTAGCCAACTTTTTAAATAAGATGGGAGCAAAGATCAAAGGTGCCGGAACGGACACCATTAGGATAGAAGGTGTAAAAAAACTTCATGGAGCAAAGCATACGGTTATTCCTGATAGGATAGAAGCAGGAACATTTATGCTGGCGGCAGCTATCACAAGAGGCGCAGTCCACATATGTAATGTTGAGCCTGACCATCTGAAGCCAATCATAGCTAAGCTTCGCGAATGTGGAGTCAGAATAGAAGCAGGGGATGAAGATATTACAGTGAGAGGTGATTTGGGACCGCATATAGCCACAGATATAAAAACTCTTCCATATCCGGGATTCCCGACAGATATACAATCGCCATTTATGGCTTATTTGACCACAGTGGAGGGGACCAGCACGGTAATAGAGACCGTATTTGAAAATCGTTTTATGCATGTATCACAATTGGGGAAAATGGGAGCAAGTATAGAGACAGCAGGAAACAGAGCTGTAATAAAAGGAAATGCTAACCTTAGAGGATGTAACGTTATTGCCACAGACCTAAGAGCCGGAGCCGCAATGGTACTGGCAGGATTGGTGGCAGAAGGAAGTACAGAGATTTCTGATATCTATCATATTGAAAGAGGATATGAAAAGTTTATAGAGAAATTTGCCCAGTTGGGGGCAACAATTACAAAGTTAGATGATTGAGCGGTGATAATTCACCGCTTTTTTCATATAATGTAGGTATGAGGAGGCGAAAGACTATAGGAGGCGAAAGATGAAAAAAATTATACCGGCATTATTTATCGCCATCTTTTTTCTTGTAGGAATCCCGTTGATTTTAGGGATTTTTTTGGGAGGAGACGGAGAAAGGTCTGAAGAGGAAATTTTTACAGATAGGATAGATACGCCTAAGACGGTAAAGGTATGGATATCAGAAGATGAAAAGGTACAGGAATTGGATTTTGAGGAATACATCACATGCGTAACGGCCAGCGAAATGCCATCGGAATTTGAGGAAGAAGCTTTGAAAGCTCAGTCGGTAGCAGCAAGGACTTATGCAATGGCCAAGATATTAAAATATGAAGATAAAAAACCGGAATCCCATCCTGATGCCCCTTTGTGCGATACTACCCACTGCCAAGCATATAAAAGTGAAGAAAAATTGATTGAAATACATGAAAAGGGATGGGAGGCAGAAGGGATGAAAAAGATTAAAAAAGCTTGCAAAGCGACAGAAGGACAGCTTCTGTATTATGAAGGAGAACTGGTAACGCAGCCTCTTTTTTTTAGCTCCAGCGGGGGACAAACGGAAAACTCAGAAGATGTTTTCTCAGGTGCGTACCCTTATCTTGTCAGCGTATCGAGTCCATATGAAGAAAATGCCAGCCATCAAAATGAAGAAAAGACTTTTTCCCTTGACCAGTTAAAAACTGCTTTGAATGGAGCGTATCCCAACAAGACAACGGGTCAGTTCACAAAGGATAATATAGAAATAATTTCGCACACTTCTGGAGGAAGGGTAGCAGAAATGCAGGTAGGAGAAGCAACCTTTAAAGGTACTGAGATTAGAAATGCATTGGGCCTAAGCTCTGCGCTTTTTTCCATAAGTTTCAGCCAGGATGGAACCGAAATCACATTCACTTCAGATGGATTTGGTCACGGCGTGGGGATGAGCCAATACGGGGCTGACGGAATGGCAGAAGAAGGCAGCGATTATAAGGAAATATTGGAACACTATTATACGGGAACGAAAGTATATTAGATAATATTTGCAGAGCTTCGAACGGAAAATGGGCTGCCTCATTACAGCTATAATAAGCCTTGATTTTGTTGTGTGCTATATTGTATTATAAAAAGGTAATGCAGGGTTTGGCGATTAAGGAATATCCTGCAAGAAAGGAAAAAATATGGCAGATATTAAATACTTGACCCGTTTGGCGAAGGATTATCCTAACATTAAAGCTGCTTCGGCAGAGATCATAAATTTGAAAGCTATTTTGGCTTTGCCAAAGGGTACGGAATATTTTTTAAGCGACTTGCACGGCGAACACGAAGCATTTATCCACATGCTGAAGAGCGCTTCAGGCACTATCAAGATGAAGATAGACGAGCACTACGGTTCAATTCTGAGTGAAAAGGACAGGGACGATTTGGCTGCTTTGATATATAATGCTGAGGCTGAGATAGCCAGACGCAAAAAAAGCGAAAGAAATTTTGACGATTGGTGCGCCACCGCCATCTATCGCCTTATAACGATATGTAAGTCTGTTTCTACCAAATATACACGTTCCCGTGTGAGAAAGAGACTTCCTAAATACATGGATTACAGTATAGATGAGCTGCTGCATGCTGACGATGAAGCCAATAGAGCTTATTATTACAGTGAGATCATCAATTCAGTCATAGAATGCGGTTTGGCTGAAACTTACATAATCGAGCTAACCGAAGCCATCAGCCGCCTGGCTGTAGATAAGCTCCACATCATAGGAGACATCTTTGATAGAGGAGCTCATCCTGATGCCATAATGGACTTTTTGATGGATTTTCATGACGTGGATTTTCAGTGGGGAAATCACGACATAGTGTGGATGGGTGCGGCGACCGGAAACTGGGCATGCATTGCAAACCTCCTTCGTATGAACATAAGCTATAATAATTTTGATATGTTAGAAGTGGGATACGGAATCAATCTGAGACCTCTTTCCACTTTTGCAGAAAAAGTATATGGAGACGATCCATGTCAGTTCTTCAAGCCTCATATGCTGGATAGAAACGAGTTTGACCCTGTGCCGGAAGATTTGGCTGCAAAAATGCACAAAGCTATCGCCATATGCCAATTTAAGATAGAAGGCCAGAGGATTAAAGATCATCCGGAATACAAATTGGAGAAGCGTCTCCTTTTAGATAAGATAAACCTTGAAGAAGGTACCGTAGAAGTGGAAGGCGTCAAGTGGCCTCTTCGCGATACCAACTTTCCGACGCTGGATCCTCAGAACCCGTACGAATTGACAGCTGAAGAGAAAGAAGTTATGAGAGCGCTTTCAGCTTCTTTCGTCAATTCGGAGAAACTTCAAAGTCATATCAAATTCCTCTATAGCCACGGTGCTCTATATACTAGGATAAATGGCAATCTTCTGTACCATGGATGTATTCCGCTAAATGAAGAGGGAGAATTCCAAGAGGTAGAGCTTAACGGCGTTAAACTTAAGGGAAAGGCTCTGATGGACTATCTGGATGATCAGGTGCGAAAGGCGTATTATTCTCCTCACAAGTCCGATGAGTCAGGATATTCAGGCGATTTGATGTGGTATTTATGGCTGGGCGGAGATTCACCGCTTTTCGGTAAGGAAAAGATGACTACTTTTGAGAGACTATTTATAGCAGATAAATCTACTCATAAAGAATACACACGACCATATTATAAATTGATACATAAGAGAGAAATCTGCGAGAAGATTATACGCGAATTTGATCTTGACCCTAGCAAGGCCAAGATACTTAACGGTCATGTACCTGTCAAGATAAAAGACGGAGAATCGCCTATAAAAGGCGGAGGCCTTTTATATGTCATAGATGGCGGCATATCGAAAGCATATCAAAAACAGACAGGTATTGCCGGATATACGTTTATCTTCAATTCGAGGTTTATGGCTCTAGCTGAGCACAAGCCTTATTCTCCGTTGCAGCCGGATGGCACTCAAGAATTCCATTCTCCTGTGATGAAGACAGTGGAAACCATGACTGAGAGACTTCTCATAATTGACACTGATCAGGGAACTGAACTGGTAGAGAAGGTGGAAGATCTTAAGGAACTGGTAGAAGCATTTAAAAACGGAGAAATAAAAGAACAGTACTAAAAGGCACAGGACTAAATCAGTATTAAGTAAGGCAGCGCTAAAGTGCGGCGTTGACGGGCGTGCCGTAAAAGAGGTGCAGTATGAAAACAGTAAAAGCTCAACAGATAACGTCAGCAGTAAAGAATTTGTGCATAGAAGCCAACTGTTATCTGCCTGAGGACGTGCAAGATATCATTAAAAAAAGCTGCGATGAGGAAACTTTTCCCATAGCGAAGGATATATTAAAAAAGCTGGAAGAAAATTATCGCATCGCATCTTGTGAAAAAATGCCGATATGTCAAGATACGGGTCTTGCGTGCGTTTTTTTGGAAATAGGACAAGACTTACACATAGAAGGCAATATTAAAGAAGCAGTGGATGAAGGGGTAAGACAGGGTTATGCTGAGGGATATCTGCGAAAATCATGTGTAGCGGACCCTTTGCGCAGAGTTAATACAGGAGATAATACTCCTGCAATGCTTTATTTCGACATGGTACCAGGAGACAGTCTGAAGATAACTGTAGCGCCAAAAGGCTTTGGCAGCGAGAATATGAGCCAGATAAAGATGCTGAAACCTTCCGATGGAATAGAAGGTGTAAAGGATTTCGTCTTGCGCGTAGTAGAAGAGGCAGGCCCTAATCCTTGTCCGCCTGTAGTGGTAGGAGTAGGCATAGGGGGAACTTTTGACAAGTCGGCTTTACTGGCTAAAAAAGCTTTGCTCAGACCTCTTGATGAGCCTAATAAAGATAGCTTTTACAGCGCGTTAGAAGCAGAATTGCTTTGCAAGATAAATGCTCTTGGAATAGGTCCTCAAGGCTTCGGAGGACGCACTACGGCTTTAGCAGTTAATATAGAGACAATGCCTACCCATATTGCAGGTTTGCCGTGTGCAGTAAACATAAATTGTCATGTAACAAGACATAAAAGCATTACTTTGTAAGAGGAGGCCGGAGATAGCAGATATGGTAAAGTCGATGGATATGGTCAATAAGCAAGAAGCAGGCAATGCTGTTGTCAAAAAGATAACTGTCCCTTTTACGTGTCAGAAGGCCGAAGAACTAAAGTGCGGTGATAACGTACTGATAAGCGGAGTAATATATACGGCTAGGGACGCAGCTCATAAAAGGCTGATTGAACTTTTGGATGAGGGAAAAGAATTGCCTATAGATGTCAAGGATGGAATCATGTATTATGTGGGACCTGCGCCGGCCAAGCCGGGGCAGGTTATAGGCTCTGCCGGTCCTACTACCAGTTACAGGATGGATTCGTATGCGCCGGCATTATTGGATCTGGGCCTTCGAGGCATGATAGGTAAAGGAAAGCGTTCTCAGGAAGTTATAGATTCTATGATACGAAACAAAGCTGTGTATTTTGGAGCCATAGGCGGTGCAGGCGCTCTTTTGTTCCAGTGTATTAAAAAAGCGGAAATTGTGGCATATGAAGACCTTGGGGCTGAAGCCATAAGACGGCTGGAAGTGGTGGATTTGCCTGCAGTAGTGATTATAGACAGCCAAGGAAAGAATCTGTATGAAGAGGGTAGAAAGCAATATCTGACCTCTCTCGGATAGAATAGCTGAAAGAATTTTAATATTTTGTTATATTTTAAAGTTGTATTTGAATTTTAGAAAAAAGGCTGCCTCAAAAAATCAGAGGCAGCCTATGCTTATTTATGGATATTTTTTTCAAACGCTTTCACGATTTCCACCTGCAGGATTGACATAAAAGATAACCCCACGACGAACATCCATTGTGTACCATTCAGCATAGTCAAATGGAATATGCTTTGCAGCGCTGGGACAAACAGGATACAGGCCATCAAAAGCGCGGAGAACACAAAGGAGAGAATCAGCCATGGATTGATTCCCTCTGCCCGCACCCAGATAGGCTCTGTATTGGAGCGCTGGTTAAATGCGCGAAGCATCTGCGAAAAAGCCAGTACACAGAAGGCCATCGTTTGACCGGACAAATGACCGCTCATGTTTGCACCAATCCAATAGGCACAGATGGTAATGGCTGCAACAAAGATACCTTGTGTAATAACTCGGCGTATTAAATCTTTCTCAAATAAAGTGCCTGATTTTACCGGGTTATGTTTCATAATATTCTTGCTGGCCGGATCAACACCCAGTGCAAGGGCAGGTAAAGTAGCTGTGGCGAGGTTTACCCACAAAATATGAACGGCCAGAAGAGGGGCCTCCCAGTTAAACAGGGTTGCCACAAGTAAGGTTAGGATTTCCGCTATATTACCAACTAAAAGGAATTGAATTACTTTTTGGATGTTGCGGTAAACGCGGCGGCCTTCTTTAATGGCGTAAGCGATGGTGGTAAAACTATCATCCAGCAATATCATGTCTGCGGCATCTTTTGCCACATCTGTACCGTTGATACCCATTGCGATACCAATGTCCGCTGCTTTCAGGGCGGGAGAGTCGTTGACTCCATCTCCGGTCATGGCTGCTACTTCGCCGGTACGTTTTAAACTCTGAATGATACGTAATTTATCTGCAGGGGATACGCGAGCGAATACAGTCGTTGTCTTAACAGCGGTGTCTAATTCGTCATCCGTCATCACATCCAGTTCATCGCCGGATATGACGGTATTGCCTTCTCGGTAAATATCCAATTCTTTCGCAATGGCAAGGGCTGTAACCTTGTGGTCACCGGTAATCATAATCGTTCGGATTCCCGCTTGACGACAGATGCTCACAGATTCGGCTACTTCTTTTCGAGGAGGGTCTATCATTCCTGTCGCACCTATAAAAGTCATATTGAATTCCAGATTCTCATCATCTGTGGGAAGTTCCGTGATGGTACGCATAGCGAAGCCAAGCACACGCAAAGCCTTTTCTGACATAGACAGACAGAGCTTTGCAATGTTTCTTTTGTCAGATTCCGTAATGGGACGCACGCCCTCTGAAGTCAAAATGTGGGTACACAGAGGCAGCATTTCATCCACTGCTCCCTTGGTATATGCAATCCACTTTTCATTGATGCGATGAACAGTGGTCATTCTCTTTCTGCCGGAATCGAAAGGCTGCTCAAAAAAGCGTGGGTGTTTATCCTCAAGGTCCTCATGGTCGATATCAAACTCATGCGCCATATAGATTAATGCGCCTTCTGTTGGGTCGCCGATGATTTCTCCTTTTCTATCCGGGTCAAGGCTGGCGTCATTGCAAAGAGCCGCTGCATAGACCAATTCTTTATATACCGCAGGATGCTGGGCGGCAGCGTTTCTAATTGGAGTTGCCGTACCGTTTTCGAAATCCCCGTTGACTGCAATGTGCGTTACTGTCATTTTATTAAGTGTAAGAGTACCGGTTTTATCGGAGCAAATGACGGTAGCGCTGCCCAGGGTTTCTACTGCAGGCAATTTTCGAATAAGAGCGTTTTTCTTTGCCATGCGCTGTACCCCTAGAGCCATTACAATCGTAGCTGTAGCAGGAAGACCTTCTGGAATGATGGAAATGGCCAATGAAATAGCGACAAGGAACTGAGGGATCAGCGGGCGCTGGTAAAAGGCGCCGATGGCAAATATCAGTACGCAGATAATAAGTCCGACAATTGTCAGAGCTTTGCCTACTGCGTTCAGTTTCCTCTTTAAAGGCGTATCTGTATCATCTTGACTATCCAGCATACCGGCGATGTTACCTACTTCGGTATCCATACCGGTGGCAATTACAACACCAATTGCACGCCCGTATGTTACGATTGAGGAAGTGTATGCCATGTTAATGCGGTCGCCCAGTGGGCAGTCTTCCGGAAGTATGGATTCTGCTTCTTTTTCAGAAGAAATAGATTCACCTGTTAAAGATGCCTCTTGTACTTTCAGATTAGCAGAATCTATCAAGCGTAAGTCTGCCGGCACCATATCGCCGTCGCTAAGCATAACGATATCGCCCAATACCAATTCACTGGCAGAAATAACGCTTTCGTCTCCCTGGCGCAGAACTCTGGCTGTTGGGACACTCATGCTTCGGAGCGCCTCAAGAGAAGATTGTGCTTTCTTTTCCTGCACAATACCAATGACAGCGTTGACGATTACAATGATAAAGATTACTGTTGCTTCTGTCCATTCTTGCAAAATTGCTGAAAAAGCAGCTGCGCCGATGAGAATAAGTATCATCGGATCAATGATCTGTGCTTTTAGCATTTGCAGAATGGTTTTTGGTGGTTTTGAGCGTAATTCATTGCGCCCATATTTTTTTAGCCTGTCGGCAGCCTCAGCATCACTTAATCCTTCATCTGAGGTATGTAAAAATTGATAAACCTCCGTAAGTTTCAGTGCGTGCCAAGGCTTCTGCTTGTGTCGATCCATAATGGATCAATCACCCCTTTCTTTGATTAATTTATATTCTGACCGCCTTTCGACGGGGAATAGTAAAATGCAAAAAGACATAGCCTACTGTCTAAAAGTAAGACGTAGGTTATGCCTATATATAAACGTATATTCAGTTTACAATTAGTATTACTTCGGTCAGCGTCGCTACTGTCGGCGTCGTCCATGGCAGGTTTTTTAATCCCTTTCTTTTTTGTAATTTGAGATTCATTATACAGAGAAGCATACAATAAGTCAAGATATAAAACATGAAATTTATATTGATTAAAAAAGTTGTAATATGGCGCATAGGGTTGTCAAAAGATACGAAAACAGCCTTCCTGCAGGGAAGGCTGTTTTCGCATTAAAAATGTTATTAAATATGGTGCGGCCAACGGGACTCGAACCCGTACACCCGTTCGGACACAAGCACCTCAAGCTTGCCTGTCTGCCAATTCCAGCACAGCCGCAAACGTAAGTCAAATTTGGATTAAATTTGACCTGCGTATCAATTATACTTTTTTGAAAACAATTTGTCAATGATTATTTTCTGAAAGAGCAAGGAAGGCCTGTAGCTTTACAATAGATGTGAGACTTTAGTAGTAGAAAAAAGCGATTGAGTCCATTAGAATGGTTTTACCACAAATCATCTAAAGAAAGGACTATCAATCGCTATGAATAGTATAACACACTCACAACGATATTTGCCACATACTTTTGAAACAAGATTCTATGCGGTAAACCTTTACCGCAGCGGCTGCTCCGTTAATTTTGTCTGCCGCAGATACCATATCTCCAAAGCTTCTCTGATGCGTTGGAACAAGCGATTCGACGGCACCAAAGACTCCCTTAGAGATAAGTCTCACAGACCAATCACTCCACATCCCAACGCTCATACTCACATCGAGCTTAAATGGATTAAAGACCTTCACCAAAGGAATCCTCATATATCTGTCTGTGAGATGTATGGCAAGCTTCGCTCTCAAAAGGGGTATTGCAGGCATCCCAGCTCACTTTACAGAATATACAAGGCCCTTGGCTTTTCTTCCAAAGCCCCTTCTTCCAAGAAGAAACGAAAGCCTCTAAAGTACCACACTCCTTCTTCTCTTGGAATCAAATGGCAAATGGATGTAAAATATGTCCCAAGCGCCTGTTATGTTGGTCAGATGCCCGATAAATTCTACCAATACACAGTGATAGATGAAGCCTCCAGGGAGCGGTTTATCTATCCGTACAAAGAACAAAGCAGTTACAGTACAATTGACTTTGTTAAACGAGCCATAGCCTTCTTCGGCTACAAACCTGAAACAATCCAGACGGATAATGGCAGCGAATTTACTTATTCAAAAGAATACAAACGCACACATCCTTTTGATAAGTTTTGCCAGAGTTACTGTATCAACCACAAGCTTATACGGCCAAGAACTCCGTGGCACAACGGCAAGGTCGAACGCAGTCACAGAAACGATCAGGAGAGGTTTTACAACTTTCTGACTTTCTACTCCTTTGATGACTTAAAGGCACAGATGTACCGATATATGCGTCGATCAAACAGAATCCCGATGGCTGTGCTTGGATGGATGTCGCCCATAGAAAAACGCTTTCAACTGGAAGCAATGGCATCCGAATCATGTTCGATGTGACTACTTTTGGTAACCGTTTTTATGGTATCACTTGACCTTTTTCTTTTTCACGAATTTGGTCTCACATCATTGACTAATGTACATATTTTCTGAAAGAGCAAGGAAGGCCTACAACGCATTTTCCACAGGCCCCTGCCTCAGGGTAAGTTTCTTCGTTTATATTGCATTGATCTAGACATTTCAGTCTGTCAAAGCCGTCAACTTTCAGAGCTCCGGCTACACATCTGTCGACACATTCTTTGCAGCTGCCGTCCTTCTTGTAAAGACATCTTTCTTCAGTGACCACGGGATCGGCTTCAATCGGAAGAGTTGTAATGATTGAATAATAACGGCCGACACACCCCTTGTCTGAAATGAGCATGTTATTAAGGCCAAATGTACCATGCCCGCAGACATAAGCTACGTGGCGCTGAGACCAACGGCTTCTCGGATAACCATCGTTTATCATACCGGCATCTCTTGGCGGACAGGCATCGTATCCTAGTTCTTTGATATATTTGCATAGTTCTTCATTGATATAAGACGTCATTTTGTTTGAATGTTCATATGCAAGAGCCCATGGTTCGGAAATAAGCTGACCCTGAATGTTGCTTATGCCTATCTCTTCTTTAAATGGCAGAAAATATGAAAGAACGACTGTCGCTCCGTCGAGATAATCCAGCGGATGATAGTGGTGAGGATCGACAAGTTCTTTCAGCTTATCAAATAATGGATTATGCACATCTCCGAATTTGATTATCGGTTCTCTCCAAAAACTTTCTATTCCGGCTTGCCGGCAGTATTCGTCGATAAGCTCTTCTAACTTTAGTTGTATTTTTTCTCTCATACTTGACTCCCTCCTAAATATCCTGATAAAATTATACTATATTTTTTTTGAAAAGCAAGGAGACAAGAATATGAAAGAAGTATATGATTTTTACTTAAGTGGATTATAAAGTTTTAATTAGAGAAGTTTTAATTAGAGAAGTTTTATTAATTGACTTTTGCAGCATAATTGTATATAATATTTGAGTATACTGTGGCAGACAGATACTTGCGCGCCATTAGCTCAATTGGATAGAGTCGCGCACTACGAATGCGAAGGTTGGGGGTTCGAGTCCCTCATGGCGCACCAAAAACCCCCTGTAATTGTGATGATTACAGGGGGTTGCTTTTATCTCTATAAGATTTCTGGTTTCTTATTTACTATTTTATGTGACGAAACAATTACTTTATATTGAGTGCGTTGAATTTATCCAAAGTAGCCTGATCCGGTTCGCTGTCTCCGTTGTAGATTAAGACTACACCGGCGTTTGCTGCGTCTGCTTTAATTGGCCCGAATATGTAATCATAACCATCGCCGGCTAATGCCTGATAAGCCTCTGAATTCTCGTCATTAAAGATATAAATTTCATAATCGCCAAAACCTGCTCCGTCATCGGCTTCAACCATTTCGTAGGCTTTTTCTTCGCCCTCGCCTTCAAATCCCATAGCTTCGGCTACGGCAGCCACAGTTTTTTCTACTGAAGGTTCTTCATCTGAATCTGATGAACCACATGCGGCGAGTGATATGCATAAAATCAAAGCCATTAAGAAGATTAATATTTTTTTCATTTTACTTTCATCCTATGATTGTTATATGATTTTGTTTGGCTTACTTTCATATTGACATACATAAAGCAAAGTGCAAAGTATAAGGATGTATCGGGAAAAATCATATCACAATGTAAAAATGCTCTAAATACATGTATCTCAATTCGAACAAATGGAAAGCAAGAATAATAATATATTATTAAATCCACTTTTCAGAAAGGATTTTGATTTATGTATAGATGTCATTACAATTGTACCAGCAGACGAATCCAATGCACACCGACATGCCAACCTGTGACATGCAGACCTTGCTGTTGTCCGGCATATTGTATATGCTGTTGCAGGAAGAAAACCACAACGCCGGTACCATCTACTGGTACGGTAACTTATAATTCCAACGGAGGCACTGGCGGAACGACAGAAAATAATGTGGTATTAGGTGCTGATTATACGATAAAGAACGATGAAAATACCAATGTTTCACGTACAGGATATACTTTCACCGGATGGAATACAGCAGCGGACCAAAGCGGAACGGCCTATCAGCCGGGAGACGTGACCAATTTGAGCGGAAATTTGACGCTTTATGCGCAGTGGACTCACGTATGAGGATGATTTTGCTGATTTGATAAAGGTAATGAGCTGCTTCAAATAATTTGAGGCAGCTCCTTTGACCGTAGACAAACCCCGGATAGATTGTATGATCTTCCGGGGTTTTCTTTTACGTTTTCTTTTCGTACGGTGCAGCGGAAGACTTATTTGTGCTCTTCTTTGCTGCCTTTGTGTTTTTCATATATCGCGTAAGGAGGTTTTTGATATTGTACATTTATCTATCGGATGATAAGCTTTATCCCGGTAACCGGGTCTATGTTCAGGTGGCAGACAGCCATGGGGGGAACAATGTGCATGATGCCGGTCTGTTTAAACCGTTTATATGTGTCAGAAGTTTCCGAGGCTGGCTTTTTGCTTCCGAGTATCGAGAGGTATCAGCTAACATTTTCGTAGTTTGAAGGGTGGGGAGTTTGGCGTGAGAAGAAATAGATCTTCCGGCGCTGATAAAATTTGTTTATTTTGGAAATTTTGTCAGCAAATTTCCATAAAATGGAATTTTTGAGGTGAAAAATCCCTAGAGAATGTAAAAAACAGAGAAAATCAGGAAAAATGTCAGCAAAATTGATATGCTCCCCTTTAGGTGGACAGTTGAAATAATAAAACTGTTTAACTGGAGAGGAGTTTTATCATGCCTAGAGGAATATTACCAGAAGTGAAACTACACGCTGTAAAAGATTACATTTCAGGAAACGGAACACATCAATCACACGCCAGCAACCTTGGAGTGAATGAAGCCGCATTTAAAAAATGGGTTGACAAGTATAAAACATTCGGAGAATCCGCTTTCCTCAGAACAGGTCACAACCAATCATACTGTGCCTCCTTAAAAAAAGATGTAGTTAAAGCGTATCTAAACGGAGAAGGCTCCTACAG
>CDZQ01046168.1_pt1 | contig 19032 bp, 15 predicted proteins | sample 554831 | NCBI WGS metagenome assembly CDZQ01 (sample SAMEA3182112, study PRJEB8094) | gut metagenome | biome: human; feature: gut; material: Stool; isolation source: human stools | place: Canada | collected 2013-05-06
TTTCATTGGGAGTGCCCGTCAGGCCATGAATCAGTAAAACACCTGTGCGATTGCCCGGCAGGATGAATTCGGCATTCTGAATCATTTTTATTGTTATGCTAATGGGCTGATTTAAATCAGGATGGCGTCTTCAGTGACAGGCACGAAGATTTCCGGAAATAATTCAGGCAGAAGTTTTTCAGCATCTGCGAAACCCTGGATCGGCGAGTGGCTCAGCTGGTTCTTGCGGCAATAATCGATCAGATTGCTTTTCGCGAATACCCAGTCCGTCTGATGTGAAACGCAATAATCGGAAGCGCCATCGCCTACATAAATAATCCGCAGGGAGTCGCCAGACTGCCTGCGTGTGTGGATGCATTTGCAATGTCCGCTTTTTTTCCTGCAGTTCGCACTTTCGTAAGGAAACTCCAGCTTCCAGCTTCGTTCACCCGTCTGAATCAGATGGTTGGCATAGATTGGAATGGATTCCAGCCCGTAACGCTGCAGGATCGCATCAATGGCATAATCCAGACCGTCACTCACAATACGCAAGTCAATATTGTATTTTTGGAGGGTTTTTACGAATTGCGGAAAATGAGGATCGATTGTGATTTCATTCAGGCAATCGTTCAGTTCGTCGAAACTGGCGTTCAAAAGTCCAATCTGGCCACTCATGCATTCTTTTGAACCTATTTTCCCGGCAACCCAGTCGTTTTCCAGTTCTTCATGACCCGGCATTCCAAAACGCTGCAACAAGGTATCCGTGACATCGCTCGTGCTGATTGTATTGTCAAAGTCGCACAAGACAAGCGGTCTTGCCATTTCACGCCCTGACACGGTGATGGATATCGTGGGACTGGTTGTTTCCGGTAATGAATACGGTTTGGATAAAAACATGGCTTGATCAATTGTCCGGGATATGCGGCACAGACGGATTTCATGCAAACTGCACGTTCAGGTTCAAAAATAACACGGTGCAATTATCCACTTATACTGGCATATTGCAATCGCGATGCTGTTGTTTTTACAGATGAAAATTCTGCTAATTTTAAGTGATATTCAGCAGACGCGCTTGTACTAATGAACCAAGGCTGAAAAAATTATTGCCGGGAAATAAAAAAGAATCGGGTTCCTGCTGAATATGCATAATGATATCCGTTTCTACCCGGGCTTACAGTCTGGTTCTGTAAGTGTCTGATTTTATTGGTCGGGGCGAGAAGATTCGAACTTCCGACCCCTTGCACCCCATGCAAGTGCGCTACCAGGCTGCGCTACGCCCCGAACAAGCGGACATTATAACAGTGTCCAGAAGAATTTGACATGGGTTTCAGGAGGAAAAGTAAAGGTCATGGCAGGCTTTTGGAAAAAACCTGCCATTTTTCTTTCAGACTTTTTATCGTCATTTCTGGCGATAAAATCTTTGTGCAAGGAAAGACTAGGGCTTTACATAGGCCATTCCGTCATTCTGCAAGCGGACAATTTCAACGATACCGTTCGATACCACTTCTATGTCCGGCCAGAGTTCGCTGTTGTCCATTTCATATGCTTTCAGGGCGTTACCGCATACCATGACGCTTGCGCCCTTGCGGGCCATTTCCGATGCTTTTTTCGCCTGTTCCGGATATTGCGTCGTGATCAGTTTAACCCCCGGACCGTTGACGATTAAAACGAGTCTTATCGTTTCGTCGGTAAACGCGGTCAGAAAATGGTGTGCGTTTGCAAGAGCCAGATCCAGTGTTTTGACGTCGTCACTATCGATGTGCAAAAGCAGATTGTATTCATATTCCATATCCATAATGCAGCCCTTTTCAAATGATCATGCGTGAATGATGTGTCATTTGATTTAAGCATTTTTCCCGGATTGTCCGTTTAAAAAAACGCAATTGACGACAAGAAAGAAAATGGATGAGGCCAGTAACTATGCGGCTTGTGGAGGGGGCTTTTTTTAGTGGAAGGAGTTTTACCGACAGTTTGGCAAAAGAAAAAAGGCGCTGTCCGCGCCCTTTTTTCAGTTATTGAACAAGCTTAGGCAGATGCGTCATCCTTGCCCGGCATGTTTTTGACTGAATCTCTGGAATGTTCCTTGGATTTTGTTTTGGCCTTGACGATCTGTCTGTCAAGTTTGTCCATCAGAAGATCGATTGCAGCATAAAGGTCGGAGGCGACACTTTCGACATGCAATGTCTTTCCACTCATATTCACGTTAATTTCGGCGCGCTGGCTTTTTTCCTTGTCGGAAACATTGTCAACAGCCAATAAAACGGAAATATCGATGACGCCATCAAAATTCCGTTTCATTCTTTCCAGTTTGCTTTCAACGTGACTACGGATTGCAGGCGTTACTTCTAGATGATGTCCACTGATGGTAAGGTTCATACACTTCTCCTTGATGATGTCACCTAATCGTTTTAACTCTGTTTGTCCAAAATGAATTGGACGGGCACTACAATTTCTTTCGCAGGGATGCGGGAGGCAATTTCAGGATGTCGCGGTATTTTGCGACCGTTCTTCTTGCCACGACCAGCCCCTCTTTTTCCAGAAGTTGTGCAATCCTGTTGTCAGAAAGTGGTTTTTTCTTGTCTTCGGTTTCAATCAGTTGCCTGATTTTTTCCCGAATGGCTGTAGAAGACGCCTCACCACCTGTTTCCGTTGCAACTGAACTTCCGAAAAAGTATTTCAACTCTAAAATGCCGTGCGGGGTACGCATGAATTTCTGGTTGGTAACACGGGATATTGTGCTCTCGTGTAGTCCTAGTGTATCAGCTATTTCACGCAAAACAAGAGGGCGCATTGATGTTGCCCCAAAAGAGAAGAAATTCTGCTGGCGCTCCACGATGGCCTGGCTGGTTTTGAGTATGGTTTCAAATCGTTGATTTATATTTCTGATCAACCATTTAGCTTCCCGAAGCTGAACTGAAAGCGCTGCCTTGCTGCCGGAATCCTTTAAAATGTTGGCATACATCTGATTGACCCGTATTTTCGGCATCGCGGCGGTATTCAGCTCGGCAACCCAGAAACTCTCTTTCCTGCTGACGATAACTTCAGGAATAACGGCTTCAGCCGTGTCGGTAGCATAGGCGGCTCCGGGATGCGGATTACATCGGTAAATGACCTCCTGTGCTTCCTTCAGATCCTCATCGTCACATCCCAGTACTTTTTTCAAACGGGCAAAATCGTGTCTGGCAAACAGGTCAAGGTGGTTTTCAACAATATTCATTGCCCGTTTCCGGACGACATACGGGATGCGTGGCAGCAGGCGAATCTGGATGGCGAGACATTCGGCACTCGTTCTCGCGCCCACTCCGGCAGGTTCCAAATCCTGTACGCATGAGAGCGCTTCTTCAAGTTCTTTCATGCTGATACCGAGTTCCGGCGGAAGCCATTCGAGCATTTCAGACAGGCTTTCCTGCAGAAAACCATTTGTATCCAGTGCATCGATAATCAACTCGACCAGGGCACGCTGGCGCTGGCTGATGACAGACAGCCTCATTTGCGAGATCAAATGCTCGCGCAAAGATTCCGGGGGCGCCTCGATTTGGGGCCTGGAACGTTCATCGTCCGGTTGACGTTCGGATGGGGCAGGGGCATTCCAGAGACTGTCCACCCCTTCCATGCCGATGGCGGGTTCTTCACTACCGGAAAACTCACCCGTTCTTTCACCGGAAAAATCCCCTGAATCGGTATGGCTGGTTGTTTCTGGGGGTTTTATTGTTGATATGACAGAACCATCGCCAGCCAGGCGGGTTGAACTGGCCAAAGGATCGTCCATTCTTTCCAGAAGAGGATTTTCCTGCAAGGCCTGTTCCAGTTCCTGATTCAGTTCCTGACTTGACAGTTGCAGAAGACGGATGGACTGCTGTAATTGCGGGGTTAAGGCTAAATGTTGGCTAAAGCTGGTTTGAAGTTTTTGTTTCATCCCTTTTGTTCATTACATTCTGAAGTGTTCTCCCAGATAAACACGCCGGACAGACTCGTTTTCGATAATTTCTTCCGGATGCCCGCTGGCGAGTACAGTGCCCTGATTGATGATGTAGGCATGATCGCAAATACCCAGTGTTTCGCGTACATTATGGTCGGTGATCAAAACGCCGATGCCCCTGTCCTTCAGGAAACGGACAATACGCTGGATTTCAATAACAGCGATCGGGTCAATACCGGCGAAAGGTTCGTCCAGAAGGATAAACCGGGGATCGCTGGCCAGCGCTCTGGCAATTTCAACACGGCGTCTTTCACCACCGGACAGGGACATGGCGGAATTGGTTCTCAGCTTTTCGATCTGCAATTCGGCAAGCAAACTGTCGAGTTTTGCTTCTATTTCTTCTTTCGACAGGGGTTTGCCGTCTTTTTTCTGAAGCTCCAGTACGGCGCGGATATTGTCTTCCACGTTCAGTTTGCGGAAGACGGACGCTTCCTGTGGCAAATAGGACAATCCCATCGAGGCACGTTTGTGAATCGGCAGGCGGGTCAAATCGACTCCATCCAGATCAATGGATCCATCATCGGCGGGGACAAGACCGACGATCATGTAAAACGATGTCGTTTTGCCTGCGCCGTTCGGTCCGAGCAATCCCACGACTTCACCACTGGCCACATCGAGCGAAACATTGGAAACAACCGTTCGCTTGCCGTAGGTTTTCTGAAGATGCCGGACAACCAGTTTGCTATTGCTCATTATTTAGTCTTTTTCTCGCGAGGTTGGATAACAGCCTTGACTCGTCCGGCTCCCGGTTTCGAGACGCCCTGCGACGTATTGTTGGCGCGGTATGATTCAGATTTGCCGTCATAGGCAATGTATTCCCCCATCAGATCATCCGTCACGACAGAACCATCCATGCGTTTTACCCGGGCACGTGTATAGAATTTCGCCACTTCGTGTTTGTTGTCATATTCGATTTTTTCACCGTAGCCTTCCATCCAGAGATTGGGACCACCATCGAGTTTTTGTCTCATGGAGGCCAGTTTTCCGGGGGCGGCATAAAGGGTGACGAATTGATAACCTTCCGGGTCCTGCACGATAACGGCTTTGGCGGCCTTGATCAGCAATGTGCCTTTCGTGACGATAACATTCCCGGTGAATGTCGTTATCTGTTTGACGTCATCGGCGGTCATTTGGTCGGCTTCGATATTGGTCGGTTTGTTGGCATCGGCTCTTTCCGCAAGGACAGGAAAAGACAATCCGAAGCAAAATGCCAGTATCAGAAAGTTGAAAGGCTTGAAAATTTTCATTATCGTCTGTGGACCTAATTTATTTTTTGGCAGCGCCAGGAGGATTATAAGTGACTCGGGCCCGGTTGGATATCTGCACTTCACGCGTCGCATTGTTCGCATGAAGGCCAACACCGGTTACGGTAGAATTGTCGCTCTTGATGACAACTTCCCTGTCACTTGTCATGACTTCCTCATCCGGGAAAACAAGGACATATTCCGAAGTCAGCGTAAGAGGTCCTTTCCCGGCAGTCGCTTCCCTTTGCATGACGACATTTTCCCGCATGTGGACCTTGCTGTTGAAATCTTCCACAAAGGCTTCTTTTGAAGAAATCGTTTCGATCTGGCCATTTTTGTTTTGGGTGATCAGAACCGGATTTTCAATCAGGTAGGTATCATCTGCCGGATAATGGGTCATTTTGGACCCCTTGGCCTCGTATTGCGCCTCACCGGTCGGTTTTATATTGAAATAGCGGAAATTTTCGACAATATAGTCCGGGTCCGTCCTTTGAACATCCGAAGAAGCATCCATGGCCGTTTTCCTGATGACCATATTGACCCACATGCTACCCAGCGTAAGAAACAGCACGACCAGAAAAATAATGGTCAAACGTATTCGCAAGGCGGATCTGGCACTCGTCATCATTTCAGGAAAGTCTCCAGAACAGAGGTATAGCACCCTTTCGCAGTCAAAATCATGTCACAGACTTCGCGAACCGCACCGTCGCCAGCAGCACGGTGCGTGATGTGATCGACGCGCGACAGGACTTCGACATGACCGTTCGGCACGGTGAAAGCCGCTCCCACGCGGGTCAATATCGGCAAATCGATGATATCGTCGCCAATGTAACCGCATTGTTCGGCTTCGAACCCTGTTTTTTCCAGCAGGGTTTCCAGGGCGGCACGTTTGTCGCCCGCTCCCTGAATGACGTGGTCGATATCCAGATCAGTGGCGCGTTTTAAAACAATAGGGGTATTGCGGGCGCTGACAATGGCGGTTTCGACATTGGCGTGTTTCAAAAGCTTGATGCCGTGTCCGTCCAGTACGTTGAAACTTTTCATTATTTCACCATCCTGGCCGTAATTCAGTTTGCCATCGGTGAGCACGCCATCGACATCGAAAATCATCAACTTGATTTTGGCTAATTTGCCTAACAATTCCATATTCATCAGATTACCTTGGCCTCCGTCAAATCATGTATGTGTAATGCGCCGATCAGTTTTCCGTCATTATCGGTTACCAGAAGCTGGTTGATCCGGAATCTTTCCATAATGCTGACCGCTTCCGCCGCCAGTTTGTCGGGACCGATGGTTCTCGGGTTTTTCGACATGACGTCACGGATGACGAGATTCGAAAAGTTATGCTGTTTTTCTATCAGGCGGCGAAGATCGCCATCTGTGAAAACACCGATTGCACGACCTGCATCGTCGACGACAGCGGTCATGGCAATGCCTTTTTTGGTGATTTCGAAGAGGGCGTCATATAAAAGCGTGTCCGCTGTGACGACAGGAACGTCGTCGCCGGCACGCATCACGTCCGAGACCAGTGTCAACAATTTGCGTCCCAGTGCACCGCCCGGATGGGAACGGGCAAAATCGTCTTCACGGAATCCACGTGCGTCGAGAACGGCAACGGCCAGAGCATCGCCCAGGGCCAGAGTTGTCGTGGTACTGGCTGTCGGTGCCAGATTCAGCGGACAGGCTTCTTTTTCAACATGTACGTTCAAATGTACGTCAGCCAGTTGAGCCAGACTGGAATCCGGACGTCCTGTCATGGCAATCAGTTTCGTTCCCATCCGTTTGATGATCGGGGCGATCGACATCAATTCGCTGGCTTCCCCTGAATAGGAAAGCGCGATGAAAACATCGTCATGTGTGATCATGCCCAGATCGCCATGAGCCGCTTCGCCGGGGTGGACAAACATGGCAGGAGTTCCCGTTGAGGCCAGTGTCGCGGCGATTTTCCGGCCGATGTGACCGGATTTGCCCATGCCGGAAACGACAACCCGTCCCTTGCAGTTCAATAGCAGGGTGACGGATTGAATGAAATGTCCGGCGTCTTCTTCAATAAACCGTTTTCTCAACGATTCGAGCGCATGCGATTCAATTGCCAGCGTTTCATCCGCGAGCTTCAACATGCGATCCGGATCAACGGACAGTTTGTTTTTTATAGCTTCAGAGTTCATTGTGAAAGTATAAACGAATTATCCGGACAGGATTTCGCCAAACGATAAAGAATACTCTCTGTCCTTAGGGGGTATCCTGCCTAAAAGTCGTATTTTACAGACGTTCACATTGTTATCGGTATAACTTGTAACACTTAGACACAAACCCGGGCGTCATTCAGCGATAAATTTCGATACAATGACAGTCAGAAAAAGCCGGTTTGTAACATTTCTCGAGTCAGCTTGCCGGTTTGGAAAAGGGACGTTTTAATGTCCTGATATTTTGTCCGAATTTTATTTTTAATCTGAAAAGAAAGCCATTTCTTTCCATGCATTCCCTGGAATTCGTCCTTTTGATGTTGGGTGCTGCCGTGATCGGGGTAGTGATTTTTCGCTCCTTTCAACTCCCTTCGATTTTGGGATATCTGGCTGTCGGAGCCGTCATCGGGCCCTACTCGACAGGGCTGGTAAGCGATGCCCAGTCACTTGAAGGGCTGGCTGAATTCGGAGTTGTTTTCCTGATGTTTACCGTCGGTCTCGAATTTTCCCTGCCGCAGTTGCTTGCGATGAGAAAAATCGTGTTCGGTCTCGGGTTGGCCCAGGTATCGATTTCCATCCTGGGATCGATCATCATCACTCTCGCGATTGTCTTTCTTCTTCCCACACTCGGGACAACCACATGGCAGGCCGCGCTGGCGATGGGCGGTGCCTGGGCGATGTCGTCGACCGCCATCGTTTCCAAGATGCTGGCAGAGCGCATGGAGCTGGAAACGGATTACGGAAGGCGTGTCATCGGTATCCTGTTGTTTCAGGATCTGGCCGTCGTCCTGCTGCTGATCATCGTGCCGACCCTGTCGCGGGGAACGGGCGACATCTGGCTGCTGATCGGACTGGCGCTGGGTAAAACGGCACTGGTTCTGATGCTGCTGCTTTTCTTCGGAAAAAAGATGATGAGCAAATGGCTTTCGCTGGTTGCGAGCCGGAACTCGCAGGAATTGTTCATGCTGAACCTGCTGTTGATCACACTGGGCGCTGCATGGATTACGGAGAAAGCAGGGCTTTCGATGGAACTGGGTGCCTTTATCGTCGGCATGCTGATTTCCGAAACCCGTTATAAAAACGAGGTGGACGTCGATATCAAATCGTTCCGCGATGTTCTGCTGGGGCTTTTCTTCATTACCATTGGCATGATGCTGGACATGCGCGTCGTCTTCACCTACTGGTGGCTTGTCATCCTGATTGTCGTTCTCGCTTTTCTCTACAAATTTGCACTGGCAGCATGGCTGACGAAATTGTTCGGCGCTTCAAAGGGCGTCAGCCTGAAAACCGGTCTGGCGCTGGCGCAGGCTGGCGAATTCAGCTTTGTGCTCGTTAACCAGATTGCCGGTTTGAATATGGTCGAGCCCTGGCTTTTGCAGGTCACGATGGTGTCCATGGTATTGTCGATGCTGATTGCACCCTTCATCATTTTGAATTCCGACAAGATCGTGATGCGTTTTTCTTCCAACGAGTGGGTGCAGCAGTCTCTTGAACTGACGAAAATCGCCAGCAGCGCCATGTCATTGCAACAGCACGTGATCATGGCCGGTTTCGGGCGTACCGGGCAGAATATTGCGACTTTGCTCGAGGAGGAACAAATTCCTTACCGGGCGCTTGATCTCGATCTCGAGCGGGTCCGCAAGGCGGAGACGGCCGGAGCCAGCGTTTCTTATGCTGACGCCACTCGCAGGGAAAGTCTTGTCGCGGCAGGTATACATCGCGCGTCTTCGCTGATTATCACCTTCGCCAATACGCAGGCGGCGTTGAGAATCCTGCACTTTGCCAAGGAAATGGCGCCCAATTTACCGGTTATCGTGCGCAGTTATGACGAAAGTGATTTCGACAAGTTAAAGGCTGCCGGTGCGGATGAAGTCGTTCCGGAAATCATCGAAAGCAGTCTGGTCCTGACCTCATACGCCTATATGCTGTACGGCATACCCATGAAGCGCATTCTCAAGCGTGTTCAGCATGTCCGTTCGTCACGCTACAGCAAACTCAGGGAATATTTTCTTGGAGAAAGCGATGTCATTTCGACCGAAACGGATTCTTACTGGAGGTTGCATGCCCTGACTTTGCCGCCCGGTGCAAGCGCGATCGGAAAGACGGTTCAGGAAGTCGATTTGCCTGTCTCCCAGGTCGAAATCACGCTTGTCCGGCGCGACAAGGAAAGAATCAAGGTTTCCGACAGTCTGGTTTTTCAGGAAAACGATGTTCTTGTATTACGGGGGACTTCAGAGGGCATCAACCTGGCCGAAAATGTGTTGCTTCAGAGTTCTGAATCGCTTTTATGAATCGGGTCCGGCGACAGGGGCGCGATAATACGATGAAAATAAACAAACCCCTCTTTCGAGGGGTTTGTTTTTGAAGCAGCATGCATCCGTCTGGCCTCTGGAATAAGGAAACTCTATTTCTTCTTCAGCATGGAACCGAGGTATTTGCCCGTCATGCTGGCTTTTTCTTTCGCGATATCTTCCGGTGTGCCTGTCGCAATGATCTGGCCGCCTCCGGCACCGCCTTCCGGACCCAGATCGACGATCCAGTCAGCTGTTTTGATCACATCGAGATTGTGCTCGATGATGACGACGGTATTGCCCTGGTCGCGCAATCGGTGGATAACCTTCAGCAGCATGTCGATATCATGGAAATGAAGGCCTGTAGTCGGCTCGTCCAGAATGTAGAGCGTCCGTCCCGTATCCCGTTTCGACAGTTCCAGCGACAGTTTGACGCGCTGGGCTTCACCTCCGGACAGGGTCGTCGCACTTTGGCCCAGCCGGATATAACCGAGGCCAACGTCCAGAAGGGTTTGCAAACGGCGGGCGATGGACGGAACGGCATTGAAAAACTCATGCGCTTCCTCGACTGTCATGTTCAGCACGTCGGAAATGTTCTTGTCCTTGTAGGTGACTTCAAGCGTTTCGCGGTTATACCGTTTGCCATGACAGACGTCACAGGGTACATATACGTCCGGCAAAAAGTGCATTTCAACCTTGATGACACCGTCGCCCTGACAGGACTCACAGCGACCGCCTTTGACGTTGAATGAAAAACGGCCAGCCGTATAACCACGCTCACGCGCTTGTGGAACACCTGCAAACAGGTCGCGGATCGGCGTGAACAGGCCGGTATAGGTTGCCGGATTGGAACGTGGCGTCCGGCCGATAGGCGCCTGGTTGACGGAAATGACCTTGTCGAAATGTTCCAGTCCCTCGATGGATTCAAAGGGTGCGGGTTCGGTCTGGGAACCGTAAATATGACGGGACACGGCCGCATAAAGCGTGTCGTTGACAAGGGTCGATTTGCCCGAGCCGGAAACACCCGTGACACAGGTCAGCAAGCCTACCGGCAGCTTCAGCGTCACTTTTTTCAGGTTATTGCCCGTAGCGCCCTTGATGACAAGCTGCTTGTCCGTATTCCGCTTGACCCGTTTTTTCGGAACAGCAATGGCAAGTGAACCGTTCAGGTATTTTGCCGTCAGGGATTCTTTCGATTCCAGGATGTCGGCTGGCGATCCGCTGGCAACGACATTACCGCCGTGAACGCCTGCACCGATACCCATATCGACAATGAAGTCGGCTGTGCGTATGGCATCTTCGTCATGCTCGACGACAATGACGGTATTGCCGATATCACGCAAATGCTTCAGCGTTGCGATCAGGCGGTCATTATCGCGCTGGTGCAGGCCGATAGACGGTTCATCAAGTACGTACATGACACCGGTCAGGCCGCTGCCGATTTGCGAAGCCAGGCGAATACGCTGCGATTCTCCACCTGAAAGCGTTTCCGCGCTGCGTGAAAGGGAAAGATAATCCAGCCCGACGTTATTCAAAAAATGCAGGCGCGACACGATTTCGTTCACGATACGCGAAGCGATTTCTTTTTTTGCTCCGGTCAGCGACAGCGTTTCGAAATAGGCCAGTGCCTCGTTCAGTGGCAAACGGGTGATTTCATCAATTGTCCGAGCCTGATCGCCGTCACCGACCTTGACGAAGCGGGCTTCAACGCGCAAACGTGCGCCGTGACAGGTCGGGCATTCCCGTTCGTTGATCAGTTTGGAAAGGTCTTCGCGGACAGCCATCGAATCGGTTTCGCGGTAACGCCGTTCCAGATTGTTCACGACGCCTTCAAAAGTATGTTCCCGAACCCAGGGACGGCCCTGGGCGTTGGTATAGGTAAAGGCGATTTTTTCCTTGCCGGAACCGAACAGGATGACCTGTTGGATGTCTTTCGGTAATTCCTCGTAAGGTGTCTCCACATTGAAATGATAATGGTCGGCCAGTGCCTGCAACATCTGGAAATAGAACGGGTTGCGTCTGTCCCAGCTTTTGATCGCACCTGAAGCAAGTGGCAGAGAGGGGTGAAGCACGATCCGTTTCGGGTCGAAGAATTCGATATGGCCGAGACCGTCACAATCCGGGCAGGCACCCATCGGGTTGTTGAATGAAAACAGGCGCGGCTCCAGTTCGTGAATCGAATAGCCGCAGACAGGACAGGCGAACTGGTTGGAAAATACCTGTTCCTCTCCGGTATCCATATCGACCGTCAATGCCCGGCCTTCAGCCAGTCTCAGGGCTGTTTCAAAACTTTCAGCCAGACGTTGCTTGATATCAGGATTGACCTTCACACGGTCAACAACGACATCGATGGTGTGTTTTTCATTTTTCTTGAGCGACGGAATGCTGTCCACGTCGAAGACGGCCGCTTTTTTCGTTCCGCTTTGTACGCGGAAACGGATGTATCCCTGTGCCTGCATCTGCTCGAAAAGATCGACGTGTTCCCCTTTCCGGTTGGCGACGACGGGAGCCATAATCATCAGGCGGGTGCCTTCGGGCATCGCCATCACAGCATCGACCATTTGCGAAACGGATTGGGCGGCAAGCGGATTTTCCGGATGTTCCGGACAAAAAGGCGTCCCGACACGGGCGTACAAAAGACGCAGGTAATCGTAAATTTCCGTAACGGTCCCGATCGTCGAACGCGGATTGTGCGATGACGCTTTCTGATCGATCGCGATAGCAGGGGAAAGGCCTTCGATCAGGTCGACGTCCGGTTTTTCCATCAGCTGCAAAAACTGGCGCGCATAAGCCGACAACGATTCAACATAACGACGCTGCCCTTCGGCATAGAGCGTATCGAATGCGAGCGAGGATTTTCCGGAGCCGGACAGTCCGGTAATGACAATCAGTTTGTTGCGCGGCAGGTCGATCTGAATGTTTTTCAGGTTATGCGTGCGAGCGCCCCGGATAACGATTTTTCCTTGTTCTTCAGTCATGGAAGGCAATATAGTCAAACAAAGTGAACTGTTAATATATACAGGCCAATTCGATACTATAACCTATTTGCAAATCTTTCACAGGATCCGTCTCATATTGACGAAAAGCAGGCATTCAAAAGATTTGTTGTACGGACAGCGTCACTTGTACAGATCGGGGCGCCGCTGGCTTATAATGCTGCATAATTGTGGTTTATGAATGAGTTGGTTTTGACTCATTCATAAATCTGAACCGAACCAGTTAATACGTCTATCAGGAGAAAGTCATGGCGTCGATCAACAAGGTTATCATTGTCGGTAATCTCGGCCGCGATCCGGAAAATCGCTATCTGCCAAGTGGTGAACAGGTCACCAGTATCGCTGTTGCCACGACCGATCGGTGGCGTGACAAAGCCTCGGGAGAACAGAAAGAACAGACCGAATGGCACCGCATTTCCTTCTTCGGCAAACTGGCTGAAATTGCAGGCCAGTACCTGAAAAAGGGTTCGCAGGTCTACATTGAAGGGCGCCTGAGAACACGCAAATACACCGACAAGGAAGGCATCGACCGTTACGCGACCGAAATCATCGCCGACACCATGCAAATGCTCGGCAGCCGTCAGGGTGCCGGTGAACCGCAGGAAGAACGCGGCAGCTACCAGCCGCCATCCCGTCCGGCGCAGAATACCCAGCAGCAACGTCCGCAATCGTCCAACCGTCCAGCCGGGTTGGCGGATATGGATGACGATATTCCGTTTTGAAAACATAAATGGCAAACATAAACGAAAGAATAATCTGTCTGGGCGATTTGCAAGCATGAACCGGTGAATCTCACCAGTTGCAGATTTCCCTGAATCGGATGGCCTCGTTCATCAAAGGAAGTATATTGATGAAGTGCGAGAGCAAAAGCATGTAGAATCATCCGCAGCACACTCTTGACGATGAAGGTTCTGATGATAGTGTAACTGTATTGCTTTTGCTGGATATTCCATACACATTCTTCAGCTCAAATCCATCTGCAGGAAAAAATCATATAAAACAAATAAAATAAGGAACAACATCATGACCAGCACCCAACAACGTGCCGCACTTCAGCGCCAGATCTGGCAAATTGCCAATGAAGTACGCGGTGCGGTGGATGGCTGGGATTTCAAGCAATATGTACTCGGTACCCTGTTTTATCGTTTTATCAGCGAGAATTTTGCCAGTTACATCGAAGGCGGCGAAGATGACATCGATTATGCAGCGCTTCCCGATAGTGTCATCACGCCGGAAATCAAGGATGATGCCATCAAAACCAAGGGCTATTTTATTTACCCCAGCCAGTTGTTTGCCAATATTGTTGCCAGCGCCAATACCAATGACAGCCTGAATACCGATCTGGCCGCTATTTTCGCAGCCATTGAAAATTCAGCCAACGGTTACCCATCAGAGCAGGATATCAAGGGACTGTTTGCCGATTTCGATACTACCAGCAGTCGGCTTGGCAACACTGTCAAAGACAGGAGTACACGTTTGGCCGCCGTACTCAAAGGCGTGGCTGCACTGGATTTCGGCGATTTCGAAGGGAGTCACATCGATCTGTTCGGGGATGCCTACGAGTTTCTGATCTCCAACTATGCCGCCAATGCGGGAAAATCCGGGGGGGAGTTTTTCACTCCGCAACATGTATCCAGGCTGATTGCGCAGCTTGCCTTGCACAGACAAACCAGCGTCAATAAAATCTATGACCCGGCGTGTGGTTCGGGTTCCCTGCTTTTGCAAGCCAAAAAGCACTTTGATAAACACATCATTGAAGACGGTTTTTTTGGACAGGAGATCAACCATACCACCTACAATCTGGCACGTATGAACATGTTTTTGCATAACGTCAATTACGACAAGTTCAACATCCAGTTGGGCAATACCCTGATTGCTCCTCGTTTTGGTGATGAAAACCCTTTCGATGCCATCGTTTCCAACCCGCCGTATTCAGTGAAATGGATCGGTTCAGACGACCCTACCCTGATCAACGACGAACGTTTTGCGCCGGCTGGGGTGCTCGCTCCCAAATCGAAGGCTGACTTTGCCTTTGTGCTCCATGCTCTCAGTTACCTGTCCGGAAAAGGCCGAGCGGCCATTGTCTGTTTTCCGGGTATTTTTTACCGCGGCGGGGCCGAGCAGAAAATCCGCCAGTATCTGGTGGATAACAACTACATTGAAACCATCATCTCTCTCGCGCCCAACCTGTTTTTCGGTACCACCATCGCCGTAAACATTCTGGTGCTCTCCAAACATAAAACCGACACCCGAACCCAGTTCATTGATGCCAGCGGCCTGTTCAAAAAAGAAACCAATAACAATGTGCTGACGGATAACGAAGATGAGAAAAATCCGGGACATATCCAGCAAATCATGCAGGTGTTCGACAGCAAGCAGGATATTCAGTATTTTGCCAAATCAGTGAGCCAGGATGTCATCGCCGCAAACGAATATAACCTTTCGGTCAGCAGTTATGTAGAAGCCAAAGACAACCGGGAAGTGGTGGATATCGCCAAACTCAATGCCGAGCTGAAAGTCACGGTGGCAAAGATCGATCAGCTCCGGGCTGATATTGATGCCATTGTGGCGGAGATTGAAGGTGAGGGGCTTGAGATATGAACAATATGAGCTTTATGGAAAAGCTGCTTGATGGCGTTGAGGTTGAATGGAAGGTACTAGGAGAGCTAGGTGATTTGATTCGTGGCAATGGATTACAAAAGAAAGATTTCACGGAAACAGGAGTGCCTGCAATTCACTACGGCCAGATTTATACCTATTATGGTTTATCTACGACAAAAACTAAATCTTTCGTTTCACCGGAGCTAGCCAAACAACTACGTAAAGTGGATAAAGGCGATATTGTCATTACAAACACAAGTGAAAACCTTGAAGATGTTGGTAAAGCGTTGGAGTATCTTGGCGAACAACAAGCTGTTACAGGTGGACATGCAACCATATTCAAGCCCGGCAGATGCATATTAGGCAAATATTTTGCCTATTTCACCCAGACCGACGAATTTGCAAACCAAAAAATTAAACAGGCCAAAGGGACCAAGGTGATTGATGTTTCAGCCACAGATATGGCGAAAATAAGAGTTCCCATACCATGCCCTGAAAATCCTGAAAGATCGCTTCAAATCCAGACAGAAATCGTTCGTATTCTGGACACATTTACCGAACTTACCGCCGAACTTACCGCCGAACTTACCGCCCGCAAAAAACAATATAACTACTATCGTAACCAGTTGTTGAGTTTTGACGAAAGAGAAGTGGAGTGGAAGACGTTGGGCGAACTGTGTAGTATTGGCGTAGGGAAAGTGCCGGATAATAATGAAATAGGTAAATATCCATTTGTTAATGCAGGAATAACACCATCAGGTTATGTCACTGCCTACAATACAGAACCGGACACGATTACAACGCCTTCGCGTGGGCAAGGAGGTATTGGATATGTGGGTTATCAAACTACTCGTTTTTGGTGTGGCCCGCTCTGTTATAGAATTCGTAGTTCGAGTGAAATAATTACAACCCGTTTTCTATATCATGTCATGGCTAATGCCATGAAGGACATTGTAGGGCTTGCAAATATGACGGGAGTTCCGGCATTAAACAAAAAGGATTTGGTTGGATTTCGTGTGCCTATTCCTTTACCTTCTGAACAAGCGCGCATTGTCGCCATCTTGGACAAATTCGATGCCTTGACTAACTCCATCAGCGAAGGTTTGCCCCGCGAAATTGAACTGCGTCAAAAACAATATGAGTATTACCGCGATCTGCTGTTCAGTTTTTCCAAGTCTGAAGAGGTAGCGGCATAAGATGAGCAAGACGCTAACCGAAATCGCTCAGCAGCTAAAAGATGCCAATAAAAAAGTGCAATTGATCTATGCTTTCAACGGCACGGGCAAAACGCGCCTTTCACGTGAATTCAAGGAACTTGTTGCCCCAAAAAATGACGGTAATGAGGAGATGGATGAAGCAGTTCAGTCTGAATTGACTCGCAATAAAATTCTTTATTACAACGCATTTACGGAAGACTTGTTTTATTGGGATAATGATTTAGAGCTGGATGCTGAGCCTAAACTTAAAATCCAGCCCAATTCGTTTACAGAATGGGTGCTGAAAGATCAAGGGCAAGATCGCAATATCATCACCAACTTTCAGCGTTATGCTAATGAAAAGTTAACGCCTAGGTTCAATGAAGAATATAAAATCAAAGGAAAGGACGACAAAGAGATAACTGTAAAAGCGTTTTCGGAGGTGACTTTCTCGCTGAAGCGCGGAGATGACGATCATTCTGAGAATTTGAAAATCTCCAAAGGTGAAGAAAGCAATTTTATCTGGAGTATATTCTACACGTTGCTTGAACAGGTAATTGATATTCTCAATGTTGCAGACCCTGATGAGCGTGAAACCAACGATTTTGATCAGTTGGAATATGTGTTCATCGACGACCCGGTAAGTTCACTGGATGAGAATCATTTGATTGAGTTGGCTGTAGACCTGGCACAACTGATCAAATCAAGTGAGTCTCATGTCAAATTCATCATCACCACCCACAATCCACTTTTCTATAATGTTTTGTACAATGAGTTCAATAGCGATGATGGCATCTACAAGAAGAAAAATTTTCTTAAGCATCGCATGACCAAACTGGATGATGGCACGTATCAACTCATGAAACAAGGTAATGACTCGCCATTCTCTTATCATCTTTATTTGAAATCAGAACTAGAAAAGGCCATCGAGAATGGTCAGCTGAGCAAGTATCACTTCAATTTCTTAAGAAACATTCTGGAAAAAACATCAACTTTTCTTGGCTATAAAAAATGGGGTGATCTGTTGCCAAAAACTGATGATGGCAAGCCCAATCCGTATGAAGCCCGGATTATTAATATTTCAAGCCATTCAAAACATGCGGGTGAAGAAGTAGCTGATCTCACAGAAGATGACAAGCGTGTTTTGCGTTATCTGGTTAATGAAATTAATAGCATGTATCACTTTCAGAAGACAGAAAGCTAGAATTTCGGAGTAAAGCATGTACGAATACAAGGCGATCGCAGAATCAAATAACTTTATCGTGCTCGATAAGTACGCCAAGGAATGGCAGGTCAATGAAAACTACCAGACGGAAGACAGTCTAGAACGCGAGCTTATTCAGGATTTACAAAATCAGGGCTATGACTATCTTCCCGGTTTGAATACGCCCGGGAAACTGCTGGCGAACGTGCGGGAACAGTTGCAAGCCTTGAATAATATGCAGTTTTCTGATGAGGAGTGGTTGCGCTTTGTGGAAACCTGGCTGGATAAACCCGGCGATACCATTACGGACAAAACCAGAAAAATACATGATGATTACATCCATGATTTTGTTTTTGATGATGGCCATATTCAAAACATCTACCTGTTGGACAAAAAGAACATTGTTCGTAATAAAGTACAGGTCATCAGGCAGTTTGAACAGACCGGTACATACGCCAATCGCTACGATGTAACCATACTGGTCAACGGCCTGCCGCTGGTGCAGGTCGAGTTGAAAAAGCGGGGTGTGGCCATCCGTGAAGCTTTCAATCAGGTGCATCGTTATAGCAAAGAAAGCTTCAACAGTGAACATTCGCTTTATAAGTATTTGCAGCTTTTTGTGATTTCGAATGGCACCGATACCCGTTATTTTGCCAATACCACGCAGCGCAATAAAAACAGTTTCGATTTCACGATGAATTGGGCGAAATCCGATAACTGCCTGATTAAAGACCTCAAAGACTTTACCGCCACTTTTTTCCAGAAAAATACACTGCTCAAGGTGTTGTTGCATTATTCGGTATTTGATGCCAGTGATACGCTGCTGGTGATGCGTCCATACCAGATAGCTGCCACTGAGCGTATTTTATGGAAAATCAACAGTAGCTACCAGGCCAAAAACTGGAGTAAACCCGAAAGTGGCGGTTATATCTGGCACACGACGGGTTCCGGCAAGACCTTGACCAGCTTCAAAGCAGCACGTCTGGCCACTGAACTGGATTTCATCGACAAGGTTTTTTTTGTGGTGGATCGTAAAGATCTGGATTTTCAGACCATGAAGGAATACCAGCGGTTTTCTCCGGATAGTGTCAATGGTTCGGCAAGTACTGCGGGCCTCAAGCGCAATCTGGACAAAGATGACAACAAAATCATCGTTACCACTATCCAGAAGCTGAACAACCTGATGAAAAGTGAAAATGACTTGCCGATTTACAACAAGCAAGTCGTGTTTATTTTTGATGAATGCCATCGCAGCCAGTTTGGCGAGGCGCAGAAAAATCTGAAGAAAAAATTTAAAAAGTTTTATCAGTTCGGTTTTACGGGTACGCCGATTTTCACGGAAAATGCCCTTGGCGC
>CDZQ01030916.1_pt1 | contig 19012 bp, 16 predicted proteins | sample 554831 | NCBI WGS metagenome assembly CDZQ01 (sample SAMEA3182112, study PRJEB8094) | gut metagenome | biome: human; feature: gut; material: Stool; isolation source: human stools | place: Canada | collected 2013-05-06
TCAAACTGACAAACGTACATTAGGATTATTGATTTTGTCCATCACGTGACTAATTTGTTTGAACGTGGGGCAATTCTTGAAACTACGAGATCAAATTAGAGTTCAGTGTTTCATATGTTGCATTCTAAAGAGCAGTCGATCAATACGATTTGTTGTTTAGAATCTCCATAATACAGATGAATTGTGATATTTTAACGGCCATTATCCATGCAAATTTAGTATATTGTATCTCAATAATTTTCAGCGATATATTATTTTTTTGAATAAACCGGATTTGTGATTATAAACTTACCCAAATTCCTGTTCAGCATCATGTTGAACAGGAATTTATCTCTTCTGGAGGCATTTCGTGATCCCATATCAATCCGACAATACCGTTGATCATGCCAAGGCCCTGCTTGACGTACAGCGAACCATGCAACCTGCTACGAAAGACACTGAAAACCCTTTCAATCAGGCCATGCTTGATACGGCCCTCGACCATGTGGCACAGCTTTGGGGCGAGCTTACAGCATTCCGCGCCGGGCACATAACCCTGGCACAGATGGATTGCGCTCAAGGTTTTTATCCCTTGTGCTCATACTGCGAACATAACGGCAACTGCCCTAAATTCCCGCAAGGCGTACAAATGCCCCAATGGGAGCCAACTCTTGAAAAGCTGGCGGTCCTCAAGGAACAACGCATTGCCTTAAATAATGAAATCAAAGAAATGGAGACGGTGCTTAAGCTGGTCCGCCGCCAAGCTGGCACGCGGGATTGGGTAGACACGGGAAACTACCGATTCCGCATGTCAGTGGCAGCAGGCCGGACCACGTTAGACAAGGATGCTCTGCGCGAGGAGTTGGCCGAGATTTTTAACTTTGAGCACATGGGGGGCATCGATGTGGACATCTTGCTGGCCCGTTGCGAGCGCACAGGCTCACCTTTCGAAAAATTGAGTATCTCGCCCATAAACTAAAAAATGGGGAACTTATGACCATCTCCTCACTTTTATCACGTTCGCCGCAACAGCCCCTCCCTGGGGCATTTTTCGTTTTAAGGAGCTAGGCATGAATAATATCGACGACCTTAGTACCCTGCAGCCCACGGATCTTGATGCCGGTGAGGTCTTCAGCGGCAAACCATCCGGCACCACGGTCAGGGGCTACGCCTTGCCATCGGCCTACACCCCGGCCATTGACCACGACTATATCTTCCATGAGTCGAGCCGCGATGTTGTGGTCTGGTTTCTCAACCCACAGGAACCGCTGTACGTCTTCGGCCCCACAGGCTGCGGTAAAACGACATGCATCAAGCAGCTGGCAGCCAGGCTTAACTACCCGGTTTTTGAAGTTACCGGCCATGGCCGCCTGGAGTTCGCCGACCTGGTTGGTCATCTGACGGTCAAAAACGGCAACATGACCTTTGAGTACGGCCCGCTTGCGCTTGCCATGCGTTACGGCGCACTTCTGCTGCTGAATGAAATCGACTTAACCTCACCAGAAATTGCAGCAGGCTTGAATAGCGTGCTGGACGGATCCCCCCTATGCATAGCAGAAAACGGCGGCGAATTGATTGTGCCACACCCCATGTTCCGTCTGGTTGCCACGGCCAATACCAATGGTGGTGGCGATGACACCGGCCTCTACCAAGGCACCCAGCGGCAAAACCTTGCATGGCTGGACCGCTTCACAATTTGTGAAGTTGGCTACCCATCTGCCGATGTGGAAAAGAGCCTACTTGCCCGGCGCTTCCCATCGCTGCCCGAGTCGTTGTGCGCCACCATGGTGGACTACGCCAATGAGGTTCGAAAACTCTTCATGGGCGAGGCTTCTACCAGCAATCTGACCAATACCATTGAAGTAACATTCTCCACGCGCAGCTTGCTTCGTTGGGGTGATCTGACCGTTCGCTTTCAGCCTCTGGCCCATCAGGGCATACAGCCCGTCACCTATGCTCTTGACCGTGCTCTGGCTTTCCGCGCAAGCCGTGAAACCCGCGCCATGCTGCATGAATTGGCTCAACGCATGTTCCCGCAACATGTGGAAACTGAAGGTCTCAACGCCACATCTTCTGATAAATCAATGTAGGAGGTTATAATGACACAACTTGTTTCTGACATCCGCATTTTGGACAATTTATTGGCCCTCAACCTTAACGTCAGCTTGTGGTCAGCCCGACGCAAAATGAGTCAGGAAGACCTGGGTGGCGCAGAGCTGCCCCCCGAAGATTTGGCATCGCTGGGTTCCAAGCGTATTGCTGACCCGGAGAACCTCAAAGTGTTTGGCACGCTCAAGGCTCGCGCTTTCAACTACCTTGATCGGCACGGTGTACGTTTTATGTCTGGCTGGGCCATACCAGAAGAAAAGGCTGGTGAAATCGTACAGGAGTTGCTCAACATCCGCACCGTATTCCAGAAAGAAAAGGAAGCGTTCCTGGCTGGCTACGACCAAAATGTGCAGGCATGGGTTGAAAAGCATCACCAGTGGGGCGAAATCATCCGCAACTCCATCGTGGGGCCTGACTATGTACGCGCCCGCATGGATTTTCGCTGGCAACTGTACAAGGTAGCTCCTCTGGAACAGCATGCGGACAATACAGCAGTGCTTGAAGCCGGTCTTGCTGAAGAGGTTCATGGTCTTGGTGGTACCCTGTTTGATGAGGTGGCCAAGTCGGCTGGCGATATATGGCGCAGGGTTTACCACGGCAGGACGGAAGTGACCCACAAGGCTCTTTCGCCACTGCGAACCCTGCATGCCAAGCTCACGGGCTTATCATTTGTAGAGCCACATGTGGCCCCAGTGGCTGACATCGTGCAGGCTGCTCTGCTGCGCATGCCCAAGAAGGGCAACATCACCGGCACAGATCTGCTGTTGTTGCAGGGTCTGGTTTGCCTGCTCAAGGACAGCGCGGCGCTTGTGGCTCATGCCCAAAAGGTTATTGAAGGATATGGCCCAGCCTCTGTATTGGATGCCCTGCTGGCTGGTCCGGGCATCATTGGTGAACAGGATGGCAGCACGATACAGGTAGATGGTGCTGTTGATGGATATGAGGACGAACCTATTCTACCAGACATCACCGAGGCGGACAGCCCGTTGTCGCATCCTGCCATCCCCAGCCTGGGTCTGTGGTAGAATCAAGAAATTTCTTGACGACGTACACTGCCCAAACTAGCTTTGTTGAAAAGGAGCTGCCTATGACACAGGTATCAATCAAACGGGTCAAGTTTGCCAGCCAGATGGAACCCGATCTCTATGAAGGCCTAAAAATTGTTGCCCAGCAGGATGGCCGCCAGATTCAGGCAGTTCTGGAAGATGCTGTTCGTGCATACATTGAAAACCGCAGAGGCCCTGCAGCGCGTAGGCATGTTCTTGATGCCCTTGAAGTCAGCATGATCGAACATGATGCCCTTTATAAAGAACTGGCAAAATGAATCGGGACTATCTGACCGTTGCCGACATTCTAGGCATGCACGCCATCCTTATCGAAAAATATGGTGGCATGGCGGGCATTCGAGATATGGGAGGATTGGAATCTGCGGCATACCGTCCACAAAGCGGATACTATTCAGATATTGTTGAAGAAGCTTGCGCATTGATGGAAAGCCTGCTGATTAATCACCCTTTTATGGATGGGAACAAGCGAACGGCTTTTGCCGCCTGCTCAGTTTTCTTGCATATAAATGGCCAACGCATAAAAGGTGATTCTAACAAATTGTTCATGCTCATCATTCACTGGCTTCAGCTACCACCGGCTGAACGGTTTCGAACGATGGCGAACGATTTGCGAAACCTTGTAGAAAAACAAACCAAACCCAAACAGTAGCCCGGCAGAAATGTCGGGCTTTCTTATTGTGGGGTACCATGATTCGAACAAAAGATGTTCTCAACTGTCTGCCCCTGGTGGCGTCCATCCTGGGTGACCGCTATGGGGTGCAGGTACGTATTGGCGGCAAGGAGGCATGCACCAACGGTAAAGTCATTCACTTGCCCTCATTGCCTATGGATTGTGAGCCTGAATTGCTGGCACTGGCCAACGGATTCACAGACCATGAAGCGGCCCATATACGGTATACTGATTTCGGGGTGTTGAAATCTGCAAACCTTGATCCTGTGACCTTCTATTTGTTCAACAGCCTTGAGGACTGGCGCGTTGAAAAGAAGCTGTCAGGCATTTTCCCTGGCAGCCGGAAAAACTTGAACTGGTTGATACGACGATTCTTTGTAGAGCGAGCACAGCCAAGGGCCGGGGATGATTCCCCGGCCCTTGCTGTTTTGGATTATGTGCTGTTGACGGTGCGAGCCTGGGATGTGGACGAAGTGACCCCGGCACGCCAATATGCGGCGAGTATCATGGCGCAGCATTTCCCCGGTCTGAAACAGGCTCTGGATGCCATCTTGGTCAAGGTCTACATCCATTGCCCAGATACAGCGGCAGCAGTCGGATATGCTCGACAAATTGCCATGTACATCCGGCAGTGGGAGCCATCACAACAACTACGTATGCCCCACGAAAACACCACGCCAAACAAACGAATCCACGACGAATCACCGCGCAAAGGCAACACAAACGATAACGGTAATGCGCCCAGGGCGACAGAAAAGCCCAACGATTCTAGCACGCAAATTGAACAGCAAGAGCATCATGCCTATTCGCCTGAAGCATTAGACCCATTGCAGGCCTTAAGCGCTTTATCACTCAAGGCCCTTTTTCATGCGGAGGCACAGGATCTACCCCAGAGCATCGGGGAAATCATGGCGAGTGAGCTTAACAATTGTAGCGTAGAGTCCGCTGGCGACGCACTGACTGTCGCTGAAGAAGGCATCCGACAAACAGCCCCCTTGCCTGCAGAACAGAAACTGCAAGCACTTCAGGCTAGCATCGCCCTGCGCACACGCCTGCAAGGTTTTCTGCAGGCGCAAACCTACAGACGTTGTATCATTGGGCGCAGGGGCAAACTCCATACCAGTTCTCTGCACCGCCTGCAGGTTGGCAATACTCGTGTTTTCCAAAAAGAATCACAGCAGCAGGGCATTAACACCGCTGTCCACATCCTGCTGGACGTAAGTGGCAGCATGGCTGGTGCACCGATTAACCTCGCCAATCAAGCCTGTTTTGCCGTAGCAAAGGCGCTGGGCCACATTTGTGGCGTGAATCCGGCAGTGACGGCCTTCCCTGCTACCGCAGGCACGAACTCTGTATTCTCCATCATGCGGCACGGGCAGGCGGTGCCAGACCTGTTCGATATTCGGGCTTCTGGCGGGACACCGTTGGCTGAGGCTTTATGGTGGGTGCTGCAAACTATGCTGCCCCTCAAAGAGCAGCGCAAGATGATCGTGGTTATCACTGACGGCATGCCGGACAACCCGCTAACTGCAAACAACGTCATAGGGATGGCGCAAAAACTTGGCTTTGAAGTTTATGGTATTGGCATCAGGAATGAGCACATAACTTTTCTTTTGCCGCACACCAGCAGGGTGGTCAACGATCTGCCTGAGCTGGCGCCAGCCATTTTTACCATGCTACAGACGGGGTTATTAAAGGGAGTGAAGAATGGCTGAAAATAACCCTGCTAACGAAATAGACGCCTCGGCGTGGCTGGTTATAGCCATTGCTGTGCTGAAAGCTGTTAAAGCCATTTTGGATGAAGTTTCGCATTAAAATACATAAGAGCAGAGACAACCCCATCATATCATCAAACTGGCGTTGGCCTTGAGGGTAAAGCTAGTTATAGATATCTCTTGAATCCCTGGCACAGATTCCGCTGAGCTGCAGGTCATCAAGGAAAGCTGGGACGTCTAGCCAACACTAGGCTAGCAAAAGCGAGCAAGCATATGAACAGTAGGTAGGAGTTTCATCACTATGCTGGCTGGGATTCGCAAGGGTATTCAACACGGCGATGGTATCTGTGGAACTGGAAAGTCAGAAAAACGGCAGCCATGATGCCGTGAGTAAGCCGGAAAAACTGGCCTTGCCTGAAAGCGAAGGTAGATAGAGGGGTACACGTTGATTGCAGTATGGGAAGCGGGGTTATCCCTGCTTCCCAGTCTCCATGTGATGGCCGTATTTTTTGACCGGAGAGTTATATTGCAGGTCTGGAGTCAACTCCATAGTCTCATTCCAGACAGCTGGACTATTTAAAAGGCAAAACAGCCATTTTTTCTACGCATTCTTTTGTTGTATTGAGCCATCTTTTTAATATACTATTTTCTTTGTCAGAAATATAAATGTTGTTAGATTTCTTGAAAAGTTTGATTGTTTCAATCTTTCGGTATATTTCTGAAGACTTAAATCTACTTATAATATTATCGCATGTTTCACTTGGTGAAATTATAGAGTCATACATGAGAAGGCCGATGCAGCGTGCAGGATTTGAATCAGCATGAAAGTTATCTGGGACTACACATTTTCTCATTCTAATCAGTTTAGCCACTTCATCAAGTTGACGAGGCTCTCCATCAAGGATTTGCTCAATAGCGATGTCTGTCATTTTACGCTGAAGCTCTATTCCTTTGAGCTTTTTTTCAAAATTAGTATCACTAAACTGAGAATTAATTGAAAATGTAAATTGTTTGTTTTTCATCTCTTCTATGAAAAATTCTCTTGCATCAGATATTAGTCCTATTGCCATTCTGTAGGAGATAAGGCGCGCCCGTTGCTCTTCACTGCTATTAAAGGGGAGAGGGGGAATCGGCATTACGTCATTTTTTATAAAAAAATGAAGAATATCTGCAGGGTTGCACGCTGTATCAATGTCCCAGAAATAATAGCCATAGTTAACAGAAAAGGTTAACAATCCTGCTACGGCATGAATTTCTTCTTTGTTCAATTTTTCTAAGGGATAACTTGTCGGCATTTTACAAATGCGGCAATAGGATGCATTAATAATACATCTAAGAGAGTAATATTCTTCATCAATGTATGGATATAAAATTTCAAGATTTTTTCTATTAGCATTGATCAAATTATGATGATTATTGTGTATATGTGTTGCGGTATATACAAACTTCCAGTAATCTCCAGAGAGAAAATTGCGGATTTCTGTATCTTCTGGGATATTTTCTAGGGCAGTTTTAAAGTTCTCAGGCATCGTCATCTTCTCCTCTTTGCGTCTCGCTTTCGATGGCTGTAGGCGTCCTATTAAGAATGGAATCCGCCACGCCAGCAGCTCGCTTCATTGCTTCGTCCGCCAAATGTGCGTACCGCTGCGTCATTTGTGGGCTCGAATGAGTCAGAAGCTTTTGCAAAGTGTATAAGTCAACCTTGCCACTTGACGCAAGGAAACTGGCAAAATGATGCCGTAGCCCATGCAGTGGACGAAAATTATCAGGTAACCCCGCATTTTTCTTTACTCGGCGAGCAATGCGGCGATAGTCCTTTCTTTGACATCCATCTTTGCCTGGAAAAACGAAAGGACTCCCTGTGCGCGATATTTTTAGTAAAATTGTTCGGGCAGCTTCATTCATGGGTATATGTTCTGTCACTCCTTTTTTGGCGGATGCCCCACGCAATGTAATTATATTCCGAACAAAATCACAATGTTCCCATCTCAGAGCAAGCAGTGCACCTTTGCGCATGCCTGTCACCATGGCGAGCCGAATCAAAGCTGCTGCATCTTGGTCTGACTCTGCGTCCAAGGCCTCAAGCAAATGCGTAACCTGTTGCTCGGTGAGCATCTCTGTTTTTTCTCCATCCACATGAATGGACTCAATAGTAAGCCGCCCAGGATGTAGAGGTTGGCATAGGCCACGTTTGACACCAAAGTTTATTATTGCCCGTAGCTGAGAAATGACCCGCTGAATGGTGCCTTCGGATTTGCCAGCTTTGAGGCTTTCTGTCTTAAACGTGTCAATGTCTGCGGTGAGCATTTCCTCAGGGGCATGTTGTCCAAAATGTGGTCCAATATGAGTATTATATCGGCTGATGTCCCGTTGGCGGCTTTTGTGTTCAGGATGTGCTTCTTGGTATGCTTGCCACATGCGATCCAAAGTCCAACGGTCACGCTCAGCCTGTCGAGACTCAATAATCTCTTTCCTTTTTTCCGTGTTGGACTTGTCTTTGCCGCGTATTCTGTCCGCTCTTATCAGCGCGGCCTTTGCTTCGGTCATACCACAAGAAGCTTTGCCGACAGGTTCCTCAATAAGTTTGGCCTCGCGTCCGCCTTGACGGTAAACAATGTAGTAAGTACGTTCTTTGCCGACGGCATCAAACCTGAAGTAAACGCCTGCATATTTTTGAGATTTTTCGCGTTTTGATTTTTTCATGGATATTCTCGGTTGCGTGTTGGGATACTTTCTTTCCCAATACAATTCCCAACACCAATAATGAAATGCCGTAAAAAATGTTAGTAGTCAATGTAATAATATTCTATAAAAATTTAATAATTATAGTAGTTAATGGAAGCTAGTAAAAACACATAGAAATGCCGTACGCGCCTTCGCAAGGCGGGGGTTGAGGGTTCAAATCCCTTCTTCTCCAGCATAATATCAATGGGTTACGGATAATACCGTGGCCCCTTTTTTTATGCATTTCATGTCCGTAAAAGCTGTAGGGCGGACTTGTGGGGTTTGTGTACATGGCGACCAGATTCCGTGCGGAATCTGGTCGCACCAAAATACATTGGCAATCGGGCTGCAAGTTGGATAAAAGGTATGCATTGCTCTCTTGGTCTGGAATGAAAAAGGCAATGCATCAATATAATTCAGAAGAGGGACGTCATGGGCAATTCACTTTCATGCTTCAAAGCCTACGATATCCGGGGCCGTGTGCCGGGTGTTCTCAATGCGCCCCTGGCGCGCGCACTGGGCAGGGCCGTTGTTGAAATACTGGGCGCAAAAAGCGTTGTGATTGGCCGTGATGCCCGGCTTTCCGGCCCCGAACTGCGTGATGCGCTGGCCTTGGGTTTGCGTGAGGCAGGGGCGCAGGTGACGGACATAGGCATGTGCGGCACGGAAGAAATCTATTATGCCGCCGCCAATCAGCCCTTTGGGGCGGGCGTCATGATTACGGGCAGTCACAATCCGGCGGACGAAAACGGCTTCAAGCTGGTGCGCGGCGGGGCCATACCCATCAGCGGCGATTCCGGCCTGTTTGCCCTGCGCGACCGTGTGGAGGCCATTCTTGCCGAGAGCGGCGACACTGCCGAGCCCCTTGATGTATCCCCTCTGCACCATGCTTCGTTTCGTGCCGACTATGTGGCCTGGTTGCTGGAATACAGCGGGGCTGGGCAGCTTGCACCGGTTGCTGGCCGCAAGCCCCTGAAGATTGTGGCTGATGCTGGTAATGGCTGCGCCGGACTGGTGCTGAACAATCTGATGGCCGCGTTGCCTTTTGAATTTGTCTGCCGACAGATGCAGCCTGACGGAACTTTTCCCGATGGCGTACCCAACCCCCTGCTGCCAGAGCGCCGGGCGGCTACAGCCGCTGCCGTGCGCGAATCTGGCGCGGACATGGGCGTAGCCTGGGACGGCGATTTTGACCGCTGCTTTTTTTATGACGCGGACGGCAATTTTATTGAAGGTTACTACTGCATAGGCCTGCTGGCGCAGGAGCTGCTGCGGCGTGTGCCTGGCGGCAAGGTGGTGCACGACACCAGAGTGTACTGGAACACCCGCGAGGTGGTGCAGGCCGCAGGCGGCCAGCCCGTTATGGGCAAGACCGGACACGCCTTTATGAAGGAACGCATGCGCGCCGAAGATGCCGTGTATGGCGGCGAGATGAGCGCGCATCATTATTTTCGCGATTTTGCGTACTGCGATTCGGGCATGCTGCCCTGGCTGCTGGTGGCCTCGCTGCTGCACCGCACAGGCAAGCCCCTGGCCGCGCTGGTGTCAGAACGCATGGCGGCCTACCCGTGCAGCGGTGAAATCAACCGCCGTGTGCAGGATGCGCCTGCTCTCATGCGGCAGGTGAGGGAGCGTTATGCGGCTTCGGCTCTGCACGAAGACAGCATGGACGGCGTTAATCTTGAATTTACCGACTGGCGTTTCAATCTGCGCATGTCCAATACCGAACCCCTGCTGCGCCTGAATGTGGAGAGCAGGGGGAACCGTGTGCTGGTGGAAGAAAAAACGGCTGAAATACTGCGTTTTCTGGAAGAACAGGGCGGGGCCGTACCTGCTTGAGGAACTCGTGAGCGGCTCTGCCGCTTACGGTTGGAGCAATGCCAGATATGCAAGGTCGCGAGGCGCTTGTTTGCTGGCGTTTGATGGCGTAACATTGACTAGTTCGCCCTACTGGCAGTGCGTCAGACCGGTGTTCCAACATTGATGCAATGGTGAGGAAATTCATGCAGAATATTGCCCCTGTGATTCTGTGCGGTGGTAGTGGTACGCGTTTGTGGCCGCTTTCGCGCGAAACATACCCAAAGCAGTTTGTGGATATGGGCGGCGGGAAAACGCTGTTCAAGGATACCGTGCTGCGGGCGAAGCACACGCCGGACAGCATGGAGCCTGTTATTGTGTGCAATGAGGCTCACCGTTTTTATGTGACCGCCGAACTGTACGAATGCGGCGTGCATGGCAAAATCCTGCTGGAACCCGCGCCGCGCAACACTGCTCCGGCTATTGCGCTGGCGGCCTTTGCCCTGAAGGAAGACGGCGCAGATCCGCTCATGCTGATATTGCCCTCTGACCATGCCATTGGCGATGAAGGCCTCTTTTTTGAAGGCGTAAAACGCGCGGCGGCTCTGGCGGAACAGGGGCGTATTGTTACCTTTGGCATAGCACCCACCGGTCCGGAAACCGGCTTTGGCTACATTGAACAAGGCGAGGCTCTCGGCGTGAACGGCTACCGGGTTGCCCGTTTTGTGGAAAAACCAGATGCGGACAAAGCTGCAGGCATGCTGTCCAAGGGCGGTTATTCGTGGAACAGCGGCATGTTTATGTTGCGGGCTTCTGTGTATCTGAAAGAGCTGGAACGTTTTGCTCCCCAGATATACGCCGCCTGCAATGCCGCCTGGATGGGCCGCAAGGATGATCAGGCTTTTTTCCGCCCGGACAGCGAGGCGTTTCTTTCCTCTCCGTCTGATTCCATAGACTATGCGGTCATGGAGCAAACGGATCTTGCGGCTGTTGTGCCGCTGGGCGTCAGCTGGAGCGACCTTGGTTCGTGGGAAGCCTTTTATCAGATAGGGCAGCAAGACGATTCCGGCAACGTATGCTCCGGCGATGTTATGACCGAGGGTGCCGAGGATTGCTATTTTAACGCCAACCACAGGCTGCTGGCGGCCATAGGCGTGAGCGGGCTTGTGGTTGTGGAAACGCAGGATGCCGTGCTAGTAGCGCCGCGCGACCGTGTGCAGGACGTAAAAAAGATTGTTGGCCGCCTGCAAAGCGCACAGCGGCCCGAATGCAGGCAACATCCCCTGGTGTACCGCCCTTGGGGCAGCTATGAAACTCTTGTCATGGACGGGCGTTTTCAGGTCAAGCGCATCATTGTGAACCCGGGTGCCGAGCTTTCTTTGCAGATGCACCACCACCGCGCTGAGCATTGGGTCGTAGTGAGCGGCACGGCAGAAGTGACCAACGGCGATCTGGTTAAACTGTTTACAGAAAACCAGTCGACCTACATACCAGTCGGCACCATGCATCGCTTGAAAAATCCTGGGGTTATCCCTCTGGTGCTTATCGAAATCCAGTCCGGCTCTTATCTGGGCGAGGACGATATCGTGCGTTTTGCCGATGTGTACGGGCGGGAAGGGTAGCATTGCTGGCAGTATGGCTACGGCACGACCGCTTCAACCAGTGGACAATGGTAGCCTTGCAAGGTATTTTACCCGCCTCCTTGCTGCCAGTAGGGAGTTTCAGCCCTCGTAGCTTCACTATCAAAAAGACAATATACTGAAATTATGAAAAAAGCGCTTATAACCGGCATCACTGGTCAGGATGGGGCTTACCTCGCGGAGTTTCTGTTGCAGAAGGGCTACGAGGTGCATGGCATCAAAAGGCGCGCCTCGTTGTTCAACACCGACCGCATTGACCATCTGTATGAAGACCCGCATGCCAATCGGCGGCGCTTTATTCTGCATTATGGAGACCTGAGCGACTCCAGCAATCTGGTGCGTCTGATGCAGGAAGTAAAGCCGGACGAAGTGTATAATCTGGCGGCGCAGAGCCATGTGCAGGTTTCTTTTGAGTCGCCCGAATACACTGCGGATGTGGATGCCCTCGGAACCCTGCGTCTGCTTGAGGCCATCCGTATTGCCGGACTCACGGGGACCACGCGTTTTTATCAGGCCTCTACCTCTGAGCTTTTTGGGCTGGTGCAGGAAGTGCCGCAGACGGAAAAAACGCCATTCTATCCGCGTTCTCCCTACGCCTGCGCCAAGCTTTACGCCTACTGGATTACGGTCAACTACCGTGAAGCTTACGGCATGTATGCCTGCAACGGCATTCTTTTCAATCACGAATCACCCATCCGCGGTGAAACCTTTGTGACCCGCAAGATCACCCGCGCCATGTCGCGCATGGTGCTTGGCTTGCAGGATTGCCTGTACCTCGGCAACATGGACGCCAAGCGCGACTGGGGTCACGCCCGTGATTACGTTGAAATGCAGTGGCTTATGTTGCAGCAGGAACAGCCCGATGATTTTGTGATCGCTACCGGGCGGCAGTTTTCTGTGCGCGATTTTGTCAATGCCGCAGCCGCAGAGCTTGGCGTCCGCCTCAGCTGGCAGGGCACTGGCGTGGAGGAAACCGGCACGGTGGCAAGCATTGACGTGAGCCGATTGCAGCAGATCGCTGGCAACCGTCAGGGGCTGGAATGCCATCTCAAACCCGGCGATGTTATTGTGCGCGTTGACCCGCGCTACTTCCGCCCCACCGAAGTGGAAACCCTGCTGGGCCAGCCGGCCAAAGCCAAGGAAAAGCTGGGTTGGGAGCCGAAAACCTCCTTTGAAGACATGGTTGCCGAAATGGCGCGCGAAGATCTGGCCCTGAGCATGCGCGACGCCGTGTGCAAAGTGGCTGGCTTTAAAACCTTCAGCCACAACGAGTAAACCATGCATAAGGATGTTCTGGTCTATGTGGCTGGCCATCGGGGTCTGGTGGGTAGCGCTCTGTGTCGCGCCTTGGCGCGTTCTGGCTATGAGCGGCAGATCACCCGCACGCATGCGGAACTGGATTTGTGCGATCAGGCCGGGGTGCGGGCTTTTTTTGCCCAGCACAGGCCTGACGTGGTGATTCTGGCCGCAGCCAAGGTGGGGGGCATCCACGCCAATGCCGCATATCCCGCAGAGTTCATTTACCAGAACCTGCAAATCCAGAACAACGTCATCGACAGCGCATACCGCAACGGCTGCAAAAAACTGCTGTTTCTCGGCTCATCGTGCATTTACCCCAAGATGTGCCCGCAACCCATCAAGGAAGAGTATCTGCTCACCGGGCCGCTGGAACCGACCAACGATGCCTACGCACTGGCCAAAATCTCGGGCATCAAGATGTGCCAGGCCTACCGCAGGCAGTATGGCTTTGATGCCATCAGCGCCATGCCCACCAATCTGTATGGCCCTGGCGACAACTATCACCCGGAAAACAGCCATGTGATTCCTGGGCTTATCCGCCGTTTTCATGAAGCAAAAGAACGCGGGGCCTCAGAGGTTGCCATTTGGGGTACAGGCAAAGCCCTACGCGAATTTCTGCACGTGGACGACATGGCGGAAGCCTGCGTATTTTTGCTTGAAAACTATTCTGACTTTGAGCATGTGAATGTGGGTAGCGGAGTGGAACACTCCATTCTGGAAACAGCCCATCTGGTTGCCAAGGTTGTGGGGTTTAACGGCAACATCGTTACCGACCCCTCAAAACCGGATGGTACCCCCCGCAAGCTGATGGATTCAGGCAGACTTTTGGGCATGGGCTGGAAACCGCGCGTAGGGCTTGAAGAAGGTTTGCGCGATGCGTACAGCGATTTTTTGCGCCAGATAAACCAGTCGATATAATCAACATGTGATTGCAAGTGCGTTGGCATTAGCGCTTGTTGCCTCATGCTGATTCCACGTATAATAATTGTAGACATTGATATGCAAAAGTTCTTGGTTTTTGCGGGTACCAGACCCGAAGCAATTAAGGTTGCTCCTGTCGTCCATGAGCTGCGCGCCAGAGCCGGAACCCAAGTGATCCTTGTTTCTTCGGGGCAGCATAAAGAACTGCTCACGCAAACATTGGCTGATTTTAACCTCAAGCCGGATATAGATCTTTGTGTCATGCGCCCAAATCAGGATCTTGGGGGGCTGACTGCCAGGCTTTTTGCATCAATTACAGAATTGTTGGAGAAAGAAAGACCTCATTGGGTACTTGTGCAGGGAGATACCACTACCGTTTTTGCAGCAGCTACATGTGCCTTCTACCGGGGGTGCCCAGTAGGGCATATTGAAGCGGGGCTTCGTAGCTTTGATATGCGCGCCCCTTTTCCTGAGGAGTTTAACCGCCGTGTGGCGAGCCTTGTAGCTGATCTGCATTTTGCGCCCACAGAAAAAGCACGCCAGAACTTATTGAATGAACATATTCAAGAAGACCGAATTTTTGTTACTGGCAATACGGTTATTGATTCATTGCTGTGGATGCGGAATCAGGCGGGAGTTGGCGCAGCGCTTTTGCCGGAATCCGTGCGCAGCGCATTGGATTCTGGCAAACGGCTGCTACTTATGACTGGGCACCGGAGAGAGAATCATGGCCTTGGGTTTGAACATATTTGCCAAGCTATCACTGATCTGGTGCAGCAGCACACAGATATGATTGTTGTGTACCCTGTACACCCTAATCCCAATGTTCGTAAGCCTATTCAGGAACGATTGTCCGGTCAGGGCAGGATTCTTCTGCTCGATCCTCTTGAGTACAAGAGCTTTATAGCATTGCTGGATGCCGCGCACATAGTGTTGACCGATTCTGGCGGAATTCAGGAAGAAGCCCCTGCCCTAGGGAAACCCGTGCTGGTTTTACGGGATGTTACGGAACGGCCCGAAGGTGTGGAAGCTGGTACGGCCCGCCTAGTGGGTACTCTGCCCGACACTATTGTGCGGGAGGTAACGCAATTGTGGACTTCTCAGGATGCTTATGCCCGCATGGCTCATGCAATAAACCCTTATGGCGATGGACAGGCGGCAAAGCGCATCGTTGATACCCTTTTGGAATGTTGATTATGGTAAAGTTTTCACAGTTAGTAGACCCAATTTTTACAATACTTTTGCCAAAACGTCGTGCTACCCTTTTGGGTATTTGCGCCCTGACAGTATGTATGGGCCTGATCGAGATGGGAGTTGCTGGTAGTGTTTCTTTGCTAGGGGTCGCAATGTCGTCCCCAGAAGCGTTATCAAAATTTCCTGGCTATGCCTATGTCATGTCCTTTCGACTTCATATGCTGGGTGAAATCCCCCCGCGATTTTATATGCTCATTGTAGTGATGAGCGTGGTATGCATTAGTATTATTTTTAAAAATTTACTTCTCTCTTTTTTGAGCTGGAAGCAGAACTGTATTGCAAATGATATGTCTTGGGATTGCATGTGTGAGCTTTATAGACATTATCTCTGTGCATCGTATATGTGGCACATTAAACAAAACTCTGCAGATCTTCAGCTTTATATAACGTGGAAATATAACGTTTCATTGTATGTTTTGAACTCTGTGCAGATGGTGGCAAACGGAATAATCGTAGTGATATTGCTGTCATTGACCTGTTTTTTTATCGGATATCCTGCCTTGATTGTTTTTGCTACTATAGGTGTTGCTGGGGTTGTCGTATATCAACTTTTCAGAATGCTCTCTCAGTCGTTAGGCCGTAAAGTTTCAAGCTCAGAAGTTAAACTGTTTCGATCTACTTCTGATGCATTGAATGGAATAAAAGAAGTTTTTTTATACGGACTTGAACAGCCATTTTTTTCTATGATGCAAAATATGCAATCCTCATATGTACGGATAGCAAGCGCGCGGGATCTGATGGGGGGGGTACCTCAGTGGATACTCGAAAGCTTGGGAATTTTTATTCTGCTAATTGTTTTGATTTTAAGCGTATTAAGCGGGAGTAGTGAGGTTAAAGTTGTTGGCACATTGACCTTGCTCGCAGCAGTATGCTGGCGCCTGCTTCCCGCTGTAAACAAGCTACTTGGAAGCATGCTTGTGTTAAGAGCCTATCTGCCAAATTTTCAGAAGATTCTTGAAAAAATGCAGGAGATTACATGTGGTGAAACTCTCGGCAAAAGGGAATTTGTTCCTTTTCGGACAGTTGTTTCAATGCATAGTGTGAATTTTAGCTATCCAGAGACGAATGAGCCTGCACTACAAAATGTTTCGCTCACTATTCCTCATGGTTCTATGGTCGGCTTTATCGGAGCCTCCGGGGCAGGGAAAAGTACCTTGGCTGGTGTCTTGTCGGGTTTGTTGAAGCCCGATAGCGGTGAAATCAGAGCCGACGGATTTCCCTTGACCCAAAGTCATTCCTTGAGGATTGGTTACGTCCCCCAACACCTATACATGCTTGATGCAACACTAGCAGAGAATGTTGCGTTTAGTGAATGGGGACGTCCGATTGATCGGAAACGTGTTCAGGAGTGCTGCAAAATGGCATGTCTTGACTTCGTAGAAGATTTGCCACTAGGGATTGACAACCCAATTGGGGAAAAAGGGGTTCGACTCTCTGGCGGACAGATTCAACGTGTGGCCATTGCGCGTGCGCTGTACAGTAACCCAGACTTGCTCATATTTGATGAGGCAACAAGCGCGTTGGACATGGCAACAGAGGCTGCTGTCCAAAAGACAATAGCGGGACTCCGTAAGCATTTGACAATTGTAATTATTGCACATCGACTGACCACTGTTGAAGATTGTGATAGCTTGTTCTGGATTGACGGCGGATGTGTCCGGATGGAAGGTTCCGCAAGTAACGTATTGAAAACTTACAAACAGTTTTTGGAGTCTAATCAGTGAATTCGTTGGAAACCAAGAAGAAATTTCGAGCGCTGGCAAAGTCGGTTCTAGTTAGGGCTGGATTAATTAAGATTTATCCTTGTCATGAATCATATCTTAAGGCTGAGCGCATGATCGCAGAAGCTGAAAATATGATAGATGTGGGCTGCGGTCCTTCACCACACCCAAAAGCTAAATTTGCATTAGATAAATTCATAACGCCTGAGCATAGAACACATGGTGCCGGTAAATCGATAAATACTCATGAGTTTGAGCTTAAGGGGATTAAGTTTATTCAATCAGGCATTGAGTCGATGCCGTTTGATGATAAAACTTTTGATGTCGTATACTCCCATCATGTTCTTGAACATGTAAATGATCCAATTTTGGCATGCAAGGAATTGATGCGGATCGGTGATAAGGGAATAATTTTTACTCCTAGTGCTTTTAGTGAAATTGCTTTTGGCCGAGAATATCATAAATGGATGGTGCATGCAAAAAATAATACGCTTATTTTTATTGAAAAATCACCTGAAGAATACATGCCATTTGGCTCTGATGCCGAAAACCCCTTCGATATCGCACTTAATGAAGGTGGATGGTATAAATTCCCGATCATGATTAAGAATCTTCGACGCCGAATTCGTGATTATTGGTATGGGCATCACCCAGCAGTAGAAGTTTGTTTTCTTTGGTATAACAGTTTTAACGTTGTAGTATGTTGGAAAGATGGAACAGTTGGCAATTTTAGTGCAAATTCATGATGGATCAAAGTAATTAATGTATAGTTGTAATCGTTAGTTGTGACGTAAAGTCCGGTGTCGCTGAGTGGGTACCTAATAGCGTATCTGTTGATTTGACGCTTACTGTTGTGGCTTTAAGCGGGCATCGTCTGGGCTTTGTTTTTTTAGACACGCTTATTGTGTGTCTGGATTGGGTTTGTTGGAAAATAGATGTCTAGTAATATTATTTAGTTACGGCGGTATTGCTCGGCATTTTTTGGAAGAGTTAAGGCAAAAGGCCTGTTAATAGACATGAACTCCTAGCAGAACTTTTTTGTGAACATATTGGGTTTACCATGAGAGCAATTGTAGTTCCTTCAGAGTCGTTGATGGCATACGAAAGGGCTGGATATTTGACCAAGTTAGTTGAATCATCGTACTTTAACCCTGCACATTTGTTCAATGAAGTTCTTATAGCTAGTCCATTTGAGCCTAAAGGGGAGCGCCAAGTTGGTCCTCTTCGTGTTTTAGGGGTTGCGGCAAGTCAATTCTCGAGATTGGTCAAGGAGTATTCACCTGACTTGGTGCGCGCCTATGGCTCTTTTGGAGCATGCGACCTGGCGGTTTATCAAAGTAAGGGAGTTCCAGTTTTTGTTTCAGTACATGATACTAATCCTCAATTGTTTCATAACTCATTGCAATTCGCGGATGCTGTGATGTGTACTTCACACGCTGTCCGGTTGGAAGCCTTGAGGCATGGAGTTCAAGACGAGCGTTGCCATGTCTTGGGGAATTGGGTTGATCGCGAGCAGTTTTTCCCTTGTCCTGATGATCGGCGTGTTTTTGAGTTGAAGAAGGCCTTTTCCGGCATCGTTCCTGTATTGCATGTCGGGCGAAAATCAGAACAGAAAAATTTAGATGTCTTGATTGAGGCTTTACCTTTTTTGCCTGAAGCCGTTCACGTTTTTTTCATAGGGCGTGGGGATGTTCAAAAATATTTGAACATGGCTGATAACCTTGGCGTTTCTCATAGATGCCATTGGGTCGAGTCGGTACCCAATGAAGACCTTCGCTATTGGTACTCATGGTGTCGCTGTATGTGCACCCCTTCCCTGTGGGAAGGATTTGGAATTGTCTTTATTGAGGCATCTGCTTGTGCCGCGCCAATAGTAACATCAGATATTTCGCCAATGAACGAATTTCTGGTTAATGGGGAAAGCGCTGTTCTTGTTAAAGAGTATATGTCTCCAGCTTCTATTGCTAAGGCAATTTTGTCTGTTGTTAATGATGATGAGTTCTCACGCGTAATTGGTAACGGCGCTTTAGAAATGGTAATGGATAGATTTGAGCGTAGCATTGTGCAAAAAAAAGAGGCCGAACTGATGCTACAAGCAATCGAGAATTATAAAATT
>CDZQ01037879.1_pt1 | contig 18973 bp, 20 predicted proteins | sample 554831 | NCBI WGS metagenome assembly CDZQ01 (sample SAMEA3182112, study PRJEB8094) | gut metagenome | biome: human; feature: gut; material: Stool; isolation source: human stools | place: Canada | collected 2013-05-06
GACAAGTGAAAAGTGACATTGTACAGCAAAGCCTTTCTAAGATTATTTGAACGGCAGCTATGCAAGGTAAACATATGCATCCTGCCAAATAGGCAGGATGTTTTTTATGGGGGTAAAAATATGGAAAAAGTAATTAAATTGAGCGTAAAAGATAGTATGGTGGAGATGCCTGAAGATATAAGTAGCTGCCTAAAGAATCTGTTTTCCGGCTGTAGAGTAAACTTTTTGCTTGGTGCTGGTTTTTCATCAAAATTACTTGGTATGCTGGGTAATAATGAAATCGTTTTTGAGGAACTTAGAATATTCAAAGCTCACAATGAAAATGAAGAAAAAAAGGCGACCATTATTTCAGCGTATCTTTACTGGCTATTCTTCAAGAAGTGTATTGCTCCTATCGCTGATAAGGTTAACATATACTCGGCTGATTTTACACCCTATAAAGAATTTGGTGATATAGTTTATCGTATTTTCAATGAAAGAAGTAATCCAGTACTTGACCGGCAGTTTAATATTTTTACTACGAACTATGATCCAATTATTGAAACAATTTTCGATCATTCAAAGTGTATATGTAACGATGGGTTTGAGGGTAGAATACAGCCTTTGTTTTCTACTGATAATTATACAAAATCGTATTACAGACAAGCGGTGTTTTCAAATAGGAAAGCTGAGATTCCGTCACTTAATCTTGTAAAGTTACACGGTTCCGTAACTTGGGCATGGACTAAAGGTAATCTTGAATACCAGTTGTACAATTCTGCTATACAGAAGTTCAATGAAAAATACACTCCTTTGTTTGATGCCGCTATAGAAGAAACAATTGAAAAGCACTTTTCAGCTACAACATCATCTGATGCCATAAAACAAATTAGAGCTATGGTTGAATCAAATTTTTTAGATACTCTAATTGGAAGATATAAAGACTTTGATTCTATGCTTGAAGCGTACAAACATGCTTTTCTAATTGTTAATCCGACAAAAGAGAAGTTCAGTGATACTTTATTGAATCAGACATATTATGAGCTACTACGAATTTTTTCTAACGAGTTAGAAAAAGAAAATGTATTACTTATTGCAAATGGTTTTTCCTTTAGAGATGAACACATTCGAGATTTAATAAAGCGGTCTATGGTTAATCCATCATTGAAATGCCTAATTTCCTGTTACGAAGAGGAAGACATCGCAAAATATGAGCAACGTATTGGGGAAACTAAGAACAACAACATTACTTATATTTGCCTTGAAGGACAAGAATTATCTTTGGAGTATTTCAATCAAATATTATCTTGTATTCATGCATAGTTTATGAGGGATTGTTATGCAAAATTATTTCTATAAAATTGGACAAGTGGTAGAGGTACGAGGGCAAAAAATACGAATTAGAGTTTTTGAAAATAAAAACAGTAATATCTTAGTTTACAAAGGTCAAATTATTAAAAATGTATCTGTTGGCAGCTTTCTTAAGATTCCAAAAGGCTTTAGTAATATTATCGGAAAGATAGAAGGCGAGTATATACAAGAGATTTCATTCCCCACAAACTCTATAAATACACAGCATTTCACAAAAGAGAGTGCAACTATTGATCGTATTATCGAAGTCAGCATTATAGGTGTTCTCAACAATGGTCGCTTTCAGCGAGGGCTAATTGATATTCCTCTTGTCTTTTCGGATGCATATATTCTCTCTAATGATGAAGTACAAAAAATATTTGAGTTTAGTGAAAAAAAAGAGACATCCATTTGTATTGGAGCAATTAATGACTACAAGGAAGAAAAACTATATGTAAATGCAAGTTCTCTTTTTGCAAGTCACATTGGCATATTTGGCAATACCGGTAGCGGAAAATCTAATACATTAGCTAAGATATATACCGAATGTTTCTCCAAATTTAAGCCAGCCCCTGGATTCTCAAAAAGCAAATTTATTTTAATTGATTTTAATGGTGAGTATACAAAAGCATTTGACGACACTAAGCGAGTATACAAGCTCTCTACAAGAACAGACGATGGAGATAAAATACCTATTTCCCATGCATTCCTTGAAGACATTGATATGTGGGCGATCATATGTGAAGCAACCGAAAAGACTCAACGCCCGTTCCTAAATAGAACAATATCCTTATATAAACGTTTGCGCGAAATCAATTTAGAAAACGGGTCAGTTGCGAATTATATTCGGGTTTTATTGACATCAATGTTCGATAATTATTATGAAAATCCAACATTATTTGTAAAACAGCTAAACCAAATAAAAGATATACTACAAATACTTTTTCGTAATACTGTTGAGGCATACAATATTCTTGATTCTTTATATCCTCGCAATCAAGGCTCAAAGGTAATACTATGTCGCGATTCTACAACTGGAACCATATGGCCAGATACGAAGGCTCAGTTCAACCAAGCAATTACAAGTGAAATAGTGGATACGCTATTTATTAACGGTAATTTTAGTGAACTTGATGAATACTCCTTATTTGACTTTTCAATAAAATTCAAATTCCTGGAAGAACTCAGTTCACAACGAATAAATGAAGAACATATATCTCCACTGATTGGTAGATATGAAAATCGCTCAAAAAGGGTAAAAAAGCTATTTTCTATTTCGGATAATACTACTAACGATTGGTTGTCTGTGTACTCGCTCGTCGATGTTAATGTTGAATTCAAAAAAATAATACCTCTGATAATTTGTAAGCACTTTTATGATATTCATAAACAGAACTATCAAGGAAAGAGTTTACATATTATTATCGATGAAGCACATAACATATTATCTACCGCTTCGGAAAGAGAAAGTCAAACTTGGAAAGATTATCGATTGGAGACTTTTGAAGAAATAATTAAGGAAGGGCGCAAGTTTGGCGTTTTTCTTACAATTTCTAGCCAGCGTCCTTCTGATATATCCGAAACTATCATTTCTCAACTTCATAATTATTTTATTCATCGCCTAGTAAATAATGAAGATATTCGTGCGATAGGAAAAGCGGTAGCGTTTATTGATAACGCATCGTATGAGATGATTTCGGTGCTACCTCAAGGCGCTTGTATTTTTACCGGTATCGCATCCAATTTTCCTGTTTTAGTACAAGTTGATTTGCTGCCGAAAAACTTGCAGCCTCAGAGTTCCACTGTAGATTTATCAGAACTCTGGGCTAATAGATAATTACCATGAGTAGCAGTTATAAAAATCAAGGTTATAACTTGCATTTTCAAAAAGCGATAAAAAAGACAAACCTATAATTTTGAGGTCATTTCAGTTATAATTACGATTTTGATGCCCATGATGCCCAATAGAAAATGGAATATAGGGATAAATAACAAGATATAAAAATTGATAAGGCACATTGGCGTTACCAAAGAACACTGCCAATAAACGGCTACCATACGGATTCAACGAAAGTGGGTAAGAAGTCAAAAACTTCTTACCCGCTTTAACTATGCTGCATGGAACGATAGAACAGCATTTTTGCACTTCCGAGGGATATTATATTATTCGCTCCGTTTCCATACTCTGCAAGCCGCATAAATACAGGCTTTTTCCCCGCCTAAATATCCATGCTGGCAGGGAAATAAATACCATGTTTGAGGGCGCAAGCGGTTTATCTGTTTGCGCCTCTTGACTACCCAACAGCAAAGACGGGAAAAGCCGTCAAGGACGCGAAGCGCGAAGTTTATCCTTGACGGCTTTTTCTGGCTTTGCTACTGGTCATCTGTCAAAGCGGAACTTGGGCAAGGCTTCCATTAACTGCGCTTTGAGGTAATCTTGAATATCATCATTGATACTCCCTTGAAAATATGACAAATGTTTGATATAGCCGGTATAGTTTTGAATGACTATGCTTACTGCTTCCGGCTCTCCAGCTACTGCTCTTACAATAATTTCATAGGGCAGCAATTTGTATTTGCTATTCTTCATCCTCTAACGCCTCCATTTCTTTTCGTATGAAACGTAATACCCTTTTTCGTCTACGGAAGATTGTACTCCTGCAAACTCCGAATAGCCTTCCGATTTCTGCATCGCTGTAACCGAGATAGTATCGCAAAAACAGCACTTCCCGCCGCTTTTCCGGCAGACGCAAAAGCGCGGCTGCTAACTGTTCGCTTTCCACAATGACCGTTTTCCCGAGAACGGTAAAAAACGTGGGTACATCGTATTTTACGAAATACTCATCTGTTGCAGTAGCAGGCTCAAAATCAAACTCACGAAGATAGTCAAGAGACACTTCAAACTGCTGCTTTTTCCGTAATTTCTTGTAAGCGCCCAGCGCCGCATGATAAAGCACAATCTTACAAAAGGCGTTAAAAGTGCGCTCAATATGTTCCCAATACTGCTCGCTATTCATCATTTTCTCACCCCCTTTCTGCCAAAGAGGGAGTGATGACAACAAACGCCCATGCAGCATAAAACCGCATGGGCGTTGGGTATAGGAATTATAAGAGGTAATTATATGATTTGTGTGTTCATACTCATAGGCGCAAAATCCCATGTAAGCGCAAAAGATTTTTTTGACCGTAGGTTATGAGAAATAGCAATCAACATATTTATACCTCCAAATAAAATAGCAGAGCCGATAACCACATTTTTATCTGCGTGTTATCGGCTCTGCGTCTGTGCGTCCGGCTCTTTGACAACGGATATATTGAGTTGCTTTACATTGATTAGCGTTTCCTGCTTACACTTCGGACAGAACAGCGGGAAGTATTCAAGTACTGTATCTTCCCGTAATCTTATCCGCGTCTTGCTCTTGCAAACAGGGCATAATAGCCAATGTTTTTCTTTATTGTTTTGACATTGATCTTCGTCCATAGATAAATTACCCTTTTATGCAAAACGGTTACACCTGCTTTTTCTTTACAGGTATCCAGACCTCATAAACAGTATTTTGCGGGTCGGGATTAAAGTAAACTTCAACATCCGGTCCGTAGGTAAATTCATAGCCGGAAGTTGGAAGCCACTCTGTTACAATGCGTTTTTCCAGCTCTTGAATAGATTTTCCCGTTCCCGCACCCGGAAAAATTGCCCATGTGCAGCTTGGAATGATGTATTCTTCTAACGAATTGTCAATTTCGGCATAGGAGGAAACCGCTATATAATATTTCCATTCTTCATTATCGCTGCAAACACTTACACCTAAAACGCCTTGCGGCTCACGATTCATCAGCGAGATTATTTTTTCAAGGCTACCGTCTAAAACTGTACCTTGCCACATTTGCGGTACTTCCGAAAAGTTCTGTTCGATTTCTCTGCTTAACGGGAATGACTTTCCAACAATACGAAACGCCTCTTTGGTTTCAATCCGATAATTCATTTCTTCCACTCCTTTGACGGTGATTTTAATGGTAATGGGTGGAAATGATTTGATTACGATACCCTCGCTCTTTACTGATGAAGGATTTACGCCATGAACAGATTGAAACGCTCTGTTAAACGCAGTAGGCGAAGCATACCCATATTTTGCAGCTACATCAATGACTTTTGCGTCGCTGCCTTGCAGGTCAACAGCCGCAAGCGACATCTTCCTTTTGCGGATATACTCGGACAAAGGCATACCGGCTATATACACAAACATTCTTTGAAAATGGTATGCAGAGCAACAAGCAATTTGTCCGAGTTTTTCATACTCGATTTCGCCTGTTAGATTTTCTTCTATATAGCGAATTGCCTCGTTAAGTCGTTCAATCCAATCCATATTCATTCCCCCTCTACCTATTTCATTTTATCAACCTACAAAGGACAAGTCCTCTCTTTTCCTGCACAAAAAAGAGAGGCAAAAAGATGTTATGACTTTTGGAAAATATCGAGCGCATGGCTTGTAATACCCGCCAAATCCCCGCGCTCACAAGTGGCAAAATGATAGCTTAAATACAAACGAAATGTTTCCTCGTCCATTGCGTCGATTGCTTCCCTAAGCAGCAGGGCGCAGCCGTCGGAAGCTACATAATGCAGCCTTTTTACCGGAAACTCTGACATGATTTCATCAACATCTTCTTTTCTCACAAGTTCAAATAAATCCTTTGGTTCAGATTTTGCGGCAAAGGTTTTCGCGTCGAGAAGCCCTGTTTGCACATATTCTGCAACATTGATATTCTTACGGTGAAAACCCTCATCAATCAAGCAGCCGTCCGAAATCACATAGGCGGCAAAAATGACGCCGCCCTGTTTGGTAACGCGGATTGCTTCCCGGATCGCTTGCTGTTTATCCTCTTTTGTATACAGATGATAGAGAGGACCGAGCAGAAGCGTTACATCATATTGATTATCCGAAAAGGCAGACAAATCCAAAGCGTTGCCCTGCGAAATTGTAATTTGCTCATTTGGAAGTGTGTTTTTTCGGAAAACTTTAATGTTATGTTCTACGAGTTCTACCGCGTCAACTATATATCCCCGGCGCGCCAAAGCGTGAGAATATCGCCCTGTTCCTGCACCGATTTCAAGAATACGGTTTCCGGGCTTTAAGTACCTTTCCACATAGCGCATGGTAGTCAGAAACTCAACCGAGCCATGTTTCGATTTAAGGCGACTATCTTCGTCATAAGCCTTATAAAAATTAATTAGATAATGATTGGATTCCATATGATATCCCAGCCTTTTCTCTTTCCTGTTTCACATATGCAGACAGGAAGTTTTGCAACATTTTTTCTAAATTGCGGCTATCAAATGACAGCTTTCCGGTTGCCGTCAAAACAGCAATACCGTGTGAATAAAGAAAAAAATCCAAGAATATTTCTTTTCCTTGTTTTGGCTCTACGCCGATTATCTGTGAAAAAGCTTTTGCTTTTTCTTCGTTACCGAGTTCCTTGTAAAAGTCATTTGCTTCCGACATATCTAAATCCATGTCGCTTATGAACAGCAGACGAAACAGGTTTGTTTCCTCTTTTGCAAACTCGATATAGGAAAGGGGAAACAACAGATAAGATTCGATATTCTTACATTTTTTATACTCCTCGACATATCGGTTGTAGTATTCAAAAGCAAAATCCAGAAACTCAGCTTTCAGTTCTTCCATGTTTTCATAGCAAGTAAAAATCGGGCGTGTCGAGCATTGCAGTTTTCCCGCAATACTCCTTGCGTTGACCGCTTCAAAGCCTGTTTCTCGCGTAATATTCAAAACGGTGGTTAAAATCATATCTTTTGTAATCTTCGGTTTCGGCGGCATAGCATAGCCCTCTTTTCAAGTTCGATATAAAACATATGTTACATAACTATTGTTGCATATAAAGAAGAATTTGTCAAGTGTCAACTTGTAAAAAACATTCGGAAAAAATGAAGGTCTGTGTGTTGTATAAAGTGAAAGGCAAACACGCAACAAAAACCGGTTGCCGAACGGGATATTGAGTGAGGGAAAGTAAAAGGGATTGGGAAACTCCCAACAAGCTAAAAAGGGCAAATGGGTACTCATTTGCTGTGCTTGCTCCCTACTCGAAACAAGGAAAGGACGGGAAAGGAAGCGAAAAATCAAAGACGGGCAAATCGTGGTGGAAAATCCGCTGTATCAAGAACTGCCGGAACACAAAGTAACCATAAAATCCGGCAGAACACTCTATCGCTTTACGGGCAGCTATGACGGAAAACGAAGCTTGCCCCATAAAGTTTTACGGCTTATGGCAGGATCGCCTATTGATGAAGAAAACAAGGAGCGTTAAAATGAGTATAAGCAATCCCGTATTGGCAGACTGCCCGCCGAGGAAAGGAGCAGAAACTATGTCAAGGCAGTCTGACAAAATCACCGCCCTCTATTGCCGCTTATCCCGCGACGATGAACTGACGGGCGACAGCAACAGCATTGTAAATCAAAAGGCGATTTTAAGTAAATACGCAAAGGAAAATCATTTTTCAAACACCCTGTTTTTCGTGGACGACGGATATTCCGGGACAAACTTCAACCGTCCGAGTTGGAGCGAGCTTTTGGAAAAAATCGAAAACGGCGAAGTGTCCACCTTGATAGTCAAGGATATGTCGCGGCTTGGGCGCGATTATCTGAAAGTGGGCTTTTACACCGAAGTCCTGTTTGTGGAAAAGGGCGTGCGGTTTATCGCTATCAATAACGGTATCGACAGTGCGAACCAGCAGGACAGCGACTTTACCCCATTTCTCAATATCATCAACGAGTGGTATGCGAAAGATACAAGCAAGAAGATACGCGCGGTGATGAAGTCAAAGGGAGAAGCAGGGGAACATCTCTGTACCAACCCACCATACGGCTACACGAAAGACCCGGAAAACAAAAAGCGGTGGATTGTGGACGAGGAAGCCGCCGAAGTTGTCAAGCGGATATTCGCCCTTTGTCTGGACGGTTACGGGCCATCGAAGATTGCCCGTATTCTGAAAGAGGATAAAGTCATAACGCCGACAATCCATTTTCAGCAAACAGGCAGGGCAGCGAGGAACGCACCGCCGGACAATCCTTATCACTGGACGGGAGATACCATTGCCGACATTTTGGAGCGTCCGGAGTATAAAGGGCATACGGTAAACTTCAAAACCTACAAACAGTCCTACAAGAGCAAAAAGACTTGCTACAATCCCGAAGAAAAATGGCTTGTGTTCGAGAATACCCACGAAGCGATAATTGACACTGACACATGGGAACGGGTACAGGAATTACGCAAGAATAAGCGTCGCCCAACGAGGACGGGCAAGACCAATATGTTTTCCGGTATTGTGCGCTGTGCTGATTGCGGGGAGAAACTCTATTACTGCACAAGCAAGAACTTTGAAGCAAGGCAAGACCACTTTGTCTGCTCGACTTCAAGGCTCAAAGGGAAAGAAGTTTGTCCTACTCATTTTATCCGTGCCATTGTCTTAGAACAGGGCGTACTTGCCCACATGAGAATGACGATTGCCTGTGTCGCTAACCACGAAGAACAATTCCGAAAAGCTATGGGTGCAAAACAGAAAGCCGAAGCGAAAAGGGAACTTACGGCAAAGCGGCGGCAACTGACGCAAGCGGAACGACGGATAGAAGAACTTGACCGATTATTCAAGCGTATTTACGAGGACAACATAAGCGGGAAACTCTCTGACAGCAGATTTCAAATGCTCTCGGATGATTACGAACAGGAGCAGGAAGAACTGCGGGAAAAGCTGTTGCGATTGAACGAAGAAATTAACGAACAGGAAAAACAGGCAGAGAACATTGACAGGTTTATCGACAAAGTAAGGAAGTATCTTAACTTGGACGAGCTGACGCCCGCTATACTCAATGACATGGTAAAGGCGGTATATGTTCATGCACCGGACAAGTCAAAGGGACATAGGGAACAGCAGATTGACATTTCCTATGACCTTGTGGGAATACTCCCCGCGTCTTTGTTGAATGACCTGCAAAACGGAGAAACGGCATAGCCGAAGCTGTGCCGTTTCCCGAAAACAATTTTATGCTGTTTTATGAGTGCCGCCCAAATTGCCGCTTCTTTGTGTTGCGCATCCATCCAATTCATAAAGCAGCCCTTTCCCCGGCTGCCCAGCACCTCCGATCAGCCTTCAAAGAAGAAGGGGAGTACCTCCTGCTCGATGCGGGGGTTCCAATAGGAGAAATCATGGACCCCATCCCCTTCGGTATAGATGAAATCCAGCCCCAGGGCCTGGGCTTTTTTACGCCATTCTTGGCTGTATGCATAGATGAAATCCTGCTTGCCCACGGTATGGTACATGGGGGGCACATATTCGCCCCGGGCCTTGCGGGCGGCTGCCCGATCCAACAGGGCCAGGGTGTCATTGTCGCTGCCCTGGATATCCGGCCAGCCTGCCAATGCCCCGTGGATACGGAAGATACTGCCCCCTTCAAAGGCGTTGATAAAGCCTGCCACATCCATGCAGCCGGACAGGGAAGCAAGCTTATGATAGCGGTCCGGGTTGCATAGGCCGATGCGCACCGCGCCAAAACCGCCCATGGAATAGCCCATGAGGTACCGGTCCTTGGCTTGCCGGGACGCATGGAAGGTGGCCTCGATCATATTGGGCAGCTCCCAGGCCACATAGGTGGCGAAGTCCCGCCCGTCCGGCGTATCGTTGTAGAAGCTGAGCTGACAGCTGGGCATCACGGCGATAAAGCCGTATTTGCAGCACCAGGCCTCTACATCCGCCCGCTGGACCCACTCAAATCCATCGCCCCCGGCCCCTTGGAGCATATAGACCACGGGCCACTGGCGGGTGGCGTCATAGGCGTCCTTGTGCTGGATCATATCCTGTAAGGTGGGGTGGGATAGACCACCCAAAGGTCCATCTTCTGGGTGAGGGAACGGGACGTGAAATTCATATGCATCACAGACATGCAAAGCACCTCATTCCATATAGGTTTTAACAATATTATACGGTGTCCCTTTGGCTGCGTCAAATGAATTCATCCTATTATATGTATATTCTATTTTTAGTATATAATGATTTCTTAAACAACATCTAATAATTTGTCTAGCATAAAACACCGTATTATCTAAATAAAATGGCTTTGATATTTTTTATTCAATTTTTCTATAAAAATCCCCTTGCATATTTCCGATTTACTATAAATATTATTAATAGAACATCGATGCTCGCCTCAAACAAACAACTGTATTATGCAATCTAATCCACGCGCATTCTTAATCTGCTTATATCTATTCCAGCGAGGGAGGTTAATTGTATGAATCCGATGGAATATGTAAGTCCAGAACCCTATAAGCTTTACATCAACGGGCAATATGTGGCTGCGGAAAAGGGCAACATTGTGGATGTGATCAACCCTGCCAACAACCAACCCTTTGCCAAGGTTTACCGGGGCGCCAAAGAGGATTGCGAAAAAGCCATTCAGGCCGCCCGCAAGGCATTTGACGAAGGGCCCTGGAGCAAAATGTCCGCCAAAGAGCGGAGCAAGCTGCTGCTTAAGGCGGCGCGCATTTTAGAGCGGCGGGCGGAGGAATTTTCCGTCATCGAGCCCTGGAATGCGGCAAGAATTACGGCGCCTGCCGTTACTGGGAAGCGCCTATGGCAGTGGATGCCTTTGAGTTTTTTGCAGGCAAAGCCCGGCATCTGGACGGGAAGGTAGTACCTTCCGAGTATGGCACCCTGAATTATGTTACCTGGAATCCCTGCGGCGTAGTAGGAGAGATCTTGCCCTGGAACGGGCCCTTCCTCATGGGCTGCCAGAAGGTAAACGCCATTCTGGCCGCGGGCAACACGGTGGTCATCAAGCCCCCGAGCTGGGGCGTGCTGTCCATGCTGCTTATGGCCGGCGTATATGAGGAAGCCGGTTTCCCTGCAGGCGTGGTGGACGTGGTGACGGGTTCCGGCGCAGAGGTGGGCAATTATCTGGTGGAGAGCGACCAGGTGGACATGGTCTCCATGACGGGCGGCTCCGCCACCGGCCGGGAGATCATCACCCATTCCGCCAAGCTGGTCAAGGACATTGCCCTGGAGCTGGGCGGCAAGAGCCCCAACATCTTCTTTGAAGATGTGGATATTGAGCAGGCGGCCCGGTTTGCCGTATACGGCTTTACCAACCACGCGGGCCAGATCTGCGTTTCCGGCACCCGGGTGCTGGTGCAGCGCAGCATTTACCAGCGGTTCCTGGAGGCCATGGTGGCCGCTGCGGGCCGGCTGGTGCCTGGCGATGGGTTTGACCCCAACGCGAATTTGAATACCCTGATCTCCAAAGCCCACGCGGCCACCGTTTGGGACTATATCGAGTCCGGCAAGCGGGAGGGCGCCCGGCTGCTATGCGGCGGCGTGCCTTATACGGAAGGCCCGCTGGCCCAGGGGAATTTCGTGCCGGTCACCATCTTTGCGGATGTGACTCCCAACATGACCATCTTCCAAGAGGAGATCTTTGGGCCTGTTGGCTGCGTAAACCCCCTTTGATACCGAGGAAGAGGCCATCGCTCTGGCCAACGGCACCACCTACGGCCTGGCGGGCGGCGTCTTTACCAAGGACATCAAACGGGCCATCCGGGTGGCGGATAAGGTCAAGAGCGGCCAGATCTATGTCAACAATTATTTCAGCAAGGGAATGATCGAATCCCCTGGTACAGGTTGGAAGGAAAGCGGCTTAGGGATCGCAGGTATCCACAAATACATGATTTCCAAGACTGTTTTCCTAGAAACCATTGACGATGTCCTGCCTCCCGTGTGATACTTTTAATAGTATTATCTCACACAAGAGGGGGACACCTATATGGCAAACGAAGTTGATACGGCAGCAAACTTAGGAATCTCTGTTGGCAGTAAGATCCGCGCCTTGCGAAAGATTCGCGGCATCTCACTACAGCAAATGGCCCAGAGTACGGGAATGAGTTATTCCTATCTTTCCGGGCTGGAAAATGACAAGCATTCCGTCTCCATTGCAAACCTTCAGCGCCTGGCCAAGTATTTCCAGGTGGATATGGTATATTTCCTGATGCCCAGCGGCAAGATCCCGCGGTTATTTCGCAAGGCGGAGCTGTTTCAGGAGAGCAATGCTTACCATAATATCTCCTATCGGGTGATCACGCCGGAGGATTCCAGCAATCTGCAGGTCAGCTACGTGCACCTTCCGCCCAACGAGCCCTCGGAACGCCGCATCCATAAGCACGGCGAAGGGCAAGAAATGGTTATTGTGCTGGATGGTTGCGCCCATGTTATGGTGGAGGAAGAACATTATAAGGTTCAGCAAGGCGATTGTATCTTTTTCGAAGCACAAGTAGAACATTTGATCTATACCGAAGAAGAGGCCGCCACCTTCGCCATCATTTCCAGCCCCCCTTACGGGCAGTCGATCATACCCACGCCGAAGGAATAGCGCCCCAATGGTGGGGCGCTGGAATCGAAATGAAGTGAGGATTTCATGCAACGAAAAGCGGTCCACTATATCAATCAGTTTTATGCAGGCCTGGGCGGCGAAACCATGGCGGACACCGGTTTTTCCATTCTTGAGGAAAAGAAGGGCCCCGCATTGGGATTGGAGCAGCTTTGGAAGGGCGAAATGGAGATCTCTACGGTGGTATGCTGCGGAGATAACTATGTGAATACCGAAGCCAATGAGGCGGAAGTCTTTGCCCGGCTCACAGAGGTGATCCGCCGCGACCAGCCGGATGTATTTATCGCAGGCCCCGCGTTTAATGCGGGTCGATATGGCGTGGCCTGCGCCAAGGTTTGCGACTATGTCCGCCGGGAGCTGGGGGTGCCCAGCGTCACCGCTATGTGGTGGGAAAACCCCGCGGTGGACATGTATGTGAAGGACAACTATATTATTTCCAGCACGGAAACCGCCGTGGGTATGCGCAAAACCCTGCCCCCATTGGCGGCCCTGGCGCTGAAACTGGCCAAAGGGGAGAAGATCGGCCCTGCCCGCAAGGAAGGCTATCTGCCCACTGGGCACCGCTACAATGAATACCACGAAAAAAGCGGCGCCGAGCGGGTGGTGGACATGCTGGTGGCCAAGCTCAACGGCAAGCCCTACCGGACGGAAGTACCGCTTCGGGGCTTTGAATCCGTACCCCCGGCGCCGCCGGTGCAGGATCTTACCAAGACCTCCATCGCCCTATTTACCACGGGCGGCCTGGTCCCGGTGGGCAATCCGGACAAGATCAAGCAGGCCTTTGCCGTCAGCTACGGCGTCTATGACATGACAGGCTTGGACGCCTTGAAGAAGGGCGCCTATGAATCCATCCACGGCGGTTATGATACCACAGCTGCCAGCGACGATCCCCATCGGCTGGTCCCCCTAGACGTGATGCGGGACTGCGTGGCAGAGGGCGTGATCGGCGGCCTGTATCCCTACTTTGGCAGCACCTGCGGCGTTGGAACCAACGTGGCCAGCAGCCAGGAGATGGGGCGCAGCTGGGCCAAGCGCTTAAAGGACGCCCAGATCGGCGCGGCCATCCTGACCTCCACCTGAGGAACCTGCACACGTTGCGGTGCAACGATATCCAAAGAGCTGGACCGGATGGGGATCCCCAATGTCCACATCAACGCGTTTACATCCATTTCCAAGGGCGTAGGCGCCAACCGGATCGTATTCGGCGGCGATTTTACCGCCCCCACCGGCAATCCCGACCTGCCTCTGGACCGGGAAAAGGCTTACCGGCGCAAGATCATCGATAAGGCGCTGGAAGCTTTGACCACCAATGTCTCCGGCCCCACCATCTTCACCGTGGACGAGAGCAAGGAGGGCTGAGCCATGATCGATATGAAGTTAACCCGTCAGTATTTTGACGTAAAAGACGTCCGCTTTGAGGATACGTGCTCCTTTGCGGAGGGCATTCTTACCGTTTCCGAAAAGGAATTGCAGGCATTAACGGCGGACCTTTTCAAGGCCGTGGGGGGCTTCCATTTGGAGATCACCCACCCCGGCGAAAACGCCCGCATCATCCATGTGCTGGATACCATTGCCCCCATGGTTAAGGTGGCGGGGGAGGGCATACAATATTCCGGCTTTTTCAGCACGCCCTATACCGTGGGCCGGGGCGTTACCAACATGCTTTCCGGTTTTTCCGTTATGGAAAGCGCCGCTTTGCCCTGGGATGAATCCAACGCCTCCAGCGGTCTGCTGTATCCCCGGGACGCGATCATCGAGCTTTCCGGTTACTATGCGGACTACACCCCCTTCTCCAAGACCCACAACCTGGTGATCGTATACGACCTGAACGAGGGCAAGTCCTCCATGGAATACGATAACGACATCCGGCTTATCGCCATCCGGATCGCCACCCATCTGGCCGAGCTGACCCGGGGTATGGAGCCGGACCGGCAGGAGGTATTCTCCACCCAGGAGGAAAACCCGGATCTGCCGGGGGTGGTGATGGTTTGGCAATGCCAGAACCAGGGCCCTTATGCCAACACCATGCTTTACGGTATGCCCATCGACGACATGGTGCCCACGGTGCTCCATCCCAACGAGATGCTGGATGGCTGCGTGGTCAGCGGGAACTATGTATGGCCTGCCTTCAAGGTGCCCACCTATCTCCATGTAAACCACCCGGTCCTGCTGGAGCTGTACCGGCGCCATGGCAAGGACCTGAACTTCAAAGGCGTACTGTTTTGCAGGAGCCACAATCCCAGCAACTGGCATAAGCAGCGCTGCGCCAGCTTTAATGTGAAGTTGGCCCAGATGCTGGGGGCCAAAGGCTTGGTGATGGTTTGGGAAGGCGGCGGCAACGCTTGCGTGGACGGCATGCTTACCATTCAAACAGCGGAAAAGCATGGCATCAAAGCCTCCACCATTACCTTTGAATTTGGCGGGGCGGACGGCACGGAGGGCATCCTGTTGGTGGACGATGTACCGGAAGCGGACGCCATTTGCAGCGGCAGCTCCATCGAAAAACCCGTGCAGCTGGCTGCGGTAGATCGGGCGATCGGCGGCGATACCTTCCGGCTCAACAAGGAATCCGGCGGCTTCTTCCCCCCGGCCCGTGAAGCCTTGCAGCTGGAAAATATCACGCATTTATATTTGGGCGGCAATCAATGCGCCTATAGCAAGATCTTTGCTGAAGCCTATTGATGCGTCCCCAGGAAAGGATATACATTTATGACGAAGCGCAGAATGAACAACATCTTTAAGAAAGACGGCCGCTCCTTCGTCCTGGCCATGGATCACGCTGCCATGATGCCTTCACCCGACCTGAAGGATCCCGGGCATGTGATCCGGGAGGCGGTCGCCGGGGGCGTGGACGGCTTCCTGGCCACCTATGGGCTGATCCGGAATTTCCAAAAGGACTTTGGCAATGCCGGTCTGATCCTTCGGGCGGACGGCGGCGCTTCTGTGCTGCGCAAGCCAATGACCCCCCTCAGCCTGCTCTATCGCCCCGAGGATGCGGTGCGGGTGGGCGCGGACGCCATGTTGTGCATGGCATATCCCGGCTCCACGGATAACGAGCAAACCTTGGCGTACATGGCGCAGCTGGCTGCGGAGGCAGACCGGTACAACCTCCCCGTAGGGGTGGAGGCGCTGCCCTACGGCTTTGAAAAACACGAGGGCATTGACACCCGGTCGGTTGAGAATATGGCCTATGCCTGCCGGCAAGGGGTGGAGCTGGGCGCTGACTTTATCAAAGCGGAGTACGTAGGCGGCGAACGGTTCCGGGAGGTGACGGAGGGCTGCTATGCCCCCATCCTGGTCCTGGGCGGCAGCAAAGCCAAGTCCGAAGCGGAGATCTTCCACAACATCCGCGGCGCACTGGACGCCGGCGCAAAGGGTATCATCATGGGCCGCAACATCTACCGGCACGAGAACATCGCCAAGATCTGCGCCGCCATCGCCGCCATCGTGCATGACGACGCATCCGCTGACGATGCCCTGGCCATGCTCAAGTAAGGAGGCGGGCGTATGTCTATACAGATTAAAACAGCTGCGGTCACCGGCCCCAAGACCTGTGAGATCCTGGAGCTGACCACCCCGGATCTGGGGCGGGGCGAAGTGCTGGTAAAGGTACATGCAGTTGCCCTATGCACCCTGGAGCAGCGTATTTTCCGGGGAGAGGTCAAGATGCCGTTGCCCTGCACCGGCGGCCATGAGGTAGCCGGCGAGATCGCCGCCCTAGGACCGGGGGTCAATACGAAGCTATGGGCAGAAGGCCAGCGGGTAGCTGTGCGGCTGCTGTATAACTGCGGCGAATGCTATTACTGCCGCACCGGGCGCACCAATATGTGCGAGCGGGCCCAGAAAAAGCCGGTGCGGGAAGGGTTGCTTCCCGGCCCCGGCGGCCTGTGCGATTACATCATAGTGGACGCAGCGTCCTTGCTCAAGATCCCGGATACCCTTTCCTACGAGGAAGCCTGCTTGACGGAGCCTTTGGCCTGCTGCGTACACAGCGTGGGCCGGGCCAACATCCAGCTGGGCGAGGACGTGGTCATCATCGGCGGGGGCATCATGGGCCAATACCATGTAATGCTGGCCAAGCGCCGGGGGGCGCGGGTGATCCTGAGCGAGGTGGATCCCGCCCGCCGGGCCCTTGCGGAAAACCTGGGCGCCGACATCACCCTCAACCCCATGGAGCAGGACCCTGTGGAATTCGTCAAGGGGATCACCGACGGCCGGGGCGCGGATGTGGTATTCAATACCACCGCCATTCCCAACGCGATGGTGGGCTATGGTTCCGTTGTGGCGATTGCCTTCCTGGTGAGCGAAGTAAAGAACCCCAATCGGACGGTCCCCAAATCCATGGCCATTTCCATGGTGCTGGTTGTGCTGCTGTACCTGCTGATGATCATCGCCACCATGGGCAACATCACCACCCAGCTGCTCATCGACAACCCGGGCTTCCGTTTTATCCCCATGTTTGCGGCTGCCTTCACCTCCCTGACCTCCGTGCCTTGGCTTTCTAAGCTGATCTCCATCGCGGCCCTGCTGGCGCTGCTCACCACCATGCTGGTAGTGCTCTCCCTCAACGCCCGTGCGGTATCCTCCATGGCGGACGGCGGTATGCTGCCCAAGCCCCTTGCAAAGCGCAATAAGAACGGCGTTCCCGGCACGGCTACCGTGGTGCTGGCCATCGTGTGCATGATCCTCAGCTGCTTCCCCAGCCTCACCGAGCTGCTGGTCAACCTGGGTTCCGTGTCCGCTGCCATCACCATTGTGATCGTATGCGCATTCCTGATCTGCGCCCGGAAAAAGGTGCCCCATCAGGCGGGCAACTACAAAGCCCCCCGGCGGAAACTTCATTTCCGTCCTGACCATCGTGCTGATCGTGGCGTCCTATATCCCCGGCATCTTCAGCGGCGGCGGCACCATGTGGCTGTTCACCATCATCATCTACGCTGTAGGCGCTGTGATCATGGCGTATTATCTAAAGAAGAAAGACTAAACCCGGATAATCCTCTTTTACTTGCTTGACACAATAGACTTAGACGGCGGCGAATGCGGTGCGCCGTAGCGCCGCCGCCCTTGTATTCGTAAATGGGCAAAACCAACACTTTGCATTTTAAACCAGGAGAAATTCGCGATGAAGCATCTTACCAACCTTAATGAGACGCTGCCAATGCCGGCCTGCGTGGCCTTTGGCCATTTTGACGGCATGCATTTGGGGCATCAGGCGGTGATAGAAAAGCTCTGCTCCCATTTGGATCTTGCGCCGGTGCTGTTGAGCTTTGCACAAACGGAAAAACCCGTTATATATACCGAAAGCGAGAAGGAATATCTGCTGGAGGGAAGCGGCGTTGAATGGATGGTTTCCATGCCGGCCGCGGAAATGGAAGCCATGGATGCGGAAACCTTTGCCCGGGAAGTGTTGGCAAAGGCCCTCCACGCCAAAATCGTGGTGGTGGGGGAGAACGCGACCATTGGCGCCGATGCCAAGGACGCCGCCGCCCTGGCCGCCCTGGGTGAAGCCTACGGCTTTACGGTGGAGACCGTACCCACGGTATGCTTTGCGGGGGAGCCGGTTTCCAGCCAGGCCATTATCAAAGCCATCGAAGCCATGGACTTCCCCCGGATGCGGGAGCTGCTGGGCCGCACCTACATCATGCAGGGCGAGGTGGTCCACGGCAAGGCGACCGGCCGTAAGCACGGTATGCCCACGGCAAACCTGGGCGTTGCGCCGAATAAGATTTTCCCCCCCCATGGGGTGTACGGCACCCTCTCCCATATGGACGGCAAATATTACCGGGGCATGACCAACATCGGCCTGCGCCCCTCGGACGACGATATCCCCATCCCCACCGTGGAAACCTTCCTGCTGAACTTTGACCAGGATATCTATGGCTGGCAGGTGATCCTGGAGGTATTCGTATACATTCGCGGGGTCAAAAAGTTCGCCGGCGGCCTGGACGAGGTGCGCAAGCAGATCGATAAGGATATCGAGCAGGTCCGTACCTATATGGATGAAGTCATCCGCAAGCTGGAAGCGTAAACGGCTATCGAACAGATAAAGGCCCGCAGGGGCCTTTTTTAATTTTAAGGATAGGAGCCGGATAAGGGAAAAAATGGATTCACCCAGAAAAACACAATCTTTTTCTACATAATTATGGAAAAAACTTCCATAAATTCTTGACGAAATCAAGAAAATCGTCTAATATATATAT
>CDZQ01018589.1_pt1 | contig 18926 bp, 17 predicted proteins | sample 554831 | NCBI WGS metagenome assembly CDZQ01 (sample SAMEA3182112, study PRJEB8094) | gut metagenome | biome: human; feature: gut; material: Stool; isolation source: human stools | place: Canada | collected 2013-05-06
CCGCCAGGAAGCGGAGGAGCGGCTATGCACGACAAACACCTCCAATGCATTTTTGCGCCGTGGATGTGGGGGAGACTCTTTGCTCTCTTGCTAAACTGTTGCCCTTATGTCCCGCAAAGGCCCCTTGCTCTCCAAGCCATAGGCCGTAAGGGTTTCTTTTCGCTGGTTGTCAGCGAATAAGCCAGCCGTAGTCCTGCCTGCAATCCACCATATAATCAACGTAGACGATGTCGTCTTTGATCTGAAAGATGAGCATATAGCGTTTTTCAAACAGAATAAACCGATAGGCGTTTCTGGGGATATACGCGCCTGTGAGCCATGGGCACCGCTGGGGCATATGCGCCAGTGAATTTGCCGTTTTTTCAAATGCTTCCGTCAACCGTTCCGCTGCTTCCGGGCTTGCCTGGGCCAGAAATGCGGCATGGGAAACCAGCATCCGGGTTGCCCGGTCCGATACGATCACACGGTATTTATTCTGTCCTTCCACGGCCTGCCGCCTCCTTGATGGCGCTGCGCATCATGGCAGCGACTTCATCCACAGCATAGCCTTCCTTGCCGTGTACTCTATCCTCCTCCACAGCAAGCAGTTCCTCACGGAGCTTAAGCATTTTCTCCCTACGGTTATAGGTTTCAATGTCCATGACGACCAAATCCCCCTCGCCGTTCTTGGTGAGAAAAACCGGCTCTGCCGTCTTTCTGCATAGATCGGCGATCTCATTGTAGTTTTGGCGGATGGCTGCGGATGGGCGAATATGCATACGGGCACCTCCTGCGTTTTTGTGGTAGCAATATTCTATCTATATTATATCCATCTTCTGCAATGCAGTCAATTGCCATGGGAATGCTGCGCCTACAACCCGCACATCTCCCGAACCACCCGGTCTGCCATTTTGACGCAGCCCACCAGCACCAACAGGTTAAAAATCAGCTCGCCCAGATAACCCCAAACCATGATGACGGGGCTGGCGCTGGGATCGACGGCGGGCGGGGAGGCGGCGAAGGCGGAAAAAATGATGCAGGCCAGTACGATCACCGCGCCTTCCAGGCATACAGCGGCATAAGAGCGAAGAAAGGCTTTGCCGATGCTGCTGGTGGGTTCTCCCGCAAAGGCGGAAAGGGGCACCGGGGCGATGGCCGTATAAAGGTATAGGCGAAAGTACCGGCCATATACGCTCATGATCATGATGAAGGAAAGCACGATGATGAAAAGACTGCCGATCAGGCTCACCGCCCATACGGGGATGCTTTCGAGAAAGCCCAGATCCCGCACCGCCGCATCCAACTCCGCAGGCAAGGAAATGGGCGTTGCCGCCCCCATGCCGGCTGCGTTCATGATGGTTGTAATCATGCCCTGTACGATTTGGAACAGGGCCATCATCAGTTCCATGCCATAGGTTACCACGCCTTTTGCCAGGGCAAAGCGGACGAACATCTTAAAGGCAACCTCCGGCCGCTTAACCTCTGCAAAGTTACCGCAGGTCTTAATGACCCCGGCCAAAAAGAACAACACCAGCAGCGCATAGCCAATAGCCTGTAACGCTCCATGGATACGCACCACCACAGACCAGATCCCGCCCCCTTTGAAGGTTTCGGGGCTTTGGGCAATCAGATGCCAGATCTCCGCCAGCTTTTCGTTCCAGGTATTCAGCGCGTTGGCAATGTTGTCTAAAATCCAGTTCCCGCTGTTCAAATCACATCACGTCCTTCCTGCGGGCTTGCCGTCACCGATCGCGCGTATCCGTAGCTTTCGGCGGGCGCTCCTTTATGACGCCGTATACATCGTCCACGTAGAAACGGTTTACGAAAGGGTTATAGATAGCGCTGCATTTTACGCCGTTATATTCCGCAAGGTAGCGGTTGTCTCCCATGCGCTCCAATATGGTGGCCTCGGCCAGCTCCCCGCCCAGGGAATGGATATGCATGGGTTCTTTCAAAGGGTACATGGGGTTACCTCCTATCGTGAAAGTTGAAAAGGCCCTCCGCTTTTGCGAAGGGCCTTGCTTAGTTGATCCTACTGCCGGAGCAGTTGCTCCAATTCTGGTATACTTGTGGTTATGGTATCCCATACCATCGTATGGCTGACAGTACCATATTGATGGGCTGCGATATTACGCATGGCCTGTATCTGCTTCCAGGGGATGCAAGAATGCCGCTCACGAAAGGTCTCCGAATATGCCTTACTAAGTTCCCCAATATTGATGATGGACATGACCACTGCTTTTTGTGCCATCGTATTGCAGGCATACTCCGCAAACGTCATCCCCGCAATGAAGCTACGGATATCCTGGATTTCTTTTAGGATTTTTTCCGTCAAAATATTATCCTTATCCTTCATAGAGCGGCACCATCCTCCCGATCTCAAAATACGCCTGAAGCTCCTCAGAAAGGGGATACTGCACCACATCCACAGGAAGGGAAAGGGCTTCGGATAGTTCCTCTCGGAACCCGCAGAAATGCAGCAGCGTGATGGGACGCTCCCCAAATTCCACCAATACGTCCACATCGCTGTCCGCATTTGCGCTGCCGTTCGCATAGGAGCCAAACAGCATGACGCGCTTAATGGGATACCGGGGCGCGATTTGCCTTACGGCTTCCTGAATGGAAGATATGGCTGTCATGGCTGGCCTCCTTTTCGCATAGGTTATGGTTCATCTTTAGTATATCATGCAATGCGGCCCAGGGATACCATGAAGTTTAGCCTGTAATCAAATCGAGAATCTCCTTGGCAAAGCAGATGATAATGCCGCCCGCCACGGTGAGGAAGCCTGTGGCCCGCTGAGAGGCGTCATGGCTTTTGAGGGATAGCCCTACCTGGACAATGCCAAAGGCCAGGATGATCATGCCGATGGCCTTGATAAGGCTGAAGATAAAGCTGGAAAGGTTGTTGACCACCGTGAGGGGATCGTCTGTGGCCTGGGCGGTGACGCTGCACATGAGGCATAGGGTCAGCGCGCAGAACAGGGCGAATACACGCCGCTGGTATGGGTGTAAGTTCATGATGCGTTGTCCTCCAGTTCATAGATTTCTTGCAGTTCCGTTTCGGAATATACTTCGTAGTCGCCGGTTTCCCCCGTTAAGAACAGGGAGCCGGGGTCCATGGCCTTGGGCGCCTGGCCGTGAACATAGGGCGGCGCGCCCCCGTCTACGGTCCAGGCAATGTTTGGGTGCTGCATTAGGTCGTATTTTTCATCGATTACCCCATATTCGCCCCGGATGAATAGGATCGCCTTGCGGTTGTCCAGCATTCGCACCTCATCCGGCATCAAAAGTTCCCGCCCGCTCAGGTTGGTATTGGTGGAGTAGGAACCATTACGGCCTCTGCTTTTTCCGTAGGTATCCAAATAGATGCTCTCTTTCCCCAGGAGCTTGGAGATCATCTCATGGGTGCCCGGTTCGTTTCCCCCCAAATATAATAGTTCGTCGCAGTTGCCCACGATGCTTTCCCATTGCTTTTCATACAGGGCCTTGAGCTGGGCCATGTTCTGCAGGATGATGGATACGCTGATTTCGCGGGAGCGCATGACAGCAAGAAGCTTGTCAAACTCGTCCGGTAGGGCTACGTTGCTGAATTCATCCATGAGGAAATGAACGTGAACGGGGAGCCGGCCGCCGTATTGGAAATCCGCCAGGTGGAACAGCTCCTGGAACAGCTGGGTATAGAGCATCCCAATCAGGAAATTGAAGCTGCTGTCATTGTCAGGCAGGATGGCGAACAATACCCCCTTTCGTTCTCCCAGGGCGGGCAGGTTCAGTTCATCGTAGGCGGTTAGGGCGGCCAGCTTGGGAAGGTTGAATGCGGAAAGCCGGACGGCCAGGGAGATGTTGATGGAGGCGGCGGTTTTGCCGGGGGCTTGCTTATATACCGCGTACTGCTTTACGGCGATATGCTCCGGCTCCCGCATGGCCAGCCTTTCAAAGAGCTGGTCGATCACGCTTTCATAGCCTGGGGCGTCCTCCTCGCTGGCTGCGGCTGCGGCCAGCATCTCCATGACCGTGGAAAAATTCTGCTCCTCGGGCGGGGCTTCATATATGAGGTAGAGGATCAATGCCTCTAATAGGGCGGTTTCGGCCCGCTCCCAGAAGGGGTCGTTGCTTTGGCTGCCCTTGGGGGTCGTGTTGCGGATCAGGTTCGTTACCAATTTCAAAACGTCATTGGCGTCCCGGATGTAGGCAAGGGGGTTATAGCCATGGCTGCGCCCCATATTGATCAGATCCAGTATGCGCACGTCATACCCCTTTTTCTCGAACAGATAGCCCGTATCCCGGCAAATCTCCCCCTTGGGGTCCAGGATCACCAGGGAGGTATTGCACTGCATGGCGTTGGGCTTGGCATAGAAGCGAGTCTTGCCTGCGCCGCTGCCGCCCACCACAATGGTGTTGAGATTTCGCCGGTGCTTGCGGCCGTTGAAGCTCATACGGACATGCCGGGTAAACAGCTTGTTGTGCATTGGCTTCGCACGATCCGCATAGTTGCGGCACAGGGCCCGGGGATCGCCCCAGCGGGCGGAGCCGTATTCCTCCAGCCGCCGGTAGTTTTTCCGGGAGGAAGCGTAAATCAACAGGCCCAGGCCATAGGCCAGCAGAAACAACAGGATGATCCGCGGGGTATCCGCCGTCCAGGTAAGCCGGGCCGGGTCGATCTCGGCTAGGCCCTTGAGCAGCCCCGGCAACCCCTCCCCCAGCAGCGGGGCGGCCAGAATCGCCGCCCATATAACGGGAATTACCAGCAGGAGGAGGAAAAGCCGGGCCGCAGAGTCAGGCTGCCGCCGGTTCATCGGCTATCCCTCGCGTCCCGCCGCCGCTGCCGCTTGGCAGGCGCGTCGATCACCGCCAGCATGGCCTCGTCCAGCCGGCCCGTATCCTGGCCCTGCTCCACCATGGCATTGCGTTTCTCATTCAGCGTGCCGATGATCAGCCGCCGCTGGCTTTCATCCACTTCGATGATGTGTTTGGTTTCCATGGCTTCCCTCCTAACGCTCCGGGGTATCCTGCTGCTTTTCCCGGGGATTGACTAACCTGTCCAGGTTCCGGTCCATGCGCCGCTCTATGAGCCAGGCGACTTGCCGGATGTCCGCCAGAACCGCCCGCTTGGCCTTGGGCTCCAGATTGGCGTATGTTTCGGGGATGCGGTCGGGATAGCGGGGCTCCATATGATAGCGGCTGCACAGGATATTGGCCACGCAATCGCATAGGAAAGTGCTTTGGCAGCCGCTCTCCCTTGCCAATTCCCGGGCGGCGCTGAAAAACAGCGCCTTGCCCTCTAAGCCACGGGCCACGTTCACCACGCCTTGTTCGGGGAGATAGACTGCCCCGACCGTTGCGGGAACCTCCTCCGAAAGGCATACCGGCACAGGCGTATCCGTTAACAGGGCTTTGATGCGGTTGTATTCCCCATGGATAGGCCGCTGCTTTATGGCGCGGCCTGTGGTCTGCCTCACATCAAAGACCTTTCGAATGCGCATAAATACGCCGGTGGTACCATCCTCTCGAACATATTCCCGGCCCCGGGCAAGAAGGGCTATAGCCTGTTCTCCGGATTGAACGGAGCGACCCATCCGCTTCCATTCCTCGAAAGTATGGGTACGGGCCGCCTCTGGGTATTTCTCCATGAGAATCAGCGTATTCACAGCACTTTCTCCGCCCAATCGGGCCTGGGTTTCGATGAATTGGCGCAAGGCAGCGGGATCAGACAGCACCCGGTCAGCAACACGGTCTGCCAGGGCATACAGCTCCTCCCGCAGGGCTTTTTGTTCCGCAGACCATGCCGCCTTATCCATGAGCTGCCGTTGTTCTGGCTGCGGTGGAATTTCCCGCACCACTTCTTCAAATAGGGCATCGTAGGTTTCTCGGGGCGTTTCCATATGAATTTACCTCCCTTTGGTTTGTTTTGTTTTCTTTTTCGGCGATTGCTGCTGAGTATGCGGCGGCCTCTGCTTTTGCCGGGCTTGTATTTCTTTCTCCGTCCGTTCCGCCTGGAGCTCCCGGATCGCCTGGCGCACCGAGGGCCGCCGTTCAATATCCCTGCCGGTACTGCCTTTGGAGCCGGAGGTACGCCCGGACGGAGGCGGGGCCGTCCTCCGGGCTGTAGTAGGGTTTTCATTGGCGGCTGGCTCCGGCCGATTAGATGGCTCGGGCCGGGGCTGGCCCAGCATCTCGCTTAGTTCTCCGGCGCTAACCGTATGGGCCTTATCCGAAGCCGGATCGGGACGCGCCTGCTGCTTTGCTCCAACGTTTTGCCTGGTCTGCGTTTGCTCTGCTGCTAGCTTCCGGGCCCTTATGATATCCTCCCGGATCTTTTCCACATCCACCGCAGAAAGGGCGAACCGGTCCGCGATCCGGTTGACCCGGGCTGCATCCTCCGCGCTTACCACGATGTCGCATAGCCCGTCCGGATTGCGCTTATCCACCACGGCGGCATATAGGATGCCGTACTTCTTGGCCTCCTGGGCAAAGGCCCGCAGCTCCCCCTGCTTAATGACGAACACCTGGGTGGGCTTTCCCCGAAAGCTGCGCATACGGGTTTTGCCGCTGACCCGTTTTTCATCCTTGAGCGCCGCGATAAGAAACGCGGCAAGGGATACCGCCGCTTTCCCGCTCAGATTGGCCACGCACTCAACGCCTTTCACGGTCACGTTGGTGGCCATGTTCACGATTTGTTCCGCTGCTTCGCCCGTCTGGCTCATGGAATAACACCTCCGTTTCTTGTTGCTTGGCTTTTTTAAGATTCTCCTTGATCTGTACGGATCGGATGAGGATGGCGTCGCACAGGCGTATCTCCGCCCGCAATGCTTTCAGCTGGCCGTGGATGGCATGGAGCCGTGCCTCGATTTCCTCCTTTCGTTCCCCTTGAAGGCCCTTGTGCCGCCGCGCATTTTGAAGCTGTTTGCGCTCCCTGCACAACAGCAGGATGCGCCCGTCGGAATCCGCCCGGTGGACCGCCAGCTGCTCCGCAGTATCGATGGCATATTGGTGGAGAAATTGGGCTTGTCGGGAAATAGCCTGCATGTAGCGAAGATCCTCCCGCAAAACGAAGGGCGCGGGGCTATCTTGCCGCCGCGCCTTTCGCAGTAATATAAGGTAGTGATAGTACAGAGCCCGAAGGCCCTTCCAGGTGATTTTATACAGGCGGAACGACCCTTGTATCCGAACCCGCCGGGGCTGTGCGGGCCGTATCGGGGGCGAAACAGGGCGTCTTTGCCCCAGGATGCGGTTTCGGATGGCTTCCTCCGTATATGCGTCCCCCAGGGAGCGAAGGCGCACAAAGCGTTCCTTCCCAGGCGGGCGCACCGCCGTATGCTTTACGCCGGTTTTGATTCCATATCCCTGCCGTTCCAGGTGGGAAAGGAAGGCGTTCCAGGTCATGCTTTGGGCGATGGCCCTGTCCACATCCGCCCGGATGGCGCTGCGCCAGGTGGGGGCTCCGGCCTGCTCCGCGATCCATTGCCCATAGTGTTGGCTGCGGCCGTTCTCTTGGGCGATTACCGACAGGCCCCGCAACCGGCAAAGATCATCCGACACCCGGCGCATTTGGGCATATGTGGCTTTATTGGCGTAGAACCGCTTGCCATCCACGCAGGATACGGAATTGAGGATAAAATGGTTGTGCAGGACGCCGGTGTTCAAATGGGTGGCGATTACCACCTCAAAGCGGTCGCCCCAAAGCCGGTTTGCCAGCTCCACGCCGATCTCATGGGCCTGTTCCGGGGTGACCTCCCCCGGCTTGAAGGATTGGTAGCCATGGAATAAAACGATGCCGCCTTCCTTTTGAAAGCGGCGCTTGGTCAGGGCCATGGCCTCCCGGGCGCTTTGGGGGTCGCACCGGATGCCGCTGACGTAATACTGATAATCGGTCTTTTCCCCGTCCGTCACATAGTTGATGGTATTGCCCATACCCTGCGCAGCCGCCTGTTTCATGGCGCATTGCATGAGGGAGGAAAGGGCGGGGAAGTCCCCCTGCTCCCAGGCCGGATTGTAGGTTTTCTCCTGGTCTTTGATATACGCGATTGCCCGATCCAGACGTCCCCGGATGGGCCAGATGGCGGTTACAGCCACGGTTTATTCAGCCTCCGGTAGGGTAAAAGCCGCTTGTATCTCCAAAATAGCCTTGCGCAATGCGTTTGCGTTTTCATGGTATTCCTCCGCAAGAAAAAAGCCCGTGCTATTGGCGCGGGCTGCGATTTGGTTCATATTCACGCCAATGGCGTACAGTTGGCGCAAGAGTGCATGGTATTCGATGGGCGGCAGCTCCTTGGGCCGCTGCCCGCTGATCAGCAGGCGCAGATATGCCTCCTGGGAGAGGCCGGATTTTTGTACATGCCCCTTCAGCTGCCGCCACTCCCTTTCGTTGAGACGGAAGGTGACTTTTCTATTGCGTTTGAGCATAGGGCCTCCTTAGAGTCCAAATACAAGAGTCCAAATACAATGGTTCGTATACTTTTTTTTACTTGAACATAAAAATCCCGTTCCATTAACTAATAAATTGGAACGGGAATGGCAGGGGAGGGACAAAAAGCCCTTGCAGTAATCGCTACGCTTCTTTAGCTAAAAAGCCAATATCTTTTTGCAGGTCACAAAACAGAGGCTTTTCTTTCTTTCCCATGACCTTATGGTATTCCCAGGCCAGCCTGGTCAGGTCCCCCGGTGAGACGGAATGTTCTTTGCATGTTCCATCTGTGGAAAAGCACAGGACACTATTGCCACGGTCGGCCACGATGATCTCCTCAAAAATGTATTGATAATGCGCTGTAATTTCCCTTATTCCCTGGATAAAATCCAGCTTATCTTGATCGGAAAAAATTCCTGTACTAAATTCAAATAAGTAATTGTGAGTACAAACAGTAAACGGAGTATCACTCTTTTTAGGCTTATCTTCGGCATCTAAATGGTTTAGCAATTGTAGCTTCTTCTTCAAATGTTCCAGCAAATACATCACGTGTGTATTGCCAGGAATCGGGCCCTTTGTCGCTGAAACTGCCCTTAGTTTTCCATCTATAATGCAAGTTCCGCCATCGAACCGCTCAAGCTCTTTGCGGGGGATTTCCTCTATTTTTCTGCCTAAGTAGCTCCCCATTTTATTATTGGTATATCCAATATGTTTCGTTTCTGCCCTTGTAACCTCAATGCCGTAAAGATCCGCATCATCTTTCCAGTCTGGACGCTCATTTTTTCGTACCCGTTCAACCATCTTTGGGTACAGAAGGTCCATTACCAGCAGTCCGTAAATTTCGTCCATTAGCTTGTCGTATTTAATTTTTTCTTTTTCCATTCAATCCTCCTTGTTCGTATTCGGTGCACGAATAAGATATTTTATTTCGCACCCGTTCTTAATGTGTTTATATTATTTTATCCGATTTTGTAACCGTAATCAACTAGTTTGCCACATGGAAAGCATAGCGCAACGTCGTTTATCCTGGTGGGGTTTTAGGGGCTTGGCCCCTAACAAGGGAATCATGCTGGCAGGATTCAATGCTTGCTACGACAGCGCAGGGCGCTGTCCCGATACCAGCCGGGGCAGGGGCTTACCCAACGAGGCCCTATCTGCCATGACCCGTGTCCGGCTGTTTCGGTTCCCGCGCCCGGATGCCGCCCAGGCCCTTTTGCTCCATGAGCTGGGCGTTATAGTCCTTACCGGCCGGGAAACGGGCTTCTACATAGAAGTCCGGCGGCAGCCGCTCCCGTATGGCCGCTGCCGCCATGTGCCCGCCCCGGTCGTTGTCCAGGCAGAGGATGATCTTGCGCGCCTGAGGGTGGGTGGAAAGGTATTGCTCCAGGGCCATAGGCAAAGCCGGGGTGTCCTTGGCTGGGGCATATACCCCGGAAAGGGACAGATAGCTTGCCCGTTGCCATGGCTGCCCCGATTCCATCGCCAGGGTGATATAGGATAGCAGGTCGATGGCGCTCTCGAACACATGCAGCGTATCCGAAGGGGCCTTGGCCGCCATGTGAAAGGCATACCGCTTGTCGCTTCCATCCGCATCCCGCAGGAAGGTGGAGCCGGGATCGCTGCTGCGGATAAAGCCATAGCGGGGAACGCCCGCGCCGTCAAAGCCCACAAACACGCAGTTGTGGCGTTTGTCCTCATATAGCGTTCCCGCCCGGATGCAGCCTTGCAGCAGGGGCAAAGCAATGCCGCGCCCCGTCAGATAGGCGAGGACGCGGCGGTTATCCCAATTCCTTTGGGGCAGCTGGAAGGACAGCGGCGGTTTTCGATCAAGGGGTTGGCTGCGGGGCGGCGCAGGCTCCGGCATTTGCCCCATGCAGTCCATCAGGTGCAATACAGCCGCCTGAAATCCCATGCCCCGCACTTTAATCAGATAATCCAACGCACTGCGGCCGCCTATCCCCTGGGACCACCAGCACCATTTCCCATTGCTGATCTTCAGGCTGTCGTGGGTGCGCGTAGCGTAGACGTCCCGGGAAACGCGCACCAATTCATGGGGATCGTATCGCTCCAGATAGGCGAGTAGATCCAGGCGCTTCACCCTGGCAACCGTATCCCTGGGTATCCATTGGCTTTGATAGGGCCCTTGTTTCATCTTACATATTCCTCCCTTGCCTGCGAAGGCGTTTCCTCCTGGTCGATCTCTGTATCCTGTACCCGGTCGGCATGGGTTTTCAGCTTCAAGGCCGCATCCAGGGCGATGAGCCGTTGGGATTTTTCCGTCAGCTCCGCCTCCTGGGGAAAAGGCTGTTCCGCGTCCGCTTCCAGGGTTTGTTGCTCCTGCTTCAAGGCGTCGATTTTGCAATCTGCCGCCTTGACGGATGGGGTCAGCCGCTCCAGCTGATGTTCCAGACGCTGGATGTTGCCTATGGCAGTATCCCCAAGCTCCACAGAATAGGAGCCTTCGCCCTTTAGAATGGCGGTAAACTGCATGTTCGCATATGCCAACAGCAGCCGGAAGCCCCTGTATGCCCCAATCTCCTCAGGGGCAGGATCGCTCTTGGCCTGGCAGGCGGAAAGAAGCGCAGCGCCGGCCTCTTTTCGTTCCGCATACCGGGTCCCGCAGATGGTCATGGAAAAATCGCCGGCCTTGTTTTGCATGTAGCTTGCATGGTCGGCTGCAAGCTTTTCCCTGGCCTGTTCATAGGACTGGATCTCCAAGGGGATGCGCTGCAAGCGGCTCTGCATCTCAAACCGTTGGTTCATATGGCTGGCGCGCAGCAGCTTCAGCTTGGAGATTTCCATCTCTAGATCCATCCGTTCCTTGATCCGGGGATCGCCGGTAGCCAGGGATTTGACCTCCGCATAGGACAAGGCTTGCTCGTCCATATCCTCGCAGGAGCGGGCCGGGGAACGGCTGGTCATCACCTGGGAAATAAACCGTTGCTTGGCTTCCAGGGTGGCCCACATGTAGGCGTCAAAGGTGTCCTTGGTCACGTAGCGGTAAATATGGACGGTGCCGTTTTGATTGCCCTGCCGTATGATCCGGCCCTCCCGCTGCTCTATATCGGCGGGCCGCCAGGGACAATCCAGATGATGCTCGGCAACCAGCAGCCGCTGCACATTGGTTCCAGCCCCCATCTTGGCGGTGGAGCCCAGCAGCACCCGCACCGATCCGGAGCGAACCTTGCTGAATAGGGCGGCCTTCTGGGCCTCGCTGTCCGCATCGTGGATGAAGGCGATTTCCTGTTCCGGTATTCCGCCCTGGATCAGCTTTTCCTTTATATCCTGGTATACATGGAAGCCTTCTCCCTTTGGGGTAGACAGGTCGCAGAACAGGAGCTGGGTCAATTTCTCCGCCGCCGTATCCCGCCAGATCCGCAACACACAGTCTACGCAGGCGTTGGCCTTGCTCATGGGGTCATCCGGCAAAAGGCTGTTGAGCATTCGCTGATCCAGGGCCAGCTTGCGCCCGTCGCCGGTGATGCGCAGCATATTATCCTCGGTGGGCTTGACGCTGCCCGCCCGCACCGCCTCCGCCCGATCCGCCAGGGATAGGAGCATATCCCGCTGGAATTTGCTGGGCTCCAAGACCTCTGTGTGATATTCCGCCTTAGGCACAGGCAGGCTGAGCATATCCGCCGTCTGAATATCCGCAACCTCCCGAAACATAGCGGTGAGCTCCGGCAGGTTGAAGAACCGGGCAAAACGGGTCCTAAGCCGGAATCCCGTGCCCTCCGGGGCCAATTCCATGGCGGTGATGGTTTCCCCGAAGGTGGAGGCCCAGGCGTCAAAATGGGCTAGGCCCCGCTGGACCAATGCGTCGTATTGGAGATACCGCTGCATGGTGTACATTTCCACCATGGTATTGGAGATGGGCGTGCCGGTGGCGAAGATTACGCCCCGGTTGCCGGTCAGGTCATCCAGGTAGCGGCATTTCATGAACATATCCGAGGACTTCTGGGCTTCGGCCTGGGAGATACCCGCCACGTTCCGCATTTTGGAAAATGCGGCCAGGTTCTTGAAACTGTGGGCCTCATCCACAAACAGCCGGTCTACTCCCAGTTCCTCAAAGGTAATGACCTGGTCTTTGCGCTGCGCATTGTTCAATCGGTCCAACTTGGCCTGTAGCTGTTTTTTCGTGCGCTCCATTTGCTTGATGGTAAAGGGTTCCGCTTTTTTGGCCTTTGCTTCGGCTATGCCTCGCATAACTTGGCCGATCTGTTCTGTAAAGTGTGCCTGCTGCCGCACTAGACTTACCGGCAACTTTTCAAATTGGCTGTGCCCGATGATCACAGCATCGTATTCCCCGGTGGCAATGCGGCTGCAAAACCGCTGACGGTTCTGTTTTTCAAAGTCCCGCTTGGTGGTAACCAAGATATTGGCTGCAGGATAAAGTTGCAGGAATTCTCTGGCCCATTGTTCCGTTAAATGGTTGGGTACTACGAACATGGGCTTATGGCATAACCCCAGGCGCTTCAGTTCCATGGCGGCAGCAGCCATGGTGAAGGTTTTGCCGCTGCCTACCACATGGCCTAGCAGGGTATTGCCCCCATATAGGATGCGAGCCACAGCATTTTTCTGATGAGGTCTTAGTTGGATCTCCGGGTTCATGCCGTGGAACTGGATATGGGAACCATCGTATTCCCGGGGTCGGATGGAATTGAATTTTTCATTGTAGAGCTTCACGAGCCGTTCCCGGCGCTCTGGGTCTTTCCATATCCAGGTCTGGAAAGCATCACGGATGGCCTGCTGCTTCTGTTGGGCGATGATGGTCTCCTTCTGGTTCAACACCCGTGTTTCCTTCCCGTCCACGGTATTGGTATCGAACACCCGCACATCCCGCAGGTTTAAACTTTCTTCTAGAATTTTGTATGCGTTGACCCGATGGGTGCCATATTTCAAGATGGCGTTGTTGTTATCGAAGTCCGCACTTTTTCCGGTCACGCTCCAAATGGAGGTATAGGAGGAAAACAGCACCTTAATTTTGCCTTGCCGGTAAAGTGGTGTGTTGAGCAGGGCATATATGAATTCTTCGACTACCCTAGGGGGGATCCAAGTGGAACCAAGCCGCACTTCAATGTCACCAGCTCCCAGATCCCGGGGCTGTACGGCTTGGAGGGCTGAAACCTGGGTTTGAAGGGCTTGTAGAGCCGCTGGATCCGGCTGAGACGTATGCTGTTCCAATCCTGCAAGCAGGGCTTTTGCCTGCTGTAGCTTATGGCGCACATTGCCGGAAAGGTATTCATCCGCCGTAATGAAGGGGAAGCTGTGAATATTAAAGGAAGCCCAGTCCATATCCAGCGGGTCAAGCCCGTCGAAGTCCCGGTAGATATACCCTTGTAGCTGCTGTGCAAGGGAAGCCTCATCCATACCGGTCAGCCTCGACATATACGGCATATCTATTCCAGCTCGTTCGCCAATGGATAGGGCTAGAGCTTCTTCTGGCGTATCCACGTGGGAGATGGGCGCTTGGGCACGTATGGTACGCTTAGTAAACATATCTGCTTTACGCTCAAATTCCCCATTCTCATCCAGCACTTCCAAGGAGGAAAGCAGGGGATAGAAAGTATCATCCCGAAAAGCCGATCTGTTTCCCCGGCTGTTGATACGGCCATATTTCGCCGCAAACCTATCATACATGGCGTTAAGCTGCTCCTGCTCTCGCAGGATGTGCTCTTCCGGCCGATTTTCCAACTGATAGGCAATGAGCCTGCGAGTACATTCCCGTAAATCAATCATGGCTTGGATACGGACTAGGGCGGTGGCAGAAGCAGCTACAAGCTGCATCTGGCTATCTATCCGGTAGTAGATTTTTCCATCCGACAGGCCAAAACTGAAATTGGGGATAGCAGGGTCTGCGGGTATCCATTCGCTTTGATCTTCGATGTCCTCCAGCTCTGGAGCCCGTTCTTGGTATTTGCCACGAATATGCGCCACGGCTTCTTTGAGCTGCTCCGTCAAGTCAGTCCCTTCCAGGGGCAGACAGGCGGTTTCATTTTCATTGCCGTACATATTCTTCCACCAGGCCATGCGGCCTAGCAGCATTTCTGGATGGGATAAGAAATAGCTGTTGATGGGAATGCCATCTTCCGTTTGCCCCAGGTGTAACCATTCGGGTTGCGATAGAATAGGCCGCTCCCGTTTGCGCAAAAACAGAATGTCTGCGGTCACCTCAGTATTGGCATTAGCGGCAAAAGCGTTGTTGGGCAGACGTATAGCCCCCAGAAGGTCCGCCCGTTCTGCAATATACTGGCGTGTCCTATCGTCTTGCTTATCTAGCGTTCCTTTGCTAGTGATGAAAGCGATTATGCCGCCGGGCCGAACTTTATCCAAAGCCTTGGCAAAAAAATAGTCATGGATGTGGAATTTTTGTTTAGCATATCGCTGATCCGAAACGCCATAGCTGCCGAAAGGAACATTGCCGATGGCAAGGTCAAAGAAACTGTCCGGATAGTCCGTATTCTCAAAGCCTTTGATTTGAATATCCGCATTCTGATAGAGCTGCCGGGCGATGCGGCCGGTGATAGAATCCAGCTCCACGCCATAGAGCTTACTGCCTGCCATATTTTCCGGCAGCAGCCCAAAAAAATTTCCAATGCCGCAGGATGGCTCTAGAATGTTGCCTCGCCGAAAACCCAGGTTTTCTATGGCCTGGTATATGGCATTTATGACAGTGGGCGAGGTATAGTGGGCATTCAACGTGGAAGCCCGGGCAGATTCGTACTCTGTTTCGGTCAATGTTTCTTTCAACTCTGCATATTCGTTAGCCCAGACGCTATTGTTGGAGTCGAACGCCTGGGGAATGCCGCCCCAGCCCACATATTTGGCTAAGATCTCCTGCTCTTGCTTGGTTGCGCGGCGGTTTTCCACCTCGATCTTGCCCAGGGTGTGGATAGCCTCCAGGTTCATGCGGAATTTGGCCTTGGGGCCGCCATGGCCCAGGGCGTCGTCGGTGATTCGGTAATCTAGGGTTGGCGGCCTATCCGGTTTCCCATGCGGGATATGCATCCGTTCCACTACCACGTCAAAGGGCAGGTTGTTCTGCTCTGCGGGATAGATGGCTTCGTGCTCCGATTGACGTTCCGGTTTCCCCGCCGGTTGTTCCTCCGTGGCTTCCTCGGCGCTGGTTGCGGGGAATGGGACGGGGGGATTCTGTTGCGCCCGTTGCTGTTCCGCTTGGGCTACCCGCTGGATTTCCGCTAGGATATAGTCCGGCAACGGCGTATATGCCTGCACCAAGCCATCCGTCCCAATGTGGGCGATGGTGCGGTAATCATGGCCGGCTTCCTCCAATATGTTCCAAACGGTGGTGCCATTGCCCAGGGAACCATAGCCCAGGGAATATAGAATGCCGTGTTCTTTGGCGTATCCGCGAACAGCTGCAAACCATTCGTCATGGGGCTGGCCGCCATCCCGATCCCAACCTCCAAAGGAGACAATTTGTCCTTCCTGGCCATAGATGGCCTCAAAATCCACCTCGTGATAGCGTACATGCATACGCTGACGCCGGTAATCCTGGCTTTGAATATTGTCGAACCATTGGCGGGCAAAGCTGTTGAGTTGGCGTTCTAAATCCGGATTATCGACTTCGCCCTGCTGGTTCTCAACGGTTTGATATAGGCCGATCCCATCCTGCTGAAAGGTGCGGGCAGAAAGGGTCTTGTTTTCCAAATCGAATACGAATTCCATATCCGGATCAGCCATGAGATCGCCGTTTTGCAAATAGGTATGGGATATAGAAATTCGATTCTCCCCAAGATAGTCCATGGAAAGGGGCATAAAGGCGTCCCCGGCAGTGAAGCGCAGATAGAATGCCTCCCCGGTGAGAAGCTCGGGCGCAAGGGCCATGAGCCTATCAAAATTCCGCGCGGCCGTTGTTTTCGGGGTGCGTTTCTGCTTGGAATCCGGCGCCGGGCCGTCTAAAGCCGGGGAAACCTGCTCTGGCAGGAGGTCGGCGGTGTGGATGCCGAGGTCGTTTCGCTGTTCCGGCGCAAGCAGGCGGTCGTTTCGCTTGTCCTGCCCCAACAGGCGAATAAACTGCTCATGCGGATAGGACACGGTCAAAAGGGGATATTGGGGGTCCGTCAGCTCTACCAGCTCGCCCGCCATGGCAAGGATAAAGTGCTCCTGTCCATGGAGGAATACCGAATCCCCCAAGGAAAGCCGGTATTCTCCTGGCTGACGGCTGCGCTCCTCCTGCGCAAGGGCCATGGTTTCCTGGGAAGCTTGGGGCCGGTCTACGGGTTGCGCCTCCTGGTATTGCCCAAGCTGGGCCTGCTCCCCTTCCGTCAGATATTGACCCTGGGCGATCAGCTCCCCGATCCGCTGGGCGGCCTTGCGCCAGGGTATGCGCAAATCCGGATTGGAAAAGGCGCTGCCGCTGTCCCGGCTGATGCATAGTCCCTTGCCGTCATACCAGATATTCCCCTTTTGGCCATTGGCAAAGACGTGGGAGCCGCCCCCTATGCCGTATTCCTTTTTAAGAAACGCAGCCCGCTCCTGCAAGGGATATGCCTGCTGGTAGTGCTGAAAAATGCGGAACTTCCCATTTTGAAATCCGCTGCCCCGGCGCAGCACATGATCGATCTCCCCTTGGGGGATGGCAAAGGGGCCGGGGTGCTCCGCTGCCAGGATGTTGGCCATCTGTTCCTCTACCCCTGCCAGGGCGGAAAGAGAAAGGCCGGGGCTTTTCAAAGCCTCCGGCCTTTCATTGGTTTCTTCTAGCTGTAGATCAGCTCCATGGCCAGCTCCTCGGCCCGCTGGCGGATGTTGTTCATCCGGGCGGTCCATGCCAGCGGGTCTTGGGCTTTCTGTTCCTCGCGCAACCCCTCGGCCTTGGCCAGCTCCTGCATCGTCTGTTCCACCTGGGCCCGGACTGCCCGATCCACCTCCAAGAGATGGGCTTGCAGCGTCCCGTTCAGCAATAACCCTGCGTATGTCCCCTTCCGGTGCTCCTTTAGGTACCGCTTGCGCAGCATCCCGTACTTGCCCGGCGCTTCCTGCTCCTGTTCCATCGTCAAGTCGGGAATCCGGTAATTGGCCTCTTGCCGGTATGTCAGTTCCATATCCCACACTCCTTTTGATTTCTTCTTCCAGTTCATTTTCCGTTACCCGTTCGGATTTTGCAAATGTGCCGGCCTCTTTTTCCAGGGATTTTATCGTCCGCTCGATCTGGCCAAGGGCCATCTTTGCTATATCGCTTACAACCGCGCCCAGTTGGGCGGCTGTTTCCTGCGTATTAAATAAGGTAACCGCCTGCATGTCCCCTTCCCCGATAGGCGCTGCGGGAAGGCCCAGACGGCAAAGGATCATATATTCCACGCTGGGAGCTGCGGCCAGCTTTAGCAGCTCCAAGAGAACCGGCGGATCGGTATCCCCCAGGTGGCTGTCCGCTGCAATCCCCTGGAGGGCTGCGGCGTATTCCGCCGCGTTATCTTCCACCAGGTTCCCCACGATGGCATGGAGCCGGCGCGAAAACCCTGTCCCCTCCACTTCGCCAAAGTGGTTTTCCAGGCTCTCCAGCACCGCTTCTTCATATTCCGGCCGGTATGCCCAGGTGAAAAAGGGCTGGCTGTATGGGGTTTGCCGGGTATCGGAAAGGTCGAATACATATTTCAGCCCAAGCTGCGGGCCTGTATCCTCCAGGAGGGCGATGCCCACGGCCCCCGGCTTGACCCAGCGGCGGTAGCGGCATCGGTTCCACTGCTCCAGCGTGGCGCAGGCGGTGGCGTTTGGGCGCTGGGCATAGATGAGGACCTGTTCTGGGAAGGCGTATTTGTACATCCGCGCGGCGGATCGCAGGAACGATTCCCATTCTGCCGGGCTGCCCACGATCCGCGCCATGGTCTCCCGGGCCAATGTGGATATGGCGTTTGCTTTCCTGGTCATTTGGGCCTCCTACTGTTTATCTCGTCGCGCAACATCCATACGCCGTTCCCTGGCCGCAGAAACGATCTTTTATCCATCAGCGCCCCCTTTCCTGTGGGTGCTCTTTTCCATTGGGAACGCGCAATTTCCCCTGGGCGTCATATAGCTGCGGATGCGCTGCCGGACAATCCCAGCCAAACATACTGCCTGCCAGCATGGCAGCTTCCTGCGCCTTGGTTACGCCCAGCTGCTGATTTGCATTTTCGGCGGCTTCACGATTATACGTTCTGTTCCCCGGTTGGTTCCAGTCGGAGGGATAATAGCCTTTGATCCCACGGGTGATATTTACTATATCGCCGGTGCCGGGCTGGATGGTAAGGCACAGCTTGGGGAGCGGGAAGGGACTGCCCGTTATGGTTTGGTATTGTTCTGCTTCCTGCTCAATGCGATCCAGATAGTCTTGATACGCCGCTTCTTTTTCATTGTGATAATGCCCCCAGAAATAATGCTCTGGGTCATCTGCCCGATATTGCCATGTCACATATGGATTGGGGGCGTCCGGATTATACCCCAGAACAAAGCCCTTTCCCCCTATGGGGAAGCGCTCTATAATTCTGTATCCTTGATTGATTTGCATATGTTTCTCCTGTTTTCTGGTTAGAGGAAAGGGCGGCAC
>CDZQ01040237.1_pt1 | contig 18912 bp, 9 predicted proteins | sample 554831 | NCBI WGS metagenome assembly CDZQ01 (sample SAMEA3182112, study PRJEB8094) | gut metagenome | biome: human; feature: gut; material: Stool; isolation source: human stools | place: Canada | collected 2013-05-06
GTATATGGGCGTACATGGCTTCATGGGCATAATGCGATAACTCAATCCTTTAGGCTTGCATGTTATCTTCAGCCCAGGATGATTCTTAAATCAGCTATTTCCGCTGACTCTCTGCTCGCTAAGGATGCTTTTAGGGCATCCTTTCATTTACACTTTTTACGAAATCATGGGATCACTAACAAAATATCGCTTGTCAGTTATATTGTATGGCAGGAAAGATATGCGACTGATATTACAGATCCCCAAAGTGGAGAGTTTATGACCATTAAAAATAAGATGTTGCTGGGTGCGCTTTTGCTGGTTACCAGTGCCGCCTGGGCCGCACCAGCCACCGCGGGTTCGACCAATACCTCGGGAATTTCTAAGTATGAGTTAAGCAGTTTCATTGCTGACTTTAAGCATTTCAAACCAGGTGACACCGTCCCAGAGATGTACCGCACCGATGAGTACAACATTAAGCAGTGGCAGTTACGTAACCTGCCCGCGCCTGATGCCGGGACGCACTGGACCTATATGGGTGGCGCGTACGTGTTGATCAGCGACACCGACGGTAAAATCATTAAAGCCTACGACGGTGAGATTTTTTATCATCGCTAAAAAAAAGCCCCCTCGGAGAGAGGGGGGAATGCAGACACCTTAATATTTTTATTATTAGCCACTTGCTCGTCTTGCTTGTTATTAGTCGTATTTCACGTTGATTAATGCGGTTGCCTCCAGTGCGCCAGATTTAACTTTGTTTGTATCGTAGACGTAGTAACTGGCCGTTATCGGAATTGAAACCGTTGTATCTGTAAGTTTTGACTTTGCCGCAATTTCTTTTAAATTTGTATATCCTTTACTGCTGTTAGTGATATTTAAAAGTGTGACTGGCGTACCATTACTTTCAAGAATAAATCCTACGCCATTATCTTCCGCACCTTTCAGGATCGTGTTGCTGTTGGTTAACAAGTCAGAACTTGATAAATACACCTGCATTTTCCGTGATGTTTGATTTTGTTGACCTAATAAATTTTTACAACGCAGAATAATATCCCCTTTTTTACTATTTATTGTTGTTTTGTTACCTGTGGCTGGTAATTGTGAAACGGGAATACTCTCTAACGTAATTAATAAATCGTCCGGTTTGCAGGTTGTGGTTATCGGGTTGTATGACAATGTCAGATTAAAGGAATAGACACCTGCATTTTGTGCCAATGCATTTCTGTAGCTATTTACACATGCATCCCATGACTTACCACCTAATAAACACAGTAGAAATTGTACTGCGGCACTCCCGCGTGTCGATGATGAAGCACTGGATAATGTCGCAACTCCATTAATCATCACTGAACCACCGCCCCCCGCAGAAACATTCACTTTTGCATTACTGGCCGCAGGTGTCACCGTCACCGAATAACCACTGGTGAAACTGGTCTGATTATTTGACAACGTAATGTTGTTTTTATTGGTCCATTCAAAATGTAAATTTAATTTAATGGTATCGTTATAAAGTCCAACAATAATATCCGACGGGCTCATAGGTGTGATAGTATTTGTACTCACGCATGACGAATCATTAAAATTATGCTCATATGTCGCCATTTGTGTTTGAGTAAGTGCAAAATCCCCCTGAACAACCAAATTGTGCTGAACAGATAACTCACTATAACATGCCGCATAGCTCACAGGCATAACCATCATCATTACTATAAATAGCATTATGCGAATTTCCATAGAACCACCTGACTATTACTGGCAAATATAATTTCTACTTTCATCAATCTCTTTACCGAAGGTGATTGTGCATGAAAGCCCTTGTTGCTTATCAATTGCCACATTAACCGATGGCGGTACTTCATTGGTGCGAATAAATAACTGGCTTCCCTGGCCGACAACACCAATATTATGACCATGGATATCATTGACTTCATAACCAAACGTTAATGGTTGCCCATCCGCTCTTAACGCTTTTATAAACCATGGCTTGCGCTGATCGGTATCAAAATTAACCAGTACAACCGCGCCGCGATAAGGGGCGGCAATTTTCCGGTTGCCACGTAATTCTGCTTCGCTATCGCTTTGTGACACATCCAACATCAGGTAATTTTCCCGATAAGGTGTCATTCCGTCGTATACCACCACTCCATTACGGTTTGTTGTGCGATATTTTTGCCCATTGACATAAGCATCTTTAATTCCTGGCGCATTCATCACAGCAAACGTTTCAGAAAGACGGTTTGCCAGATTAACGCCACCCGACCAGGCGACAATGCCCCCTGAAACACTGGCTCCAGCCTGTCGATAAGCACTCGACTGACTATAACTGCCATTCACTGTCGCAACCGGCGCGTTCCAGGTTAAATTCGCCCCAGCTGTCGTTTCATTTCCCTGATACTGATAACTCAGGTTGACCCCATAGTTAAACTGATCCCGGCTTCCAACGGTTCCTGATAATCCCGTATTATTTGAGGCAACCCCCTGATCATCAAACGTCGTTGAGTTAGACATATATATTTGCCGACGAGGCGTCGTAACGTCATCACCCCAATCAAAGGGAATCGATATAAAAATATTAAAACGTTTCTCTTCATGATGATTCTCGTCATAAGCATGGCTTGCCGCGAGGGTATAGCTTATCCTTCGCAGGTTGTTGGAATAACTCAACTGATAATCCTTACTGCTGCCGCTACGCCCCCAGTAATCTCGCCATAACGTACTTAAGGACACAGAACCCCAGCCTTCTGGCAATGACTGACTCATATTGGCAGAGAAGCTATTTTTACGGCCAAAATCGTTCTGGTAATAATCGGCAATGTCATAGATATCGTTTTCATCACGGCGATAATTATCTTTATTGTTTGCCCATACGTGATCATTAAATGTCCGATAATCACGCGACGAATAACGCCAGGCCGCCAGACCAAAACGTGTCGACGTTTGGCTCACAAATTTGTTGTAGGCAATTTGATAACTTTGCCCGTCAAACACATCGCCGTTGTCTTGTTTACTATGCGACTTCGTGGCATCGACGGAAATGGCACCAATGCGTGTATTCCAGCCAGTCCCCAAAGTGAACGCGTAATAATTATTCGCGACCATCGAGCCACCATACAGCGTTAATAAGTTATTAAAACCATACTGATGACCCACCTGGACAAAATCACTTTGTTTGCTCGCCCCTTCAATATGGCTACGACCCGCCACAAAATCATATTTCGACACGCCGGGTTGCAGCATATTTGGTACCGCTGCATAAGGCACCAGATAGGTGGTTACCGAACCGTCCGCCTCTTTCACGCTGACATCAAGATCCGCTCCACCACCGGCCAACTGCAAATCTGTAATCGCAAACGGGCCAGGAGGAACCTCTTTCTGATAAACCACAAAACCATTCTGTTCAATAGTTACCAGCGCGTTACTCTGAGCAATCCCCTGCACCCGTGGCGTAAAATTTTGTTTCGAGTTAGGCAACATCTGCATATCACGAAACAACCGCACACCGCTGAAGCGAACAGAATCAAAAATATCGCTTGATGTGTACATATCACCCACACGAAGCGTGCCGAGAAGTTGGGCAAATCCACGTTCCAGATACAGGGTATTGCTTTTCCACCCCCCTGGATTGTTATTTGTTTTACTGAAACTGGCATCAGAATGCAGTTGCCACCCCAATAAATTTAACCCGCTGTTAAAACGTACATATGTACTCTTGCTATTACCGGACGCTTTATAATCGCTGTAATACTGACTCACATAATAAGAGGTATAAAACGCATTAATACCCCGCTCCCAGTTTTCTGGTGGAACATAGCCACTTTCCAGCTCTTCCACCCAGGCCTGCGGGACACTGAAATCGAGACGAAAAACTCCGATATCCCAGGTATAGCTCCCGCCCTGAATAAGTTGCTTAAATGTTAAACATTGCTTACCGCTGGCAAAGTTATCGGTATTAATGCCTAACCGCTTGATCATTTCCCTTGATAAACATGTTTCTTGCGGGTTGTCTTTAACAATGATCTCATATTTCCCACGCCATTGCTTATTGACATAAATATCGATGTCATACTGCCCCGGCAAGGGCTGATTATCTTCAAGACGAATATTTGAAACCTGCTGGTCTTTCATTCCACCTATCATGAAATGGGTATCAAAGGTTTCTTCAGCTGCATAAGCTTCAATGCCGATCAATAACGCTACGATTGCTGATGCAAGTGGGGTCATTCTCAACATAGGCAGCTCCTGCAATTAAATTTTGTCACTAATATAATTGCCATGGTCATCGATAATGGTCAGATGCCAGTTATTTGCATTATTACTTTTGACATTAACACTCTGACTTTCTAAGGGGGCAATCATAATAGTTTCATAATTGACTTTGACATTATTAGCTTTGACATCCGAAATCGTCACCCAATTAGCTGAGTCATTTTTTATCACCAATCCATTGCCACTGCGATTTACCAGTAACTTTTTAAAGGTCACTTTATTTACCGGAGCAATACCCGCTGGCCGGTAAAACAACTTAATTCTGTTTTGCATCGCAAACTTCAGTGCATTCTTACCTTCTTGTTCTGGACTATTTGGTGGAATATCCAGAACATTCAGATAAAAAATACTCTCTTTATTAGTGGGTAGTTTATTCGGCATAATTTTAATTTTTACTTGCTGCCCGGAATTTGCCCCTATTTTTGCCACTGGTGGCGTTAACATGAAAGGAACCTGAATTTTTTCTGGTGGTAATGACGTATCGCCATCATCAATCCACGCCTGCATCAGCGAAGAACGGTTTCCCTGGTTCATCAACTGCACCATCACTTCTTTGTGCTCTGCCGGGTAAATAATACGCGTCCCGTAGATAACAATACCGGCATGTGCAGGAAGGACCATAGAAGAAATGAGTAAAGCTAATAATCCTTTCATCTTAATGCCTCTTAAATTAAAAGGCCGCCATGGAGATAGCGGCCATGTTAATTACCTGAAGAATCTTGCAATTTTATTTATTAATCCTGCGCCACACGCATAATCAGGGAAGATAACACATCACCTGAATTCACTGAGTTATCTGTCAGTTTCAGGTATTTTGCTTTAAACGGAATGGCATATTGACCGTCCGCTGTTTTATAACTCTCGATGTTGAAAGGTGCAGAAACATCCAGGACATCGCTGTTATCACCTAAATAGAGATAATAACCCACGGTATCGTTGCTACTGGCTATCGCCTTATCGTTTCCGGTTATTTTATCGTTGGTAATCAACGAGAGTTTTACACCAGCAACTTCTTTCGGACAGCTAATTTTTAACATGCTGCTGGTTACACCGACTGCACCATCATAGGTCGAGTATTTAGCTTTACCTTCAAAGACCGTAGTTGGTACAGTTGGCATATTAATACTTACTGAATCGCCACCTGCTTCGAATTTACACGGAGATTCTGCAATATTCCCTTTAATGGTTAATGTTCCGGTATCAACGTCTGCGGCAAATACCCCAGCGCTCATAAAAAAAGAAGAAAAAACAGCGGCAGCAATAATTGAACGTTTCATAATATGCTCCTTAATAAAATCTATTTTTGGTTGTTAAGAGTCTGTATCTCTTGGAAACAAATTTCTCACACCAAAAAAGTTGCCGCAATGTAAACACATTGTTTTATTGATTTAAAGCAAATTAACTATTGCAATATAAACACAACAAATACTTAAGCACATTAAATATTTATCAAATCTATTAATTAATGTGGATTTCTATAAATGGTATTATTAATATCAATAAAAAAAGCTTAAATCATTCATGTAAATGATTTAAGCTTTCTAAATCCGATTAAAACCAGGGTGGCAAATTAATCGTAGCGATTTAACACGATTCGACGTTTGCTATCGCTATCTGCAGCAATCACTTCCGTCGTTACACCTTTAACTGGCGAAGAAACCTGATGACGGGTATCAACATTATACGTTAACTGACCACAATGCTGTTGAGGTTGACCATTAACCATAGCCATACTGCATGTTGGGGGACTGATCCTACCATTAATCGTTAATGTAGCAGTTTCTGAAGAGAACGCGGGAGAAGCCAATCCATAGGCAAGAAAAATAATTCCTGACAGCCAGTACTTATTCATTGAACGTTATCCCTGTAGTAAAGGTTATGCCTGGAAAGAATGAGTGCATAACAAACTATAGCTGTACATCCACTACACAGCCACGAAGGATGATAATGAAGCATCGCCGGTACGATCAATCGACTTTGTAGAGTTTCGGACGAAGGTCCGCAGAATATTCGCAGCATTAAATAAGTGTTCATTAATGCGGCAAAAACAAATACACCGCATCAATGTAACATCTCTGCGGTGTATGAAGAATAATCAGAATGGTTAATACGCGTTAGACCGCGCGGAAGGAAATCTCGCCTGGAATGACTTCACCCTGCCAGTAGAGCTGAGCTGCAACGCGGTCAGCCAGCTGGCGGTAGATAGCGGTAAATTCGCTCTCAGGACGGCTGATAACCGTTGGCGTGCCTTTATCGAGATCCTCACGTAAGGAGATGTGTAACGGCATCTGCCCCAGCAGCTGCGTGTGGTATTTCTCGGCCAGTTTCTCTGCACCACCGGTACCGAAAATCGGTTCATGGTGACCACAGTTACTGCAAATATGCACACTCATGTTCTCGACAATACCGAGCACCGGAACTTCGACTTTCTCGAACATCACAATGCCTTTTTTCGCATCGATCAACGCGATGTCCTGCGGGGTGGTGACCACGACTGCACCGGTTACTGGAATGTTTTGTGCCAATGTCAATTGAATGTCACCGGTACCTGGCGGCATATCAAGCACCAGATAGTCGAGATCCGGCCACAAGGTTTCCTGCAACATTTGCATTAACGCCTTGCTCGCCATTGGGCCACGCCACACCATCGCATTGTCGTCTGTCACCAGATAACCAATTGAATTAGTTGCCAGGCCATGAGACATAATCGGTGCCATATGGGTACCGTCCGGCGAAGTTGGACGCTGATTTTCTGCGCCCAGCATGGTAGGGATTGATGGGCCGTAGATATCGGCGTCCAGAATGCCGACTTTCGCCCCTTCCGCCGCCAGTGCCAACGCCAGGTTTACCGCCGTGGAGGATTTACCCACGCCACCTTTACCGGAACTGACCGCGATAATGTTCTTCACGCCGTTAATTCCCGGCTGATTCTTCACGCGTTTCAGAGTGGCTATGTTATGCGACAGTTTCCAGTCGATAGCTTTCGCTCCGGTGATGCGCAGCAGTTCGGCGCTACATTGCTCTTTTAACTCTTCGAACGCGCTATGCCAGACGAATGGCATAACCAGTTCCACATGCAGCGTGTCGTCCATCCAGGCGACATGGTGCAACGCTTTCAGCGTTGTGAGGTTATGCTTCAGGGTTGGGTGCTGAAAATTGGCCAGTGTCCCGGCGACCATTGCGCGCAAGGCTTCTGGTGATTTGGCCTGGGATTGTTCGTTCATCCCGACTCCTTTTTTGTATAGATAAACCATCAGCTGATAGTTTACCTGAAGAATATAGAGAAGTACTTACTTAACATTTTCCCATTTGGTACTATCTAAGCCCTTTTCACTATTAAGAAGTAATGCCTACTATGACTCAAGTCGCGAAGAAAATTCTGGTGACGTGCGCACTGCCGTACGCTAACGGCTCAATCCACCTCGGCCATATGCTGGAGCACATCCAGGCTGATGTCTGGGTCCGTTACCAGCGAATGCGCGGCCACGAGGTCAACTTCATCTGCGCCGACGATGCCCACGGCACGCCGATCATGCTTAAAGCTCAGCAGCTTGGTATCACCCCGGAGCAGATGATTGGCGAAATGAGTCAGGAACATCAGACTGATTTCGCAGGCTTTAACATCAGCTATGACAACTATCACTCGACGCACAGCGAAGAGAATCGCCAGTTGTCAGAACTTATCTACTCTCGTCTGAAAGAAAACGGTTTTATTAAAAACCACACCATCTCTCAGCTGTACGATCCGGAAAAAGGCATGTTCCTGCCGGACCGTTTTGTAAAAGGCACCTGCCCGAAATGTAAATCCCCGGATCAATACGGCGATAACTGCGAAGTCTGCGGCGCGACCTACAGCCCGACTGAACTGATCGAGCCGAAATCGGTGGTTTCTGGTGCTACCCCGGTAATGCGTGATTCTGAACACTTCTTCTTTGATCTGCCCTCTTTCAGCGAAATGCTGCAGGCATGGACCCGCAGCGGTGCGTTGCAGGAGCAGGTGGCAAATAAAATGCAGGAGTGGTTTGAATCTGGCCTGCAACAGTGGGATATCTCCCGCGACGCGCCTTATTTCGGTTTTGAAATTCCGAACGCGCCGGGCAAATATTTCTATGTCTGGCTGGACGCACCGATTGGCTATATGGGCTCTTTCAAGAATCTGTGTGACAAGCGCGGCGACAGCGTAAGCTTCGATAAATACTGGAAGAAAGATTCCACTGCCGAGCTGTATCACTTCATCGGTAAAGATATCGTTTACTTCCACAGCCTGTTCTGGCCTGCCATGCTGGAAGGCAGCAACTTCCGCAAGCCGACCAACCTGTTTGTTCACGGCTATGTGACGGTGAACGGCGCGAAAATGTCCAAGTCTCGCGGCACCTTTATTAAAGCCAGCACCTGGCTGAATCATTTTGACGCCGACAGCCTGCGCTACTACTACACCGCCAAACTGTCTTCGCGCATTGATGATATCGATCTCAACCTGGAAGATTTCGTTCAGCGCGTGAATGCCGATATCGTGAACAAAGTGGTTAACCTGGCGTCCCGTAACGCTGGCTTTATCAATAAGCGTTTTGACGGTATGCTGGCAAGCGAGCTGGCTGACCCGCAGTTGTACAAAACCTTCACTGATGCCGCTGAAGTGATTGGTGAAGCGTGGGAAAGCCGCGAATTTGGTAAAGCTATCCGTGAAATCATGGCGCTGGCTGACCTGGCTAACCGCTATGTCGATGAACAGGCTCCGTGGGTGGTGGCGAAGCAGGAAGGTCGCGATGCCGATCTGCAGGCGATTTGCTCAATGGGCATCAACCTGTTCCGCGTGCTGATGACTTACCTGAAACCGGTACTGCCGAAACTGACCGAGCGCGCAGAAGCATTCCTCAATACAGAACTGACCTGGGATGGTATCCAGCAACCGCTGTTGGGCCATAAAGTGAATCCATTCAAGGCGCTGTATAACCGCATCGATATGAAACAGGTTGAAGCACTGGTGGAAGCATCCAAAGAGGAAGTAAAAGCCACAGCCGCACCGGTAACTGGCCCACTGGCTGACGACCCGATTCAGGAAACCATCACCTTTGACGACTTCGCCAAAGTTGACCTGCGCGTGGCGCTGATTGAAAACGCAGAGTTTGTTGAAGGTTCTGACAAACTGCTGCGCCTGACGCTGGATCTCGGCGGTGAAAAACGCAATGTCTTCTCCGGCATTCGTTCTGCTTACCCGGATCCGCAAGCACTAATTGGTCGTCACACCATTATGGTGGCTAACCTGGCACCACGTAAAATGCGCTTCGGTATCTCCGAAGGCATGGTAATGGCTGCTGGTCCTGGTGGGAAAGATATCTTCCTGCTAAGCCCGGATGCCGGTGCTAAACCGGGTCATCAGGTGAAATAATCCCCCTTCAAGGCGCTGCATCGACAGCGCCTTTTCTTTATAAATTCCTAAAGTTGTTCTCTTGCGATTTTGTCTCTCTCTAACCCGCATAAATACTGGTAGCATCTGCATTCAACTGGATAAAATTACAGGGATGCAGAATGAGACACTTTATCTATCAGGACGAAAAATCACATAAATTCTGGGCGGTGGAGCAGCAAGGCAACGAGTTACATATCAGTTGGGGCAAAGTCGGCACTAACGGGCAAAACCAGGTAAAAAGCTTTGCTGATGCTGCGGCGGCGGAAAAAGCGGAACTGAAGCTGATTGCGGAGAAGGTGAAGAAGGGATATGTGGAGCAAACGAAGGATAATTCTTTGCAACCTTCCCAAACGGTAACGGACTCTCTCAAGGTAGCGGACTTATCCACCATTATTCAGGAACAACCCTCTTTCGTAGCAGAAACCCGTGCGGCTGACAAAAATACAGATGCTGTTTTACCATGGCTGGCGAAAGATATTGCTGTCGTTTTTCCGCCCGAAGTTGTACACACCACGTTAAGTCATCGCCGCTTTCCCGGAGCTCCTGTTCAGCAAGCAGACAAATTGACCCAATTACGTCGCTTAGCCTGTAGTGTATCGCAACGGGATAATAAAACAGCCACATTTGACTTCAGCGCCTGTTCTTTAGAATGGCAAAACACCGTCGCACAGGCGATCAGTCAGATCGACGGCCTGAAAACAACACAGCTACCATCACCCGTAATGGCTGTACTCACGGCACTTGAAATGAAATGCACAAGATATAAAGAGCGTGAGGATGTTATGGATCAGATTATTCAGGAAGGCGGTCTGGAATATGCTACTGATGTAATAATACATCTTCAACAAATATCTATTGAATGGGATTATGTCAACAATAATATTGTTTTCCTGTCGTCTGGCATTTCACCTGATTACTTGCAGCAATATTCCAGCTTTGAATTACGCCTACGTAAACATTTATCACTGGCGGAAGAGTCTCTCTGGCAAAAATGTGCACAAAAACTTATTGCCGCAATTCCACATATTCCAGAATGGCGGCAACCATTAATTGCTTTGTTATTACCCGAAAAACCAGAAATTGCACATGAAATTTCCCAGCGTCTACTGGGGCAAAAGAAATTACCCTCGCTTGAGTGGCTAAAAATAGTGGCGACTGATGAGCACATTCTTGCCTCATTAGAAAAATATCACGAGCCATATGCCATTTTTGATGATTACTATTGTGGTGCGATATGGTCAGCCACCGTATTACAGGAGCAAGGTGTTACAGCCCTGCCCCGATTTGCTCCCTATGCCGCAAGTGACTACTGCGCCGATGTGTTGCGTCATATCAATCATCCGTTCGCATTAACACTGCTTATACGTGTAGCCGGGCATACTAAACGCTGTCACGATCGAATGACGAAAGCCTGCGCTGCGTTCCCACACGCAGCACTGGCAGCACTGGCGGAACTTCTAGTGCAAAAAGAAGAGAATAGTTGGCGCATTATGCTAATGACGATGCTTATCTCGCATCCGACACTAGCAGAACAGGTCATTCCCTGGCTTTCGACACCCGCAGTTGCAGTGCTGAAATCATGTCAGCAACAACTGACACAGCCCTCAAACCATGCCAGCGCCGATCTACTGCCGGCCATAGTAGTCTCCCCACCATGGCTTTCGAAAAAGAAAAAATCGCCGATTCCGGTGCTGGATTTAGCACCGCTCAACCTCGAATCCATATGCACAATAACCGACACAGAAGCTAAAGAGTTTCAAACTCATTGGGACTGGGAACCGCATAAGCCAAGTGAAGGTGCTAAAAATTTCCTTTACTCGCTGGGGTATCGCCGCTGGGATTTTGACACATATAAATATATCGGCGCTTCTGACTCGGCAATTGACGCATGGGAACGTGAGGACTTCGCTACACTCATCCAAATGTTTAAAGCCCACCATGCACCGTATCAGGGGGAGTGGCATCTCAACTCACTTCCCTTTTTACCTATGCAAAAAGCGATTAAGCTATGGGAATTTCTCAGCAAAGAGCCGCATACCGCGATAAAACCAGTCATGCTTTATTTGCGACTGGCAGGTATGAGTGGTTTTCTACACTCGTTTTCACGCTACCCTCAAGAAGGTTTTGCGGTTGCTAATTATTTTGCCGCAACGGAACTGGCTCCTGCCGTCGCCCGCGCCTTCAACAAACTCAAAACATTACGACAAGACGCCAGTAGCTGGCTGCTGAAATACCCGGAACACGCCATTACCGGCCTGCTGCCTGCAGCGCTCGGCAAAGCCAGTGAAGCACAGGACAACGCCCGTGCTGCCTTGCGTATGCTTACCGAAAACGGTCATCAGCCATTGCTGCAAGAAATCGCCCGGCGTTATAACCAGCCGGAAGTAACCGATGCGGTGAACGCTCTACTTGCGCTCGATCCCTTAGATAATCACCCGACAAAAATCCCCACTCTTCCGACCTTTTATCAGCCATCGCTCTGGACGCGCCCGTTATTAAAAGCAAACGCCCAATCACTGCCTGATAGCGCACTCCTCCACCTCGGTGAAATGCTCCGCTTCCCTCAGGAAGAGGCACTGTATCCGGGATTATTGCAGGTGAAAGATGCCTGTACCACCGACTCACTGGCTGAATTTGCCTGGGATCTGTTTACCGCCTGGCAGACCGCTGGCGCGCCGTCGAAAGAGAGTTGGGCGTTCACTGCGTTAGGCGTTCTCGGTAACGATGACACCGCCCGCAAACTGACGCCTTTGATTCGCGCCTGGCCTGGTGAATCCCAGCATAAACGCGCCACCGTCGGGTTGGATATTCTCGCTGCTATCGGTAGTGATATCGCCCTGATGCAGCTTAACGGCATCGCCCAGAAACTGAAATTCAAAGCATTACAGGAGCGGGCAAAAGAAAAAATTGCCGACATTGCCGAGAGCCGCGAACTCACGGTGGCGGAGCTTGAAGATCGGTTAGCACCGGATCTCGGTCTGGATGATAATGGTTCGTTGTTGCTGGATTTCGGCCCACGCCAGTTCACCGTCAGCTTTGATGAAACCTTAAAACCGTTTGTGCGTGACGCTTCCGGCAGTCGTCTGAAAGACCTGCCCAAACCAAACAAAAGCGATGATGAATCACAGGCGAACGATGCTGTTAACCGCTACAAATTGCTGAAAAAAGATGCGCGTACCGTCGCCGCCCAGCAGGTAGCAAGGCTGGAATCCGCCATGTGCCTGCGTCGCCGCTGGTCACCGGAAAACTTTCAGCTCTTCCTGGTTGAGCATCCGCTGGTCCGCCACTTAACCCGCCGTCTGATTTGGGGCGTTTATAGCGCCGAAAACCAGCTACTGGCTTGCTTTCGCGTAGCGGAAGATAACAGCTACAGCACCGCTGACGATGATCTTTTCACCCTGCCGGAAGGCGATATCTCTATTGGTATTCCTCACGTTCTGGAAATATCACCGACGGATGCTGCCGCCTTCGGGCAGCTTTTTGCCGACTACGAACTGTTACCACCGTTCCGCCAGCTTGATCGTAACAGTTACGCGCTGACAGAAGCCGAGCGCAACGCCAGCGAACTGACACGCTGGACAGGCAGAAAATGCCCGAGTGGTCGGGTAATGGGGCTGGCGAATAAAGGCTGGATAAAGGGCACCCCGCAGGATGCTGGCTGGATCGGCTGGATGATCAACCCCCTGGGCCGCTGGTCGTTAATCATGGAAATCGATGAAGGTTTTGCGGTAGGCATGTCGCCAGCCGAACTGAGTGCCGAGCAACTCTTAAGCAAGCTGTGGCTATGGGAAGGCAAAGCGGAAAGCTATGGCTGGGGGAGTAATTCAACACAGGAAGCGCAGTTCTCCGTACTCGATGCCATCACCGCCAGCGAGCTAATTAACGATATTGAAGCCCTGTTTGAATAAGGAAAGAGCATGGACAAGGAATTACCGTGGCTGGCGGATAACGCCCAACTGGAACTTAAATATAAAAAAGGCAAAACACCACTCAGCCATCGCAATTGGCCAGGCGAACCGGTGCCTGTTATCACTGAAAGCATCATTCAGACACTGGGTGATGAATTGCTACAAAAAGCAGAGAAGAAAAAAAACATTGTCTGGCGTTATGAAAACTTTTCACTGGAGTGGCAGTCCGCCATCACGCAGGCCATCAACTTGATCGGCGAACACAAACCCTCAATCACGGCCCGGACAATGGCGGCGCTAGCCTGTATCGCGCAAAATGATAGCCAACAGTTGCTCGACGAAATCGTCCAACAAGAGGGGCTGGAATATGCAACTGAGGTGGTGATTGCACGCCAGTTTATTGTACGGTGTTATGAGAGTGATCCTCTGGTAGTAACATTGCAATATCAGAACGAGGACTATGGCTATGGTTATCGCTCAGAAACCTATAACGAATTCGATCTCCGATTGCGTAAGCATCTCTCTCTGGCAGAGGAAAGCTGCTGGCAGCGTTGCGTCGACAAACTCATTGCCGCACTGCCAGGAATAACCAAAGTTCGCCGCCCTTTTATTGCGCTGAACCTCCCGGAAAAACCCGAAATCGCCAACGAGCTGGTAAGCCTTGAATGTTCGCAAACTCATTTTCGCTCAAAAGAGTGGTTAAAAGTTGTTGCTGATGACCCTAAGGCGGTGAAAGAACTCGCACGCTACTGGAGCCAGGATATATTTAGCGATCGAGAAGCCAGCTACATGTCGCATGAAAACCACTTCGGTTACGCGGCCTGCGCTGCCCTTTTGCGCGAACAAGGACTGGCAGCCGTTCCGCGCCTCGCGATGTATGCACATAAAGAAGATTGCGGCAGTCTGCTGGTACAAATTAACCATCCGCAAGTCATCCGCACCTTGCTACTGGTGGCTGATAAAAACAAACCCAGCCTGCAACGTGTGGCTAAATACAGTAAAAACTTCCCCCATGCGACGCTCGCCGCACTGGCAGAACTGCTGGCGTTAAAAGCCCCCCCTGCGCGCCCTGGTTATCCCATCATCGAAGACAAAAAGCTGCCTGCACAGCAAAAAGCACGTGATGAATACTGGCATACGCTGTTACAAACGCTGATGGCATCGCAGCCACAACTGGCAGAAGAGGTGATGCCGTGCTTAAGTACACAAGCCCAGGCAGTGGTGAATGGTTATTTATCGGCATCGCCAAAACTTGCTTTCGAGAGTACTCATAGCAACGACCTGCCAGAAATACTTGTTTCTCCACCGTGGCGAGGTAAGAAAAAAACGGCATTGCTGCGCCTTGATTTAGTGCCTCTTGAATTAGCGCCCAAAGCCCGCTGGCAACCAGGCGAACGAGAGAGACTTGCCGCCACAGAGTCTGCCCGTTATTTCAGCACGGGATCTTTTACGGAACGCATGGAACGAAAAAGTGGTCGAGTTGTACTACAGGAGCTAGGTTTTGGGGATGATGTATGGCTGTTCCGGAATTATATACTGCCCGGCAAACTGGATGCGGCGCGCAAATCATTAGTGGGTCAGTGGCATTACTCCCCGCGCAGAGTAGAGGAAATCAACAATGGCTGGCACTCCACGGAAGCAAAATCAGCCGAACAGGCGCTTCGTTCCGGCGACGTTGAAGCGTTAATTAACACCTGGGAAAATGATAGCTACTCACGTTATCGTCCGGAAAAGAGTGTCTGGAACCTGTATTTATTGGCACAGTTGCCGCGTGAGATGGCTTTGACTTTCTGGCTGCGTATCAATGAGAAAAAGCATCTGTTCGCGGGTGAGGACTATTTTCTCAGTATCCTCGGGTTGGATACATTACCTGGCCTGTTATTGGCTTTTTCACATCATCCAAAAGAAACATTTCCGTTAATTTTAAATTTCGGCGCAACAGAACTGGCCCTGCCCGTTGCCCGCGTCTGGCGGCGTTTCGCGGCGCAGCGTGATCTGGCTCGCCAGTGGATTTTACAATGGCCGGAACATACGGCTACTGCACTTATCCCTCTTGTCTTTACAAAACCCAGCGATAATAGCGAAGCTGCATTACTTGCCCTGCGTTTACTGTATGAACAAGGGCATGGCGAATTACTGCAAACCGTGGCAAACCGCTGGCAGCGTACAGATGTATGGCCTGCCCTGGAGCAATTACTTAAACTGGGTCCAATAGAAATTTACCCGGCACGTATTCCAAAAGCTCCTGATTTCTGGCATCCGGCAATGTGGTCCAGGCCGCGCCTTATCAAGAATAATCAGCCTGTTACCGATGACGCTCTGGAAATTATCGGCGAAATGCTGCGCTTTACCCAGGGCGGACGTTTTTATGGCGGACTGGAACAGCTGAAAACGTTTTGCCAGCCGCAAACGCTGGCAGCTTTTGCCTGGGATCTTTTCACCGCATGGCAACAAGCTGGAGCCCCCGCAAAAGACAACTGGGCATTTCTGGCGTTAAGTCTCTTTGGTGACGAAAGCACGGCTCGGGATCTGACGACACAGATCCTCGCCTGGCCACAAGAAGGCAAATCTGCCCGTGCTGTCAGTGGCCTGAACATCCTTACCCTGATGAATAATGATATGGCGCTGATACAGCTGCACCATATATCCCAACGGGCGAAATCCCGCTCCTTACGTGATAACGCGGCGGAATTTCTTCAGGTGGTCGCAGAAAATCGCGGGCTAAGCCAGGAAGAGTTAGCGGACAGATTAGTCCCAACACTGGGTCTTGATGATCCGCAGGCGTTGATTTTTGATTTTGGTCCACGGCAATTTACCGTTCGCTTCGATGAAAACCTCAACCCGGTTATCTTTGATCAGCAAAACGTTCGCCAGAAAAGCGTTCCCCGGTTGCGCGCCGATGACGATCAACTGAAAGCCCCCGAGGCACTGGCCCGACTCAAAGGGCTAAAAAAAGATGCGACTCAGGTGAGCAAAAACCTGCTCCCGCGTCTTGAAACTGCCCTGCGCACCACCCGACGCTGGTCGCTGGCAGATTTTCATTCTCTGTTTGTTAATCATCCCTTTACCCGTCTGGTTACTCAGCGATTAATATGGGGGGTTTATCCGGCAAATGAACCGCGTCGTTTACTTAACGCCTTTCGTGTGGCCGCTGAGGGGGAGTTCTGCAATGAGCAAGATGAGCCAATTGACCTGCCTGCCGATGCTCTGATTGGCATTGCCCACCCGTTAGAAATGACAGCAGAAATGCGCAGTGAATTTGCACAGCTTTTTGCCGATTACGAAATTATGCCGCCTTTTCGCCAGTTGACGCGGCGCACAGTGCTGCTCACGCCTGACGAGTCAGCCAGTAATAGTTTGAATCGCTGGGAAGGTAAATCTGCTACCGTTGGGCAGCTTATGGGAATGCGATACAAAGGCTGGGAGTCAGGCTATGAGGACGCATTTGTCTATGACTTAGGTGCGTACCGGCTGGTCCTTAAGTTTTCACCCGGTTTTAACCATTACAGTACTGATAGCAAAGCGCTAATGAGCTTCCGTTCTCTTCGGGTTTACCGTGACAATAAATCCGTCACTTTTGCCGAACTTGATGTGTTTGATTTGAGTGAGGCATTAAGCGCACCTGACGTCATTTTCCATTAAAACACAGCGGGCAGTGATGCAACTGCCCGTTATCAACACGACCTACCAGCGGGGGAAGCGATGATCGTGCAAAAAGAGCTGGTTGCTATTTACGATTATGAGATCCCTGTACCTGAAGAGCCGTTTTCCTTCAGACTTGAAATCCATAAATGCTCTGAATTATTTACAGGTTCCGTCTATCGACTGGAGCGATTCCGGCTACATCCAACATTTCATCAACGTGATCGAGAAGATGCCGACCACTAATAAATGATGCGTTGATTTATATAAGAGATGAGTTTATTGATGAGCGGAAATTACGAGGTGAATCACATGAAACAGTAATAGCAATTTTTAATTGTGAACTACAGAATATATTCAACCAAGAAATAGAATAATATACTCTAGATAATTCAAGTCGCAGGAAGGCGATAAGCGAGTGAATCCCCAGGAGCTTACTAAAGTAAGTGACAGGGGTGAACGACAAATCCGCATGGAGCGGATTTGAACGCTACTTGTAGCGGCCCCGTAAGGGGTGAGGTCCATGGATGGGCCGAATAACCCGCAGTCGCAGCACATGCAACTTGAAGTATGACAAGTAAAGCTTTATTAAAGGGGGAAACGGTATTCCCCCTTAAATGCGTTTCAATTTGCCCGTTACTTCAACAAATCAATCAACCGTAACAGAGCCACTAATAACTCCAGTACGGCAATGAGCACGGTTAACTTTTGTGTCAGCGTGTCCATTCGCTCTCCTTATTAAGGAGCGCAACACCAGCATCTTACCCTTACACTGCCTGTCGATACTGGTTTACGTATGTTGAGTCGCCATGTTGCACTCCGGATCAGAGCACTACCTGCGGCACCACCCGTCCGGTAGCCAGGACTTGAAATTGGTTCGATCCGGCGCAACTTCCCAACAGTCAGGATTATAAATCTCATTATCTTAATTGCAACGGGGTCCGTAGGTGGTTATAATTCGTTCGTTGGGGCGCCATGTTGCATAATCAGTAACTTAACGTCAAAGTTGTAAATAAAAGAACCTGCCTCACCAGCAGGTTTTTTTATTTTTTGCGATCTGCTTTCCAGATATTTTCCGCTCAAACAACTAATGCGCCAAACATTTATTGCGCGTAAAATATCGTTTATTTCATTAATACATTTCAGGGATGAATATATGTCACCGCAGAATAATCACCTGCAGCGTCCGCCTGCTGCTGTGTTATACGCCGTTGAACTGGCAAAATTAAAACAAAATGATAACGCACCTTGCCCGCCAGGTTGGCAGTTAAGTTTGCCTGCGGCCCGTGCTTTTATCCTTGGCGACGAAGCGCAAAATATTAGCCGTAAAGTGGTGATTAGTCCCTCCGCTGTCGAACGTATGTTAGTCACTCTTGCCACCGGGCGCGGTTTGATGTTGGTGGGGGAACCTGGCACCGCAAAATCTCTCCTGTCTGAATTACTGGCAACCGCTATTAGCGGCGATGCCGGGTTAACCATCCAGGGCGGCGCATCTACTACTGAAGATCAAATCAAGTACGGCTGGAACTACGCCCTGCTTATCAACCATGGTCCGTCAACGGAAGCACTGGTCCCTGCCCCGCTTTACCAGGGAATGCGCGACGGCAAAATCGTCCGTTTTGAAGAGATAACGCGTACACCGCTGGAAGTACAAGACTGTCTGTTAGGTATGCTTTCTGACAGGGTGATGACGGTGCCGGAACTCAC
>CDZQ01014234.1_pt1 | contig 18858 bp, 14 predicted proteins | sample 554831 | NCBI WGS metagenome assembly CDZQ01 (sample SAMEA3182112, study PRJEB8094) | gut metagenome | biome: human; feature: gut; material: Stool; isolation source: human stools | place: Canada | collected 2013-05-06
CCGAGGGCAACGGCTCCATGCGGGAGCTGCTGGGCGGCAAGGGTGCCAACCTGGCTGAGATGACCAATTTGGGCATGCCTGTCCCCCAGGGCTTCACCGTCACTACCGAGGCCTGCACCCGTTATTATGAGGATGGACGCACCATCGCCCCTGAGATTCAGGAGGAGATCCAGACCTATCTGGGCAAGCTGGAAGAGATCACCGGCAAGAAGCTGGGCGACGCCTCCAATCCCCTGCTGGTGTCCGTACGCTCCGGTGCCCGAGCCTCCATGCCTGGCATGATGGACACGATTTTGAACCTTGGCATCAATGACGAGGTTGCCGAGGGCCTCACCGCTCTGACCAGCAATCCCCGCTTTGTGTACGATGCCTACCGACGCTTCATCCAGATGTTCTCCGACGTGGTCATGGAACTGCCCAAGGACAAGTTCGAGGAGCTGCTGAGTGTCATGAAGGAGGACCGGGGGGTTAAGCTGGATTCCGAGCTGGGCGCCGAAGACCTCAAGGAGCTGGTGGGCCAGTTCAAGGCCTATTATAAAGAGCGTATGGGTACCGACTTTCCCTCTGACCCCAAAGTCCAGCTCATGGAGGCCGTCAAGGCTGTGTTCCGCTCCTGGGATAACCCCCGCGCCAATGTCTACCGGCGCATGAACGACATTCCTTACTCCTGGGGTACCGCCGTCAACGTCCAGTCCATGGTGTTCGGCAACATGGGTGACGACTCCGGCACCGGCGTGGCCTTCACTCGGGATCCCGCTACCGGCGAGCGCAAGCTGTACGGTGAGTTCCTGATGAACGCCCAAGGCGAGGACGTGGTGGCCGGCATCCGTACTCCCCAGACGATTGACCACCTCAAGGACACCAACCCCGCCGTCTATGATGAGTTTGTCAAGATTGCCAATACCCTGGAACAGCACTACAAGGACATGCAGGACATGGAGTTCACCATTGAGCACGGTAAGCTTTACATGCTCCAGACCCGCAACGGCAAGCGCACCGCCCAGGCCGCTTTGAAGGTGGCCGTAGACCTGGTCAACGAGGGCATGTGCACCAAGGCCGAGGCCCTGATGAAAATCGAGCCCCGCAATCTGGACGCTCTGCTCCACCCCCGCTTCGACGCCAGTGCCCTGAAAGCCGCCACTCCCGTGGCCACCGGCCTGCCTGCCTCCCCCGGCGCCGCCTGCGGCGCGGTGTACTTCACCGCCGAGGCCGCCAAGGAACATGCCAAGGATGGCCCGGTGCTGCTGGTCCGGGCGGAGACCTCCCCCGAGGACATCGAGGGCATGAGCGTGTCCCAAGGCATCCTCACCGCCCGGGGCGGCCGCACCTCCCACGCCGCCGTGGTGGCCCGTGGTATGGGCACCTGCTGTGTGGCCGGCTGCGGTGCGCTGAACATCAACGAGGAAACCGGCGTGATGACCGTGGCCGGACAGGAGGTCCACGAGGGCGACTTCATGTCCATCGACGGCGTCACCGGCAACGTCTACATCGGCAAGATCCCCACCGTGGAGGCCGAGGTGGCCGGCGAGTTCGCCACCGTCATGGAGTGGGCCGACGAGATCCGGGACCTGCAGGTCCGGGCCAACGCCGACAACCCCCGGGACGCCGCCACCGCCCTGAAGTTCGGCGCCCAGGGCATCGGCCTGTGCCGCACGGAGCACATGTTCTTCGAGGCCGACCGCATCCCCGCCGTGCGGGAGATGATCGTGGCCTCCACCGAGGAGCAGCGCCGCCGGGCTCTGGCCAAGCTGCTGCCCATGCAGCGAGGCGACTTTGAGGGCATCTTCAAGGCCATGCTGGGTAAGCCCGTCACCATCCGCCTGCTGGATCCCCCTCTGCATGAGTTCCTTCCCACCGAGGACGAGGATATCCGCGCCCTGGCCGAGGACATGGGCATGACCTTCGAGGCCCTCAAGGCCGTGGTCAACAACCTCCACGAGGTCAACCCCATGCTGGGTCTTCGGGGCTGCCGCCTGCCCATCTGCTACCCCGAGATCGGCGAAATGCAGGCCCAGGCCATCATCGAGGCTGCCATCAACGTGGTCAAGGAGACTGGCCAGACCGTGGTGCCGGAGATCATGGTGCCTCTGGTCAGCTCCGGCGGTGAAATCCGCTATCTGCGCAAGCTCATCACCACTACCGCTGACTCCATCATCGCCAAGAGCGGCGTGGAACTGGAGTACAAGGTGGGCACTATGATCGAGCTGCCCCGGGCCGCTGTGTCCGCCGACCGTATCGCCAAGGAGGCCGAGTTCTTCTCCTTCGGCACCAACGACCTGACTCAGATGAGCTACGGCCTCAGCCGGGACGACTCCGGCAAATTCCTGCCCACTTATCTGGACCGGAAGATCTACGAGTCTGATCCTTTCGAGAAATTCGACATCCAGGGCACCGGCCGCCTGGTGGAATACGCCGTCCGTCTGGGCCATGAGGCCCGCCCCGACATCCATATGGGCGTATGCGGCGAACACGGCGGCGACCCCTCTTCCATCGAGTTCTTCCAGCAGGCGGGGCTGGATTATGTGTCCTGTTCCCCCTACCGGGTGCCCATCGCCCGGCTGGCTGCCGCCCAGGCCGCGATCAAGTTCCCCCGGGAGAAGAACTGATCGCCTGCCCGGCCACCGCAGAGCATAACAGCATAACAATTTGGGAGGACCGGCCGCGGGCCGGTCCTCCCAATCTTTTTCCTCATCTTGTCCTGGGGAGAAAAAGGGCGTATAATTAGGAATCATACAGAGAAAACGGGGGCCGTGCCATGTACATCGCCGATCTTCACATACACTCCCGCTTCTCCCGGGCCACCAGCCGGGACGGAGACTTGCCCCACCTGGACTGGTGGGCCAGGCGGAAGGGCATCGCCCTGGTGGGCACCGGGGACTTTACCCATCCAGCCTGGCGCAAAGAGCTCCACGAGCAGCTCATCCCCGCCGGGGAGGGCGTCTACGCCCTCCGGGGCGATCTACGTTTGCCTCAAGATGCTCCGGAAGGGCGCCCTTTGTTTGTGATCACCGGCGAGATCAGCTGTATCTATAAACGCCATGGCAAGACCCGTAAGGTCCATAACCTCATCCTTTTGCCCTCCTTGGAGGCGGCCGATGAGCTGTCCGCCCGGCTGGAGGCCATCGGCAACATCCACTCCGACGGGCGGCCCATCCTGGGACTGGACAGCCGGGACCTGCTGGAGCTGACTCTGGATGCCTGCCCGGAGGCCGAGTTTATCCCCGCCCATATCTGGACCCCTCATTTCGCCATGTTCGGCGCCTTTTCCGGCTTTGACTCCATCGGGGAATGCTTTGGCGACCTGTCCAGCCATATCCATGCTGTGGAGACGGGACTCTCTTCCGACCCGCCCATGAACTGGCGGCTGTCCGCCCTGGATGGCCTCACGCTGGTGTCCAACTCCGACGCCCACTCCCCGGCCAAGCTGGGCCGTGAGGCGAATTTACTTGACAGCGGTCTGTCTTACCCGGAACTCACCGCCGCCATCCGCACGGGAACAGGCTTTGGGGGCACCATCGAGTTTTTCCCCGAAGAGGGCAAATACCATTTGGATGGCCATCGGAACTGTAACGTTTGTCTAACCCCGCCGGAGACGCAGGCACGGGACGGATTATGTCCGGTGTGTGGGAAAAAGCTCACCATCGGCGTGGAGCACCGGGTGGAGGAGCTGGCCGACCGCCCAGCGGGCTTCCGGCCGAACTGCGCCAAGCCCTATGAGAGCCTGGCTCCCCTGCCGGAGGTCCTCGCCGCCTCCACCGGCGGCTCCGCCACAGGGAAAAAAACCATGGAACTTTATGAGCGGATGCTCCGTGAATTAGGTCCTGAGTTTTCGATCCTGCGGGATGTCCCCACAGAGGACCTTGAAGCGGTGGCCGGACCCTGCGTATCGGAAGGCATCCGCCGCCTGCGCCTGGGCCAAGTGGAGCGGCGGGCGGGCTATGACGGGGTATATGGCACGATTTCCCTACTCACTCCCGGAGAGATTGAACGGCTTAACGGTCAACTATCCCTTTTCACCCCGGAAGGGCCGAGTAAGGCCGCCAAGCGAAAGCCAGCGCTGAAACAGAAGGCGTCTGCCTCTCCCGGTTCCGCTGTCTCTGCCGCAGAGGATGCCCTCAATCCACAGCAACAGCAGGCTGTGACCGCCCGGGAGCAAGCGGTAGCCGTGATTGCCGGGCCGGGCACTGGCAAAACCAAAACCCTGGTGGAGCACATCGCCTATTTGGTTGATGCGTTAGGGGTTAAATCCGGTGAGATTACCGCTGTCACCTTCACCAATCAAGCCGCCGCCGAAATGCGCACCCGGCTGGAACAGCGACTGGGCGGGAAGCGGGCAGTATCCGGCATAACCATCGGCACCTTCCACGCCATCTGCCGGAAGCTGCTGGGGGATGTCCGCCTCATCAGTCAGACAGAGGCTCTTACCCAGGCGGAACAGGTCCTCCGCGCCGCCGGACGGAAGGGGAGTCCTCGGGCTCTGCTTCAGAGCGTGTCCCGGGTGAAATGCGGCTCTTCTTTGGAGGAAGCACAGTTGGACCAGGACCTCTATGACGCCTATCGGGATCGGCTGCGGGCGCTGGGCGCCCTGGATTTTGACGACCTGCTCTCGGAAGGGCTGAAGGTGGACACCGCCGGACAGCGCCGCTTCACCCATTTGCTTGTGGATGAGTTCCAAGATGTAAGCCAAATTCAGTATGAACTGGTACGCGCCTGGAGCCGGAATGGAAAGAGTCTGTTCGTCATCGGCGACCCTGACCAGTCTATCTACGGCTTTCGGGGGGCGACAGGCCAGTGCTTCCAGCAGCTGCTGACCGACTGCCCGGAAACCAGAGTGATCCACCTGACAGAGAACTATCGTTCCAGCCCGGAGATTTTAACGGCTGCCGTCAATGTGATTGCCCATAATCCCGGCCCTGAGCGGATCATCATCCCCCATTGCCCCTCCGGGGCCGCAGTGCGGCTGGTCCAGACCCAGGATAGCTTTTCTGAGGGGGTATTCATCGCTAAGGAGATCGCCCGAATGGCGGGCGGCGTGGATATGCTGGAGGCCCAGGCTCTGGACCACGAGGGGCCGGTGCGGGCCTTCTCCGACATGGCGGTGCTCTGCCGCACCCACCGCCAACTGGAGCTTGTGGAAAAATGTTTGGCTCACGACGACATTCCCTGCGTCGTGAGCGGGCGGGAGGATTTCCTGGAGGATCCCACCGTCCGGGGCATGCTGGCCTTTTTCCGCTCCCTTATGGTTCCCTCGGACCGGGCGGCGCTGGAGTCAGCTCTCCGCCTTGTGTGGGACTGCCCTGCCGACCTGCTGGAACAGGCCCAGGAACTCTGCCATGGGTTGGAACGGTTTCATTTGGATCTTCTGCGCCCCGCTCTGGGTGGCTATGGCGTGCTCTCCGCCTGGCTGGACCGAGCGGAGGAGTGGCTTCCCTGTGTGGAGCATGAAAAGCCCCGGGTTCTGGTGGAACGGTGGCAGGAGGAATATGGGCCTACTCCCACCCTGGCCAAGCTCCGGGATCTGGCGGTGTTTCACCCCAGCTTTTCCAGCCTGTGGGACACCCTGGCCATGGGGCAGGAGGCAGACGTACGCCGGGCCGCCGGTAAGAGCTGGCAGTCCGGGGCGGTCCACCTGATGACCCTTCACGGCTCCAAGGGCCTGGAATTCCCCGTGGTATTCCTAGCCGGGCTCACCGCCGGCTCTCTCCCTCTGGAGTCCCAAGGTCGTCCGGCGGATGTGGAGGAAGAACGCCGTCTATTTTTTGTGGGCATGACCCGGGCCCGGGATGAGCTGGTCCTCACCACGAGTCCAGAGGCATCTCCCTTCCTGGACGAGCTGCCCAAGAGCGTAATGCGTACCACAGCGAAAGGCCGGCCCCGGCCGGCCCAGCAGCTAAGTCTATTTTGAAAAGCGTCCGGACCATCCGCAGGAAGCGGATGGTCCGGACGCTTTTTCTCGAATCGTTCAGGCAAAGAACCGGTTCCAGTAGCCCACCACGAAGATGATAAACACAATGAAGGGCAGAATCCATGTGACATAGAAGCGTACCTTCTCCGGAAAGCGCAGGCCTTGCCCGGCGTTGGCCTCTGCCAGAAAGTTTTTCCAGCCCCAGCCCCGTCGGCTGACACAGAACAGCAGATACACCAAAGATCCCAAGGGCAGCAGGTTATCTGTAATCAGGAAATCCTCCAGAGCCATGATGTTGCTGTCCTCTCCCAAGGGCTGGAAACCAGACCACAGATTGAAGCCCAAGATGCAGGGCATTGACAGCACTAAGACGGCGGCGAAGTTCACCCACACCGCCTTTCTCCGGCTCCATCCCCACCGATCCATGGCAAAAGAAATAATGTTCTCGAACACAGCGGTGATTGTGGACAAAGCGGCGAAGGACATGAACACGAAGAACAGCGCCCCCCACAGCCGCCCGCCAGACATAGAGTTGAACACGTTGGGCAAGGTGACGAAGATAAGGCCGAACCCGCTGTCCGGGGCCACGTCATAAGCAAAGCAGGCTGGGAAGATGATGAGTCCAGCGGTAAAGGCCACGCAGGTATCCAGCACGCCCACCCGGACCGCCTCGCCCATAAGGCGGTGCTCCTTGCCGATGTAGCTGCCGAAGATAGCCAGGGCGCCGATGCCCAGGGACAGGGTAAAGAATGCCTGGCCCATGGCGGCATAGATGGCCTCGCCCAGGATGAAGTTCCCCGCCTCATCGTACATCAGGTTATGAAAATTGGGTCTGAGGTAGAAAGCTAGTCCCTCCCCCGCCCCGTCCAGAGTGACGGAGCGCACCGCCAGCAGAACCATCACTGCCAGCAGACACACCATCATCACCTTGTTGACCTTTTCCACACCGTTGCGCAGCCCTCGGGAACATACCAGCATACACAAGGCCACCACGATGACCATAAACAGCGTCATCAGGGCGGGCTGGCCTTGGAGTGCTTTGTACTCCGCTCCAACGCCGGCGGCATTCATACCGGCAAAATCTCCCCGGGCCATCTTGATACAGTAGATCATCAACCAGCCGGCCACAGTGGTGTAAAACATCAGCAGCAGGTAGTTGCCCGCGATGCCGAACCAGCTGTACCAATGCCACCTGGTGCCCTTGGGCTCCAACGCCTGGAAGGACAGTGCGATGCTCCTCTGACTAGCCCGGCCCACAGAGAACTCCATGACCATCACCGGCAGGCCAAGAATCAGCAGGAACAGCAGGTAGATCAGCACAAAGGCCGCCCCACCGTACTTCCCTGTGATGTACGGGAAGCGCCACACGTTTCCCAGACCGATGGCACATCCCGCGGAGATGAGCACGAAGCCCAGGCGTGAGGCAAAACTTTCTCTCTCTTTCACGATCTTGCAAACCCCCTTGTTTGAAAATCTATGTCAGAGTTTACCCTCTTTTCCCAGCCCCGTCAATACTCCGTACTAATGCATTAAAGCGCCTGCAAAAAAGATAGCTCCCCCGAACGGGAGAGCTGTCTTTCAAAGCTGTACGACAAAAAGTTCAGCGGCGGAGCAGCTGCTTCCGCTCCCGGCTCGTCCGGCGTCCGCTCCACAAGCCTAGGGCGGCGGAACCCAGCTCAAAGAGCTTTTCAAAGACGTAGATCACCGAGGGCGCCAGCATGAGGAACACTGCGATGACCAGCGCAGACTGGAAGTCCAGCGGGGTCAACCCGAAGAAACCACCGAACCACACCACCGCTGTCACAAAAACCGCCGTCATGGTCCCCAGCAGGAGCCACCGCTTCCAGTCCATGGGCCGGGCCACGTAATAGATCACCAACAGCCCAACAAAGCCCACGAGCACGGTGCAGAGAGTGGACAGAGTGGCCCGCTCGAAGGTAAAAGCCTGGGTAAACAGCTGCAAGCCCACGATGAGCACGATATTGGTCAGACCGCCTGGCAGGGCTTTGCGCAGCACATTCTGCATAAACTTGCCCCGGACGATCTCATGGTTGGGCTCTAATGCCAGAACAAAGGAGGGGATTCCAATGGTCACCGTGCTGATTAAGGTCAGCTGCATCGGGGTAAAGGGCGATGGGAAGCCCGCCAGCAGATTGATCAGCGACAAGACAAACGACATAATGTTCTTCACCAGGTACAGGGCCGCTGACCGCTGAATATTGTTGATGACCCTGCGCCCTTCCGCCACTACCAGGGGCATGGAGGCAAAGTTGGAGTCCAGCAGCACCAACTGGGCCACCTGGCAGGCCGCCTCCGCTCCGGAGGCCATGGCGATGCCGCAGTCTGCGTCCTTCAAGGCCAGTACATCGTTGACGCCGTCGCCGGTCATGGCCACGGTGTGCCCCGCTTTTTGCAGGGCCTTGACCAGCTTGCGCTTCTGGTCCGGGGTCACCCGGCCAAACACGGTGTAGTCCCGCACCGCCCGGGCATAGTCTGCCGGCTCCTTCAGCTCCCCGGCATCCACGAATCGCTCCGCCCCCTCAATGCCCGCCTGGAGGGCCACCTGGGAGACGGTGGCCGGGTTGTCCCCGGAGATGACCTTCACCGCCACTCCCTGCTGGGCAAAATAGCGGAAGGTATCCGGCGCCTCGGGACGGATGGGGTTATTGATGACCACCAGGGCAAAAGGGTCGATGACTCCAGACAGGGGCTGGCCCTGAACGGGAGGCGTCTCGCACTTGGCCGCCAGCAGCACCCGGCAGCCTTGGGCCTGGTAGGGGGCGGCCATGGGCTCCAGCAGCTTGTACTCCGCCCCAAGGATAAATTCCGGCGCGCCGATGACATAAGCCCCCTGCCCCTTGAATACCACAGCCGACCATTTGGTGGCCGAGGTGAAGGGGATGGTCCGCTCCACCGGCCAGCGGGTCTGTCTGTTGAACCGGGCAGCCATTGCCCGGGCGGTGTCGTTGTCCGCGTCCAGGGCGGTGTAGCAGGCGTTGAGGACATCCTCTACCCGCTGTTTGGGGTAGTCCTCCTCGTCCAGATAGACCACCTCCCGCACCGACATTTCGGGCAGGGTGATGGTGCCGGTCTTGTCCACACACAAGACATCCACCCGGGCCAGCGTCTCGATAGAGTTCATGTCATGGACCAGGGTCTTTTTCTGGGCCAGCCGCACCACTGATACGGCCAGGGCCACGCTGGTAAGCAGGTACAGCCCCTCGGGGATCATGCCGATGAGGGAGGCCACCACTGCGGGCACAGCATCAAAAAAGGTGGTTTCTAGAACAAAGATCTCGTTGCAAAATAGGGCAATGCCGATGGGGATAAGGGCGTATCCGATGACCCGGATGAGCTTGTCCAGCGACTGCATCATCTGGGACTTGCCTACTCCCTGGTCCGCTTTGGCCTTTGCCGCCAGCCGGGCGGCATAGCTCTCCGCGCCCACCTTGTCCATCCGGACCCGGCACCGCCCGGACACTACAAAGCTGCCGGAGAGCAGCTGGTCCCCGGTCTGCTTGGTAATGGCATCCGCCTCGCCGGTGAGCAGGGCCTCGTTGACCTGCACCGAGCCGGACACCACCGGCCCGTCGGCGGGGATCTGGTCCCCCGCGGCCAGCTCCACGATGTCCTCACGCACCAGCTTGTGGACGGGCACTGTGCCCAGCCGCCCGTCCCGCACCACCTTCACCTTGGCCTCCGCCAGCAGGCTGAGCTTGGCCAGGGTGTCCCGGCTGCGAATCTGCTGGATGATGCCGATGAGGGAATTGGCTCCGGCGATGAGCAGGAAAGTCATGTCCGCGAAGCTGCCTACGATGGCCAGCAGCGCCGCCAGCACCACAAAAACCAGATTGAAAAAGGTCAAGGTGTTTTCCCGGATGATTTGGCGGGTGGTCTTGACGTTGGGATCGTCGGCCTCGTTGCCGTAGCCGTGCTGCAGCAGCTCCGCCGCCTGTTGGCTTGTCAGCCCCGTCTTGGGATCGGGAAATATGCGTTCGATCTTCCGGGCATGGGCCTGCTGTAACGCTTCCCCGTCCTGTTCCGGCATCTCCTGGCGCGCCTGTGTGTGCCCGGCCGCCTTGGATGGGGGCTTTTTCTGTCTTTGAAGCATAAGGCTCTTCCTATCCTTCGCCTCAGCCCTTCAGGGCCGCTTCCCACTCAGCCTGCCGAAATCCCACCAGCACCACGTCATCCCCCACCAGGATGGGCCTCTTGACCAGCATCCCGTCGGTAGCCAATAGGTCCAACTGCTCCTCCTGGCTCATTTCAGGCAGCTTGTCTTTTAACCCAAGGGCCTTATACTGCAGGCCGCTGGTGTTGAAAAAACGCTTGAGGGGCAGGCCGCTGCGCTGGTGCCACTGCTCCAGCTCGGCTCGGGTGGGGTTGTCCTCCTTGATATTGCGGACCGTATAGGCCGCACCCGTTTCATCCAGCCACTTCTGGGCCTTCTGGCAGGTGGTGCATTTGGGATAGCAAACAAACAGCATGGGATATTCCCCTTTCTGACAGTTTTCCTTAGTATACCGCAATTCCCACCCGGCGTAAAGGAAGAAAATATAAAGCTTTCATGAAGTTTGGACACAATGAGCCGAGCGACAAGTCCCTTTCTCTGTTTTATGCCTCTTCCCGGTCCGGCAGGGAAAGCCGGGCGCGGAAGCGCAGAAGGATAGCTCCAGATAGAGCGGCCACCAGCAGCGAAGTCCCGGCAAAGTTCAGCCACAATCCGGTCAGTCCTAGAGGCCACAGAGCCGCCACCAATACGACCGGACACACAAAGGCAGTGGACAAGGAGATGGCCGTAGCCGGGACCGGCTTTTCAATGGCCAGCATCCAGCTCTGGGTGGCAAAGGAGAACCAACGGGTCAAAAAGGTCAGGCTAAACAGGCGAAGTGCGCCTTCCGCCATCGTGAAAAAGGCTGTGTCTCCCCCTGACATAAATAACGCAGTGATTTGTCCCGGAAATAGAAAAATCACCACAGCCGCCGCCAGGGACACGACCGCACCGGCTGTATAGCAGCACCGCTCGATAGCTCGGACGCGGCTGAACTTTCCCGCCCCCCAGTTAAAGCCAACAGCTGGCTGGAGAGAATCGCACATACCGTAGAGCAGTGGCTGGACGAAGCCCTCAGTGTACATCAGAATACCGTAGACGGATACAGCGGCCTCACCCCCTACCCGCAGCAGCAGGGTGTTCATTAGAATAGAGGTAACGCGCCCGGCGATATTGTTTAAAAAATTAGGGCTGCCGCAGGAGATAATCTTCCGGATCATATGGGCATAGAAACGGGGCTTGCAAAACTTGAGCTGCATCCGCCCCTGGGCGAAGGGAAGCAACGCAATGCATACGCACAGAAACATACCGGTACAGGTGGCCAGGGCGGCTCCCCAGATTCCCCACCGGAACACGAACAGGAATAGAAATTCCAGCATGGCGCTCATCACCGACATGAACACATTCAGCATCATACTGCCACGGATTTTCCCGCAGATGCGCAGATAATTGTCCATGGCAAAAACAATGGTCGTCACCGGAGAACACAAAGCGTAAACCCGCAGGTATTGCACTGCCAGCTGCGCGAAAGTTCCTTCCGCCCCCATAAGGGAAATAAGGGCTGGAGCCCCGGCAAACAGCGCCGCTCCAACTCCGGCTCCGGCAGCTGCAATCAGCAAGCAGGCACAGGTAAAAATATTATTCGCCCGCCGTTCCTCGCCCCTGCCCAAACTAATGGAAATTTGAACAGCGGACCCCACACCGATCAAATCGGCCAGCGCGAAGTTAATGATGACAAAAGGCATGGCAAAATTGAGGGCGGCGAAGGCGGTCTCCCCTAAAATCTGTCCCACAAATATTCCATCGATGAGCTGATAGAGGGCGGATGCCAGCATCCCCACCGCGCCAGGGATACTGGCCAGAAAAAACAGTTTCACCGGCGGAGTCTTAGAAAATAGAGTCTGGGAGTTCATAAAGATTCCTTTCTAGTTTTCATGGATATCTACAACAGCTTTCTCTCTGCAAAGGCGTCGCACAGACGGCCCGCAAAATACTCTATGGCATCGATAAATTCAGCCGGGTACTGGTCCAGCGTCTGGTCCAGCGCTTGCCGCTCTGCCAGCTTCATCTCTTTCATAACCTGATCTGCGTAGGTCCTTCCCTCTTGTGTCAGGACAATATTCTTCTCGCGGGAGCGCTCCGTTCCCACTAGTGTGATGTATCCCGCCTGTGTCAGTTCCTTTACCACTGTGTTGACCGTGGTTTTGGGAATCAGCCATTCTCTTGCGATCTGCGTCTGACTATGGGGCTTCCCATCGTCCAACGCAAATAGAAGAGCCAGAGTGTTTTCTTTTACTCCCATATGTTTGGCACAGAAATAATAGGCGCCGTCGATTCTGTTGATTGCATCGGTCAAGCGCCAAATCGCACAATTGCCATTCTCGCTATGCGTCATGACTTCCTCCTTTATGAAATACGGATTCGTACAGTCCATTTTAGTACGGATTCGTATTTTTGTCAATTCATTTTATCCTATGCACCCAAACTTGGAGCTGTGCGGCCTATTCTTTCATTCAATACAAAAAGCCCGCGCAAACCGCGCGGGCTTTCGCCAAATAGGGTCTCAAAACCTTTCTTTTCAGGCCTTCGGCAATCGCTGTTCTATTCCAGGTTCCGGCGAAAAGAGCAGAATCCTGGCTCCCCATGGCCATACTTGTTTTTTTGCTCTTCAAGCGCCTCCTCTTTCTGGTGATAATTTCCAAAAATATTCCGTTATACCTTGCATCATAACGAGAAAGCGTGTAAAATAAAAGAAGCCTATCCCGCCTACCACATCTCAAAGAGATGCGGTCAGCCACAGCGGGATGCGGAAGGGAGGTGTCAACGATGAAAAAGGCAGAAAGGGACGTGGCCACAACGACTGCTGAGATGGTAAAACCTGCTAAGAGGGCCGCCGCCAAAGCTCCGGCTCAGAAGGTGGAAGAGGTCTATCTCCAGTTTGGCGCCGACGAGTGGCGCATGGCCGATCTGATGGACCAGGCCAAGGCCGCTTATGTTGCGGAGGGCCACCGCGCCTCCGGTATCAAAAAACTGGCGCTCTACGTTAAACCGGAGGAACGCAAGGCCTATTACGTCATCAATGAAAAGGCCACCGGGAGCATTGAATTCTGAGCACAGGGGAAAACGGCGTTTTGCCACAGTCGATTCGCCGTTTTCCCTATTTTCTAACCCCTTTTTTGGGCAAGCTGACCCTGTCCGCCGCCTTGACAGCATGTGGATATTATGCTAATATGAGAGCATAAGTTAGACGGCTAACATCGGGCACTCCGCCATGTCCATAAGGCCTGACCAAGAAGTTGCGGCGGGACCTGGGTCAGCGTCAACTCTACACACAAACATTTATTTATTCAAGGAGGAATCATCAATGGGAGCACCTTTGGCTGATTACGTCAAGCTGCCCGGCTTTGACGAGTACAAGGAGTGGTTTAAGGCTTTTGCCGACCTGAAGCGGGAGGACGGTATTCTCCAGGTTACCTGGAAGACCAACGACGGTCCCATGCATCACAGCGGCATGTCCCACCGCGCCATGAGCCAGCTGACCCGTGTACTGTCTCTGGACTGGGAGAATGAGATCATCATTTTCACCCACCTCGGCGACAACTGGATGATCGAGTCCGATGCCAACGGCTGGGAGACCTACTCCGAGCTGCCCACTCAGCGTTTCCAGCACCAGTATTTTGACGACACCAACCTGATCAAGAACATGGTGTTCGACCTGGATGTGCCCACCATCGGCGCTCTGCCCGGCCCCGGCTTCCACTGGGATTCCGCTTTCCTGTGCGATGTGACCATCTGCACGGAGGACTGCAAGATCGAGGTTCCCCACGCTCAGGGCGGCCTGGTCCCCGGCGACGGCATGGGCCTGATGTTCCAGCACTACCTGGGCACCAAGCGCGGCAACTACTACATGATGACCTCCCGTCAGATCACCGCTTCTGAGATGCTCCAGGCCGGTCTGGTCAGCGAGGTCGTGCCCAAGGGCAAGGCCGTGGAGCGCGCCTGGGAGATCGCCCGCATGTGGAAGACCATGCCCTATGAGAACCGCACCATCATGTCCAACCTGGCCAAGCGTCCTCTGAAGAAGCTGCTGGTGGAGGATCTGAAGCTGCACACCGTTTCCGAGCAGTATGGCTCTCTGCTGCGTATCGCCGCCGGCGACCTGGGCGACGAGAACTCCGCTCAGCAGGACGAGAAGTACATCAGCCGTGTCAATGACTGGCGTTATGCCACCAAGGACATGGAGGCTCCCCAGACCGCTGAGTCTTGGCGCAACATGCCCAAGAAGGCCGGTGAGTGGTGGGAGAAGGTCCGCAAGGGCGAGATCGAGAATCCCTATGTCTTTGAGCACAGCAACGAGCCCGAGGGCTACGAATTCTAAGAAATTTCTTTCTTTTCAAAACTTCCGGTGCGCTGATGCGCGCCGGAAGTTTTTTGCCCTCTGGACTTAGTTTCCCCGGGTGATGAACAGGTGATACAGCCGTACCAAGCTGTCCCACGATGCCCGGTCCATGATCCCCGTCTCCTCCAAGCCAGCCGCCCGTTGTATCCTCCTGGTGTTCTCCACCGTCGCATCATGAAATACGCCGTCTCCCCCGGTGGACTGAAATCCGGACAACACTGGAACCAAAGAATCAAACATCACTTGGATCAGACGTACTTGGGGCTGACAGTCCCCATCTTGAAGGGTCCCTTTGCTGTTATGCATTACGCGCAGGGCAGGAGGCTCGCCGATACGGCGCAGTGTGTCCCGATACTGCTGGGAGATCGCCTGCCAAGTGGCATGATCTACGATACCGGTGACCGGCAGGTGATGATCCCTCTGAAACACCATCACTCCCTCCAGCGTTTTCTCCCCAAAGGTACCGCTGGGGCGTGTCACTGGGATTTGAGGATACTCCTGGGACAGAACAAGCAACATCTCCTGGAGATCCCACACCGGCTGTCCGGTAAGCTGCGTTTTCATCTTTCTTCCCCCTTCAGTCCTGGCTTCCATAGGACAGCGATCCGCCAGGGAACTGTCCCGCTACTTGTTCAAAATCTTCGGGTTCTATGGGTAAATTCGCATAGGCCAGCGTAGTCCGGGCAATCCCTTGATATTCCGAAAACAGACGATACCAAGTATTTCGTCCTACGATCCCATCGACAGCCAATCCCACCTGCCGCTGAAATGCTTCCACGGACTGCCTGGTGACCGGGCCAAATATCCCATCAATGGCAGGGCTTGGTATGTTATATCGGAACTGCGCCACAATTGCTAAGAAAAATTGCAGCGCACTCACCGCCTGGCCGGTGCTTCCCTCGCGGAGAACTGGGGAAGACGGGCCAAACTGGATATTATAAAATCTCTGTCCCTCACTGACCAGTTCTGACAAATTGGTCACCCCTACATAGAGGAATACCAGCTTGTACCAAGTGCCCCGGCCTACTACGCCATCTTGACTCAAGCCAAAAATGGATTGAAACTTTCTCACCGCCTCCTCGGTCTGGCTGCCAAACACACCGTCCACCGGGCTGATTCTGGGAATGGCCGGATAGTTCTGCCCTATCCGGTTCAGCATGGTCTGGAGGACCACAACTTCCTCTCCAGTGGAACCTAGGCGCAACGGTGTGCCTGGGTAGGACTCAGGCACGTCTCTGATGGGAACATTGGTCACCAGCTCGATATCATCTCCGTAATAATACCGTAAAATATCCATATACCCCATCCCCTGCTGAGCCAGCTCTTCACTGCCCCACTGGGATAGGCCCTCGCAGGTGACGGTGGTACCATTGCAGAACCGGGCGGACAGAGGTTCCACAAAGCCCTTGCGCCGGATGTAGGTGTTGAACATCTCGTCCACCAGACGGTCAATGTTTTCAAATGTGTTGCGCCCCTTTGTAAACTTTTGATCGTTGATGGTAGAGCCGGTAATGTCAAAATCATATCCACGGCTTGGATAATATTCTGTATAAACCCGGTTCAAGGCAAAGGAGATCTGGGCCAGGATGTTGGCCCGCAGCGCCTGTTCGTTCCAGGTGGGATACACTTCACTGGACGCCACATTTTTGATGTAGTCCGGGAAGGTCACCGTTACATTCTCCGCCCATTGACTGGCAGGTCCAAGGTGAACCGTGATATACTGCGGAATATAGGGAAAAATGGAAACCGGCACAAAAACACCTCCTCATAAGGGCTGAATCTCAGCGGTAATCTCTTCGCTCACTTCGCCCCTGTCCCAAGAGGGATTGGCCAGCGGTATCAAGTCAATCTGCTGGATTGATGTGATGCCTGGAAAAATCTGAAATTGTTCTACCTCTACCAGTTCGTAATTCGGGTGCTCCACCCGCAAGGTATATATTGCGTCCGGCCGGGGTCCTCCCGGTGTCAATCCGTCCCCTCCTTCGACTGCAGCCGGCAGAGTAAGGGGCCCTGCCCGTCCACTCTCATCCGTAATCAGCAGTGCGATAAGCTGCTTTTGCCCATCCTGTTCCGGTCGAGTAACTGCAACACTAGCCCCCTCCACTGGGAGCTGTGCACGGGATGTGGTTACCCAAACCTCTAAAGTACCTGTATGTTGTGTCATACATGCCTCCCTTCCCGTCTTCCGATATTTTCGGCATGACGAAGCCAAAGATTGTTAAAAAAATTGACAAGTCAAAAGAAATAAGCTACAATACAATACGGTAGGTATGTCTCCCGCATACCCGGTACGCATTCCCATGGATCCGCCTCATTCTTGTCGGACGGTATGGGTATGCACGATATCCCAAAGGAAATCAGGTGTGCCCATGAAAAAAGACCGCGTTTCCACGGCTGTTATACGACGTCTGCCACGGTACTACCGCCATTTGGACGACCTATACCGCAGCGGCTCTGTCCGGATCTCATCCAGCGCCCTTGCCAAATCTATGGGACTGACTGCCTCCCAAATCCGGCAAGACCTGTCCTGCTTCGGCGAGTTTGGCCAACAGGGCTATGGCTACAACGTAGAGCGCCTGCGCAGTGAAGTGGCAGAAATTCTGGGAATGAACCGGAACCACACAGCGGTGATCCTGGGGGCCGGTAACCTGGGCCGGGCCTTAATCGAAAATTTCCCTTTCCGCTTTAATGGCTTTCGTCTCATCGCTGCCTTTGATGTGGAGCCTACCATCGTGGGCACCCGGTTGGGCGGCGTGCCCGTTTATCACATCGACATGCTGGAAAGCTATGTCAGGGAGCACGGCGTCAGCGTGGGCGTGCTCACGGTTCCCGCCTCCGTAGCGGCGGAAAGCGCGCGGAGGCTGGTATCCTGCGGCATCCAGGGCATCTGGAATTTTACCAATGTGGAACTGCCTGCTGCCGATGTGGAATCCGTCAAAGTGGAAGATGTACATTTTGCAGACAGCCTTCTGACATTAAGCTATATGATTTCTGAGGAAGAATTATGAAAAAAACAATTCGCACCATTACCTTGACGTTGGCCGCGGCCGCGGCCAGTACGGTTCTCGCCTTCTCCAGCGGTGAGAACACCGTCATCTCATTGAGCTATCTCAATGGCACCTTTGCTTCCCAATTAGCTGCCAGCTTGCGTTCCTCTCTCAATGTTCTGGATCATGCCTATGAGGCGGCAATCGATCGGCTGGAAGCCCAGACTGGGCAGAATTTATCCGGGAGCGGCTGGACCTCCACCAGCTCATTCCAGACGTTTTACCCCTTGGCCGGGGAGACTGTCACCTTGGCGGCCGGTTCCGGTTTGATGTGGTATTCCGGCTCTGCGACCACCTCCGTTGCCTTGGTTGATGTGACGGCAGGCAGTGAGCTTCCCGCTGGGGCCTCCCTGACGGCAGGCCACCGCTATTTGGCGGAAACCGAAGCGGTGATCACCGCTTCCGCTTCGTCCTCCTGCGCGGCTGAGGGACTATGGCGTACTACCGCCACCGGAACTGCTCCAGTCCAGTCCCCTTTCCGGGATGTCGCCAACAGCGATTGGTTCTTCGACCCAGTGATGTATGTGGTGGAGCGGGGCCTGTTTCAAGGTACCAGTGGGACTACCTTTGAGCCCATGTCCACAATGAGCCGCTCCATGCTGGTCACGGTGCTCTACCGGCTGGCCGGCCAGCCGGCGGTGACCGGGACCAACCCCTTCTCGGATGTTCCTGCCGGGACCTGGTATACCGACGCCGTAATCTGGGCTGCTCAGACGGGGATCGTCACCGGCGCTGGCGACGGCACATTTGCTCCAGATGACCAGATCACCCGGGAGCAGATCGCTGTGATGCTCCACCGTTATTGCGCCTACTTCGGACATGATGCGGCTGCTAGGGCTGACGTTACGACGTTCCGCGATCACGACAGCATCAGTTCTTTCGCCTCGGACAGTGTTTCTTGGGCAGTAGCCATTGGCCTTCTCCAAGGTTCTGACAGTCGCTTGTCTCCCACCAATAGCGCTACTCGCTGCGAAGTCGCTACTATGCTCCAGAGATTTGACCAATGGCTGGTCTGACTGCTGGACAGGACGAATCCTTTTTCGAAACAGCTACCTACTGGCACCCTTCTCTTCTTGGCGCATAGTATGGTTTGAGACGACCTGGCGGCAGGGCCGCCCCGTCTCCAACTATCACAAGGAGGTACTTCATATGGGGTGCAATAACGGCTGTGGCTTTGGCGGCGGGAGCTGCTGGTGGATCATCATTATTCTGCTGCTGTGCTGCTGCTGCGGCGGCGGTGGCTGGGGCGGTTACGGCTGCAACAATGGCTGTGGCAACAGCTGCGGCTGCTGACAACAGGATTACGGAGACGGGGGTATTCTCCCGTCTCCTTTTTTCTTCAAAAAATCAAAAATAATACTTGCATTTTAGTCCCAAGTGTGTTAATATAATTAAGCTGTCATGAGAGATTGTTCTCCATGTATGGTATGCGGCTGTAGCTCAGCTGGATAGAGTG
>CDZQ01008700.1_pt1 | contig 18857 bp, 18 predicted proteins | sample 554831 | NCBI WGS metagenome assembly CDZQ01 (sample SAMEA3182112, study PRJEB8094) | gut metagenome | biome: human; feature: gut; material: Stool; isolation source: human stools | place: Canada | collected 2013-05-06
CCGGTCTCCCACTTGCTGATGGATTGCCGGGAAACACCCAGCGCCTCTGCCAGGTCGCTTTGGCTTAAGCCGGCTTCTGTCCGCAAACGGTAGATGGTCTCTCCAATATGCATAACCAATTCCTCCTGGTGGATGCTTACTTTAGTATAGGGCGGCGCTTATACAAAAGCAACCAGCTTCCCTTGACACGGGCGCAACCATTGGTTGCACCTGGCCTGGGAGCGGGCCGGGACCTTTCGGGGGGCGGCGGCGTTTGGCGGGCCGGGGCAAAGCCCCGGCCCAGCCAAACCAAAGCAGGGGCGAAGGCCCCTGCTTTGTGGGCGCTGGGCGCCCCCGCCGCCCCCCGCGGGGCGCAGGATAGCGCGCAGCCTAAATTGGGATTAGAAAACGTCCAAGATGAGCTTCACAAGGATCAGCAGGATCATGACGGCCATGATAGGCCGGATAAACCGGGCGCCGTTTTTGATGGCTAGCCGGCTGCCCAGGAAATTACCCGCGATGGCGCACACGGCCATGGGGAGGCCGGCGGCGAACCACACCTTGCCCCCCAGGATGTAGGTGACCAAAGCGCCGGTATTGCTGGCCAGGTTTACCACTTTGGCGTTGCCGCTGGCCTGCACCAGGTCCGTACCCAGCACGGTGCAGAATAGGATGATATAGAACGTGCCGGCCCCGGGGCCGAAGAATCCGTCATAGGCGCCCACTCCCAGGCCAATGAGCAAGGCATAAACAGCTTGCTGCAGCCGGGAAAGATCCCGATGCTTGGGGGTTTGTCCAAACCCTTTGTTCAAGGATAGAAAGAGGGCGGCAGCAGGCAGGAGCGCCATGAGGCAATAGCTCAGGTATTTTTCGCTCAGATGCATGGCCAGCAAGGCGCCCAGGGGAGAACCGGCCAGGGCGCCGGCAGCGGCAAATAGGGCGGTAAACCAGCATATTTTGCCCTTGCGGCCATATTGGATCACGCTGGTAAGGGTGCCCAGGCTCATGGCCAGCTTATTGGTCCCATAGGCGGTATGGATGGGGATTCCCGCCAGCAAGGCAGAAGGGACGCTGATGGTACCGCCGCCCCCGGCAATGGAGTCGGCAAAGCCGGCTAAGAACAGCAAGGGACAGACGATGGGCAAAACATGGCTCAGGTCGGGCATGGGGAGATCCTCCAGAAAAAACTAGGCTTTGGCGCGTCTTTTGGAATGAAACCCGTAGACCACCCAGTAAAAGGGAAGGCACAGTATAAGCCCAGCCAGGGTATCCAGGATGGAATGCTGCTTGATGAATACCGTAGAAGCGCAGATCAGGAGGGCGATCACCACGTAAGCCTTGCGGAGCCATGGCTTGAAAGCAGGGCAATCATAGGCGGCGAACACCGCTGCCATAGAACCCAGGGCATGGATGCTGGGCAGCACATTGGTATTGGTATCCGCAGCGTAAATGGCAGCGATCATACGGGTAAAGAGGGTGTCCTTTTCAAAGGAGGTGGGACGCAGATCCTGCCCATTGGGGAAAATAAGGAAAAATACCAGGCTAAAGGTGAACCCCAAGGCAATGAACTGCATATAGCGGCGGAAGCAAGCCCCATCGCGAAAGCCTAGATACAGTCCTGTGCAGACCAAGAAGGGGAACCAGGCATAGTAGGCCAGCACAAAGGGTGGGCAAAAGGGGATGGCATCGTCCACCAGGGGCCAATAGGAGACCCAGTAATCGGATTGGGGTGTGATATAGCTTTCGATCCAAAAGAAAGCCGCCAGGTATACGGGCAGATATAGAGCCCAGAGCCAATGGCGGTTTTCCGGTGCGCGCAGGTCAAATTTCATAATATGCATGCGGCCCTTTCTATTTTTGATTAAGGATAAGCGGCAAGGCCTGATGAAGATTTTCCACGAGGATGCTTGCGCTACCTGCGGCATATTCTCCATCCAGGGTCCAGGGCATATCGGGGTTGGCGTCGATCCAGACCTTATCCGCAACGAAGAAGTGGATCATTTCCGGATCGTATTGCCGGGTCTGCAAGGAGACTACAATGCGGTTGAGGGCGTTCAGGGTGAGAGGCGCCTTGATGAGGGTGATCTCAAAAAGGCCATCATCCAGGGAAACCAGTTGCTTATCCAGGGAAAGCACCCCGCCAATGCTGGTGGCGTTGCTGATAGCGCCAAAGATATAATCCCCTTCAAAGCCGGCATTTTTGGAGCGCACGGCCAGATGTATAGGCCGGATATTGGGCAGATCCTTCATGCCCTCCAGCACATAGGCCAAATGCCCCAGCATGTTTTTGGAGCTTTGGGGGGTGCTGTAACTGGCTTCGGTAAAGGCGCCAAAGCTGGCCACATAGGAGAACCTGCGGCCATTGAAACTCCCCACGTCCAATCGTTTGGGCGTCCCTTCGATTATATCTTTGGCAGCGGTCAGCACATCCTTGGATAGTCCCAGGGATGCTGCAAAATCATTGGTGCTGCCGGCGGGGATATAGCCGATGGGCAGGTCCACACCGCTATCCAACAGGCCGCTCATTACTTCATTCATGGTTCCATCGCCGCCAATGCAGACCACCAGATCAAAGGAATGGGCGTTTTCACGGGCAATATCGGTAGCATGGCCTTGCCGGGCGGTACAGAACACTGTGCAAACATATCCATTGCTATTGAACAAAGCAATGATGTCCACAAGAAACCGGTTGGCCTTTCGCATACCAGCGGCTGGGTTGAGGATGAGCAGCAAACGCTTTTGCAAGGCTCCCAAACCTCCCATAAAGAATCCCCTCTCCTCTTATATGATGAGGAAAGACTAGCTATATTCTACAGGACAAACTGGTTCCCATCAATAGCAGGATGCAATGGCATTGTGAACATTTTGTTTCATCCTTGGGCTAGCTCGTCGATGCGGCGGTTGATCCGGCACAACTCCTGCATAATGGGGTCGGGGATGTGGGTATGATCCAGATCGTCCACCCGACGGCCTGCCACCCGCACCACCCGGGCGGGCACCCCTACGGCGGTAGCATCCGGGGGCACCGGGGAAAGCACCACCGCATTGGCGGCGATCCGGGCGCCTTGGCCCACGGTGAAGCTGCCCAACACTTTGGCCCCGGCTCCAACGGTCACATGATCTTCCAGGGTTGGATGCCGCTTACCCACGTCTTTGCCGCTGCCCCCTAGGGTGACCCCCTGGTACAACAGGATATCGTTCCCCAGGATGGCGGTTTCCCCAATGACCAGGCCGGTGCCATGGTCGATCACCAACCGGCGGCCGATCTGGGCGCCGGGGTGGATATCAATGCCGGTGCGGCGCTTGGCGCCCTCGGAGATCCAGCGGGCCAGGAAGCGCCGGTTCCGTTTATAAAACCAATGGGCGATCCGGTGGCAGATCAAGGCGTGAACGCCGGGATATAGCAGAAAAATTTCCAGCTTAGAATGGGCGGCCGGGTCTTTTTCCTGGTAAGCCGCCAAAAGCTCTTGTAATCGTTTCCACATAGATTATATATTTATCGATCAAACAATCCTATGGATAAATACCGTTCGCCGGTATCGGGCAATAGGACGATGATGTTCCTTTCTTGGTTTTCCGGGCGCTTTGCCAGCAAAGTCGCCCCGTGGAGGGCGGCGCCTGACGAGATCCCTGCAAGGACCCCCTCGGTGGCTGCCAACTCCCTAGCGGCAGTATATGCTTCCTCCGTGGTGACGGTGCAGATCTGGTCCATCAGGCTTTGATCCAGGTTTTTGGGGATGAAGTTGGCGCCGAGGCCCTGTAGGCCATGGGGGCCCGCCTTGCCGCCGGATAACAGGGGACTGTCCGCCGGCTCGATGGCCAGGATCTTCACGGCGGGGTCCTGCTCCTTGAGATACCGGCCCGTGCCCGTAAGGGTGCCGCCGGTACCTACCCCCGCCACAAACCAGGCTACTTGGCCTTCCATATCCCGCCAGATCTCCGGGCCGGTGGTGGCGTAGTGGGCCGCGGGATTGTCCGGGTTGTCGAATTGACCAGGAATAAAACTGCCGGGAATGGTGGCGGAAAGCCGCTCCGCTTCCCCAATGGCCCCCGCCATGCCCTCTGCCGCCGGAGTGAGCACCAGCTCCGCCCCATAGGCCCGCAGCAGCATCTGCCGCTCCTGGCTCATATTGTCCGGCATGGTCAGGATCACCCGGTAGCCCCGGCTTATCCCCAGGGCCGCCAGGCCGATGCCCGTATTGCCGCTGGTGGGCTCGATCACCACGCCGCCGGGTTTTAACAGGCCTTTTTTCTCCGCTCCATCCAACATATATCGGGCCACCCGGTCCTTGGCGCTGCCGGCCGGGTTGAAGGACTCCAGCTTGGCAAATATCTTGCCGCAACAGCCCAGGGCCGCTTCGTAGCGGCGCAGCCGCAAAATGGGGGTGTTGCCGATGAGTTCGCCGATGTTGGATGCGATGGCCATGGTTGCCTCCTGAAACCTAGGGGAGGATCCCCTGAAATCAATTCCGACTGAATCAGTAAGAATTAAACTTAGGATACATGGAACCTAGCCCCTTTGTCAAGAGGGCGCGTATGGATTCCCCTGCCGAGAGGCAAAATGGCCGCGCTTTTCAAAAAATAGAAATTTTGTTATAATACATGCAACCAAACCAGGCATTCGCGCGTTTTATTCATATACAACAAAAAACAGGGAGGAAGCGCACATGAGAAAAGGTTGGCTCATATGGATATTGGCATTGCTCCTGATGTTTACTCTATGGGGATGCGCGGCTAAGTCCGCAGGCGCCGCCAGCGGGGATACGGCCACCACGGAAATGGCGGCGGAAGTCCCAGCCGCCGAGCCCGAGGCGATGGCCATGGCCACATACGATGCCGATACAAGCTATGCGGGGGGCGGGGAGAACGACAGCAGCTTTTCCCAGAATTATGGCGGCCACAAGGTGATCTCCACCTATGAGATGGAGCTGCGCACCGACGCCTTCGATTCCCATTATGAAGCGCTGGTCTCCAAGGCAAAGACCATGGGGGGCTATGTCCAGTACGGCAACGTATGGGGCACCAAACCCGAGGTCTATGGGGACAGCGGCCGCACGGCGGAGCTGACCTTCCGCATCCCGGCGGAGCAGGCGGAGGCATTTTTAACCTTTGCCGAGGGCAATGGGGAAGTGGTCCGCCAGAGCGTCAATACAGAGGACGTGACCCTGGATTATTACGACCGGGAGACCCGCCTGGAGGTGCTGCGCACCCAGCTGGACCGCCTCCAGAGCATCCTGGTGGAAACCGACAACCTGGCGGATATCATCCAGCTGGAGCAGGCCATTTCCGACGTCACCCTGGAGATCGAGCAGATGACCACCCAGCTGCGCCGCTATGACGACCTGATCGACTACGCCACCGTGCATATTTACCTTTACGAGGAATCCCTCATCGCCGGCCCCGCCGCCACCAAGGGCTTTGGGGAGCGGGTCAGCGAAGGCTTCCGTTCCAACCTGAGCGGCGTGGGGGTGTTCCTGGAAAACAGCCTGGTTTGGCTGATCAGCGCCCTGCCCGTATTGGTCCTGCTGGCGGTGATCGCCCTGGTGGTGATCCTGATCGTGCGGGCCATTTGCAGAAAACGGAAGAATAAACAGGATCCTAACAAAAATAACCCGCCGGCCAATTCCGCACCCTGGAAGCTGCCGGAGAAAAAGACGGAGGACGACCATGGAAAGAAAGAATAGCAAGCGCGTCATCGTGTTCCTTTTGACCCTTTGCCTGCTGCTGGCAGCCACTGGCTGCAAGAGCGAGGAACAGATTCAACAGCAGCAGGTGGCGGAAAAGGCGGAAACCCCCATCTATGTGGATCTTCGCAGCACCATTACCGTCAACGGCAACGGGAAAGCCACCCAGACGCCGGATACTGCTACGGTGTATTTCTCCATCAATAATCAGGGGGAGGAAGCGGAAGCCGTCCAGCAGGAGAACGCCCAGGCCGCCCAGGCGGTGATAGACGCCATCCTGGCCCTGGGGGTGGCCCAAGAGGACATTGAGACCAGCGCCGTGGACATTTACGAGCAATACGACTACGATCAGGAGCCGCCTAAGGTGTCCGGATACCAAGCTTCCTGCCGGCTGACCGTGGTATTCCGGGATATTGACCTGGTGGGCGAGGCCATTACCGCGGCGGTGGCGGCGGGGGCCAGCGAGGTGCAGGGCCCGGAGTTCAGCCTTTCGGATGCCTCCGCCGCCTATCTGGAAGCCCTATCCGCCGCCATAGCGGACGCCCAGGCTAAGGCGGAAGCCCTGGCCGGCGGCGCTCAGGTGACCTTGGTGGAGACGCCCATCTCCATCCAGGAGACCAGCACCAACCGGAACGTGGCCACCCTGACCATGGAGGCGGCTGTGGCTGAGGAAAAGGCGGAAGATGAAGCCGCTGTGGCGGCGCCTATCTCCGTAAGCGATATGGAAGTCACCGCCCAGGTCACTGCGGTGTTCGAGATCCGCTAAGGGTTCTTTAGAGAAAGGCCCCCAAGGGGCGATGGTTTCCTATGCCACCGCCCCTAAAGGGGGCCTTTTTGTGTGCAGGCAGGGGAGGGGACGGCATTGGCTCCGCCAAGGCCAGGGGCGGCCGCGCCCCTGGACCCCCGGCTGGGGGCGGCTCCGCCCCCAGACCCCTGAGAAGTTGCGGAGGGGAAGTGGGGAGCGGAAGGGAAGTGGGCCTCGCCCAGGGTGGCAAAGGGAGCAAGGGGCGCTTCTCCAAGGGCTGCGAATGGCACGGCCTTGGAAACCGCCTTCGGCGGTTTCCAAAAGGCTTTTGGGGTATGGTGGGTTACGGAGGGGAAAGGGTGGGGGAACGCGTAGGGGGTATAGGAAATCGAAGCGGTACCGGGGGAGCTGCGGGAAAGGATGGGCCAGGAGAGCGCAGGAAATCGAAGTGGTGCCGGGGGTGTTGCGGGAAAGGATGGGCCGGGAGGGCGCAGGAGACCGCAGCGTCCCGGGGGGGGCGGCGGGGGCGCAGAGCGCCCGCAAAGGCGCGGCCAGGGGCCTTGGCCCCCGGCCGCGCCTTTGGTTTTGGGGCCGGGCTTTGCCCGGCCCCAAAACGCCGCCGCCCCCCCGGGGCGTAGCGGGGCGGGGAAGGAAGGGAGCAAGCACGCCCCATTCCGATGCCTTAGCCTTGCAATTCTTTGGCAAAATGGGTACAATAGCTAGGCGGATAAATTTGTAAAAGGAATTGGTGTATGGAACAAGAAACGAAAACGCTGCAATTTGAACCGGTACGCCTGGAAATGCGGGAGCTGGTACACCGGTATATCAAGCCCCTGCAGGTGGAAAATTCGGAGTATACCTTTCCCAGCCTGCTCATGTGGGGACAGGGCGGATATATCCATATTGCCCAGGAAATGGATGTATTGTACATTCTTTATACCTTCCCCCACCTGGCGCCCTTCATGCTGGCGCCTCTGCCTCTGGACCCAGCGGATTATCCCCGGGCCATTGCCAGGGCGGCGGCGCATCTAAGGGGGATGGGTTATGCCCCTTCCTTCCGGGGGATCGCCCAGGCATGGGCTCCCTATTTTGAAGCGGCGGGGTATATTTTGGAGGAAGACCGGGACAACTTCGATTATGTATATAATATGGAAGATCTGCGCACCCTTACAGGGAAACGCTACCATGGGAAGCGGAACCATATCAACCAGTTCCTTTCCCAATATACCTATACCTATGAGCCGGTGACTCCGGCGCTGGTTCCGGAATGTATGGAGGTCTATGAAAAATGGCTGGAAGGCCGGGACCTGGAGGTATTTGGCGTCCGGGGGGAACGGGTGGCGTTGGAGATCGGTTTTGCCCATATGCAGGAGCTGGAGCTGGTCGGCGGGGCCATCCGCATGGACGGTAAGCTGCGGGCATTCAGCCTGGGGGAGCGGATCAGCCAGAATATGGCGGTGATCTACTTTGAAAAGGCGGATGCAGATGTCCCGGGATTGTACCCGCTGATCAACCGGGAGTTTGTGGCCCACGCCTGGACGGATGTGCGCTATATCAACCGGGAGGAGGACATGGGTCTGGAGGGGCTGCGCCGGGCGAAATTATCCTATTACCCGGCCTATTTGCTGAAAAAATATCGCGCCCGGCTCCCGGAATCCCCGCTGGTATAATGTTACAAAGCGTTAACAGAATGTTACAGGGATGGGGATTTCTTGACGGACAGCCTGCTTTAAGGTACAATCGTTGTAAACGGTGGCTTGGGCTTTGGCGCAAGCCGCGCTTTGGGAAAATCTATACATAAGGAAGGAAAAGCAAAATGCCAAGTGACGCCCTCTCCGGCATCTCCAGTTTCATGAGCAGCGGCGGGCTGCTGATCATCCTGATGATCGGTATGTTCGCACTGATGATCATCCCCCAGCGCAAGCGTGAAAAGAAGATCAAAGATATGCTTGCCGCCATCAAGGTAGGGGATCGTGTACGCACCATCGGCGGTATTTACGGCACTGTCAGCGCCCTGCGGGACGATATCGTCACCCTGACCGTGGGCCCGGACAAAGTTCGCCTGGTATTCGCCCGGGGCGCCATCGCCAACGTGGAGAACGTGCCGGTGGAAGCCACCATGGATGACGGCGTGGCCGAAACCAAGTAATAATCTCCCCATGGGGAGAAGGGCAGCCGGTTCATGCATTTGCCGGCAGCAGCGAAAAATGTATCCCTTGCTTTTGCGGGAGGATTGGCGTAGCCATTCCTCCCTTTGCTATGGGGAATCCTGACGGCCCCTGCCATATGCAGGGAAAATCCGCATAGCCCAAAAGATTGCCGCATATATATGGTTAGGAACCCAAATCATGGATATGCGGAGGTGGCCCATGCAAGCGACGCGCACTTTGGCCAGGCCGGCCAGAAAACCCCAGGCAAAACCCCGTCCCCCGGTGTTGGTCCTTTTGCGGGCCGCCCTGTGGGGGGTGCTGGCCAGCTTGGGCTTGGTGGTACTTTATGCGGTTGCCCTGCGGCAAAATTGGCTGGGCACGGATACCATGGGAGCGGCCACCACTGCCATCAAGGTGCTCTGCGCGGCCTTTGCCGGGCTCCTGGCCCGCCGGGCCACGGGCAGCCGGTATTGGCTTTGGGGAATGCTGGGCAGCGTCCTGTACAGCCTTCTGGCTTTTTTGCTCTTTTCCCTGCTGTCCCAGACCTTTATCCTTTCCCTGGCCATTCTATCGGATGTGGCTATGGCGGCGGCAGCCGGCTTGTTTGGGGTGTTGGTGTGGCAAATGTTTAAATAACCCTTGTAAGGCAATTGCCCGTCATGTATAATGTTATAGAAGTATGTTGGATTTGTTGGAGGATTTTTTTATGAAGCATATCGTTACCATCGAAAAGCCCTGCATCAACGCTTCTGCAAATACCGGCTGTGGCGAGTGCCAGGCTTCCTGCCAGTCTGCCTGCAAGACGTCCTGCACCGTGGCCAACCAGAAGTGCCAAAAGCAGGCTAAGTAAGGCAGGGGACCCCTGCCCATACGCGAAATGCCATGATGAGCAGTAATTTTGCATGAATTACTGCTTTTCCTTTGCAGTGGGGCAGGGGTCTGCCCGCCAATCAGCCTATCCGTACAGGCCCGCTGCCATAAGAAAACGACCGAAGGGTGCCTATGCCCGCCGGTGCTTTCTTATATCAACGGGCAAACCCAGCGGCAGGACGCCGGGATGCCGGCGCGACTGCTGCGCACGATGAGAAAGAAAGAGGTCCCTGATTGATACACGCATTTCGATTTCATGACTATAACCTGATCCTGGACGTGGAGAGCGGCGCGCTGCACAGCGTGGATGAGCCGGCCTTTGCGGTGGTGCAGGCCCTGGAAAAGGGCTGGGATGTATACGCCCTGCCCTATCCGGAGCGGCAGATCCGGGAGATCGTGGAGGAAGTGGAGGCGCTGCGGGCGGCGGGCAGTATGGACGCCCCGGAGCCCGTGCCGCCCGAAGGCCAGACGGGGGAGCAGGTGATCAAGTCCATGTGCCTGCATGTGGCCCACGATTGCAACCTGCGCTGCCGTTACTGCTTTGCGGATACGGGGGAATTCCACGGTCCCCGGGGCATGATGCCCCCGGCGGTGGCTTGCAAAGCCCTGGACTTTTTGATCGCCCATTCCGGCCATAGGAAGCACCTGGAGGTGGACCTGTTCGGGGGCGAACCCCTGATGAATATGGAGACCGTCCGGGCGGTGGTGGGTTATGGCCGGGAGCTGGAGAAACGCTTTGATAAGCAGATCAATTTCACCATCACCACCAACGGCCTGGGGCTGACCGACGAGATCATCGATTTCCTCAACGAGGAGATGCACAACATCGTGCTGAGCCTGGACGGCCGGCCGCAGGTGCAGGACGCCATGCGGCCCACCGCCAACGGCAAGGGTTCCTACGACCTGTGCCTGGCCAATATGAAAAAGCTGGTGGCCCGGCGGGGGGATAAGGAATACTACATCCGGGGCACCTTTACGGCGAAGAATTTGGATTTCACCCAGGATGTGAAGCATCTAAGGTCGCTGGGGTTTGAGCAGCTTTCCCTGGAGCCGGTGGTGCTGCCGGATGATAGCCCCTACGCCATTTTGGAGTCCCACGTGCAAAGGGTATTGGAGGAGTACGACACCCTGGCGGATTACGTATTTGAAAGCCGGCAAAAGCCCGAGACTTGGTTGAATTTCTTCCACTTTATGGTGGATCTATCCGGGGGTCCCTGCTTGAAAAAGCGGATCGCCGGCTGCGGGGCGGGGGTGGAATACGTGGCGGTGACCCCGGAAGGGGATATTTACCCTTGCCATCAATTTGTGGGTCATCAGGATATGAAGATGGGTAGCGTGATCACAGGGGAGCTGGATACTCGGATCCGGGATCTGTTCCAAGGCTGTACCTTGCTGGATAAGCCGGAATGCCGGCGCTGCTGGGCCAAGTATTTCTGTTCCGGCGGCTGCGCGGCCAACGCGTATCTGTATAACGGGGATATTCATAAGCCGTACCAGCGCACCTGCGAATTTTTGCGCAAGCGCACAGAGCTGGCCCTGGGCATCTACGCTTTGGAGCATATGGAATAGCCATGCTGCGCTTTGAAAAACTCCCCAGTCCCCCCATGCCCAAGGAGCTGGAGCTTCCCCAGGGGATCTCCCCCCGGCTGGCCCGGATGCTCTATGCCCGGGGCGCCCGGACGGGGGAGGCCATGGAGGCATTTTTGCACCCCTCGGCGGCCCAGCTATACGATCCCTTTTTGTTCCGGGATATGGACAAGGCCGTGGCCCGGCTCCGGGAGGCGGCGGAAAAGGGGCAGCGGATCTGCGTATACGGGGACTACGATGTGGACGGTGTGTGCGCCACGGCCATCATGCTGGGGACCCTGGAACAGCTGGGGGCCCAGGCCTTTTACCATGTCCCCTCCCGGCACCGGGAGGGCTATGGCATGAACCTGGCTGCGGTGGAGGAGCTGGCCAAGGCGGGCACCCAATTGATCCTTACGGTGGACAACGGCATCAAGGCCCTGGAGGAGATCCGGCTGGCCCGGGAGCTGGGGATGGACGTGATTGTAACGGACCACCATCTGTGCGGGGACACCCTGCCGGATGCGGCGGCGATCCTGTGCCATACCCTGCCGGGGAATGCCTATCCCAACCCGGATCTGTGCGGGGCGGGCACGGCTTATAAGCTGGCCTGCGCCCTGCTGGGGAAGGAGGGGGCAATGGGATTTTTGCCCCTGGTAGCCCTGGCTACCACTGCGGACGTGATGCCCCTTACCGGGGAAAACCGGGCCTTGGTGGCCCTGGGGTTGGGGGCGCTGAACCGGGGAGAATGCTGCGTGGGCCTGCAGGCGTTGAACCGGGTGGCAAACCCCAAGGGCAGCCGGTTGACCGCCCGGGATCTGGCCTTCCGCTTCGCCCCCCGGCTGAACGCGGCGGGCCGGCTGGAGGATGCGGGCCAGTGCGTGGAGCTGCTGCGCACCCGGGATAAAGCCTGGGCGGCGGAGATGGCGGAGGCGCTGGACAAGCTCAACAGCCAAAGGAAGGCGGAGGAAAACGCCATCATCCAGGATGTGGAACGGATGCTGCAGGCGCAGGACCTGACGGACCAGCGCAGCATCCTGCTGCAAAGCCCCGATTGGAACCCGGGAGTCATCGGCATTGCCGCCGCCCGGGTGGCGGAGCGATATTGGCGGCCCACCATGCTGTTTGCCCTGCGGGACGGGCTGCTGACCGGGTCGGCCAGGTCCATCCCGGGGGTGGATATTTATAAGGCCTTGGTGGCCAATGAGGGGCTATTTACCCGCTTTGGTGGCCACGCCTATGCGGCGGGGGCGTCCCTGCCGGCGGAATGCTTTCCAGCCCTGGTCAAGGGGGTGGAGACGGCTTTGCAGGCCGGGGAGCCCTGGGAGCGGTTCATCCCCTGCGCCCAGTATGAGGAGACGGTGGGCTTGGGGGAGTTATCCTTGGCCCTGGCGGAGGAACTGTCCCGGCTGGAGCCCTTCGGGGAGGGGAATCCGGAGCCTGCTTTTCGCACGGACGGAGTACTGCTGCGGAACGTGCGCAGGATCGGGGAAAACGGCAACCACCTGAAGGCCGTTGCCGTGCAGGGGGACAGCTACGGGGAAGTGGTGGCCTGGGGCATGGGCCACCGGTTTGACGCCCTGCTCCAGCAGGAACGCTGCGATATGATCTACACCCCCCAGCGAAACGATTGGAACGGCCAGCGCCTGCTGCAATTGCGGGCGGAGGTGCTGCGGGGCGGTGAGATCCAAGACCCGACGGGCTATTTGAACCAGCGGACAGAGAAATTTGTGGATGCATTTTCCCAGAATATTTTGTATAATAAAGGATGTGTCCATGATGTGACAGAAGGCTTGGACGCCTATCTGGAAGAACAGTGGAAACGGGCAAACGGCACCCTGGCCTTGTGCGCTACCCAGCAAGGGGCCCAACGGCTTTTGACCCTGCTGGGGGAAAGGGATCTGTTCGGCTGGGTGGATGTGGATTTTTACAAAAACCAGTCCGGCCCCTGCGCCTATGGAGGGGTGGTGCTGGCTCCCATCCTGGCGCAGCTGGACATCCGCCGCTATCGGCGGGTGGTGTGCTACGACGGCGCCCGCCAGGGGGTGGTGGAGAAGCTCCGGGCCCTTTCGCCTGATAGCGAGATCCTGTGCGGCCCTGCCCTGCCTCTGCCAGCCTTGTCCTTTACCCGGGAGGATATGGCGGGGTTTTATCGCATCTTCCGGGGGAGCGCCCGGCGGTTCTATAGCCGGGAGGAGTTGGCGGATCACCTGAGCGCCCTGGCCCAAAAACCTCGGTATATGGCCTGCCTGGCGGTGGACATCATGCTAGAGCTGGGCTTTGCAAAGGCGGATCAGGGCATCGTGCCTGTTCCAGCCCCAGCCCAACGGGATTTGATGGAAAGTGAGCTGTATGCGGCCATTGCCGCGTTACCCCAGTAATATCAGCAGGAGGAAAACCATGGATCTTAAGGATACCATTCGTACCATCCCGGATTTCCCCAAAGAGGGCATTCTCTTTCGGGACGTAACAACCCTGTTTAAAGATCCGGCTGCCTACCGGCAATTGATCGACGGCATTGTGGAGAGCCTGGGCGGCAAACAGGTGGATTTGGTGGTGGGCCCGGAAGCCCGGGGCTTTGTGCTGGGGTCTGCCCTGGCTTATGCCTTGGGCGCTGGCTTTGTATTGGCCCGTAAGCCCGGCAAGCTGCCCTGCGATACCATCCGCCACGAGTATGCCTTGGAATATGGCACCGACGCCCTGGAGATCCATACGGATTCCATCCAGCCCGGCCAGCGGGTATTGGTCGTGGACGACCTTTTGGCTACCGGCGGTACGGCCCTTGCCACCATACGCTTGGTGGAACAGGCGGGGGGACAGGTGGTAGCCGCCCGATTTGCCATCGAGCTTTCCGACCTGGGTGGCCGAACACTGCTGCAGGATTACGACGTGGACGCAGCGGTCAGCTATTGACAGGCATTGGGGGAGAGATCAGCGGCCATTACCGCTGGTCTCTCCCGTTGTATTTATAGAGAATTGCGCTTATTCCCGCGGGATGTTTTTTAGGAGGTGTGGGCATGGAGCAAATGGAACAAAAAGAAAAGGAGCGTCTGGAGCTTGCCATCGCGGAACCTGTCCCTGCCCTACCGGCAACGGTAGAACAGGGAGATGGTCAGGACGCCCTCATAAAAGCCTGCGCACCCAAGTTCACCCCCGGGGAGATGGAGCTGCTGCAAAAGGCCATCGACTTTGCCAAGCAGACCCACGCGGATCAGAAGCGGGAAAGCGGGGAGCCCTATTACATCCATCCGGAGCAGGTAGCCATCATGCTCAGCGAAATGGGCATGGATAGCCATACGGTGATCGCCGGGTTGCTCCACGATGTGATCGAGGACGGCAAGGACGTGGACGCCCAGAAGCTGGCCAACCTGTTCGGTAAGGACATCGCCGAGATGGTGGACGGGGTCACCAAGTTGACCAAGACCGGTAACCGGGAGCTGGTGACCCGGGAGGAAGCCCAGGCGGAGAACCTGCGCAAGATGTTCCTGGCCATCGCCAAGGACGTGCGGGTGGTGATCATCAAGCTGGCGGACCGGCTCCACAATATGCGCACCCTGGAATATTGCTGCGAGGAAAAGCGCATCCGCAAGGCCAAGGAGACCCTGGAGGTCTACGCGCCCTTGGCCCATCGGTTCGGCATGGGTGCCATCAAGTGCGAGCTGGAAGACCTGTGCTTTATGTACATCTGGCCGGAGGAATACCGTAAGCTCAAGAGCGCCATCGCCCCCCAGCAGGCGGAGCACATGCGCACCCTGAACACGGTGATCGCCACCGTGGAGGAGCAGCTGGCCGCCTCCGGGATCGAGGCCCAGGTCAGCGGCCGGCCAAAGCATTTGTACAGCATCTACAAAAAGCTGGTCAAGCAAAACAAGGAGCTGGAGGAGATCTACGACCTGATCGCCGTGCGGGTCATCGTGAATACGGTGAAGGACTGCTATGCGGCCCTGGGTTTGATCCACAGCCTGTGGCGGCCGGTGCCGGGGCGGTTCAAGGACTATATCGCCATGCCCAAAACCAACATGTACCGCTCCATCCATACCACCCTGTTTTCCGGGGAGGGAAGCGGGATGCCCTTCGAGGTGCAGATCCGTACCCACGAGATGCACCGGGCGGCGGAATACGGCATCGCGGCCCACTGGATGTACAAAGAGGGCCGGGGCTCCCAGGACGACTTGGACAGCAAGCTGGCCTGGCTGCGGGAAGCCCTGGAGATGGAAAACTACAGCGATACCACCCGGGAGTTTGTGGAGAACATCCGCAAGGACTTCTTCAGCGACTACGTGTACGTGCTTACCCCCCAGGGCCGGATCATCGACCTGGTCACCGGCAGCACCCCCCTGGATTTCGCCTACCGCATCCACTCCAACGTGGGTAACCAGACCCAGCACGCCAAGGTGAACGGCGCCATTGTGCGGCTGGATTACAAGCTGAAAAACAACGACGTGGTGGAGATCATCACCTCCCCCAACGCCTCCCCCAGCCGGGATTGGCTCAAGATCGTCAAGACCCAGCAGGCCAAGGCCAAGATCCGCCAGTGGTTCAAAAAGGCCAACCGGGCGGAAAACGTCCAGCGGGGCAAGGAGATGATCGCCGAATCCCTCAAGCGCCAGGGCTATACCTTTGCGGAGGCGGCAAAAAGCGAATATTTTGCGGAGCTGCTCAAGCGGTTCAACATGAACGAGCCGGAGGACATTTATGCGGCCGTAGGCTACGGGGGCGTGACCACCGGCCAGGTGACCCACAAGCTATTGGAGCAGGTGCGCAAGGAACGGCGGGAGGCCGCCCTGCGGGAACGGCTGGAAAACATGGAGGCCGGGGACGGCCGGGCGCCGGAAAAATCCAGCCACAACGCCGGGGTCATCGTCCAGGGGAACGCGGATATGGCGGTGCGCTTTGCCCGCTGCTGTAGCCCCTTGCCTGGGGACGACATCCTAGGCTATGTGACCCGGGGCCGGGGGGTATCCATCCACCGGAAGGATTGCCCCAACATCGGGGACCTGATGCTGGACCCGGACCGGATCGTGGAGGCACGCTGGGCCGGGGACGCCAAGAGCTCCTATACCGCCTCCATCCAGGTGGAGGGCCAGGAGCGCACCGGCCTTTTGATGGAGGTATCCCAGGTGCTGGCCAATATGAACATCTCCATCGTGACCATGAGCGCCAAAACCGACAAAAACGACATCGTATGGGTCCAGCTTTCCTTCGACGTGGTGAGCGCGGAGCAGCTGGATAATATCCTCAAGAGCATCGGCAAGATCCGGGGGGTCAACCGGGTCTACCGGATCAACGTATAAGGTATGCGAGCGGTTATACAACGGGTTTCAGAAGCAAAGGTGACCATCGGCCAGGAGACTGTGGGCCAGATCGGCCGGGGATATATGGTGCTGCTGGGCATCGAGGACGTGGATACGGAGCAGGACGCAGACTATATCTGCGATAAGATCATCGGCCTGCGGGTCTTTGAGGATGACCAGGGCAAGATGAACCTGGGCATCCTGGATGTGAACGGGGCGATCCTGCTGATCTCCCAGTTTACCCTCTACGGGGACGCCCGCCATGGCCGCAGGCCCAGCTTCATCAAGGCCGCCCGGCCGGAACAGGCCATCCCCCTTTACGAATACGCCATCCGGCGGCTGTCCCAGTCCGTGCCGGTGGAGACCGGCCGCTTTGGGGCGGAAATGCAGGTCGCTTTGGTGAACGATGGGCCGGTGACCATCCTATTGGAAAGCAAACGGCTGTTTTGACCTTGCCTTATGGCGGGGCGCGAAGGGATAACTTGATTCTCCATAGAAAGGAAATGACCCATGACCATACATATTGAATGCCTTCATACAGGCCCCATGGGGGTCAACACCTATGTGGTATCCGGGGGCAACGAAGGCGAATGCTTTGTGGTGGATCCGGCGGATATCCGGCCCCGGGTGCTGCCCTTTTTGCAGGAGCGGGGCCTTACCTGTAAGGCGGTGCTGCTGACCCATTGCCATTATGACCACATCCTGGGGGTGGCCCGCTTGCAGCAGGCCGGCGCCAAGGTGTACATCGGCAAGCCGGATGCGGTGGGCCTCCACGACCCCGCCTTCAGCCTGGGCCGGGGCATCTATCCCGTGGAACCCTGCCAGGCGGATGTGGAGCTTTCAGGGGGCGAACAGATCGCCCCGGCGGGCATCCCCCTCCGGGTAGCCGCCACCCCCGGCCATACCCTGGGAGGCACCTGCTACATCTATGCCCCCGACCGGGTGATCTTCGTGGGGGATACCATCTTCCAGGAGAACGTGGGCCGCTGCGACTTGCCCGGCGGGAACCCGGCTACCCTACAGGCTTCCATCCAGCGGGAATTGTTTGACCTGGAAGGGGACTATAAGCTCCTGCCCGGCCATGGCGGCGCCACTACGCTGGAGCATGAGCGGCGCTACAACCCTTACATGAAGCTGGCGGCGGACCAATGGTAAGGCTCTATACCAACCGGCCTGGGTTTTTCAACGACATCGCCGAGGAGATCCGGCTGTTTTTCCCAGATCCTGAGGTGCTCCCCCTGGAGGAAACCGGGCCCCTGGCTCCGGGGGAGGGGGAAGCTAGCGTGATCTTGGAACTGGGGGAGACCTGGCAGGCCCATGCCAAGGCCGCCTACATGCAGGAGGGCAGCTTGCGCCAGGCGGAATATACTTATGTCCATCCCCCGGTGGCGGGCAACGAACTGGTGCAAAAGCGGTATGAAAAACGCTGCGTGAAGATCGCCATGTTTCGGGCGCTGTGCAGGCTCTTTCCGGAAGCTAAGCTGCCCTGGGGCTCCCTGACGGGCATCCGGCCCACCCGGCTGCTTCGGGAACTGGTGGAGGGGGAGGGCCCCGAGGAAGCCAAGCGGATCATGCAGGAGGAATTCGATGTATCCCTGGACAAGCTGCGGCTGTGCGCGGAGATCAACGCCGCCCAGGCCCCGGTGCTGCGGGAGCAGACGCCCAGGGATCTGGACGTATACATCGGCATCCCCTTTTGCGCCACCCGGTGCCTTTATTGCTCCTTTCTGAGCCAGGTCCGGGGCCCCAAAACCGATATGGCGGCCTATTTGACCGCCTTGCAGACGGATATCCGCATGGGGGCCGCCTTGATGCGGGAGGCAGGCTATACCCTGCGGGCTATGTATGTGGGCGGGGGTACCCCTACCGTATTGACCCGGGACGAGCTGGCCCAGGTGCTGGAATGCGCCCTAGACGCCTATGGCGGCTACGGCAGGGAGCTGACGGTGGAGGCGGGAAGGCCGGATACCATCACCCGGGAAAAGTTGACCCTGATGCGGGATCTGGGCGTGGGCCGGATCTCCATCAATCCCCAAACCATGAACGAGAAAACCCTCGTCCGCATTGGACGCCAGCACACCCCGGCGGATATCCGGGCCTGTTATGCCATGGCTCGGGAAATCGGATTTGCCAGCATCAATATGGACCTGATCGCCGGTCTGCCCGGGGAGGGCGTGGCGGATATGGCCCGCACCCTGGAGGAGATCCAACGCATGGCCCCGGAAAACCTGACGGTGCATACTTTAGCCATCAAGCGTTCTTCCGGCTTGAAAGCCCATTTGGCGGAATACCCCCTGCCAGCTCCTCAGACGGTGGAGCAGATGGTGGGCATGGGCCGTTTGACGGCCGCCCGGATGGGGTTGATCCCTTACTACATGTACCGGCAAAAGTATATGCGGGGAAATTTGGAAAACGTGGGCTATGCCAAGCCCGGGGCCATTTGCCTATACAATGTGGATATGATGGAGGAGACCACCTCCATTCTGGCCCACGGGGCCGGGGCCATGAGCAAGCGCATCTTTGGCGGGGAGCGCCGGGTGGAACGGATCCCCAATCCCAAGGACATCGA
>CDZQ01028583.1_pt1 | contig 18835 bp, 17 predicted proteins | sample 554831 | NCBI WGS metagenome assembly CDZQ01 (sample SAMEA3182112, study PRJEB8094) | gut metagenome | biome: human; feature: gut; material: Stool; isolation source: human stools | place: Canada | collected 2013-05-06
TGTCTTTGGCGCTGATGCTGGCCGAAAGCAAGCTTCACAAGGACGGTGCGTGGCGCGTGCATGGCGGCGGATTTGCCGGCACCACGCTCAACTTCGTTCCCAAGCGCAGCCTGGACAGCTTTGTCAAGGAGATGGAAGCGGTGTTCGGCGCGCACAGCTGCAACGTGCTGGACATCCGCCCGGTGGGCCCCGCCTGCATCCGACTGGGGCTGTAAGGAGGACATATGAAACGCATTTTTCTGATCGTGCTGGACAGCGTGGGCGCCGGTGCGCTCCCGGACGCCGCCGCCTACGGCGACGCGGGCGCGAACACGCTCGGACATATCATCGAGAAGGCGCATCCGCACCTTCCCAACATGGAGGCCATGGGCCTGGGCCTGATCCCGGGCGTGGGCGGCCCCAAGCCTGTGAACGGCGCGGGCGTGTACGGCCGTGCCGCGGAGGTTTCCGCGGGCAAGGACACCACCACCGGCCATTGGGAAATCGCGGGCCTCAGGCTGGATACGCCCTTCCCCACCTATCCAAACGGCTTTCCGCCCGAAGTGATGAATGCCTTTGAGGCCGCAATCGGCACCAAGACCCTGGGCAACTATCCGGCCAGCGGCACCGCCATTCTGGATGAGCTGGGCGAGGAGCACATGCGCACGGGGTATCCCATCGTCTATACCTCCGCCGACAGCGTGTTTCAGATCGCCTGTCACGAGGACGTCGTTCCCCCGGAGCGGCTGTACGAGATGTGCCGCATCGCCCGTGGCATTCTCACCGGTCCCAACGCGCTGGGCCGCGTGATCGCGCGCCCCTTCGTGGGCACGGGCAGAGTCCACTTTGTCCGCACGGGCCGCCGGCGCGACTTCTCTCTGGAGCCCATTGGCCCCACGGTGCTAAACGCGCTCAAGGATCACGGCGTGTTTACCATGGGCATCGGCAAAATCGAGGATATTTTCTGCATGAGCGGCCTGTGCGAAAGCGACCACGCCGCCGGCAACCCCGCCTGCGTGGATTCGCTCATGAAGGCCATGGCGCGCGACTTCACGGGCCTGGTGTTCGTCAACCTCGTGGACTTCGATTCCGTCTACGGCCACCGGCGCGATGTGGCGGGCTACGCGCAGGCGCTGGAGTACTTTGACGGCCGCCTGAACGAAATCAAGGCCGCCGCACGCGAGGGAGATCTGATTCTGCTCACGGCGGATCACGGGTGCGACCCCGCGCACACCGGCACCGACCACACGCGCGAATACGTGCCGATTCTGGCCTGGTCCCCGGAGATGACCGGCCTTTGCGACATTGGAACCCGCCGCACCTATGCCGATATCGCGGCCACGGTGGCCGATCTGATGGGCGTTCCGGAGCGCTTCGGGGCCGAGTCGTTTGCGGACCAGCTGCGAAACAATCGTTAAGGAGGAGCGTTTATGGGCGAGCAGAACGCGGCATATCTGGAAAAAATCAACCGTGCGGCAACCGCCATTGAGGCGGCATGCGGCGGCGCGGAAATCGCGGTCATTCTGGGCAGCGGCCTGGGCGGCTATGCCGAGGCGCTGGAAAATCCCACATTTCTGGCCTATCAGGACATCCCCGGCTTTCCCGTATCGACCGCGCCGGGCCATGCGGGCCGCTGGTGCGCGGGCACGCTGCATGGCAAGCGCGTGTGCATGATGCAGGGCCGCTTCCATGCCTACGAGGGCTATGATCTGCGCGAGGTGACGTTGCCCGTGCGCGTGATGAAGCGCCTGGGCGTAAAAACGCTGATCGTGACCAACGCCTCCGGCGGGGTGAACACGTCTTTTACGCCGGGCGATCTGATGCTGATGACGGATTTCATCAATCTGTCGGGCAAGAATCCGCTGACCGGGCCCAACTTGGACGAATTCGGCCCGCGGTTCCCGGATATGTCGCATGCCTATGACGTGAGGCTGCAAAAGCTGACGCGCGATGTGGCCGCAAAGCTGGGGATCGCGCTGCGCGAGGGCGTATACTGCTGGATGAACGGCCCCACCTACGAATCGCCCGCGGAAATCCGCATGGCGCGCATTCTGGGCGGCGACGCGGTGGGCATGTCCACGGTGCCCGAGACCATCGTGGCGCGTCACAGCGGCATGGACGTGCTGGGCCTGAGCTGTATCACCAACATGGCTGCGGGTATTCTGGATCAGCCCCTGTCCCATCAGGAAGTCATGGAGACCGGCGAGCGGGTAAAGGACACCTTCCGCGCGCTGGTGGACGGCGTGATCGCCGCACTGTGATTTTTTGCTGACAGGCGCTGTTTCGACGGCTATTTTCCTCCTTTCACGCGTATGGTATCACAGACCCTATGCGTGGAAGGAGTTTTTTGTATGAGAAGGGAGATCGTGCGGCTGTGCGCGCTGCTGCTTGCGCTGTGCTGGCTCGGCGGGCCGGCCCTGGCCGCGCCGCTGGAGGCAGAGCCGCCGGTCGCGCTGACATCGCCCAGCGCGATGCTGGTGGAGGCCGGTACAGGAACCGTCATCTTTGAAAAAAACGCCGATGAGCGCCGCCAGGCCGCCAGTGTGACCAAGCTGATGACGCTGCTCATCTGCTTTGAGGAGCTGGAGGCGGGCAACCTCCACCTGGACGACTCCGTAACCGTGAGTCAGGAGGCCGCCGCACAGATCGGGAGTCAGGCGCTTCTGGACGCGGGCGCGGTGTATGCGCTGGAGGAGTTGCTGCATGCCACCATCGTGGCCAGCGCCAACGACGCGGCCTGCGCCCTGGCCGAGCATATTGCGGGCACGGAGGCAGCCTTTGCCGAGCTCATGAACGCCCGTGCGGCGGAGCTTGGCATGAACAACACCTACTACACCAACGCCACCGGCCTGCCGGATGACGCGCAGTACACCACCGCACGCGACGTGGCCACCCTCTCGGTGGAGATGTGCCGCCATCCGGACTATTTCAAGCATGCTTCGGTGTGGATGGACACGCTCACCCATCCCAGCGGACGCGTGACCGATCTGACCAACACCAACCGCCTGGTACGGTTTTACGAGGGCTGCGACGGGCTGAAAACCGGCAGCGCAGACGCCTCGCGCTACTGCCTGAGCGCCACGGCACAAAAGGACGGTCTTCGCTTTATCGCCATCGTGCTGGGGGCGGAAACAAGCCAGAAACGCTTTGACGAGGCGCGCGCCATGCTGGATTACGGCTTTGCCAACTACAAACGCGTGACGGTGCTCACCAAGGGCGACCGGCTGGGCCAGCGCGTGCCGGTGCGCCTGGGCATGGCCAACGAAGTGGAAGCTGCCGTGGGCACGGGCATGAGCATGCTTCTCAAGCCGGGACAGGAGAAGCAGCTCTCGCTCGAGGTGGAATTGCCGGCGGAAGTGCCCGCGCCCGTGCATGCAGGCGACACACTGGGCATGATTCGCGTTAAGCTGGACGGCAGCGTCATTGCGCGCCTGCCCGCCGTGGCCGCGGAGGACGTGGGCATGCCCGGATTGCTGGAAGGCTTTTTCCGGGTGCTGAACAACTGGAGATAAGCCCGATTCGGACGCAGCCAGGGACTCCGGTCAGCGGATGGCTTCGGTCAGCAGGGCCCGGACCGTGGACAGCCGATGGAAAAGGGAGCTGTTTCCCGATGGAAGCAGCCCCCTCTCCCGGTGGTCCAAGGCGCGGCTTATGCGGTTCGCGTCCGCGCCATTCTTTTCTGTTTTACACAAACGGATTATAAAACCGGTTTCCGTCCCAGAAGGTCACGATGAGGCTCATGGCCAGCAGCGCCGCGCCCAGCCCCAGGGCGATCCAGTCGCCCTTTTGGAAGGGGCGCTCCACATACCAGGTGCGCTTTTTATGCTTGCCGAACCCGCGCAGCTCCATGGCGTTGGAAATCACATCCACCCTGGCCAGGCTGGACATAATCAGCGGCAGAAGGATGGTCACGCTGTTTTTCAGTCGCTTGATCAGCTTTTCCTTCTTGCCCAGTTCCACGCCGCGGGCCTGTTGGGCCTGACTGATGTTGTGATAGTCGCGCTGGATGTCGGGGATGTAGCGCAGCGCGATGCTCACCGCATAGCCGATGCGGTAGGGCACGCCGATCTTGTTCAGGCTGGCGGCAAACTCGCTGGGATTGGTGGCGGAGATGAAGAGAATCGCCACCGGCAGCGCCACGAAGTATTTCAGGGAAATGTTGAGCATGTAAAACAGCTGCTCGCTGGTCACGTCATAGCGGCCCGCGATGTGCAGGAGCACATGCCGCGTCCCATAGATCTTGCTGCCCTGGTCGGGATCGAAAAGGTAGATGAAAAAGTTGTTAAGCAGCAGAAACACCAGCATGAACACCAGCATGAACCGCACCTCACGGATGCGGATGCGGCTTAAGCGGAAGGCTGCAAAGCTGAACACCATCAGCACCACCAGCACGCGCGTGTCATAGGTGACCATGCTGGCGAAGGTGAACAGCAGGAAGAACGCCAGCTTCGTCGCGCCCGTGAGGGCGTGCACCGGGCTTTTGCGGGGCAGGTAATTAAGCACCGTCGTGGCGGCCATGGCTGCGCACCTCCCTGTCATAAGCGATGAACCGTTCCACAAAGGCTTCCGGCGGCGCGATGCCCGCACGGCCTGCCAACGTGAACAGGCTGGTTTCCTTCAGCGCCGCCCGCTCTACCAGCTCCGGGTCGCACAGCACGGCGGCGGCAGACCGGTCGGCAATGAGCCGCCCCTCGCTGAATACCAGCGCGCGCGGCGTGTATTCCAGCATCAGATGCATGTCGTGGGTAATCATCACCACGGTCACGCCCTGCGCGTTCAGCCCGCGCAAAAACTCCATGATCTCCGTGTAATGCTTGAAATCCTGCCCGGCGGTGGGCTCGTCCAGAATGATCAGCTCCGGCCCCATCGCCAGCACGCTGGCAATGGTCACGCGCTTTTTCTGCCCAAAGGACAGCGCCGAAATGGGCCAGTTGCGGAACGGATACAGCCCGCATACCCGCAGCGTGTCCTCCACTCTCGCGCGCGTTTCCGCCTCGCTCAGGCCAAGCGCCGCCAGACCCAGCGCCACCTCGTCATAGATCATCGTTTTGGAAATCATCTGGTTGGGGTTTTGCATCACGTAGCCGATATGCGCCGCGCGTTCACGGATGCTGTCGCCTCCGATGTCGCGCCCCTCCAGCAATAGCGTGCCCTCGTCCGGGGTTTCAAACCCGCAAACCAGCTTGGACAGGGTGGACTTGCCCGCGCCGTTGCGCCCTACGATGGCCAGCATCTCCCCCCGCCGGATGGTGAAGCTCACATCCGTGAGCACGCGCCGCTCTCTGGTATACCCAAAGCCCAGGCCCCGCGCCTCCAGAAGCACGGGCTTCTCCGGTGGCGGCGGCTCCGGCAACCGTGCCTCAAACCATGCACGAAGCCGCGCCGTATCCGCCTCATCCAGCCTGAGGCTGTCCACGTGGGCGGGCTTTTTCTCCGGCGTAATTGCCACGCCCGCATAGCGAAGCGCCGTGAGATAGAGCGGCTCGCGGATCCCGTTATCGGCCAGCAGGCTCGTGGAGAGCAGCTCGTCCGGCCGCATGTCGGCCAGAATCTCCCCCTCGTTCATCAGCACGATGCGGTCCACGCTGCGCCACAGCACATCCTCCAGGCGGTGCTCGATGATGACCACCGTGGCGCCGGTCCTGCGCTGGATGTCGTCGATCAGCTCAATGGCCTGCTTGCCGGTAGCGGGGTCCAGGTTGGCCAGCGGCTCGTCAAAGAGCAGCACCTTCACCTCGTCCACCATCACGCCCGCCAGGCTTACGCGCTGCTTCTGCCCGCCGCTGAGTTCATGCGGCGCATGGCCCAGGTGATGCTCCACGCCCACCAGAGCGGCCACGCGGTCCACCGCCTCGCGCATGGGGGGCTGCGGCATACAGTCGTTTTCCAGCGCAAAGGCGATATCCTCGCCCACAGTCAGGCCGATGAACTGGCCGTCCGGGTCCTGAAGCACCGTACCCACGTGGCGTGACAGCGCAAACACGCCCGCCTTGGGCGCATCCACCCCGTCCACGGTGAGGCTGCCGGTGACCGTGCCGGGATAGCTGGACGGAATCAGGCCGTTCAGGCAGCTGCCCAGCGTGCTCTTGCCGCTGCCCGACGGCCCGGCGATAAGCACCCGCTCGCCCGGATAGATATCCAGGTTGATGTGGCGCAGGGTGGGCTGCTTCTGCGCCCGGTATTGGAAGGAAAAGTCCTTGAAGGAGATGATGGGGGCCTGCAACGTCGTCACCTCGAATGCGCAAAATGGACCGCGCTAAGGGCGCGGTCCATCCGGGGTCAGGGGGGGGGTTACTCCTTGTCCAGAGAGCCCTTCTTGGCAATGGTCTTGGCATAGGCCGCCGCCAACACCGCGCCCACGATCACCGCGGTGAGGGAATTCGACACGGCCGCCAAGGCGCCCTGGGCAAAGACCTTGCTGGCGGGCTCGGCGTAGATCAGGATATCCAGCACGGGCGCGATGCCCAGCCAGGCCACCACGTTGGCCGCCACGTTGGCGATGGCGAAGGTGATGACTTCCTTCTTGCCGAAGGCGCCTTCCTCAATGGCGATCTTCTTGGAGAACAGGCCGACCACCACGCCCACGAAGGCGCTGGCGATGACCCAGCTCCACCAGGGGCTGCCGCCCCAGCTCAGGTCGATCAGCGTATGGCCGATGAAGCCGATCAGGCCGCCGGCCAGGGGGCCGTACATGGCGGCCAGCAGGCCCAGCACGGCGTATTGCAGGCTGATGTTGGTATTGGGCACGCCGCTGGGGATGGCCACAAAGCGGCCCAGCACGAAGAACAGCGCGGCGCCGATGCCGATGGCGACCACGGTCTTGATGGAGGTGTTTTTCATGATGATTCCTCTCCTCTTCCTCTTTGGTTTATGGCAAGCGGGGACCTCCCCGCGGGGGACGCTCATTCATAGATGATGCGTGGAGCCTTGCGCAGCGTAATGCGCCAGGTGATGCCGGTGCCGATGTTGTATGCCTTGGAAAAGCTGCCCTGGTTGATGGCCACGGCCACGCAGTCGAGGCTGTTGACGTAGAGGAGCGGCTCGCCCACGTTGACGTCGGCGAAGGAACGGGCGTACACCATGATGTTTTTGTACAGCGTGCGCGTATCGTTGGTAATGGTCACCTCCGCGCGGCTGCCATGCGTAAGGCCCAGCTTCAAAAACAGCTCACGCGGGATGTTGGTCCACAGCGATCCGAAGCGCACGTCCAGCACGTCGATGGTGCCGCTGACGCAGTCGCCCTCCATGGCGGCCTCCACCACAGGCAGCTCGATCACGCTGTCCGGCGGAACCTCAGGCCCCACCTGCTCAAAGGTGATGGCCCCGCTGGCCAGACGCGCGCCGGTGTAGGCGTAGATGTCGCGCCCATGGAAGGTATAGCTCTCACCGGAATTGGGCAGGCGGTTGACCGATTCATCAATCACGCGAGCTTCGGCGATGCCGCAGATGCGCTTGACGTGCGTAAGGGTGCCGTTGTCGGGGGTGATCACATACTGTCCGGTCAGGGTGCGCACCGCGATGGAGCGCCTGGTAGAGCCCACGCCGGGGTCCACTACGCTGACAAACACGCTGCCCTCCGGCCAGTAGCTCACCGTCTGAATCAGCCGGTAGCTGGCCTCCCAGATGTCATACTGGGGGATGTCATGCGTAAGATCGAACACGCGCAGCTCCGGGCACACGTTCTCCGCCACGCCGTACATGGCGCATACCGCCCCGTCGGCATATCCAAAGTCAGATTGCAGGATCATCGGCTGCATAAAAAGCCCTCCCGTTCCAGATGATGCTCACGCGACAGGCCAAGTATACCCGTGGCACATGGGCTTGTCAACTGCTATTTTGCGCTATCTTTTGATATCGTAGTTCATGTTCATCAGGTTGCGGATGCCGCCGGCGTCGTCGATGAGGTTGGCGTCGCCGTGGATGGTGTGCTTGAGCACGCTGCTGGCCACCGCAAAGTTGAGCATGTCCAGGGGCCGGTCCCCGTGCAGCATCGCGTAGATGAGCCCGCTGGCAAAGGCGTCACCCCCGCCCACGCGGTCCAGAATGGTGAAGGTGAACAGGCGGCTTTCAAACGTGTGACCCTCGTACCACATGAATGCCTTCAGGCTGTTCTCGCTGCCGCTGTGGACATAGCGCACATGACGCGCGATCACGCGCAGGTTGGGATAGCGCGCCACAAACGCCTGAAAGATTCGGTCCTGCTGCTCATAGGTGGGCTGCAGGGATACGCCGTCCTTCACATCGCCCTTGCTATGATCGGTCTCGTCGCGCCACAGATGATAGGGTTCGATGCCCAGCAGCACATCGATATAGGGCAGGCACAGGGTGCAAAAGTCCCGCGCCTGCTCCCATGTCCACAGTGAGCTTCGGAAATTGCCGTCAAAGCTGATGGTCATCCCCTTGGCGCGGGCAGCTTTCAGGCTGCTGAGCACAAGCTGCCGGCAGTTGGGCGCCAGGGCGGGCGTGATGCCGCTTAAATGCAGCCAGTCAAAGCCATCCAGCAGCTCATCCAGGTCCAGGCCGGAGAAATCGTATTCCGTGATGGCGCTGTGCTTGCGGTCATAGATGACTTCACTGGAACGAATGCCATAGCCCGTCTCCAGATAGTAGGTGCCCAGCCGGTGGGTGGGCGTCTGCTCGGGAGTGGAGAGGATCATGGGCGTACAGTCCACGTCATTGCTTCGCAACCAGCGCACGGCGCTCTTGCCCAGGCTGTTGTCGGGCACCACGCTGAAAAACGTGCTGTCCACTCCCAGGTTGGCCAGGGCCAGGGCGATATTCGCCTCACTTCCGCCATAGCTGGCCTCAAACATGGACGCTACGCGGATTTTGTCATAGTTGGGCGGAGTCAGGCGCAGCATGATTTCCCCAATGGTGATAAACTTTTTGCCGCCGGCGGCGAGCAATGGGTTATGATGGTCCACCGTGTATGACCTCCTTTGCCTCTGCGGGCAGGGTATCTCATGGCCGCCGGAATCATTGTAGCCTGTTTCCTGCCATTTTTCAACGGCAATCGCGCTGCGGCATCGCTTTGCCGGCAGATTCTGCGGGCAGGGATTGCTTCCTTTTTTGCCTTGCCTGTGCTATAATAAACCAAAGGTGCAAAAAAACTGAACAGGAGGTCACCCGCCATGGCTGAAACCAAAACAACGACTCCCCAGACTCGAAACCAAACGCCTCTCTACATCGTGTGCATTGCGCTGCTTGTGGCCGTTGTGCTGGCCATCGTGGGATTCGTGGGCAAGAATACCGCCAACCAGCAAAACGCCGAACTGACCGCCCAGCTTGAGGAGCTCACCGCTACAAAGGCCGATTTGGAAGAGCAGGTCACCGCCATGACCGCCGGACTGGAAGGCAAGGATGAGGAAATTACCAAGCTCAACACCCTGCTGGAGAACGCAGAAGCCGTCCGCGCGGATCTGGAAAACCAGCTGTCCTCCGCCGTGACGCTGAGCACGGATACCCAGGCGCAGCTGACCGAGGAGCAGGACCGCGCCAACGCGCTGGATGCCTCGCTCACAAAGACGGAGGAGGTCCTTGCCGACACGCAGGCGCAGCTGACCGAGGAACAGGACCGCGCCAATGCGCTGGATGCCTCGCTCACGAAGGTGGAGGAAGTCCTTGCCGATACGCAGGCGCAGCTGACCGCTGCCCAGGCGCAGGCCAGCGATCTGGCCGACCAGCTCTCCACCCTTGAGACGCAATACGGCGCGCTGGAGGAGAGCAGTACGACACTGACGGAGAAAGTGGAAGGCCTCACTTCTGATAAGGCGGATTTGGAGAAGCAGGTGGAGGAGCTGACCGCTTCCAAGGCCGATCTTGAGGCAAAAGTGGCGGAGCTTGGCGACGCACTGGAGGAGAGCGAGGCACAGGTGCTACGGCTCAACGAGCTGCTTCAGCCCACACCCACGCCTACGCCTACGATCACGCCTACTGTTACGCCCGCGGCCTCTCCGGCCGGCCGCTGATGCACAAAGCAACAGAAAAAGGGAGGCGCTCCGCCGCGGCGGCGCCTCCCTTTTCCGTATCTGGGATTACATCAGGTTTTCAATCAGCATAATCGGTCCGTCCTGATAGATCAACGGATACTCGCCCAAGATGTCCCAGTCCATACCGATTTCATGGCAAATCAGGTAGGCGCTCTCCTCCTCCTGGCAAAAGGCCTCGATGCCGCCGTCCATGCATACCAGATCGCCCGCAAGCATGGCGGTCAGCTCGTCGTCCTGCACCCAGGAGCGATAATCCACCGCATAATAGTTATTCTCGGATTCATATTGCACATAGATGCGCGTACCGGCATCCATCTCGCGGTCGAACATCTCCCAGATCAGCCGCTGGTACCGATCCTCATTGCCGCAAGTACTTACGTTCTCCCAGTTCTTCAGGCCCAGGGAAACCATCATGACAACCGCCGCAGCCAGGCAGGCCAGGCGTGGCAGGGCTTTCCATCCGGAGCGCAGTCCGCCGCGCGCCAGCTTGCCTAAGGCCATGCCAAACCCGACGGCCAGGGGGGGCAGGCACACATAGATGTACCACTGCAGCTTGCTCACGCACAGGCTGTAGAGCACCAGCGGGACGGCGAACCACAGCAGAACACCCCATTGGTCCCGGGAAAGCCGCAAACGCCGCACAGCCTTCCAACAGAGGGCAATCAGCACGGCGGCCGCCGCCACAAGGACGGCCCTGTCGGAAAGCAGGTAGGAAACATAGTACCCCGTACCGCCCCAGTGCTCCTCATGCACAGAGGTTGCGCGCTTCACCACGTCGATGGAAAGCATCTTTTCGAAAAACGTCAACCCGTCGCGCTGGTAGCGTGCGATTGCCCAGGGCGCGATGGGAAGCAGTCCAAAGAAGATCAGCCCCAGATAGTGCCGCGGTTTGAGCCGGCGGATTTCGCCCGTCACCACCAGGTACATAAGGCATGTGACCGGGATGAGCGCCGCATGCCAGCTCTTGCTCATGAACGCCAGGCCGAAGCACAGGGCGGTGCCGTAGAGCAGCCGCAGCCGACGGTGGCTTTCCAGCATACAAATCATGGCCAGCACGTAAAACAGCAGCATCTGCGCATCCGCGTCACCGAAACGGGCGAAATGTGGCCCGTAGATAAGCCCGCACCCCAGCAACATCAGCTGCGTACACAGGCTGGCAATCCGTCCGTAGCGCCGCCGGGTCCACAGGGCCAGCACGATCATGGTCAGCATCATGCTCAGGGCGCTGTAAAACCTCAGCCCCAGCGCGTTATATCCGAAGAGCCGGTAGCCCAGCATGATGCAGTAATCCGTCAGCGGGGGCTTGAGGTTCCAATAGTCCGGCTCGCCCCGGTAGGTGGTCACCACGTAGTCCCCGCTCTGCATCATCTCATAGGCGTTGATGCCGTGCCGAGCCTCGTCACAATCGCTGATGCCCGTTTCGCCCAGATTGGTGAAGAGCAAAAAGCCCCCCGCTGTCAAAAGCGCCAGCAGCAGCACCCAATACAGCGCATCCTGCCAAAGGTTTTTCTTTTGCACTCGGACCGCTCCTTTCGAGATCATGAGTCCACCGACAGGGATGTCAGAAAGCGGATCTCCAGCTCATCATGCAGGGTCGTACCCGCAGGCAGGCTGCACAGGGCGCGTCCTTCTCGCTCCACACGCAGCAGCACAGGCCATGTATGCTCCCCATCGGAGCACAGCGCCCGGTAGTTTCCCCTGGGCACATCCTGCTTGCCGTTGGGCGTCATAAACAGCTCCCAGCGCCCGCCCCGGCGAGCGGCTATCGCCGCCTGGCGCAGATAGGGGCGCCCCAACAACGCCCGCGCGCGGGCCACGTCTCCCTGGCGCAGCCAGCCGCGAATGGCGGTAGAGCTGACCTCCTGTCCCTTCAGCGTGATTTTGGGCACCACTGCGGTTGAAAATCCCAGCGCATCGCCCAGCGCCGCCAGCAGGGCCGGCGTTCCCTCGCCCTTCTTGCCAAAGGTATGGTTATAGCCGCATACCACATCCGTGGGATGGAACTGGCGAACCAGGTGACCGACGTAGTCCTCCGGCGGCATATCCATCACAGAACGGTCGAAGGGCATGGCGTAAAGCACATCCACGCCCAGGCTTTCCATCAGCCGAACTCGCTCGTCAAAGGTGGTCAGCATGGGCGGGCATTTGTCCGGCGCGATCAGCTGCAGGGGATGGTCCATAAAGGTGCACGCCACCAGCGGCACACCCTGCCGATCGGCCAGCGTGCGCCCTTTCTTAAGCAATACCTGATGGCCGATGTGCACGCCGTCAAACATACCCAGCGCCACCACGCTGCGGTCGGCCGCATAGCGGCCGTCCAGAACGGTCTGCATCTGTTGTCCTCCTCATTTGCTCATTCCGCAAGCCAGGTTTTCACCTTGACCTCGTCGCCCTGTCGCTGCGCCACGGCCAGCAGCGCCTCCCCCAGCCGCAGTCCAAAAGGCTGCTCCGCGCTTACGCCCTGTGCGGCAAAGCGATTCCATGGGACGTGGCCGCCGTTTCGCACGGCCTTTTCCAAATCCGGCGGCACCTGCGCCATGGCCATGGCCCCAAGGCCGGTTTCGGGCGGAAGCAGGCACCCGGCCAGCGTTCCCTGTGCGGCCTTTTCTGCGAGCGTCTCCAGCGTAAAGGCCGTATCCAGCCCGAAAGGGCCGCTGCGTATGCGCAGCAGAAAGCGCATATGCGCGGGACAGCCCAGCGTCTCGCCCAAATCGCGGCACAGGGTACGCACATAGAATCCCCTGGAGCAGCGAACGCGCAAAAGCGCCCCATGTTCGGGTGTAAGCCCCGTAAGGTCCAGCGCATACACCGTGACTTCTCTGGCGGGGACGTTGGCCTCCCGGCCGCTTCGCGCCAGGTCGTACAGCCGCTGCCCATCCTGCTTCAGGGCGCTGTACATGGGCGGCGTCTGCAGGATTTTTCCTTTGAAACGCGGGAGGGCAGCGGCGATCGCGGCTTCATCCGGCCAGCGGTCTCCATGGGCAATGGGTACGCCCTGCGCATCCTGCGTATCGGTGGCCACCCCGAAGGCAACCTCGGCCACATATTCCTTTTCCTTGTCCTGCAAATAATCAAACAGGCGCGCAGCCTTTCCCACCATCACCGGCAGTACGCCCGCTGCCTCCGGGTCCAGCGTGCCGGCGTGGCCCGCCTTCACCCCGCCCAGCAGACGGCGCACACATCCTACCACCTGTGCGGAGGACATGCCCGGGGGCTTAAGCACGTTGAGAAAGCCGCACAGTGGTTTTACCTGCGTCATGCATTCACGCTCCCAAGCGCCTCCGTCAGCGCGCCTTCCACGACCCGCACGACCTCAGCGAGAGGCATGGCCAGGGTCAGGCCGCTGGCCAACCGGTGCCCGCCGCCGCCAAAGCGCTCGGCCACCTGATCCACCCGCCAGGGCTCCAATGCCCGCAGGCTTACCTTCACGCGTCCATCCTCCGTCTCGCGGGCGAAGTATGCCATCGCTACCCCTTCCAGATCGATGGCATAATCCACCAGACCATCGGTATGTCCCGCCTTTGCGCCCGCTTGACGCATCTGAGCGGCGGTCAGCGTGATTCCGGCCACCTTGCCCTCGCAAATCAAGTGCAGGGAGGGCAGCGTCTCGCCCAGCAGCCTTACGAAGGGCAGTTCCTTGACCCGGAACAACCGCCTGGCATACTCCGCCAGAGGCAGCCCCGCCTCCATGAGCGCAGCCATCATGCGAAAGCTCTCGGCGCTGGTGCTCTCGTAGATGAAATTGCCCGTATCGGTGGACAGGCCGGTATAGAGGCAGACCGCTTCCTCGCGGGAAAGGGCGCCACCCATGGCCTCCAGCAGCCGGTACACCAGCACGGCAGTCGCCGGAGCGTCGCCATCCACCCAGTTGATCTGGGCAAAACCGTGATTGGAGCTGTGATGGTCCACCACCGCGGTGCGCGCAGCGGCAAGAAAAGCCGGGGCACACGCGCCCAGCCGCTCCTTGCAGCTCACATCCACCGCAAGGGCCAGATCAGCCACATCGGCCGCGGCCTCCGGGCCCTCCACCGCGCCCATGCGCGACAGAAAGGCAAGATTGGACGGCACTTCTCCGTCCACGAGCAGCCGCACAGACTTTCCCATCGCCGTCAGACGCAATTTGAGCGCCAGCGCGCTGCCCAGCGTATCGCCATCAGGCGAGACATGGCAAAACAGCAAGACGCTGTCCGCCGCTTGAACGGCGGACAGCACCTGCTGCCGCGGATCGGGGTTATTCCTGACCGTCGCTTGATTCATCGTTCGTTTCTTCCTCCGAGCGCACCTGCTTGAGCACAGATGCGATATGGATGCCGTATTCGATGTTGTGATCCTCTTCAAAGAGGATTTCCGGCGCATAGCGGATAATCATGCTCTGCCCCAGCTCATGGCGCACGAAACCCGCCGCCTTTTTCAGCGCCGCCATCATGGGCGCGCGGTCGGCTTCCTCCAGAATGCTGACGTAGATCTTGGCGTAGCGCAGATCGCGCGTCACCTCAGCCCGCGTCACGCTAAAGGTGCCACGAATACGCGGATCGGACAGGCGATCGCGGATGATGCGGTCCACCTCGCGGCGAACCTGCTCTGAAATGCGGTCAATGCGTTGATAGCTCAATGGATCGCTTCCTTCAAAAACGTATGGTCACGCGGCGGGGAGGGAGCGCCCTCAGCGCTCGACCTCCTCCATGACGTAGCATTCGATCACGTCGCCTTCCTTGATGTCGTTGAAGCTGTCGAAGCTCACGCCGCACTCGTAGCCCTCGGCGACCTCCTTGGCGTCGTCCTTGAAGCGCTTGAGGCTGGAGAGCTTGCCCTCAAACACCACCACGTTGTCGCGGATGAGGCGCGCCTCGGCGTTGCGCTGAAGCTTGCCGTCCTTGACGTAGCAGCCTGCAACGGTACCCGCGCCGGTGATGCGGAAGGTGTTGCGCACCTCGGCATGGCCGAGGGTGACCTCCTTGTATTCGGGCTCCAGCAGGCCCTTCATGGCCTTCTGTACGTCCTCGATAGCCTGATAGATCACGCGGTAGAGGCGCACGTCCACACCCTCGCGTTCGGCAGCTTCGCGCGCGGAGGCATCGGGACGGATATTGAAGCCGATGATGATGGCGTCGAACGCGGAGGCGAGATTGACGTCATCCTTGGTAATGGCACCCACGGCGCTGTGCAGCACGCGCACCTTGACCTCGTCATTGGACAGCTTTTCAAGCGCCTGCTTGACAGCCTCCACGCTGCCCTGCACGTCCGCCTTGATAATGATGTTGAGGTTGGTCAGCTTGCTCTGGTCGATGCGGCTGAACAGGTTATCCAGCGACACCTTGCTGGAGGCGGCCGCGCGTGCGGCCTTGAGCTTGTCGCGGCGCTCCTGCACCACCTGGCGGCCCAGATGATCGTCGGCCACGGCCATCATGTCGTCGCCTGCGCTGGGCACATCGGTAAAGCCGGAAATCTCCACAGGCATGGAGGGTCCCGCCTCGGTTACGCGTTCGCCGCGGTCGTTGACCATGGCGCGCACACGGCCGCTGGCCATACCGGCCACGATGTTGTCGCCCACGTGGAGCGTACCGTTTTGCAGAAGCACGGTGGCCACGGGGCCGCGTGCCTTATCCAGCTTGGCCTCGATGATCACGCCCTTGGCCATGCGGTTGGGGTTGGCGCGGAGCTGCAGCATGTCTGCCTCCAGCAGAATCATCTCCAGCAGCGTATCGACGCCCTCGCCGGTATGGGCGCTCACGGGCACCATGATGGTGTCGCCGCCCCATTCTTCGGGCACCAGCTCGTATGCGGTCAGATCCTGCTTGACGCGTTCGGGATTGGCGGCGGGCTTATCCATCTTGTTAATGGCAACGATGATGGGCACATTTGCCGCCTTGGCATGGTTGATGGCCTCCACGGTCTGAGGCATTACGCCGTCGTCGGCCGCCACCACGAGAATCGCGATGTCCGTGGCCTGTGCGCCGCGTGCGCGCATCGCGGTAAAAGCCTCATGGCCCGGCGTATCCAGGAAGGTGATGGTGCGGCCCTCCACCGTGACGGTGTAGGCGCCGATGTGCTGGGTGATGCCGCCCGCCTCGCCCGATGTGACGTGAGAGTGGCGGATATAGTCCAGAAGCGAGGTCTTGCCGTGATCGACATGGCCCATGATGGTGACCACAGGCGGACGGGGCTGGAGGTCCTCCTCCGCGTCCTCAAAATCGGTCTCGGCCAGGTCATCCTCAGCGGTCTTGGCCAGGTTCATCTCCAACGTCACGCCGAAATCGCTGCACACGAGGCTGGCGGTGTCAAAGTCCAGCTCGCTGTTGATGTTGGCCATCACGCCCAGGAGGAGCAGCTTCTTGAGGATCTCGCCCGCGGGCTTGCCGATGCGCTCGGTCAGGTCCTTGACGGTGATGGTCTCGGCGGTCATGTAGGCCTTTTCAATCTTGATGGGGGCCATGAGCTGCTGCGCGCTGGGCTTCTTCACACGCGCACGGCGGCCGCCGCGCACCACATCATCATCCAGCCCGTTGAAATTCTCGCGCGCGAGCTGCTTGCGGTTACGGGCCACACGTTCAGGATCGTGCTGGCGCACGTAGTTTTTCTTGTTGGGATCGTAGTTGCTGACGCGTTCCTTCTCAACGGAAGGCGTCATTTCTACCGCGGGCTTGCGTCCGCCCATCGGGGGGCGCGGACCGCCGGAGCGGTTGCCAAACCCGCCACCCATGGGACGGGGTCCGCCCTGACTGCCTGCGGGACGGCCATACGGGCCCTGCGGGTTCGCCGGGCGGCCATAGGGGCCCTGCGAATTTGCGGGACGGCCATAGGGACCCTGCGGATTTGCGGGACGGCCATAAGGACCCTGCGGATTTGCGGGGCGGCCATACGGACCCTGCGGATTCGCGGGACGGCCATAAGGACCCTGCGGGTTCGCCGGGCGGCCGTAGGGACCCTGCGGATTTGCGGGACGGCCATACGGGCCTTGCGGGTTCGCCGGACGGCCGTAGGGACCCTGCGGATTTGCGGGACGGCCATACGGGCCCTGCGGGTTCGCGGCCGGACGCGCGGCGGGCTGACCTCCCTGAGCAGGACGCGCAGGTTGCGCCGGACGGGCCGGCTGACCGCCCTGAACGGGACGCGCGGGTTGGGCGCCCTGAGCGGGGCGCGCAGGCTGAGCGCCCTGCGTGGCCCGCGGCGGCTGTGCGGCAGGCCGGGTAGCCGCAGGCGCGGTGGCGTGCGGGGCCGGATGAGCTGCGGCGGGAGCCGTCGCAGCCTGGGGCGCGGGCTGAGCTGCCGGGCGTGCTGCGGCAGGGGTCGCCGAGGCCTGCGCAGGCTGTGAAGCCGGGCGCGCTGCGGCGGGGGCCGCTGAAGCCTGCGTGGGCTGTGAAGCCTGGTGCGCTGCCGCGGGGGTCGCTGAAGCCTGCGCGGGCTGCGGGGTCGGGCGCGCTGCGGCGGGGGCCGCTGCGGCCTGCGTGGGCTGCGAAGCCGGACGCGCCGTCTCCGAAGCCGGCTTGGGCGCGGACGGTGCCGCGGGCTGTGCCGCCGCGGGTGTTTCCGCCGGCTTGGCAGGCGCCGGCTTGTTCTCCGCCACCGGGGCAGGCTTGACTTCTTCCTTGGGTGCCACGGGCTTGACTTCCGCTTTTGCTTCCACCTTGGGCGCCTCCTCGGCCTCGTCCATATCGGGCATGGTATATGCCTTGGCGTGCTGGCTCAACAGGCGCTGCTGCTCGGCCTGCTTCTCCTCCGCGCGGCGCTGCTCCTCCTGCCGGAGAAACTGATTTTCCAGCTTCCGGGCGGCTTGCGCCAGCTCATCTGCGCTTTTGCGCATGGTGGACACGCTGCCCAGCATATCCTCCGCGCCCTTGAGCAGCTCCTTGGTGGCATCCTTGAGTTTCACTTTGGTCATTGTACCGCTTGCACCCCCGCATAATCTTGCAATGTATTGGACCGGCGGCCAAAGGGATTGCCGCTCGATCGTTTCCGCCTCACAGGCGGGGTTGGTCCCTGAGCATTTCCAGCAGCCTGTCCGCCATGCCGTCCGGCGCGACCGCTACGGTCATGCGGGAAGGCTTTCCGATGCTATGCCCCAGCGCGCCGGGCGACAGTGCATAGAGCGGCGTATCATGGCTGCGGCATGCGTCCGACAGACGCTTGAGCGTGTTGGCAGACGCGCCCCCGTCCACCAGGGCCAGCGCCGCCCCGCCCCGGCGGATCAGCTCCACGCAGGCCTCCTGCCCGGTGGTGAGCCGCCCGGCGCGCAGGCACAGCCCCAGAAAGGAAGTTACGCGGCTTTCGATCTCATGGTTCACGGCTGCGCCTCCCGGCTTGCCAGCAGCTGTTGCATGGTTTGCGTCAGCTGCGCGTTAACCTCTTCTCCCAGCCTGACCTCCAGCTGGCGGTCCAGCTGACCCTGCCTGAGGGCCCGGCGCAGGCATTCCGCGTTATAACAACAATATGCGCCACGGCCGGGCTTTTTGCCTGTGGGGTCCAGGCTGACCAGCCCCTCCGGCGATCGCACCACGCGCAGAAGCTCCTTTTTGGGCTTCATTTCGCGGCAGCCTACGCACATGCGCATGGGAATCTTACGCGGCTTTGGCGGCACGGTTCACAACTCCTTCTGTATGAGACGGGCCGGGCATCAGAGGGTGTCGTCCTCGTCGGGGTCCGTATCCAGGGGAATATCGCGCAGCTCCGGCAGGCCGGACTGACGCAGCTCCTCCAAGGGCGCGGGCTCTTCGTAGTAAGCCTGGAAGCCCATGGGCTCCTCGGGCGCGGGTTCGTCCATCGCCATGTCGAACATCTGAGCAGCCTGGCTCTGGCTCTTGATGTCGATGCGCCAGCCGGTGAGCTTGGCGGCCAGGCGGGCGTTCTGCCCCTCCTTGCCGATGGCCAGG
>CDZQ01000792.1_pt1 | contig 18799 bp, 20 predicted proteins | sample 554831 | NCBI WGS metagenome assembly CDZQ01 (sample SAMEA3182112, study PRJEB8094) | gut metagenome | biome: human; feature: gut; material: Stool; isolation source: human stools | place: Canada | collected 2013-05-06
GCATAAAAAAAGAGACTTGTCAGGAAAATCCGTTAAGCCGTTAAAAATAAAATTCCGAAAATTATAATTCTATAAATCGAATATTGGAGGTGCTTTTATGGCAAGGAAAAATTCAACAGCAGACAGTATCATTCCGGTATGGGTGCAAAGGCTTCAAGCCCTATTGGAAGAACGAGATATGAAGCAATCTGAACTTGCTGGCAAAATTGGTGTTGCTCCATCTACTGTTTCTGATTGGCTGAGTGAGACAAAAGGAAGAGAGCCTGGGGTTAGCAAGCTATACAGTATTGCAACTGTACTTGGGGTATCAATGGATTATCTAATGGGGGCAAGCGAATGTGAAACTGCTAAAAATGAAGAAATTCATAAAAGGATCGGCTTGAGTAACAAGGCCATCAAAAAACTCATTCGTCTGCAACGCAAAGTCAAGGCCAATAACCTTTTGGCCGTAAAAAAAGTGGCAGTCTGTAATTTCTTATTAGAAACGGAGGACATGACGGACCTTTTTGACTGTCTTTATAACTATTTGCTGGGGGAATATTATTTTAATGATGGGCAGCAGGATTTAAGTGCAACTGCAATTTACTTAAAATCGCCACTCGGAACATCTGATGAAAGGCTGAATTTTGCCGAAAGTTTTTCCTATGTTTATTTATCGAAAATTACGCAGGAACTATCTCTTTTGAAGGAAGAAGCTGTCAAGCGCAGTAGACTAAGAGAAAAAAAGACCTATGAAGAGTGGAAAAATACTGATGCTGGAAAGGCTGTCGATTTGGAAACTTTGAAAGATCAAGCGGCATATGAAGATGGGGAGGAATGAGTATGAATGTTGTAATCTATGCCCGATTTTCTTCTCATTCCCAAACGGAACAGTCAATCGAGGGGCAGTTAAAAGAATGTTACGCCTACGCCCAGCGCAACGACTATACCGTGGTAGGGGAATACATCGACCGGGCTCTTTCTGGCACCACAGATCATCGCCCTGAATTTCAAAAGATGATTGCTGATAGTTCCAAGAAAACTTTTCAGGGTGTTTTAGTTTATCAGCTTGATCGCTTTGCCCGCAATCGCTATGACAGTGCCACCTATAAATCAAAACTAAAAAAGAATGGAGTCCGTGTGCTGTCTGCCCGTGAGAATATTTCGGACGATGCAAGCGGCGTACTGATGGAAGCTGTTCTGGAGGGGATGGCTGAATATTACAGTGTAGAGTTGGCTCAGAAAATCAAACGGGGAATGGACATTAACGCTGAGAAGTGCCTTTCTACTGGCGGCAATCTGGCTCTTGGCTTCAAAACAGAAGATAAACGGATTGTGATTGACCCACTTACCGCGCCAATCGTCGTTAACATTTTTGAGATGTATGTGACTGGCTCGACAATGGCTGATATTATCCGCTATCTCAATGCCAATCAAATCAAAACATCCTACGGGAATGAATTCAACAAGAACAGTATCAACCGCATTTTGAGAAACAAGCGATACATAGGGGTATATACATACCGGGATAAGGAAATTCCTGATGGACTCCCCTGCATCGTTGATGAAGATTTGTTTTGGGAGGCACAGCGCATTATGGAGAAAAACAAAAAAGCCCCCGCACGAGCGAAGGCTAAAGTAGATTATCTCCTTACCACAAAACTGTTCTGTGGACGCTGTAAGGCCGCCATGACTGGTATCAGTGGGACGAGTAAGACAGAGCGGAAATGTCACTATTATCAGTGTGTGACCAACCGCCGGGACAAATCCTGTGACAAAAAGACGGTTGGAAAAGAGTACATAGAAGATTTGGTGGTCAACAGACTGCGGGATTTCCTGACCCCAGACAATATCAGTACGATTGCCAGAGAAGTTGTTGACCTCTGTGAACGAGAGAGCAACAACGGCAACACAAGGAGGCTTAAAAAACTGCTTGCAGAAAATGAGCAGGCCACTGAAAATCTGCTGAAGGCCTTGGAGAGTGGACAGGCCGTTGATATTATCGCTGACCGGATTGCAAAAAGAAGAAAGAGCATGAGAAACTGTCCCTTCAACTTCTTGTGGAAACCTCCCAGCATCCGACCCCCAGCGTGAAGGAAATCCGCTTTTTTCTAAATCAGTTCCGCAAGGGGGACATCAACGACCCCAAATACCGGCAGGGGCTGGTGGATATGCTTGTCAACAAAATCTACCTCTATGACGACAAAATGACCGTCCTGTGCAATACACAAGACGGTCACTTTGATGTTGACCTTAAGGAAGTGAGTTCACTTAAGGGTCAGTTGGTGGAGGCGGGGAGAGTTGAACTCCCGTCCGAAAACACATTCATGGGAACTTCTCCGGGCGCAGACGGTTATTACAGGAGTCTTGCTCTCCCCGTTCCCTTCGCTTCAGGCAAGCCGTCACGCCTGAAGGTCAGGTGAGCTTCATGATGCATGGTCGGCTCAAAGCTTTGCCGGCTCACGTCCGCCACTAAGCGACGCCTGATCCGGGCTCGTGGCCCTTCCCGGTCAGACGGCTGCCTTTAATTAGGCAGCGTAAGCGTAGTTGTCGTTCTTTAATTTATAAAGAATGCCCGTTTTAAGGTGGCCAGGCGCCACCGCCCGCTATTCCCACTGCAGCGTCCCCGTCGAAACCGGTACGCCCCCTCGTCGTCGCAAAGTCCAGCCAACTCCGCTTCCCATAATGGCGAAAACTTCGTTCGCTCCCTTATTCCTCCTCTCCAAAACGGATCCGCTGCACTGGGTTCCATTTTGGACAGCGGCTTTGCCGCCAGAAAAAGAAAACGTATGCAGTGTGGTTTGCTTGAGGGATTCAGTGAAATCAGACCGTACCGGCACGGCTGGCGCGCCGGTACGGATGCGCTTACTCAAGGACTATATTATACTTTCTCCGGTTCAGGGTACTCCACACCAAAGGTGTCAACGGTAACCGACTTCATCCTCTGGTCCTGACGGGGCCGGTCATTCCAATCTGTCTTGCTGTTTACGATGGCGTCAGCCACCTCCATGCCCTCAAAGACCTTGCCAAAGGCGGCATAGCTGCCGTCCAGGTGGGGAGCCTTCTCGACCATAATGAAAAACTGACTGCCGGCGGAGTCGGGGGCCATGGCCCGAGCCATGGACAGCACACCCCGGTCGTGGGCCAAGTCGTTCTTTACACCGTTCTGGCTGAACTCGCCCTTGATGGAGTAGCCGGGACCGCCCATACCAGTGCCTTGGGGGCAACCGCCCTGGATCATGAATCCGGGGATACAGCGGTGGAAGATCAGCCCGTTGTAAAAGCCCTTGCGGACCAGGCTGATGAAATTGTTGACGCTGTTGGGGGCCACCTCAGGATAGAGCTCCGCCTTCATGACGCCGCCGTCTTCCATTTCAATGGTGACAATGGGATTTTGTGCCATATCTGTCATCCTTTCTGATAGTACCGGTCACCGGTTCCTTGTCTTCATCGCCCGGTCTATTTCCCGCTTGGCGTCCCGCTTGGCGGAGGACTCCCGCTTGTCATAGAGCTTCTTGCCCTTGGCAAGCCCCAGCTCCAGTTTGACCCGTGGGCCCTTGAAATAGACGGACAGGGGGATGAGGGAGTAGCCGTCCTGCTGGATTCGGCCGGAGAGCCGCAGGATCTCCCGCCGGTGCATAAGCAGTCGGCGGGGCCGGCGGGGGTCCTTATTGAAAATATTGCCCTTTTCATATGGACTGATGTGCATACCCAGGACAGACAGCTGCCCCTCCTTGATGATGCAGAAGGAGTCCTTCAGATTCACATTGCCCAGCCGGATAGACTTGACCTCGGTGCCCGCCAGTTCAATGCCGGCCTCAAATTTCTCTTCCACGAAGTAATCGTGGTAGGCCTTGCTGTTTTTGGCGACGACCTTGACCGCTTCGCCCACTGGGGACACCTCCTCTCCCTCAAGATCAGGGAACAACTATACCATAGGATAGCCCAAAAGGCAAGGAAAAAGTCAAGGATTGGGCCACAGTTTGGGCAGTTGGGAGTAAAAATTCCCCGATTCCTCCCACAGCAGCAGGAGAGAACCATGCCTCACAGACACCGTGGCCTCTGTGCCCAGAAACTCATTGCTGACCCCAATGGGGAAACTGCCCTCCATTTGATACTGGTCCAGCGGAAATTTGAGCCCAGTGAGGGTGACCCCTTCCGCTGTGCCGCTGTTGCAGAACACAGATAGATAGCCAGACATGGAGGCGGGGAAGGTGAGGGAACTGTTCCGGAGGGCGGTGGCCGCTGTTTTTTCGCCTGCCAGGAATCCGTGGGCCCCCTGGGTAGTCAGCCAGTCCAGCAGCTGGAGGTTGCCAAGGGTGTGCTCCAGCCGGCCGCCCACGCCGCCCAGCAGAACGAATCGCCGGTAGCCCAGCTCCAGACCCTTACGAAGAGCGTAGACCACGTCAGTATCATCCTTCTCCGCTGGGAGCTGGATCACGTTGGGATGGGAGGGGGTGCGACCCAGGGAATCAAAGTCGCCCACCACAAGGTCAGGCGTGACGCCGTAGGCCATCAGGGAGTCATAGCCACGGTCGGCGGCGATGACGTAGTCCCCCGGAGCGGGGTAGGGGCGCAGAGAGGGGGACAGGGACATGGCCCCCACCACATAACAGATGCGTTGGTTATTGGTCATGATAAAACCTTCTTTTTCAGAGAGCATAAGAGGCCCGGAAAAGACCGGGAGAACTCTTGAGCGATTTTTTCTCATTATACCACAAAGAGGTCTCCTTGTGGAGAGTATATTCCTGGAGAAGAAAAAATAAGTGTATCCAGGGAAGTTGTGCGGATAGGACCGATATAGAGAGAAAGTCCGGCAGCCCACTGGTCAGAGCCGGTCTGCGCCGCCTTGACTTTCCTCCAGGCAGACGGTAGAATGAAGGATACTTTGAACAGATACAGACTGGGGTGGATCAGGATGATACATTATTTGGATAATGCGGCCACCACGCCGGTGCGGCCGGAGGCGGTACAGGCGGCGGTAGAGGCGATGACCCAGGGCTGGGGCAACCCCTCGTCCCGGTATGAACTGGGGACCAAGGCGGCCGCCCGGATGAAGGAGTGGCGGGGGAATGTGGCCCAAGCCCTGGGCTGCCTGCCGGAGGAGCTGTTTTTTACCTCCTGTGGCACGGAGGGGGACAACTGGGCCATCCAGTCTGCCCTGGAGGTCAATCGCCGCCGAGGAAAGCACATTATCACCACCGCCATCGAGCACGCCGCTGTGCTGGAGCCCTGCCGGGAATTGGAGCGCCGGGGCTATGAGGTGACATATCTGGAGCCGGACCGCCAGGGTAACATCACTGCCGCCCAGGTGGAGGAGGCGATGCGGCCGGACACGGCGCTGGTCTCCATGATGCTGGTTAACAATGAACTAGGCGCCATCCTGCCTGTGGGGGAGGTTGCCCAAGTCATTCGGAGGACTGGCTGCCCGGCTCTGCTCCACTGTGACGCGGTGCAGGGATTTTTGAAAATACCTTTTTCCCCCAAAAAACTGGGTGTAGACCTGCTGACAGTCAGCGGGCACAAGATCCACGCTCCTAAAGGGGTGGGGGCGCTCTATGTTCGAAAGGGGCTGAAGCTGCCTCCCCTGATCTGGGGCGGAGGGCAGGAGGAGGGCCTTCGGTCGGGTACTGAGGCCACAGCTCAGATCGCGGCGTTCGCCGCCGCCGCCCGGCTGGGGCGGCAGACTCTGGAGGAGGACATGGCCCATATGGCCCGGCTGAAGGAAGAAACCGTTCGGCGGCTGGCGGAGGAAGTGCCGAAGGCGAAGCTGCTGGCCCAGGGGGGCGCTCCCCACATCCTAGCCATCTCACTGGTGGGTTATAAGAGCGAGGTGGTGGTCCGCTTCCTGAGCGACCGGGGGGTATATATCTCCTCCGGCTCCGCCTGCCACAAGGGGAAACCCAGCCACGTCTTTGCCGCCCTGAAACTGCCCAAGGGGGAACGGGACGGGGTGCTGCGGATCAGCTTTTCCTACGATACCAAGCAGGAGGACGTAGACGCCTTAATTGAGGGATTGAAAGGGGCATCGGAGAAGCTGTTCCCATCCCTGTCCTGAATGAGAAACAACGAAAAAGGAGCGTTTCCATGTTTGCCTATATGCGGAGAGGACCGAATTTTTATAAGGAGGTCGTTGCTCTGGCCGCGCCTATCATCCTCCAGGATATGATCACCAGCACCCTGAGCATGGCGGACACCTTTATGGTGGGGCTGCTGGGGGAGGAGCCGATGGCGGCGGTTACCCTAGCCAATATTCCACTGTTTGTAGTGCAGCTTTTTATTTTTGGAGTGCAGAGCGGCTCCACGGTCCTGTTGAGCCAATACTGGGGCAAACAGGACATGGAGTCTATCAATCGGATCTATGGGATGGCCCTGTGGCTGGTGATGGCAGTATCGTCTCTGTGCTCGGTCATTCTGCTGATCTGTCCGGTAGAATTTCTCAGCCTCTTTGGCAACGACCGGGCGGTGGTGGAGCTGGCCGCCCAATATGGCCGGCTGGCGGGGCTGTCCTATGTATTCAACGCCTTTTCAATGACTTATATTGCAGCCTTCCGCAGTATGGAGCATCCCCAACTGGGAATGTACATTCTGGCTACCTCTATGGCAGTGAATACCTTTTTGAACTGGGTATTTATTTTCGGAAATCTGGGAGCGCCCGCACTGGGAGTTCAAGGGGCGGCTCTGGCCACCCTCATCGCACGCGTTTTAGAGGTTGTCATCGTGGCCTGTCACATGGCTAGGAATCGGATCTTCCGGGTGCGGTGGAGACTGGTCCTGCGGCCAGGAAAGCGGCTGGCCCGTCAATTTCTGATGTGCAGTGGGCCAGTGGTGCTGAATGAAACCCTGTGGGGGCTAGGTACCTCTATGTATCCCACAGTCATGGGACATATGGCGGGCAGCACGGAGATACTGGCCGCCTATACACTAGCAGGAAATGTAGAGAAAATATGTAAGGTAGTTTCCATGGGACTTGCCTCTACCGCGGCGATTATCATTGGCCGGGAGATCGGTGCCGGACATAAGGACAGGGTATATGGAGTGGGACTCGCCCTGAACACCTTGGCCGCCGTAGGAGGCGCGGCGCTGGGATTGGCCCTGTGGCTGGTACTGGTTTTCCTGGCGCCTACCTATGTGTTCCCGCTGTTTAAGCTCTCGGCGGGAGCGGCGGCTGCGGCCACTATGATGATTACTCTCCAGGCGGTCATCATGCCGCTGAAGGATTTTAACAGCGTGAATATTGTGGGAGTCCTCCGGGGAGGGGGAGATGTGCGGGCCACTACGCTCATTGACATTCTCCCGCTCTGGCTGGTGGCAGTACCTATGGCCGCTATATGTGGGCTGGTGTTGAAGACGGGGATCTTTTGGGTCTACCTGTCCCTGGGGGTAGAGCAGTTTTGTAAGTGCGTCGGGGGAGTGTGGAGATTAAGGAGCGGCAAGTGGATTCGAGACTTGACCCGCTCTGGAGCACTGGAATAAGGAGGAACAGGACATGAAAGTTGCCGTATTAATGGAAAATACTGCCCAGGAGGGATGCGGTCTGGTGCCGGAGCACGGCCTGTCCCTGTATATCGAATATCGGGGGAAGAGGCTGCTGCTGGATGGGGGCGCCTCAGGACGGTTTGCCGACAACGCCCAGAAGCTTGGGGTGGACCTGGCGGATGTGGACCTGGGGGTGCTGTCCCACGGCCACTATGACCACGCCGACGGCCTGCGCCGGTTCTTCCAGCTCAACCAGAGAGCCAAGGTCTATGTCCGCCCCCAGGCCGGAGGGCCCTACTTCTCCATGACAGAGGAGGGACCCAAATTTATTGGCGTCCACCGGGATATCTGGGAGGGGGCCAGAGAGCGGCTTGTCCCAGTACCGGGACCTATGGAGCTGCTGGAGGGTGGGTGGCTGCTGCCCGACGGTCCAAAGGACCCGGCCTTTATGGGAAAGGCGTCTAACCTGGTCTGCAAGCGAGGGGAGGATGACTTTGTCCCGGACGATTTCAGCCACGAGCAGTCCCTGGTGCTGGAGGGGGAGCGGGGACTGGTGGTCTTCAACTCCTGCAGCCATGGGGGCATCGTCAACATCGTGCGGGGCGTGCTGGACCAGCTGCCCGGAAAGCGGGTGCACGCCGTGGTGGGCGGACTGCATATGTATGCCAAGGGGGGGACTGGCATGAACTGCTCGCCGGAGTATGTACAGTCGGTGGCTGACGCGCTGAAGGCCCTGGGGGTGGAGCGAATCCTGACCGGCCACTGCACCGGACAGCCAGCCCTGGAGCGGCTGACGGAATACTTCGGTCCCGGCTGTCAGGGACTGTATACCGGCCAGGTGTTTACCCTATAAAAAAGAAACATGACCGCCTGTCTATGGACAGACGGTCATGTTGTTTTCTCCTCTAAGGTGGAGAGATATTGGAGCAGAATCGTTTCCACCAGGTTGGAGAGCGAGCGGTTCTCCAGCTGGGCCTGGGCGCGGAGGCGTTCTACCATGTCCTCATGAAAACGAAAGCTGTAATTCTTTTTTTCGATTCCCATAAAATCACCTCATATCTAGTGTAATACATTAGAAACATTTGTCAAGAGCCGGAGCTCTTAGCAGCAAAAGATAGAAGATGCAAAAAATTGGCGGGATCCATTTGTTTACAACAAATTCATAAAGTGCCTATTGACAATTCTGCCCCCCGGTGGTACATTATCTTTAGCACTCAGGAGTATTGAGTGCTAACGAAATGATCAAAGCGCAAGCAGGCCGGCATAAGGATATAAGACGAAGGGTCCGCGGAGCGGAGCTGTCTTGAGCCGGAACGGCCGGAAGCGCATGCCGAGATAAAAGGAACAGGGGGGGAAACATGGAGCTGACGGATAGAAAAAGACGGATCCTTCGGGCCATCATTGAAACCTATATCGCCACCGCCGAGCCTGTGGGCTCGAAAATGGTAGCGGAGCGGGCCGGACTGGATGTGTCCAGTGCCACCATCCGGAACGAGATGGCTGATTTGACTGATATGGGCCTTTTGGAGCAGCCCCATACCTCCGCCGGACGGGTACCCTCCGCCGCGGGCTACCGGCTGTATGTCAATGAGTTGATGGGTCATCAGCAGCTGACCATGCAGGAGACTCAGCGTATCAACGAGGCGCTGAACCTGAAGATGGAGGAGCTGGATCGAGTGATCGACCGGGCGGGAAAGGTCCTATCCCAGTTCAGCGACTATCCTGTATTTACCATGGCCGCCCCCGCGGAGCGGATCACCGTCAAACGCTATGACCTGCTGAAAGTGGAAGAAAACGCCTTTATCGCCGTGGTCATGACGGACAACTCCATCGTTAAAAATAAACTCATCCATATCCCTGAGGAGGTTTCTGACACCCAGCTCCAACTGCTCTCCGCAGTTCTGAACAGTTCCTTCGTGGGACTGACCCAGGAGGAGATGGAACAGACCTTGGACAAGATGGAGACCCGCACCGCTCCAGGCGCCTTTGAGCTGATTGCCCTGGTGGTGGACTTCGCGGTGGAGATTCTGTCGGAACAGAGCAGCCAAAAGGTCCGAACTACCGGAATCACTCACTTGCTGGAACACCCGGAATACCGAAGCCTGGACAAGGCTAAACCTCTGATGAACTATCTGGCCGAGGAGAAGGATGTGGCCCGGCTGCCTGTGACAATGACCGGCGGCCAGAACATGAACATCCTGATCGGGCCGGAAAATGTCAGTGACGCGCTGAAGGACACCAGTGTGGTCATGGCCAGCTACGACATTGGAGAAAATATGAAGGGCGTCATCGGAGTGGTTGGACCCACCCGGATGGACTACGCCAAGGTCACCGCCCGCCTGTCCTATTTTGCCGACAGCCTGACCCGCATGTTCGGCAAGGGAGAGTTACCCCCGGCAGAGAAAACAGATACACAGGAGCCATAAGCAGGAAAGGAGCGCCGCATCGTGAGCGATAAAAATAAAAAGAAGCAGGCCCAGCCTGAGCAGTGTCAGGAGGATATTCGGAAGGAAGAGGCTGTGGAGCCTGAGGAAGAGGCTGTTCGCACGGAACAGGAGGAGAAAGGGGGGCCCCAGGAGGCCGGCGAGGCCGCCCAGGAGGACCAGAAATCAGGGGAGGCACCCAAGGAGGAGCCCTCCGTAGAGGGGACCGCACCCCTCGACGACCGCTTTCTCCGCTTGGCCGCGGAGTACGACAACTACCGAAAGCGGACCGCCAAGGAGAAGGAGTCCATCTGGAACGATGCCAAGGCGGATACCGCCGCCGCGTTTCTTCCCGTCTATGATAACCTGGAGCGGGCCTTGAAGCAGGACACCGCCGACGAAGCCTACAAAAAAGGGGTGGAGATGACGATGAACCAGCTGAAGGAGATCCTTTCCAAGCTGGGCATCACTGAGATTCCCGCCCTGGGCCAGCCCTTTGATCCGAATCTCCATAACGCCGTTATGCACGTGGAGGATGAGAGCTTGGGCGAGAACGTAGTGGCCGCCGTGTTCCAGGCCGGCTTCCAGTGCGGCGAGAAGGTCATCCGCTTCGCCATGGTGCAGGTGGCCAATTAGGGGAACGGAACCGAGGTGTGCGGCTTATTTTCAAAAGCCGATGGGATTAAAGGAGGAAAACAGTGAAAAGAAATCAGCCCTGCAAGCAGTGCTGTAAAGCGAAAACCTGTGATGCTGTATCCTATACCCTGCTGCTCGCTGGGGGCCTGCTGGCCTGGTGCGCCGCGCTCTACGCCATCGGGCCGCTGTTCCTATTTTAACTTTGTAAACATGAATGTCATATATTTAGGAGGAATGAATTATGTCTAAGATCATCGGTATCGATTTAGGTACGACCAACAGCTGTGTAGCGGTCATGGAGGGCGGCGACGCTGTCGTCATCCCCAACGCCGAAGGCAACCGCACCACCCCCTCTGTGGTGGCTTTTTCCAAGGACGGCGAGCGTATGGTGGGTCAGGTGGCCAAGCGCCAGGCCATCACGAACCCCGACCGGACCGTCATCTCCATCAAGCGTGAGATGGGCTCCGACTACAAGGTGAACATCGATGGCAAGAAGTATACCCCCCAGGAGATCAGCGCCATGATCCTGCAGAAGCTGAAGGCGGATGCCGAGGCCTATCTGGGCACAACAGTCACCGAGGCCGTCATCACAGTCCCCGCCTACTTCACCGATGCCCAGCGCCAGGCCACTAAGGATGCTGGTAAGATCGCCGGCCTGGACGTGAAGCGGATTATCAACGAGCCCACCGCCGCTGCTCTGGCCTACGGCGTAGACAAGGAGACCGCCCAGAAGGTCATGGTGTATGACCTGGGCGGTGGCACCTTCGACGTATCCATCCTGGATATCGACGACGGCGTCATCGAGGTGCTGGCTACCGCTGGTAACAACCGCTTGGGCGGCGACGACTTCGACAAGTGCGTCATGGACTGGATGGCCGCGGAGTTTAAGAAAACTGAGGGTGTGGACCTGACCGGCGACAAGGTGGCCATGCAGCGCTTGAAGGAGGCTGCTGAGAAGGCCAAGATCGAGCTGTCCGGTGTCACTTCTACCAGCATCAACCTGCCCTATATCACCGCTGATGCCACCGGCCCCAAGCACTTGGACCTGACCCTGACTCGGGCCAAGTTCGACCAACTGACCGCCCACCTGGTGGAAGCCACCAGCGGCCCTGTGAAGCAGGCTCTGTCTGACGCCGGACTGAGCGGAAGCGATTTGTCTAAGGTCCTGATGGTGGGCGGCTCCAGCCGTATTCCCGCGGTTCAGGAGATGGTAAAGAAGCTGACTGGCAAGGAGGGCTTCAAGGGCATTAACCCCGACGAGTGCGTGGCCTTGGGCGCCGCTCTCCAGGGCGGTGTGTTTACCGGCGACGTGAAGGACCTGCTGCTGCTGGACGTCACCCCCCTGTCCCTGGGCATTGAGACCATGGGTGGCGTGATGACCAAGCTCATCGAGCGTAACACCACTATCCCCGTGAAGAAGAGCCAGACCTTCACTACCGCCGCTGATAACCAGACCTCCGTAGAGGTCCACGTTCTCCAGGGCGAGCGTGAGATGGCCCAGTACAACAAGACCTTGGGCCGCTTCCACCTGGACGGCATCGCTCCCGCACGCCGGGGTGTGCCTCAGATCGAGGTCACCTTTGATATCGACGCCAACGGCATCGTGAACGTGTCCGCCAAGGATATGGGCACCGGCAAGGAGCAGCATATTACCATTACCTCCTCCACCAATATGTCGAAGGACGACATTGATAAGGCAGTCAAGGAGGCTGAACAGTTCGCCGCCGAAGACGCCAAGCGGAAGGAAGAGGTGGACATCCGCAACAACGGGGACCAGATGGTTTATCAGACAGAAAAGACCCTGGAGGAGATGGGCGATAAGATCCCCGCTGGAGATAAGGGCAAGGTGGAGAGCGCGCTGAACCACCTGAAGGAAGTCTTGAAGGGAAATGACACCCAGGCCATCAAGGAGGCCACCGAGGCTCTGACGAAGGAGTTTTACGCAGTTAGCGAAAAGCTGTATGGCCAGGCGCAGGCCGGCCAGCCCGGCCCCGGCCCCGATATGGGCGGCGCCCAGGGCGGCAGCGCCGCCGGCCCTGATGTGGTCGATGCGGACTATGAGGTCGTGGACGACGATCAGAAGTAATAGAAATCTATGGTCCGCGCGGGCGGGGCGTCGCCCCGCCTGCGCGCCGTTGTGCCTGTTCAAAAGAGTGAAGGGTAAAGAGTGGAGAGTGAAGATATGGTCATTCACTCCGGGCATATACGCCGCAGACCTTATCTCCGCTCTTCACGTTCCACTCTGAACTCTGAAACAGAGGTGATATCATGCCAGAACAGAAACGAGATTATTACGAGGTCTTGGGCGTGTCCAAAGGGGCCTCGGACGAAGAATTGAAAAAAGCGTACCGTAAGCTGGCCAAGCAGTACCACCCCGACATGAATCCGGGGGACAAAGGGGCAGAGGCTAAATTCAAAGAGGTCAACGAGGCGTATGAGGTCCTGTCCGACAAGGAGAAGCGGGCGAAGTATGACCAGTTCGGCCATGCGGGGGTAGACCCCAATTTCGGGGGTGGCGGCGGCTTCGGCGGCTTCGATATGGGGGACATCGACCTGGGAGATATCTTTGGCTCCTTCTTCGGCGGCGGCTTCAGTGGCTTTGGTGGTCAGCAGCAGAGAGCTAATGCCCCGCAAAAGGGAGAGAGCCTGCGGGCTAATCTCTCTGTCACGTTTGAGGAGGCCGCTTTCGGCTGCGAGAAGGAGCTGGAGCTGACACGGACTGAGATGTGCGATGCCTGCCATGGCTCCGGCTGTGAGCCGGGCACCACCGCCGAGACCTGCCCTGACTGCCGGGGGACCGGCGTGGTTCGGATTCAGCGGGGGGCGGGCGGCTTCGCCTTCTCCACCACCGCCCAATGTTCCAAGTGCCGGGGGACGGGCAAGCTGATCCACTCCCCCTGTAAGGTATGTGGCGGCGCCGGCAGTGTGCGGAAGAAAAAACGCATCACCGTTACCATTCCTGCCGGGATCGACGACGGACAGGCGGTTTCTCTGCGGGGCCAGGGCAATGCCGGTAAAAACGGAGGCCCGGCCGGTGACCTGATTGTGAGCATCCGTATAAAGCCCCATACGCAGTTCCGCCGGGATGGGACCACAGTCCTCTACGAGCAGCCCGTTTCCTTCTACCGGGCGGCGATGGGAGGGGAGCTGGAGATTCCCACCATCGACGGAAAGGTCAAGTGGAGCCTGCCGGCCGGAACACAACCCGGTACCACCTTCCGCCTGCGGGGGAAAGGAATCCCAGAGCTTCGAGGTCGAGGCCGGGGCGATCAGTATGTGACCATCAAAGTCCAAGTACCGACCAGCCTGAGCGCCGATCAGCGCGCTGCTCTAGAGGCCTTTGGTGAGAGCATGGGCGAAGAGGTACCAGAAGGTGTAGTCAAGAGTTTTTTTGAAAAGCGAAAAAAGAAAAAATGAAAAAGGAGGCCGCCTGTGATTTACACAGGCGGTCTCCTTTTATAAAGAAGAGGGTGGATTACATCAAGATATTTTATTTGTAAAAAAACGAAAATTATATTGATAAATCTCGTGAGATATAGTATACTTTGTATAGAGAAAAAGTTGAGGAGGAGCACGTAGGGAAGGATCAAATCGGGAAAGGAGCGAAATATGTGGAGCTTTTTTTGGGCCTCTCTATATCAGCTGATGGACGAGATCGTGATGTTCCTCTTATTTTTGCCTGTGACCGTGATGGTGCTGATCATTCTGTTCCAATTTGGCTCTGACCTGCTCCATTATTTCCGGTCATATTGGCACGGGAGCTCCCTTTAAGAGAGCGAATCCCGGACCTCACCTGTAAGGGTGTGGTCCGGGATCTTTTTTGATCAATGATGTGGGATGAGCAGGGGTTGAAGCTGTTTTCCCTCCAGGGCGGCCTGGGCCGCGTCTGCCACCAAAGAGAAATCAGATACTAAAGAAGTAGGCTTTCTCTCTGGGTCGTCTTGGCCAAAGGGAACGAAATAGATGTATTTTCTAGGCAGCAGGGCCCCGATGCTCACGGCCGAGGCGGCCAGTCCGTCATTGGTAGAGGGGGAGATGACCAGGGGGCGGCTGTTGCGTAAGTGAGCTTTGGCAGCCATAGTGACACTGGTGTCTGTCACTCCGTTGGCCAGCTTGCCCAGGGTGTTTCCGGTACAGGGGCAGATAATAAGCAGGTCCAGCAGCTTCTGGGGGCCAATAGGCTCTGCCGCCTTGACAGTGGAGATGACCCGGTGGTCACAGATGCGCTCCATTTCCCGCATCAGGTCGTGAGCTTTGCCGAAGCGGGTATCCGTGTCGGCAGTGCACTCGGATACAATAGGCACCACATGGGTGAAGCGGGCTTTCACCTGCTCTAAGGCCTCCATGGCCTTGTGATGGGTGCAGAAGGACCCGCACACAGCGAATCCGACGGTTTTATCGATCAAATCAATCTTCCTTTCCAAATCAGACTGAATGTGAGGCGATTCGCGCCGGGGTACGTCTTGTACTTCCCTCCAGGGCACGCCCCTCTCAGTACCCCGCCTCTTGAAGCATATTATAAATGGTGGATTTAATGGCGGCCCCGGCGGTCACAGGGGCTACCTTACCGGGGAGGGACAGGGCCCAGATTACTGTGAGGCCCAGCTCTCCCGCTGCCCTAAGGTCCACCCCGCCGGGCTTGGAGGCCAGGTCCAGGATGAGACAGTCCTCTTTGACATCCTCCAGTTCCAGCCGGCCCAGGACCTGGGCGGGGACTGTGTTGACGATCAGGTCATAGCCGCACAGCCATCCGGCTAGATGGGCCAGATGCTCGGTGCCCAGTCCCATGGCCTGGGCCCAAGCCAGCTGCTCATACCGGCGGGCCGCCACGGAAACCTTTGCTCCCAGAGCTTGGAAGCGTTGGGCGGTGAGCCGGCCCACCCGGCCAAAGCCCACGACCAGCACACGGGCGCCGTGGATTGTGATTGGTAAATGCTCCATGGCCAGTTGGATAGCTCCCTCCGCTGTGGGGACAGCGTTGGCTACCGCCAGCTCCTCCCGGGCGAAGTAGTCCCGAATGGTTAGCCCGCGGTGGGCAGCCAAAGCTAAGATTTCCGAGTCCAGCCGGCCGCCGCAGATAAACTGGCTGGGGCGAAGTGCATCTAATACGTCGGACAAGGGATGATCTGTTTGGGATAGAGGGGCGTTGAGAAGGCCGCCCTCTGTGGACACCAGCAGAGGCAGAACGACACAGTCCGCCTTCTCGGCCTGAGACAGATCCTCCTCAGGGAGCGGGCCGGTAGAGCGGTCTTGCTCCAAAGCGTAAGTATGGACAGTGTGGCCGTCCAGGGCCAGCAGCTGGGCCAGCTTGGCCTGGCGCATATCGCCGCCCACCACCCAGATGTTCAGTTCGTGTTTCATAGCAGTACCTCCGAAGACCGCCTGAAGGGGGGCGGGTTTCTGAGCTATCCTATGCGCACGGCCGGGCCACGGTGCGGGGGGAATGAGAATGGAGAGAAGAGATGGAAGATGGAGAGAGCGTGACGACCTTGTTACGCCGTGTAGAGGGGGGAGATGTGTGCCACCGGAGTATCCTACGGGTAGCCAAGCCGCCCAGACAGATGAGGGGGAGTATAAAAAAGGGCCAGCCGGAAACCGGCTGGCCCTAGGGGGGGTATTGGCTTTTGAGGTGTTGTTTAATTCATTTCTATCCTCTATTTGTGCCATTTTCAATATGTTCTTTGATTTTATGGTCAAGGCTGAGGCTATAAAAGACAGAAACAGTAAGAACGATTGTGAAACAAACAGTGATCCAAATAGGAATAAAAAGATCAGCTACCAACCTGATGAACAAAGCGACAGCATAAAAAGAACATAAAATGACCAAAGGGAAATTTAACTTTATGGTTGCATATTTCCCGTAAAGCTCCTGGGCCACGCTCCGATAGTTCTTTGCGATATTTTCCTGATACTCGCTTTCTGATTTAGAAAGTCCTGTGTATAAGAACTTTGTGGCAAATGCGATGGTGATGATCCACTGCCACCAATGGACCTTTATGATACCAAACGTAAACAGAGGCAGCGCGAAAAGGAAAGTAAGACCGTACATAAAAGAAGGTTTATGATAGATTTTCATGATATTCCTCCTTTAAGCCTAGTAGTTTCTGTATTATATCAACAGTATAGCATGGATTTTTTTAAAAAACTACTTATAAAATAAGTACCCCCCGTCCAACGGACGGGGGGTACTGGCTTTTTTATGCGATTACAGCCGATCTTACTTGGCGGCCTTGGCAGCCTTGATGGCCTCGATCAGCATGGGGGTGACCTTGAACAGGTCGCCGCAGATGCCGTAGTCGGCAATCTCGAAGATGGGAGCAGTATCGTTCTTGTTCACGGCGATGATGCACTCGGAGTCCTGCATACCGGCCTTGTGCTGGATAGCGCCGGAGATGCCCAGAGCCACATAGATCTTGGGGTGAACGGTCTTGCCGGTCTGACCGACCTGATGGTCGGCGGACAGCCAGCCGGAGTCGATGGTGGCACGGGAGCCGCCCACGACGCCGCCCAGAACCTCAGCCAGTTCCTCGGCCAGCTTGATGCCGCCCTCAACATCCTTGGAGATGCCGCGGCCCACGGAAACGACCACATCGGCGCCGATCAAATCGACCAGCTTCTTGGCGGCCTTGACCACCTCGACGACCTGAGTTTCCATGTCGTCCTCGGTGAGGGAGAAGTTGGGCTTGATGATCTCGCAGGCGTCAGCCTTGGCCTGTTCAAAGGCGTTCTTCTTCATCACGCCGGGACGGACGGTGGCCATAGCGGGACGGAAGCGGGGGCAGATGATGGTGGCCATCAGGTGACCGCCGAAAGCGGGACGGGTCATCTTCAGGTTGCGGTCATCCTCGGGGATGGAGTCGATCATGGCAGGAGCCAGAGTGGAGGCGGAGCGCAGGAAGTCCTTGTACTTGGGCACGTCGATGTCCAGGTGAGTACAGTCGGCGCACAGACCGGTGTGCAGACGGGCGGCGCAGCGGGGACCCAGATCGCGGCCGATGTTGGTGGCGCCGATCAGCATGACCTCAGGCTTGTACTCCTGGATCACGTCGCAGATGACCTTGGTGTAGCCGTCAGTGGTGTAGTTGGCCAGCAGGGGGTGGTCGCAGACATACACGCCGTCAGCGCCGTAGCCGCCCAGCTCCTTGGCGATACCCTCGATCTCGTGGCCCAGCAGAAGGCCGTACAGCTTCTCGCCCAGCTCGTCGGCCAGCTTGCGGCCCTCGGAGATCAGCTCGAAGGAGGTGGGCATCATCTTGCCCTGACGCTGCTCGCAGAATACCCAAACGCCGCCCTTGAATTCTTCGATGGCAGCACTGTTGTAGTTAGACATATTCTTAATCTCCCTTCTATCAGATCAGGTGCTTGGCGGCCAGAATGCCGGCCAGCTTGTCGCAGGTGGCCTTGTCGGCGCCCTCCAGCATCATGCCCACGCCCTTCTGAGGGGGAGTGAAGGACTTGAAGATGTTGGTGGGGGAGCCCTTCAGACCGATGGTGGTAGGATCGATGAGGGGATCGTCCTTCAGGGTGTTGTAGTCAAAGATCTCATAGGGCTTGGAGTAGCACTCGTAGATGCCGCCCACGCTCATGTAACGGGGAGCGTTCAGCTCCTTGATGCAGGTGATCAGGCAGGGGGTCTTGACCTTGATGGTCATATAGCCGTCCTCCAGCATCCGCTTGACGGTGATGGTGTCGCCCTCCTTGGTGATCTCGGCGGCGTAGGAAACCTGGGGCAGATGCAGCTTCTCGGCGATCTGGGGGCCGACCTGGGCGGTATCGCCGTCGATGGCCTGACGGCCGCACAGCACGATATCCTCGTCCTCGACGCCGATCTTGTTGATGGCGGCGGCCAGGATCTGGGAGGTGGCGTAGGTATCGGAGCCGCCGAACTCGCGGGCGGACACCAGAACGGCGCGGTCAGCGCCGCGGGCCATGACCTCACGCAGCATGGACTCGGCGGGAGGAGGACCCATAGAGACGATCACGACCTCGGCGCCGGTCTGCTCCTTCAAAGTCAGAGCGGCCTCGACGGCGTTCAGGTCGTCGGGGTTGGTGATAGCGGCCATGGAGGCGCGGTTCAGAGTACCATCGGGATTGACGGCCACCTTACCGGAGGTATCGGGGACCTGCTTGACACAAACAATGATTTTCATTTCGATCTGCCTCCTAACTTATTTCACACCCAGAGCACGGGAGATGACCATGCGCTGGACCTCGGAAGTACCCTCGTAGATCTCGGTGATCTTGGCATCGCGCATCATGCGCTCCACGGGGTACTCACGGGT